>Ga0268278_1000199_pt1 | contig 45462 bp, 58 predicted proteins | sample saktaG_3_FD_190135 | JGI IMG/M metagenome (GOLD analysis project Ga0268278, IMG submission 190135) | Saline water microbial communities from Sakinaw Lake, British Columbia, Canada - sak_2010_1_5_55m | ecosystem: Environmental > Aquatic > Non-marine Saline and Alkaline > Saline ...
ACAAGCCTTCGTCATTGCGAGGCCGAAGGCCGTGGCAATCTCTTGGATTATGCCAAGTTAGCTCCCAGTAGCAGGAGATTGCTTCGCTTCGCTCGCAATGACACTCGAGACTTGACACGACAGTAGGGCCCGTTCCCCGAACGGGCCGATATCACCGTGAGCCCCTCGACTTGGCTCAGGATGTACCTGTCGAACGGCGGGCCGATGAGGGCATCGGCCCCTACAAATACTTCTTGTTATGTATATAAAATAGTTATATAATAACTTTCCGATTCAAGGATTCTGGGTTAAAAAAGGGGGGAATCTATCATGAATCCATCATTCGAAAAGGAAATAAAGGTGCTTGCTCAAATCACCGAGATGAAGAGAATCTATTCTGTGATTGAGCACTCCTTGCTGAAGTCAAATCCTGCATGTCTGGTCGTAACCAGTGGGGCGCCGGGTGAGGGCAAAACCACCATGGTTGCCGGACTTGCCGCGGTCGCGGCTTACCATGACAAAAAACATGTGCTGGCAGTTGACCTTAACTGGTATGCCCCGGCCTTGCATAGCCGGTTTGGGCTAGACCTGACATTTGACGACGATAAATTCAGACGGGAAAAATCCATTGCAGGCCTGGTGCAATCATCAGGCATAGATAATCTTGATATTCTGACGGCGAGGAAGGACACCCGGGACGAGGCTGATACGGATGGATATGAGTATATGCTGGGGGCAGAGATAGTAAGGCAGGCGCGTCAGGCCTATGATTTTGTGGTCGTCGATACATCCTCTCTGTTCCCGATAAATCGTCGCATGATGGACCCTCTTACTATTTCAAAAGCTGCCGACGGAGTGGCTTTAGTGGTTCTGGCCAATGCGACGCCGCGCCAACAGGTGAAGCGCGCTCGTGTTTCGCTCGAAACGGCGGGGGCAAATGTTCTCGGTGTAATCGTAAATCAATGGAAAAATCCTATGATTTAAATGAACCACTCCACCTTCTGGTTCCGGAAAGGAGGAATAATGCATTTTAACGCAAAGCGATATCTTCACGGGTTATCAAAACGACGCATCTGGCTGTTGCTCATTCTTCTTCCCCCGTTGATTTATCTTCTTATATCAGCTGTTCATTTTGACCGCTTCTCAGTTAAACAGAAAATTTCCATTACGAAGGACTCTCCTGTGGCATTGGCCTCAAATGCAATGAGTGTTAAGCCAATGGGGGAAATCGTTTCCCGGCCGGATGTTTTCTTCCAGAACACATTTGCCGTCAGGCAATTATACACTAACCTCTACGCGGGCAGTGCCGTGTATCGGGCGGATCGTCAGTTTCGCGTGCTCCTGGAAACAATCAGGACCAGTATATCTCTGACGATGCCGGCTGAAGGAATCGCGCAAATTACATATTATGGCAAAGACGAAAAGATTGGACGATCACTGGTCGGTTATTATTCACTGCGGTTGATTCGTAAGACCGAGGAAGGGCTTGCGCTGAGCAAGATTCGAGGTCCCGAGAGTCAGGTTCCGGTGTTGATGGGCGGTATGGAAATCGATGAGCATCGTGCATTCTGGCGACCTGAACGTTCTTTGTCCTTCGTAATGATCTGCATCTTTTCCTTGATCGCCGTACTGGCATTTTTGGGCTTCCTCGAATGGACTGATCCCTCGTTCAAATCCGAGCGCCAGGTTGCCCGGTATGTAGGGCTTCCAATTATCGGCTCCCTCCCGAATCTCAACAAAATCTATGCGGCGCTGAATGTCGAACGATCGAGCTGAAGGCAAAACGCCAGGAACATGGAACGGGAAACATCTCAGGAGACCTTTGCAGAATGTTCAATTTTGTTCAAGTTCAAGGAAGGCGAAAATTTTAACCAGAGGAATACATTGAGTATTTCGAAGATTAAAATTTGAGTCTGACGCAGAAATTGGGCAAAAGGGAGTGTTTTGCAAAGGTCTCAAAAAGGGGGATCTAAATGAAGACCACCTATACTTCATCAGGATCTAAAAGAGAAAGGCTATATTCTCTCTCTATCATATCTGTCCTGTGTTTTATTATTATACTTATCCTTGCCCTGTTCTTCTCCCCCGCGCAAAGTCCCTTTGCCGCGGATGTTAATCTGGCCTGGAATTCGAATACGGAATCAGATCTTGACGGTTACAAAGTGTATTATAAAACAGGTTCTTCCGGTGCCCCATACAATGGTACAGGAGCCGCCGAAGGTAGCTCGCCGATAACAATACCTCTCGATGATTTAAGCGACCCGGACAATCCCCTGTATACATTACATGGCCTGAGTGATAGCGAAACGTACTACTGTGTAATCACTGCTTACAACACTGATGGCGATGAAAGCGGCTATTCAAACGAAGTAACTTATCAGTTTGTATCGTCCTCAACACTCATCGGCCTTTCCATCAGCGGTGATGATTCGGTTATCGAAAATAACAGCGGAAGCTACACGGCCACAGCGCTCTTCAGCGACGGAAGTACCCAAACGGTGACAAACTTTACTGACTGGAGTGAGAACTCTCCATATTCATCCATCAGCAGCAGTGGTGTGCTGACGACGTCAGAAGTATCAAGCGACGAAACCGTGACTGTTGGAGCCAGTTATACGCACAATGCGGTAACCGAGACGGCAACAAAGGTGGTAACAATAAAGAACATTCCGCCGTCGAATCTGCCTCCGGACACGCCGGCCGTTGCGTATCCTTATGATGGCCAGGCCGAGGTTGAAGTGCCGATGAGTGTCACCACGGGAACCTTCACAGATCCCGATGGAGATTCTCACAGCCAGAGTCGGTGGCAAATCAGTGAAGAAGACGACTTTTCCACCCTTGTTCTTGATATCACCAGCGACAGCCATCTGACGATGCTGCCCGTGCCCCATACGGTACTGAAGCCGAACCACCCCTATTATGTACGCGTCCGATTCTATGATGTCTATTCTGCGGTTTCAGACTGGTCAAACCCTGCTGAGTTCACGACGACGTTCTTTCTCGAGGATCTTAACTCAGATGGAGTTCCGGATGCCTGGGAAGTGGATGCCACTGTCGATTTCAATCTCAATGGCACCCCCGACATCTACGAGCCCGAAAATATCAAATGTGTGCGGGCAACAGATGGTCTGGTAAATATCGGTGTCGAGAAGATTTCGGATTCCATAAGTTCGATTGAAGCACTGGATGTGATAGATCCGGCAGACATTTCTGATACAGTCAACAGGCCGGACGATATCACTTTTGGTCTCTTTTCCTATCGGTTGCGCGTGAATCAGCCTGGAGCCACAGTTAGCGTGAGAGTCTATTTTTCCGTAGGAATTTTTGAGTCCGACAACTTCTTTAAATACGACACAATCAACGGTTGGTACAACTATTCAGAGCATACCACTTTCAACGATGACGGACAATCTGTCATTCTGGAACTCAAGGATGGCGGTTATGGGGATAGTGACGGCGTGGCAAATGGAATTATAGTAGATCCGGGTGGAATTGCCTCCGGTGACTCCACCTACACGGGTGCCAGTACGAGTACAGATGAATCTTCTGGCGGCAGTTGCTTTATTGCCACGGCGGCGTATGGTTCACCTCTTGAGAGGCATGTCAGTATCCTTAAGGATTTCAGGGATGTTTATCTTGTTAGCTGTGCCCCCGGGCGTATGATTGCCAGAACCTATTATAAGTATTCACCGCGGATGGCGCTTTTCATCGAAAAACATAATATATTGAAGGCTGTGGTTGCATTCAGCCTTATACCCCTGGTAGCTTTCAGTTATGCGGCACTTCATTTTGGACTGGCAATTGCATCAATTATGGTTTTCCTGATTTTCATATTATCAATCATTCTCGTCATGTTTATCCTGTCCAGCAGTTCAAAACTGATGCGTTCGTAAAAAATCGAAATATGCACAATCTCGTCATTCCCGTGAAAACGGGAATCCAGTTTTTTCAAATGCCTATCTATTTATGGATTCCCGCTCCCCGATCGGAGTCGAGGACAGGTTTCGCGGGAATGACAAACTTTTTACGAGTCCATCATTCTTTGTTCTTTGCAGTTTAATTCAAAATTCAAAATTAAGAATTCAAAATTGTCTTTATATCCTTGATCCTTGAACCTTGATCCTTGTTCCTTGTTCCTTGTTCCTTGAACCTTCGTTTTTTACCTTTCACCTTGGTCCTTTGTCTTTATATCCTTGATCCTTGGACCTTGTACCTTGCTCCTTTCTCCATAGTGTGACTTGTTTCACTCTTACAGTATGACTCCCTTCATTGCTCCCTCAATTATTATTTAGTATGAATTAACCAAAAGCTCATAATTCCCTCTCCTCTGGCGTTTATAATTCCCTCTCCCCTGGCGGGAGAGGGTTAGGGTGAGGGCGGTTGTTGGAGGTAAAAAAACAAAAGGCAGTTTCTGCCGATATATTTAACAAAGAAAATAACCTGAAAAAGGCAAACCACACCGAAAGGGTGGGACGCAAAGCCACTGGCCTAAGACCTGAAAAATTCAGGAGACGGTAGCAGGGTTGCCAGGCGAAGTTAGCATCTCCGGTGCTGAAATTCGCTAGGCTAGCAAAATTCAGTAAGGAGATGTTGTCATGTTAAAGACGCTCTCACAAAAAAAGGATGCAGGAAAGAGATTTTCATTTCTATTCATTTTTGGCCTGATAATATTTTCGGCCTGTCTCATAATTTTCCCTTTTTCTACACAGAACGCACAAGCCGCGGAAATAACTCTTGCATGGGATCAAAATCCTGAGTCGGATGTTACAGGCTATAAAATATACTATGGTCAATCAAGCGGGAGTTATTCGACTACTGTCGATGTGGGCAATTATACGAGTTGCGTTATTTCAGGTCTTGAAATAGGGGTAACCTATTATTTTGTTGTAACGGCATACACTTCCGAGGCCGAAAGTGGTTATTCAGATGAAATAAGTTATACTATTCCGGAAGAAAACGATCCACCCACGGCTAATGCAGGCCCTGACCAGACGGTCAATGAGGGTGCCACCGTCACACTGAACGGCTCAAATTCATCAGATACTGATGACGGGATCGCATCTTACCAGTGGACACAGACAGGCGGTACATCTGTGACGCTGTCCAGTGCAACGGCGGTAAGTCCGACATTTACGGCCCCTGATGTAGGAACGGGTGGAACATCTCTCACATTCCAGTTGACTGTTACGGACAACGGCGGTTTGCAATCAACAGATTCCTGTATTGTCAATGTTACCTGGGACAATGAATCACCTACAGCTAATGCAGGATCCGACCAGACGGTGAGTGAGGGTGTCACCGTCACACTGAACGGCTCAAATTCATCCGATACTGATGACGGGATCGCATCTTACCAGTGGACACAGACAGGCGGTACATCTGTGACGCTGTCCAGCGCGGCGGCGGTAAGTCCGACATTTACAGCCCCTGATGCAGGAACGGGTGGAACATCTCTCACATTCCAGCTGACTGTTATGGACAACGGCGGTTTGCAATCAACAGATTCCTGTATTGTCAATGTTGCCTTGAATAATAGCCCTCCTGTGGCTAATGCAGGATCCGATCAGACAGTGAGTGAAGGTACAACAGTAACCCTTAATGGTTCTAACTCTGACGATGCGGATGGCGAGATCGCGTCTTACCAGTGGACACAGACAGGCGGCACATCTGTGACGCTGTCCGGTGCAACGGCGGAAAGTCCGACATTTACAGCCCCTGATGTGGGAACGGGTGGAACATCTCTCACATTCCAACTGACTGTCACGGACAACGGCGGCTTGCAGTCAACAGACACCTGTATTGTTAATGTCACATGGGATAATGAACCCCCTGTGGCCAATGCCGGCCCCGACCAGACTGTGAATGAGGGTACAACTGTAACTCTGAATGGATCGAACTCATCAGATACTGATGACGGGATCGCATCATATACGTGGACGCAGACAGATGGTGCCACAGTGACGCTGTCTGATCCGGCAGCCGTCCAGCCGACCTTTGTTACAATACCGGTCGGTCTCGAAGGAACAACGCTGACTTTTCAACTTACTGTTAAAGATAGCGGAGGGCTCGAATCAAATGATACGGTGTCTATAAAAATTGATGACAATGGGATAACCGATTTCGCGGAAAATGTCCTTACCACGACTTCATCCACAGGCGAACCTGTTGGTGTTAAAGAAGAGGATGGCGGTAATTATGTAAGCCTCTATACCGTCGATCCATCTACCATATCGGACGATTCAAATAAGCCGAAAAACATAAAGTATGACCTGATCGATATGAAAATCAAGGTACATACTCATGGTTCAACGGCCAGTGTCAAATATTATCTGCCCGCACCGGCACCCGACGGATATAAGCTTTATCATTATAACCGTTCTACCAAAAGCTGGACTGACTACAGCAACTTTGCTGAATTTAACACCGAGCGAACCGAGGTTCAAATTACCCTGGTTGACGGTGGGGCAGGCGATGAGGATGGTGTTGTTAATGGAGTTATTGTCGATCCTTTTGCACTTGGCGCCGAGCCCTCATCACCGGCTCCGGCCGCGGGTGAAGATGATTCAGGCGGCGGAGGCGGTTGTTTCATTGCCACTGCAGCGTATGGAAGCTATATAGAACCTGATGTAATGGTGTTGAGGGAATTCCGGGACAAATATCTTCTCACAAACGATCCAGGCAAGGCTTTTGTCAGATTCTATTACAGGACATCTCCCCCAATAGCTGGTTACATTGCAAAACATGAAACACTGAGAACACTGACCAGATGGGCCCTCACACCCCTGGTTTATGGTGTAAAGTATTTGGGGAAATAAAAGGAACAAGGAACAAGGTTCAAGGAACAAGGATATAAAAACAATTTTGAATTTTGAATTCTTAATTTTGAATTAAGGAACAAGGTGGGTGGCATGGACAAACTCGTTTGTCCGTGGATGTTTAATTTTGATACATTTGTAAAAAGTCAAAAACTTGCCAATTTGTCATTCCCGCGAAGCTTGTCCTCGACTCCGATCGGGGAGCGGGAATCCAGTAATTTTTTCGTCTTGTTTTTATCAAAAATGTATGCGATAGCATACGACTGTGCGCCTGCTTATTAAATCAGCCAGAGATCTTGTAACCATTGCAACTTAGAACATCCTTCAATCTGTCATTGCAGGTAAAACCATACACCAATCCAATGCATCTTCCTGTTATAGCTAAGTGATGTTAGCAAGTTGTCCTTTTGGCATGAGAATTGCTCTTGTATCGTATCGCCACAGAAATTCAAAATTCAATACAGGAATTTAATGCCTTTCCCCATAAAAAACAACGCAAAAAGATTTTATGTCCTTCTTGTTTTGAGCCTTACGGCTTTTATGGCCTTCTTTTTCATTTCCCCGGTTACCATTCAAAACGCACATGCCGCAGAAATAACCCTGGCGTGGGACCAGAATCCCGAATCGGATATCGCGGGTTACAAAGTATACTATGGTTTCGAAAGCGGAGCTTATTCGAATGTTATCGATATCGGCAGTTATACAAGCTGCACTATTTCAGGTCTTGAAGAGGGAGAAACATATTTCATAGCTGCAACGGCATACGATACTTCAGGCGATGAAAGCGCCTATTCAGGCGAAATTACCTATACCGTTCCGGCAAATGGCACTGTGGATGATAGTAGTGGCAGTGATGGCGGCGGCGGCGGAGGCGGTGGAGGAGGTTGTTTCATTGCAACTGCCGCATACGGCAGCTATATTGAACCAGAGGTAATGGTCTTAAGAAAATTCAGAGACAACCATCTTCTTACAAATCCTGCTGGAAAGGCTTTTGTCAAACTGTATTACAAAACATCACCGCCAATAGCTGATTACATAAGAAAGCATGAAACACTGAGAATAATGACACGATGGGCCATCACACCCCTGGTTTATGGTGTGAAGTATTTGGGGAAATAAAAGGAACAAGAATATAAAGGCAATTTTGAATTTTGAATTCTTAATTTTGAATTACTTTCCTTTTTTGGATCTCCAGAACAAGAAAATTCCCAATCCTACAATAGCCGCACCAAGGAGCAGAATTGTACTCGGTTCGGGCACAGCAATACCGTCATCGGCAATCGCCGAAGATAGTGGAAGTGTCAGGATTATTGTTGCTATTGAAAGGATCTTTTTCATTGCTTTTCGTCACCAGAAGAATAAAGGATCAAGGAAAAAGGTTCAAGGTACAAGGAACAAGGTAAAAAACGAAGGTTCAAGGAACAAGGATCAAGGAAAAAGAAAAATGCCAATTTTTAATTCTTAATTTTGAATTAAACAAAGGCTAATGTTAAATTAAAACGCCCACCGAAATTGACCGGCAGGCGCTGTTCATAAACCCAATTAACTCAACAAACCCAAGCAACTCAAGTAACCCAAAGAACCCAAGTAACCCAATTAACTTATCAACTCTTTCTCCTCGCAAGACCAAGCCCCAGGAGACCGAAACCGAGGAGCAGCATGGTCATGGGTTCGGGAGTGATTATGGTTACATATACTTCATCATTGTAATAATGACAGTCCGGGTCGATACCGAAACCAAAGTTACCATCTGATAGCCATGAAAAGTATGCAGAATCTATATCAAATGTGACATCTGTCTTATACTGATAGCCACCATTAGGATCTGTCCATGTACCCAGAAGTGTGCCTTCTCCCGAAAAATAATCACCAACACCCTGATTATCTGTTCCAATTGTCACGCCAACGCCAACACTATTTAACAGATGAACATACAAAATATCGTCTTCAACAGTCCAATCATATATATTATGAAAGGTTATTGAAGCTTCTTTTATTGTTTCGCCAACAGGGTATTCCCAATCTATTCCCCAAGTGTAATACTTGTAGTGATCTAAATCATAAAGATCCGCAGGTGTTGGAGTGAAAGTATAAGTTGTAGCCCCAGCCATGCCAAACGAACCCAAAACCAACATTACCGCACAAATAGAAAGCAATACCTTTTTCACTTTGAACCTCCTTTGCTCAACTACATATAATTTATTTTAATTTCATTATGTATTTTTGTCTTCATAATTAGCAAGTGTCATGCCAGATCTCTTTTGTCCTTTAATTCTTGTACAGAATCACTCGTAAGTGATTAATATTTATTGTATTAATTTTTTACAGGTAATAGCAAAAGGTCTTATTGGTATTTATCTTTTGTGCCGAAATTGTAAAGGAAACCGACGATTTTTGAGGGATAATTGGTGTTAAATGCTCGTGTAAGGACAAATAGTCAATAGTAACAACAGGATAGAGGATTGTTTGGACTTGTAAAAGATTTCGACATATAAAGAAGAGGTTCAAGGATCAAGGATCAAGGTAAAAACTAATTTTGAATTACTGGTGGGTGGCATGGACGGTTCGGCTGAGTTCACCGAAGACAAACCATGTGCTGAACTTGTTTCAGTATCGTTTGTCCGTGGATGTTTAATTTTGAATTAGTGGTAAACGAAAAACGCCCGCCGGATATTTCCGGCAGGCGTTGTCCATAAACTCAATTAACCCAATTAACTATTTAGCTTTTTCTCCTTGCAAGTCCAAGTCCCAGGAGGCCGAAACCGAGAAGGAGCATCGTGGTTGGTTCGGGGATTAAGATCAATTGATCTTGTTTGAGATTGCCGCTTGCATCTGTCAGGTTGATCACTCGAACGTTTCCTAAGCCTGACCAATTACCCCCGCTAATTTCATTTTCTGCCAAAGTGACAAAATAATTATAAACACCGCTGTTTTCTTGCTCAATAAACCAGATTGCCCTTTGCAAATCATCTGCGCTACCTGCACGCCCAGCACCATAATCATAGCCTGAAAGGTCGCCAATCGTAAAGTGATAGAATAAATATGCGGTTTTTTCATCTAACGGATCTGGTGAGGGACCACCAGAACCCCCATTCCTGGCCTCTGTAGAAATATCACCTACTATATAGGGATTGTTATAGTAAAAAAACTCATTCGATTCCATGCAAAAAGTACGGAAAAGATCCTCACCAATGAATTTCCCAACTGTAAACTCACCGCCACCTGTGTTACCTGGTCCATTACCAAGATAAATTGTATCACCAACATTTACTGGATATGAATGAACAGCGGAGACGGAAAATATCATCCCAACAAGAGCAACAAATATTATGAGTATCAATTTTCTCGCTTTCATTTTTCTTTCCTCCTTATATCAAAACTTTATAATTTTCTTATGCTGTTGAATTATTAAGCAAGGAGTGTGCCGCATGGGGGGATATTTGGGAATGCTGGATCAGTAATCAGCATAACGGCTTAGTATCATTAATGTAATAATTTGTGTTATCTGTTATTTTATTATACGAGGGATGGCTGTTGATTCCTTTGTTCGTGTAAAATCGTAAAGGATTTCGACGATATTTGAGGGGTATGAGTGTTTAATCAGGAAATGTTGAGGAATAAGTGCGTAATAACAATTGGTTATCGCTAAAATATGGGGAAGTCGGATTTGTAAAGAATGTCGACAGAAGGACGAAGGTTCAAGGTTCAAGGTAAAAGGAGCAAGGATATGAAGACAATTTTGAATTTTTAATTCTTAATTTTGAATTAAGGACATAGGACTAAGGAACAAGGTTCAAGGTTCAAGGTTCAAGGGACAAGGTCCAAGGATATAAAGACAATTTTGAATTGAGGACAAGGACGAAGGGGCAAGGACGTAAATACAATTTTTAATTTTGAGTTATGAATTTTGAATTAAACTACAAAGAATAAGGAATTTAAATTGACGGTTTCGTGATAGTGTAATACAAGTAATCTATATGCTACTAATGAGGAGGATGTCAGATGTCCAAAGTTTTAAACATAAGGTTGCCGGAAGACATCGCGGAAAGACTTGAATTTCTTTCTGCAAAAACAAACAGGCCTAAAAGCTTCTACGTTAAACAAATTATCATGAAGCACCTGGAGGAATATGAGGACGCTTACCTGGCTCTTGAGAGGTTAAACGATAAAAACGCGAAATACTATTCTACGGAAGAAGCGGAGAAAGCCCTTGAGTTATAAGGTCAGGTGGCATGAAGATGCCTTGGAGGATCTAAAAAGTCTGGATAAAAAAACACAAAAAAAGATTCTCCAGCGGGTGAAGGAATACTTACCTCAAAATCCGGTATCTCTCGGAAAGCCTTTGAGAGGAATATTTAAGGGATTTTTTCGTTACAGGATCGGAAATGTAAGGATTATTTATACGTTAGATCACGAAAACGAGACCGTTTCCATTTTAAAAATCGGTGACCGGAAAAATGTTTACGATTAACGCGGACAGGGCAAATACAAAGGTTCAAGGAGCAAGGATATAAATACAATTTTGAATTTTGAATTCGGTTCGACTGAGCTCACCGAAGGCTTAATTTTGAATTAAAAACAAAGGATAAAGGTTCAAGGTTCAAGGAACAAGGTAAAAAACAAAGGTGCAAGGTAAAAGGTGATTATCCGTTTGAAATTCCGGCTTTTTCCATGAGGTCGTAGAGGGTGGGGCGGCTTACTTTGAGTTCTTGGGCGGCTTTGGTTATATTGCCCTGATTCCGTAACAACGCTTTTTTGATGAGTTCTTTTTCCAGGGTGTCGCGGGCTTCTTTGAGGTCCATGTCGTCGTATTTCGGTTTGGGGACTCCCATCTCGAGATCCGCGGGATTGAGCTTCTTGCCCTCGGCCATGATGACGGCGCGCTTGATGCGATTCTCGAGCTCGCGTACATTGCCGGTCCATTCATATCTTTCAATCGCGGCGATGGCGTCTTTGGTGAATCCTGTCAGCTTTTTTCTGTTTTCTTCCGCGTAACGGTTCAGGAAGGACTTTGCCAGTAGTATAATGTCGCCTTCTCGCTCACGGAGGGGAGGGAGCGATATGAAGACAACGCCGAGACGAAAGTAGAGATCCTCCCGAAAACTTCCATCCTTCATAGCTTCTTTAAGGTTTTTATTCGTGGCGGCAATGACACGGACATCAACCTTGATTCCTTTCCTCCCTCCTATCCGTTCAATGACCTGTTCCTCCAGGAAGCGGAGCAGCTTTACCTGAAGCGGCAGGGAAAGTTCACCTATCTCGTCAAGAAACAGGGTTCCACCGTCGGCAAGCTCAAAACGGCCTTTTCTCTGAATGTGGGCACCGGTGAAGGCGCCTTTTTCATGTCCAAAGAGTTCACTTTCAAGGAGATTTTCAGGAATAGCCCCGCAATTAATGACAACGAATGGGCCATCTTTCCGCGGGCTCAGTTGATGGATGGCATGCGCGACAAGCTCCTTGCCTGTTCCGCTTTCTCCCTCGATTAAAACAGGTACGTCCGCCGTTGACACCTTTCGGATCATGGCGAAAACAGCCTGCATCTTTTCGCTTGTACCCAGCATGCCTTCGAATGTATCACCGCTCAGGCGACGCTGTAATTCATTGTGTTCACGTTCAAGCTGGGAGAGATGAAAGGCACGGTGAAGAATGACCTTGAGCTCATCGATATCGATCGGTTTGTAAAAGAAATCATATGCCCCCTGCCCGACGGCACGAAGGGCATGCTCTTTCTCTCCACGGCCCGTTATGATGATTACCTTGGTTTGCGGATAACCGGTAAGTATATCGGCCAGCGCGGTGAAACCTTCTTCAACACCGGCAGGGTGGGGCGGCAGGCCAAGATCCAGGGTTATAACAGCGGGCTTCTCTTTGCTGACAACATCCATGGCATTTGGCCGGTCTTCAGCCAGAAGCACCTCGTAGTCCCCGGTGAGGGCCCATTTCATCTGCGTCCGAAGATCCGCGTCATCATCGACGATTAAAAGTTTTTGTTTTTCCATAGTGATCATAGTGGTTAGTGGTCAGCGATTATTTAGCGCTGAGTGTAAAATGTTGAGTGTTGAGTGTCAAGTGAAAGAATATTTTGTTAGGTTTCGTTCATGCTCCTTCTTTTAATTCAAAATTTAAAATTCAAAATTGTTTTTTCCTTGCACCTTTGTCCCTCTCTCAGTCCTCAGTCCTCATTGCTCGTTGCTCGTTGCTCTCTTTTCCCCTTGAACCTTGAACCTTGCCCCTTGCACCTTGATCCTATGTCTTTACCGGCAACAACACCCGAAACACGCTCCCTTTTCCTTCCTCGCTTTCGACTTCAATTTTTCCTTTGTGGGCTTCGACAATCGTTTTGCTGTGGTAGAGGCCGATGCCCATGCCCTTATTCTTTGTCGTTTGAAACGGGTGAAAAAGTGATTTTTCGATAAATTCTCTTGACATACCACAGCCGCTGTCCTTTACAGACAGGAATGCCCAACTGTCTTTTTGCCCTGTGGCTATCACAATTTCGCCCGTATTACCGGCTGCCTCATGGGCATTGAGGATAAGATTGAGAAGGACATTCTGCATCTGCTCGGAATCAATGGCGACTTTCGGTACCGTCCCGAGTTCCTGGATCAGTTTTTCCCTGAGAGATCCGTCCAGTCCCGAAAGCGTAGTTGTTACAACTTCATTTATATCGGTATCGACTAAATTTAACTCAAGCTTTTGACTCAGCGACGTCAGGCGGCTGCTCATCAAATTAATCTTGTCCAGGCTTTGAGACATTGTCTGAAGCGCGTCCTTTCGAAATTCAGGATTGTCAAAATGGTTAGGCAGGTTCTGCATGGTCAGGGAAAGTTTCGATGCGAGGTTCTTGAGATCATGGACAAAGAATGCCGACATGGTCTGGAAGGCCTCCATTTCCCTGGCCTCCCTGAGGCGTTCAGATAACATAAGATTGAGCAGGCTCGCCGCCACCTGATCTGCGATCGTCCCCAACAGATCAAAATCCTCCACTGAGAGGGGGTCACCTCCGACCCGATCGGACAGTGTCATCAATCCCAGGAGCTTCTCCCCGGCAACAAGGGGGAGGCAATAGCGTATCCGTGCTCTGTCAAAAAAGTCTTCATCAAAATTTTCAAACTCTTTGGGCAGGGTTTCTTCTGCATAATCGAAATCGATGGAGAGTGGTTTAAGACGCATGATCCGGACAAGTTCAGTTACAGTACTTTCGACCGACTCGATTTCGTGAGACTTTTCCCCGGAGAAAGCAGTCGATACGCAAAGGGTCACGCGTTTTTCTGAATCATCCAGCATCCATATCGTGACGGAGAGGAGATCAAATGTCTTCGACACCATGTTAACGACCGCTGTGCAGATATCTTTTATTTCCATTACAGATGTGGTGCTACGGGTAAACTTTGCCCACTCTTTGCGGTAGTCGTACATGGGACGCTGAAAGTGGCGGCTGATAAACCGCTTCATCTGCCTGCGGAGCCTGTCTGAAAAGAGAAGTATAGAAAGGCCGACGATAGCCAGTAATACAAAAAAGGCCCTTAAGGAGATACTCTGACCGCCGTTGAAATGAAGAGTAAGCTTGGTCAGGAGACCAACCGTTATCAGATAGACGCCCACAAATAAAATGGTAAATGAATTATAAAGAAATGACTGAGACATGTAAAAATCAACATTAAAAATGCGTGTACGAAACAGAGCACGGGCAATCAGAACACTGCCCAGTATAAGCGCGCCGTCATTGACTAACTCCAATGATAAATTCAGGGCATGAAAGAGCATCGTCTGGCTGGATGTATAGATCCGCGCGGCAAGAATACAGCCGACTCCCAGTGCCATGAACTTTATCTGCCAGCGCATTCGCCCTGTAGAATCCCGAAGCGTTCGTTCAAGTTTCATCAGGATGAGGACGGCGCCGGCAATAATGAAAAGATGGAAAACATATCCCGGCCAGCCAATTACTATCATCCACGTGAAAGATGGGCCCAGAAGAGGTTTGCTGGCGAAGAATGAATTACTAAAAAATATCAGAGTGGCAAGAGGCAGGAGGAAAAAGGCGCCTGTAACCCACTTCCATCTCGAAAGGAATTCCTTGTAGTTCGCCCTCGAAAAACTAAGGCTGAAGAGAAGCCAGATTCCCGGCAGAACGGCTGTAGCAAAGTTCCTCAGGCGCAGCCAGTGTATTATATCTTCCGGCATTATGGCATTCACGCAAAGTCCCGTAAAAACCGCCTCAACTGCCAGAACAATCATCCCAGCCGCAAAGATCCGGTGGACAAACAAGTGCCTGTCCCTGTACAGAACAAAAACCGCCAGAGAGATACTAAAAAATGCTGCGATAAATGAAATTATATTTGGAAAATCCATGCCACCCATCTTGTTCCTTAATTCAAAATTAAGAATTCAAAATTCAAAATTGTCTTTTTCCTTGCTCCTTGTACCTTTGTCCTTTGTCCTTTATCCTTGAACCTTGAACCTCTGTTCTTTTCAGCCACCACAAAATTAACCCCAACAGCACAAGGGCCGGAATAAAAAAGAGGAAACCGCCTGAATGATGAATCCAGCTCTGGGTGAGAAACCTTTCATCCACATAGGTCGCGAGTAGCGAAATCGTTACAATTCGGATGCCGTTTTTGAACATGGTAATGGGGAAAACCGCCAGAATCAGGACGACCTTCTTCCACCCCGTTTGCAGGAAAAGATGCCCCGCTATCACCATGGTTATAAAAAGGGCCAAACTTGAGCGAATCCCGCTGCATACATTTGCAATCTCTATACTTATACCCGGCAGATGAAACGTAAAACCCTCTCGTATATATGGCGTTCCCGTGATCTTGAAAAGTAAATCCGTAGCCGCCGCTGAACCAATCAGCAATACATGGATTATCCTGTCCATAAGAAAAACAGGTATCGGTACCATGAAGATGAGGAAGAAAAGGGGAAACAATGCCGCTTTAAAAGCCTGCGCGCCATAGCATAGAAGAAAGGCGCCATTTAAAAATATGATTCCGGCAAAAGTCATCAGAGATGAATAATCATTCTGGTTAAGCTGCACATGCAGTTTTCTGCCAAGAAGATACAATATGGTGCCGATAATTAAGAGAGATATTCCTCCTCTGTATGAATATTTCGAATCTGAGAAAATCGCTTTTCTCTCTGTGAACATGAAGAATGCGCTAACCAGAGGGATTAGCCAGATATGGGAATAAAACATACTGTGCAACGAAAATTTCGTGAGCTCTTTCAACGGCTCATAAAACATAAAAGTCGCCACAACACCGCATGCAAGAAAAACAAGATTTCTTTTATCGAAATATCCTTTTATATCCATAAATTTTCCCTATTTTTTGGTCCTTAATTCAAAATTCAAAATTGATGCGTTCGTAAAAAGTCTGTCATTCCCGTGAAACTTGCACCTTGTTCCTTGTTCCTTTCACCTTGCTCCTTGCTCCTTGCTCCTTTAACCTCTGTCCTCAATTTGATTGACAAGGTGCATCACTTCTGTTACACTCCGCCGTAAAGTTATGAAGGGAGAAAAACACAATGCCGGCTAAAAACCCAAGAATTAATGTGGTTCTTGATGATTCCATATATCGAAACGTAAAATTCCTTGCCGAAAAGGATGGTGTTTCACTCTCTAACAAGGTGAGAGACCTGATCAAAGATGCGCTTGAAATCCAGGAAGATATTTATTTAGCATCTTTTGCAGAGGAAAGAGAAGAAACGCTGGATATCTCTTCGTCACTTTCACATGAAGATGTTTGGTCATAAGAACTTCAAAAAATCATGAATTACAAACTTATTTATCATCCCGATGTTAAGAGAATCGATTTGCAGCTCATTGACAGTAAAAATAAATTCATGATTAAAAAGGCCATTGAAGAACGTCTGGCCACCCACCCTGAGATTTACGGGAAACCATTACAAAGAACTCTTAAAGGGTACTGGCGATTGCGAGTTGGCGATTATCGTGTTGTTTTCAAGACGCTAAAGCAAAAAATTTTAATTTTAGGCATCATCCATCGAAAAGATATTTATCAACAAATTCAGAAGCGAATCAATTCAGAATAACATTGATAGAGCGATGCTTAATTCAAAATTCAAAATTGCTTTTATATCCTTAGTCCTTGAAAACCGGCAGATTTTCCTCCGGAATGTCTTTTAAGCATGGATATTTCGAATCTTTATCCGAAAGCAGCGGTTCTTTCACCGGCCACTCAATCCCCAGATCCGGATCTGACCAGAGAATCCCCCTCTCGCTGTCAGGCGCGTATAAATCACTGCATTTGTACACGAATATTGCCGTGTCGCTCAGGACGCAGAAACCATGGGCAAATCCTTCAGGAATAAACATCTGCCGTCTGTTTTTATCAGAAAGGTTTTCGCCGATCCACTGACCGAAAGTGGGTGACTCCCGGCGGATATCCACGGCCACATCAAAAACTTCTCCCTTGATTACCTGAACAAGCTTAGCCTGACCATGTGGATACTGATAATGCAGACCCCTGAGTGATCCACGAACAGAGTACGAAAGGTTATCCTGGACAAATTGACACTTTACACCGGCCTCATCATATCTTTCCTGATGATACGTCTCCAAAAAATATCCACGCCTGTCTTCAAAAACAGCCGGTTCAAGAATCAAAACACCCGGCAAAGCAGTTTCCAAAACCTTCATATTAATCTCAAATAACCTCTCGAATCAAATATTGATGCCTTCGTAAAAAGTCGAATTTCTACTATTTTGTCATTCCCGTGAAAACGGGAATGACAGACTTTTTGCGAATCCATCAACCTTGTCCCTTGCCCCTTCGTCCTTTCCCCTCAATTCAAAATTAAGAATTCAAAATTCAAAATTGTCTTCATATCCTTGCTCCTTCATCCTCAATTCAAAATTAAGAATTCAAAATTCAAAATTGTCTTTATATCCTTGCTCCTTTTTCCCTTCCTCAGTCCTCATTGCTCATTGCTCATTGCTCATTGCTCATTGCTCATTGCTCATTGCTCGTTGCTCTCTTTTCCCCTTGCACCTTGAACCTTGAACCTTGAACCTTGCTCCTTTAACCTTGTCCTTTCACCTTTGTCCTTTTCTCGCGCTCTTAGCTATAGATATAAGGTACTTCCCGTACTCATTCTTCTTCATCGGCTCGGCAAGCCTCAGGAGCTGTTCCGCGTCTATGTATCCCATTCGGTACGCGATTTCCTCAACGCATGATATCTTCAAGCCCTGGCGTTTTTCCAAGGTCTCGATGTATTTGCTTGCATCGAGGAGAGATTCGTGCGTTCCCGTATCCAGCCATGCGAATCCGCGGCCGAGTTTTTCTACATGAAGATCCCCCATCTCCATATAGACGCGGTTGACGTCGGTAATCTCAAGTTCTCCCCGTGCGGAAGGCTTGAGATTTGCGGAAATGTCAAGCACCCTGTTGTCGTAGAAGTAGAGCCCCGTCACTGCCCAGTTGGATTTTGGTTCAGGAGGCTTCTCAAGAATTTCTGAGGCCTGTCCGTTTTCATCAAAGCTCACGACGCCATAGCGCTCCGGGTCCTTTACCCAGTATCCAAAAACCGTTGCGCCATCTGGTCTTAAAATGGCATTTTGAAATTTTTCCGGCATGCCATGTCCGTAAAAGATATTATCTCCGAGGATCATGCAGACATTATCCTCCCCCACAAAATCGCGTCCGATGATGAATGCCTGGGCGAGTCCGTCAGGGCTGGGCTGCTCAGCATAGGAAAAGGAAATACCCCACTGATCTCCATCATCCAGAAGCTCCCGGAAGCGGGGCAGGTCCTCGGGAGTGGAAATGACAAGAATTTCCCGAATCCCGGCAAGCATAAGCACAGAGAGAGGATAATAGATCATGGGCTTATCATACACCGGCATGAGCTGTTTGCTTACGACCCTGGTTATTGGATAAAGACGGGTTCCCGAACCGCCCGCTAAAATAATACCTTTCCAATGCGCATTCATACTCAAAATTCTCTCCTTCAAAATTAGTTTTTACCTTGCTCCTTGATCCTTTTTTTGTTCCTTCGTCCCTCAATTCAAAATTCAAAATTAAGACTTCAAAATTAAACATCCACGGACAAACAAGTTTGTCCTTGCCACCCAGCATATGTAGGGGCCGATGCCCTCATCGGCCCGCCGTTCGACAGGTACATCCTGAGCTAAGTCGAGGGGCTCACGGTGATATCGGCCCGTTCGGGGAACGGGCCCTACAGGAGAGAGAGCAATATTCGTGCCGGACAGTATTGGGACAGTTGTCCCTATTTACCCTGTGTCTTCATTTTGTTTCCTGTAAAATTCTAAAAACTCAGAGGGAGAATGAATGTTTATCCCTTTTCTGGATGAAGAAGGATAATGAACTATATTTCCTGTGATTAAGGATTTTACATTTCCGGCGATGGCAACTTCGAGAAATGGTTCATCGTCTGGATCAGGCAGAGGATTCTTGAGGGGTATGCTCGAAACGAATTGACCATATTGCTGAATAAAATCAAGCAATATGCTGATATATTCTTTGTTGAATTTAAACTTTGCCCGGTGAAGAACCTCCTGATATTCAGACAAAATACGTGCATCTATGTATAATATAAGTTTGCCCGCGGAAATCATCCGAACAATTTCACCGCTTGGGCCAAATGGAGTAAGCAATCCGGATACAAGAACATTTGTGTCTAATACGATTTTCATTTTTAGCGTTTTGACCGCACAGCTTTTATTTCAGCATCAATTTCTTCCATGGATAATTTGTTGGTTCCTTTTTGTACTGATTCGTATTGCATTGATGCAACAGCATCAGTCGCGCGCGCTCGACGAAATTCGGATAGAACTTGCTCCAGATTATTCTCATTGATTGAAGAAAGGATGGCAATCGGCCTGCCGTTACTCGTAATGATCATTTCCTTTTGGTCCGGCAACTCCCGCCAGACTTGTGATGATTTTGTTTTTAGATCTCTTACGCTTAGAAATTTCACAATAACACCTCCATTCGAGTCTCAATAGTATACTCAAATGAGCCGCAATACAAGTGTAAATGTCATTGTTCCCTTTACCTTAATTTAATCCAAAATTAAGAATTAGTTTTATCCTTGCTCCTTGAACCTTGCTCCTTGAACCTTGTTCCTTTCACCTTGCCCCTTTCACCTTGAACCTTTGTTTTTATCCTTGACTTATGGCAGAAATTATCACAAAATATACCATAAATATTGTGATGGAGGTTATCATGAGAACGACGGTTACCCTGGATGAAAACCTTGTCAGGGAATTAGTAAAAGTTACCAATGTAAAAACCAAAACCAGTGCTGTGGCATTAGCAGTTAAAGAGCATATACGGAGAGTAAAACTGAAAAAACTTGCAGGCCTTCTCGGAACAGTTGATGTCGATGAAAAGGCCATTAAAGAAAGCAATAAAGCGGATATGAAGCGTGCTCAATGGCTGGAGGAGATCGGAAATGGCAGGTAATGCGGAATCGGTTTTGTTAGACACTTCTGTCTGGATTGATGTACTACGGGGCAAAACACCCGGTATCGTTGCGATTACTCAGGAATTGCTGAATGATGACCGTGTACTCACCTGCGGGCCGGTCATGTTTGAAATCAAACGAGGCCTGCGTCCTCCGGAACGAAATGAAATATTGCCATTATTTGATGCCTTAATCCGTCTATCTGTTGATGAAACTGTCTGGGACGCTGCCGGAGATTTAGATGCCTCATTGCGCGAAAAAGGCATTACCATTCCGCCAATGGATGTCATAATCGCCCGGATATGCCTGCATCACAACGTTTTTCTCTTTACCCTGGATGAACATTTTCGTTCGGTTCCCGGATTGAAAATGTTCGAGCCATAAGCCACACCACCCTCGATCCTTGTTCCTTTCCCCTTTCCCCTTGAACCTTGTCCCTTGTCCCTTGTTCCTTGAACCTTGATCCTTCGCTTTTCTCCTTGCACCTTGGTCCTTGAACCTTGATCCTTCGCTTTTCCCCTTGATCCTTGAACCTTGATCCTTCGCTTTTCCCCTTGTTCCTTGAACTTTTGTCCCTCTCTCACTCTGGTGTTGCTTTTTTGTTTAAAATATGTATAATATCAGCATGAATTTCGAATGGGATGGAAAAAAGAGTATTACAAACAAAAATAAACATGGCATTGATTTTAATACTTCAAAGCAGCTTTGGAAGGACAACAACCGTATAGAGATTCAAACTTCATATCAGCTCGAAAACAGAAATATCTTGATCGCAGAACTCAACAGCAAGCATTGGACGGCGATTTTCACAAGGAAGGGCGGAACAATTCGCATCATTTCTGTGAGACGATCCAGAAAACGGGAGGTTAATTTATATGAAAAAAAAGAAAATAGCTGAAAGCGCGCAAGAGTTTGATCATCGGTTTGATAATGGCGAGGATATTCATGACTTAGTTGATATGTCCAAGGCAAAAATCATTCGTCATGGAAAGAAAATACGAATTACTTTGGATGTTGCAGAAGACCTGGTCAAAGATATTGATCACATCAGGGCAAGTATTGGTGTAGACCGAGGTTCGATAATTAAAATATGGTTGTACGAAAGGGTACAAAAAGAAAAAGTGACTTCAATAGAGTCATAAGACTAACATATTTCCCCCTGCACCTTTGTCTTTAATTCAAAATTGCCTTCATAACCTTGCCTCAGGCGAATTTGTCCACACAAAAATACAGTTTAAAAACATTATGTTTTATAAATATTATCATGGTGATCAAAATCAAGCAGTGTCACCATCTTCTTTTCTTCATTTATTTCAAATATCAGCACAAAAGGCCCGCCGATATGAACTCTTCGTTTGTTTTGTAAAGGTTTTTTTAAGGGCTTGAAGTGATTGGGATCCTCAAGAATATCCTGGACTTTTCTATGAATTATCCGCAATAATTCCTTGTCCTTTTTCTTGAGCTTCTTGAATTTTTTATCGAGGCCTTCTTTAATAGCAAGTTTATACACTACTTCAAACCGTATCTTTTCTCAAAGTCGTCAACAATAATCGATTTTTCTAAGTCTATGTCTCTCATTCGCATAATGAAATCACTTCGTAAGTCAGGTTCTTCCAATAAACTTTTTTTGATCTGTTCGATATCTCGCTGTAAAGCAACAACTTTTTCATAGATAGTTTCAAGGGTGATATTTTGCATTGATAAATCCTCCTTGCAAGTGTAACCAACGACAAGTCTTGAAGAATTACATGAAAAATGTTTCTTTCAATGAAGTATGGTATGGTTATTAAGAAGTATAGTTAATACACAACTAATTTGCAATGCTAAAATCCGCTCTTCATATTGTCGCCGGAAGGGCAGCCTGAGGATGCCACCCACCAGTAATTCAAAATTGCCTTGATCCTTGATCCTTGGTCCTTTGCCCTTTAATTCAAAATTAAGAATTCAAAATTGCCTTTATATCCTTGTTCCTTGAACCTTTTACCGTGGACCTTCGTTTTTTACCTTGAACCTTCGCTTTTCCCCTTGTTCCTCAAATACCCAAGACTTTTATGGCGATACCCGACATGGCTATAACACCTCCTGCCAGTGCGTGAGCGAAACGCTCCATAAAATGTGTACGTAACTTCAATAGTCCATAGGAGCTCAAGCCGACAATGGCCATCATTGTGCCTATCGTCACAGCTCCAAACACAAGGGTAACAGCCGCTACGCCGTGCCAGCTATGCATGGCTGCCGGGTACATCAATAGTGGAATCAATGGTTCACATGGACCTAAGACAAAAATAATGAAAAGAGACCAGAAAGTTGCTCCTCTCTGTTGCTCATGAATATGGCTATGTTCACCAGTATGAGCATGCAGGTGATCGTTGGTAGCGCCGTTGACATCTAGATGTCGCTGGATGTATGGTTTGTTCCTCAAGCTGTGACGCACCCCCCAAATACCATAAACCAATCCAAAGGCAATCAGCGCCCACGAAGCCAGTTCTCCTCTGACGCTTTCAATGCCTTCCAGTCTTCCCACGGCAATGCCCACAGCGATACCGACCAATCCGATTACCACTGAACTTAACACATGCCCAACGCCACAGCCGAAGGTGATCCACAATGTCTTTTTCAACCTCCAATTTCGTGCCTTGGCCAGCAAAATAAAGGGTAGATAGTGATCAGGCCCGATCAGCGTGTGAATTAGTCCGACAGTAAAAGCGGAACCCAGGAGAATTTTTAAAGCGGTTTCTTCCATTGTGCATCTCCTTATTTAGTGTTTTGAGTAAAACCTGATGGTTTCGTAAAAAGTCAAAAACTTGCTAATTTGTCATTCCCGCGAAACCTGTCCTCGACTCCGATCGGGGAGCGGGAATGACAAAACAACAGAAATTCGGACTTTTTACGAATCCATCATGATTCACCAATTCATTTTTCCTCTTGTAAATCTGTTGCGTCTTTAGTTTTCTGTTTTTTCCAAGGCATACCTTTTAGCCTCTTCATAAACATCTTTGACAGGAAGATTGTGTTCTCTTGCTATCCTCTTACAGTCTTCATATTCCGGGGTGATATCTCTCACCTTTCCAGCTATAAAGCTGATTTTGACTTTAACCTTTCCGAATCGAGTATTTACTGTTTTGCCCTCTCTTTCGAGCGTTTCCCTCTGTTTTATTTCTGATACTCTTACCCCGAGGGTCGTCGTCTCTTTGAGTATAATCTCAAGGAGTCCGTCACTTTTGTCGGGGGGAGAGATCACACTGAGGATTATGCCGGGCCTGTTTTTCTTCATATGGATTGGTGTGAGGAAGACATCCTTTGCGCCCTTCTGGAAGAGAGTCTCCATGATGTGATCGTAAAACTGTGGATTCATATCATCTATATTTGTCTCCAATAATAAAACTCTATCTTCTTCGTGTTCAATTTCGCTGTCTCCAATCAAGACTCTCAGCATATTGGGTATAGGCAGGTTTCTACTCCCGGCACCATAGCCGATTTTCTCTACCTTCATAGAGGGCATGTCGCCAAAGCTTTCGCATATGGTGGTGATGATTGCCGCTCCGGTTGGGGTAACGAGTTCATTTTCTATGCCTGTGGAGTAAATGGGGACATCTTTTAGAAGCTTCAGAGTAGCTGGAGCCGGAACTGGAAGGGTGCCATGGGCACATTGGACGAAACCAGTGCCCACGTGCAATCTGGAAGCATAGGCCTTTTCAATTCCCAGCATCTTCATACCAATCATCGCACCGACGATGTCGATTATGGCATCGATTGCACCTATCTCATGGAAATGGACATGGTCTATGGGTTTATTATGTATTTCTGCCTCCGCTTTGGCGAGGGAGGAGAAAACCTGCTTGCCTTTGATTTTGATATCTTCGCCCAAATCGCTGTGTTCAATGATCTCGAAAATGTCACCTAAGTTTCTTTCCTTCTGTTCTCCAGAGACAGTTACCTCGAATTTGGTTCCCCCAATGCTCTTCTTCTCCGCTCTTTTAGCACTGATTTCATAGCCTGGCAGTCTGGTTTTGCTGAGCTCTACTTTCAGCTCTTCGATGTCTAAGCCCGCATCAATCAACGCACCCAGGATCATATCGCCACTTATTCCTGAAAAGCAATCGAAGTAAGCTATTTTCATTCTTTCACCTCGTTAATCCGGTTTATCATGCTGGCCAGATAGCCGCCGCCAAATCCGTTATCTATGTTTACTACCGCAATTCCGGGTGCGCAACTGTTGAGCATGGCCAGCAGGGCGGACAATCCATGGAAACTGGCTCCATAGCCCACACTGGTCGGAACGGCTATTACCGGTTTGTCAACCAATCCTCCGACAACGCTGGGTAAAGCCCCTTCCATCCCGGCCACCACTACCAGGACGTTTGCAGCGAAGAGTTTTTCCCTATTGTCCAAAAGCCGGTGCAAGCCGGCCACCCCTACGTCGTAGAGTCGTTCAACCTTATTCCCCATGACCTCTGCGGTTATTGCCGCTTCCTCCGCTACCGGAATGTCGGCTGTCCCCCCGGTGACAACGAGAACAGTCTGTGCGCTGCAGGTCTCTGGCTTCTCTCCGATGACAACTGCTCGCGCTTGTGGGTAAAAATCCACTTTGTCGGACACTTCTTTTAAGGCTTGATATATCTCCTCAGTTGCTCGCATTGCCAGGATGACTCGGTTACTCGTTTGCATCCTCTTTACGATTTCCTTAATTTGTTCTATTGATTTGCCCTGAGAAAAGATTACCTCGGGGAATCCCTTTCTCAAAGATCGGTGATTATCTATTTTGACGAAGCCGAGATCGTCATAAGGAAATCCTTTTAGTTTTTCCAGGACCTCATCTACTTTGATTCTACCGGCTTCGAGATTTTCCAATAGCTTTCTAATTTCTCTTTTGTCCATTTTTGGCTCCGCCCATTTCATTTAGACTCCCGGTTCGATAGCCCTCCAGATCCACTGTGATGTAAGTGTATCCTAATCTCTTAAGATGAACTACTATCTTGTCGGCATAATTCGGCTCCAGAAGCCCGGGAATATCATCTTTGGCCACCTCGATTCTGGCGATGTCATTGTGATCTCTGACTCGCATCCCCTTTGTTCCTGATTGCAACAGAAATGTCTCGGCCTGGTCAATTCTTTTCAATTTCTCTTTGGTAATCATTTCTCCATATGGGATTCTTGTTGCCAGACAGGCCAGAGGCGGCTTGTCCCATGTTTTCAACCCCATTTTTTCAGAAAGCATTCTGATTTCGGCCTTCGTGAGTTTGACTTCCTGCAGGGGGCTTTTAATGCCAAGTTCCAATGCGGCCTGTGCCCCGGGACGGTAATCGCTGAGGTCGTCGTAGTTAGATCCATCCAGGACACAGTTCAGGTTATTCTCTTTCGCTATTTCAAGCAGATTTGTGAAAAGAATTTTTTTGCAAATGTAGCATCTATCTGGCGGGTTATTAACGAAATTGGTGGCTTGAAGTTGTGCAGTCTCAAGGAAGATGTGGTTTACACCTGTGGAATCAGCGATCTCTTTTGCTTCCCGGGTTTCATAGGAGGGAAATATGTCGGCTTTTGCTGTTACTGCCAATATTTTGTCTGCAAGGACTTCTTTCGCTACACTCAGCAGAAAGGTGCTATCCACGCCTCCAGAGAAGGCGATCAGGGCGCTTTTCGCCTCCGATAAAACTTGCTTTAACTTTTTTAGTTTTTTATCCATTGAGTCATCTGCTCGATCAATACCGTCCGGTATGATAATTGCTTCTACGGTCAAAAATCAGTTTCGGAAGTACCGGATTAATAGATGTCACGGGGAAATTAGTAATAAACTGATCGAAGATAATCTGAGAAGACAGGATTCCGGCAAGTGCCATGTTGTCAAACTCGCTTACCTGTCGGCTTTTTCGAAGCTTATTCAGGAGTAATGGTATCTTCGATGCGTCAAAAAGGTTAGATTGTTTCAAACAGTGGTCTGAAAGCATGTTGTCGACACTTGATTCATTGTCAGTTAACAGACTTTCACTTATCGGTGCGCGATACGGCTGTTTGGGACGATTCAGAACCGTGTCGGGAAGATGTCCCTGAAGCGTTTTTTTAAGCACGTACTTTTCATTCAGTCCCATGATTTTCCACTTTGAAGGAACCCTCCCCATAAAATCGATAATCCCGTGATCGAGATATGGTGGCCTGGCCTCTACTCCATGAGCCATTGCGACCCTTTCACCCTGGGAAGAGAGCAGGAAATTACTTAAGAAAATGGACATCTCCAGGTATTGTGCCTTCGACAGATAATCCCATGTCGTATAAGATGCCGGCAGCCTTTGTTTAAGATCTTCGTAACTGGAGTAATCGCCAATTTCTGAAAGAAGTTCACTCGAAAAAAAGCCCTTAATCTTACTTGTGTTTCGCCATCTTATAAGATGTGAATAAAATGGATCATCAACTTCGCTAAGACCGGCACTGAAAAACGATCGAGCATAGTTTTTTATTCTTGTTTTATCGTTAAAAATATATGGATAAAGTTTACCGATGAGAAGTGGCCGCCATGTTGAATCAGGATCTCTGGCCCAGAACTTTCTTACTTTGGCTTCTCTATAGATATTGTAGCCCCCGATGACCTCGTCAGCTCCTTCTCCTGTAATCACAACCTTAAAACCGCTGTTTTGTACTTCATGAGATAGTAAAAACAGGGGAACAGGTCCAGTTCTTAACAGAGGTGTTTCACAGTGCCATAGAACTTTTGGAAAAGATAATCCGATCTGTTTATTTTTTACCTCGATATTTGTATGATCTGTCTGCAGAAAAGACACCATCTGGTTTTGATAGTCACGCTCGTCAAAGGCTTTCTCCTCAAAATGTATCCCGAACGTTCTCAGGTTATTAGTACAATTGTTATTTACCAGCGAAGTGATTCCTGAAGAATCAAGACCGCCGCTGAGGTATGAACCGACCGGTACATCTGCCCTCAAGCGTATTCGAATCGAATCATTTAATAGTTCGAGAAACTTTTCACAGATGTCGTCAAGTGACCACGTGAATTGTTCATCAGGTGAATAACAGGGTACATCCCAGTATTTTTTGAGAGTGATCTGTCCGTGAGATATTTTTAGATAGTGCCCCGGTTGCAGCTCTTTTATATCCTTAAATACTGTGTAACCTGAGAGGGTGCTCCAGAAAGTGAATATCTGATCCATTGCAACAGGATCGATTTGACGCTGGACTTCGTTGTCCATGAAGATTGCTTTTACTTCGGAAGCGAATAAAATGCGATCTCCCAGAATTGTGTAGTGTAATGGGCAAATACCGACACGATCCCTCGCGAGAAACAGTTCCTTGTCTTTACTGTTCCAGATCGCGAAGGCAAACTGGCCATTCAGATCATCAAGGCATGAAGGCCCTTTTGTTTCGTAGAGATGAAGCACTACCTCCGCATCGGTATTGGTATAAAAATGATGCCCCTTTTTTACAAGATCCTGCCTTAATTCGGGAAAATTGAACACCTCGCCATTGTACACAATCCACAACGTTCCATCTTCATTATGGATCGGCTGGGTACCACTCGTTAAATCGATAATACTCAGCCTGACGTTCCCCATGCCTGCCCAATTATCCACATAGATGCCCGACTCATCCGGCCCCCGGTAACTGATGGCGCCCAGCATCCGCGTTATCGATTCCGGCGAAACAGGTCCCGGCTCTCTAAAATAACATGTTCCCGCAATACCACACATGGTCTTTCCTTAATTATTCAGATACACAGCATCGGCTACTATATGTAGGGGCCGATGCCCCCATCGGAAAGAGGGTCACATCTTAAATATTAAGTAACGGAAAGAGGGTCACATCTTAAATATTAAGTATTCACTATTTAAACTAAATATCCATGATACCATTACTTAATATTTAAGATGTGACCCCAATACCTGTGACCCCAATACCTATTTACCCCTGATGAGTTCAATACATCGTGGCCGATCGATCTTACCCGATGAATTCTTTGGAATGTTTTTGGTAAATACAATGTCGCCGGGCATCTTGTATTTCGGCAGTCTGGTGGAACAGAATTTCAGAATATCCATTTTGCTGCACTCGCTGTCCTTCGGCAGTGCAAGCGCCACCAGCCTGTTTCCGAGAAGATTGTCCGGGATGCCAAGAACGACCGATTCCATCAGTAACTCCGAATCCATGAGAACATTTTCGATTTCAAGAGGATTAATCAGATGTCCCCCGACCTTTACCATGTCATCGTTCCTGCCAATTACGTATATGTATCCGTCATCGTCCTTATACGCAAGATCTCCCGTATGATAGCTATTATTTCTCAGGACATTGTCCGTCGCTTCACGGTCTTTCCAATACCCCGGCATGATATTTGATCCGGCGGCAACGAGTTCACCCGTCTCTTCCGGAGCCGCTTCATCGCCGTTAGACCCCAGCACTTTTAATGTAACCCCCGGAATAGCTGTGCCGACAGAGTCGATTTTATCGGTAAATTTTTCCGGCTCCAGGTATGAAAGCCGGGCTGCGGCTTCCGTTGCACCATACATAATATAAATGTCCGTATGGGGGGGTAATATGGTGCGGAGGGCCGTTTTTATGGCCCGGGACATGTGACCCCCCGCCTGTGAGCAGTATCTGAGCGAATTTAATTTATCACGGTACTTCGCCAGGGGAGACCGGTGTACCAGGTAAGCATACGTCGACGGAACGCCTGAAAAGCCGGTTACGTTCTCATCAACCATCTGTTTCAATACCGTGGTGGGGAAAGCAAATTTGTTATTGATTACAACGCGGCCGCCAACGGCGAAATGGGTGTTAAGGAGCGATTTCCCCATAACATAAAAAAACGGCAGAACGACCATCTGAATATCGGCGGCGGTCAGTTTAAGGTACCGGCAGATCGAGTGTGTGTTGGCAACGATATTCCGGTGAGACAGCATCACCCCTTTCGGCCTGCCGGACGATCCCGAGGTATATATTATACTTGCCAGGGCTGTTTCCGGGAGGGAAACATCAGGATTTGGTGCGGTGTCTGCCTGAATCAAATCTTCCCACTTTACAGTTTCAAAGGATAAGAATTCCCAGTCAAACTTCGGGCTTTTAATAACAAGCGCTTGTATATCGAGCAAATCCGGATCGACAGCCTGAATGATACGTTCGAATCGTGCAGAGGATATAATGACTTTTGGCTCTATCTCATGGATAAGGTATTTTAACCCATCCGGTTTTATATCAGTCGTCAGCGGAACTGCTACGGCACCTGCCTTGAGGATGCCGTAATAGCTTGCGACATATTCCAATGAATTTTCAAGAAGGATAATGACCCGATCATTACACCTGATGTTATTCGCTACAAGCCACTGCGCCACCTTGTTGGCCTGTGAATTGATTTCTCCATAGGTAGCCCGTGTGTCTTCATGGATCAAAGCAACTTTATCCGGATAGAGAGAGGCACTTTCTTCCAGAAAATGATGTATCAAGGTATGACTGAAAGGTGATTCGATCTTACTCATCGGAGACAAGCCCCAATTTATTCCGTGCGTATGCTACTATTTCATTGTCTTGTTCGGTATATATTTTCTGGATACCGACTTCACGCGGTATGATACCCTGCCTGACCATATTAGCAATTTCCAGCACATACGGATGGAATCCATATTGTTCCAGATGGCACTGGTTAGCGAACGCGTTAAGCAAACAGTTCGTCGAGCTGGTATCCGTATCCGTCGGAGGCTTCCATCCAATGGTTTTCAACTCCCTGGCTATTGTTTCTTCCTCGTAATCAAAGAAAGCCAATGGATGTATATTATAGGGGAATCGGCCTTCGTATAATTCATAGTACGTATCGGGGATGAAATAGGATTGAGTCGTATTGCCGAATTGATCGACAAATATCCTCCGAAGCACCTTTTGATTCTCACGTATTATCGCGGCGTTTGTTTTCATAATTGCGGATTGAATCGGCGCCTGGCCTGGTGACCACCCGAACGCCACGAGCGGGATGTCCATTTCCAGCGCCGTTTTCAGCACCAGGCTTTTCACCATGGTAATACAGGCCGTGCACACCGAGCTTGCCCTGAGTAACGCCGCCTTTGAAAAGACCTCTTTCCCTGCGGCAGTCGCAAAAACCGATTTCATGAGAGGCCACTGCGGCATAAAATTTACCTGATCGATCCGGAGGGCAGTGGTAACTTTCTCGATATTCTCCTTTGCCGAAGGGGAAAGAAAGTGATTGTCAAAAGTGAAAGCCAGTATCCTGAGGTCGTATTGCTCTTTGAGGAGCTTCATAGTATAGCTTGAATCCTTGCCACCGCTGTACGCCATTATCGCGTCATACGTCGGCGCGTTGCCTTTTACATTCGCGACAAGTTCATCAAGCTTTTCGCGATAGTCCGCTTTTCTTTCTACACCTCTCGCCGTATACGATTCCTCACGCTGACAGTGGTTGCATATTCCAGCCTCATTAAATTTAATTCCGGGAAACGTTTCAGGCAGTATGCATTTTGTACAAATTTTTAATTGATTACCGGAATGATGTGATACCATGATTTTGTATCCCTTCATACATTGATTATCTTTCTTATTGGAAAAATCATTCTGACGCTAACCGATAGACTCTTTCATAACGGTCCCGTTTGTAAGTTTTCGTTCAAGAAATTGTACGACATTTATTAAGCTGTCCAGGTTTTCCGGAACGAGCTCTTCATCTTCAACTCTTATGTCATAAGTTTCCTCTATAAACTGGATAAGTTCCAGTATACCTGTGGAATCAACAATGCCGCTTTCCAGAAATGAAGTATCCGCTTCAAGCCCGGAATCATCCCCAAAAAGAAAATTCTCAATCACATATCCCCGTATAGTTTCCAAATAACCCATTAAACCCATTCTCCCATATTATCGTTAATTCAAAATTGATGCATTCGTAAAAAGTCAAAAACTTGCCAAGTTGTCATTCCCGCGAAAGCGGGAATCCAGTAATTACACGCAGTTATGGATTCCCGATCAGGCCTGTCCTCGGCTCCGATCGGGGATCGGGAATGACAAGACGACAGAAATTCGGACTTTTTGCGAGACCATCAAAATTAAGAATTCAAAATTGCCTTTATAACCTTGTCCTTTATTTTTTGGTCGTTAATTCAAAATTGATGCATTCGTAAAAAGTCAAAAACTTGCCAAGTTGTCATTCCCGCGAAAGCGGGAATCCAGTAATTACACGCAGTTATGGATTCCCGATCAGGTCGGGAATGACAAGACGACAGAAATTCGGACTTTTTGCGAGACCATCAAAATTAAGAATTCAAAATTGCCTTTGAACTCTTCCCCAATTTTTTGGTTTTGGTATTGTTTGTCCGTGGACAGGAGATTTCTTTACTTACGATAATGTTTTGTGACGGCTATTACTTCCACTTTTTCTTCTTGCAAGCAGATAAATAATGCTCTGTATTTTATATCAATTCTGAAGGAATATATGAGGCGATGTTTGGGTTCCAACAATTCGGTATTGAGCGAAGGATGTGATGGATCATTTTCGAAAAGTTTTTTTGCTTTATCCCATTTCTTTGCAAGTCCGTGCTTCTTAATGTATTCCTTGACGTCTTCCCTGAGGTCAATAATTATGGGCATAATATCTACTGATTGGCTGAAGACTTTTTTAATCCTTCTTCTAAATCCTTAAGGAAAGCGTCTTCATATAAATTAGTTTTTTTAAAATCAGAAAGGATGGAATCGATTTTATCAAGTTTGAAAGGCTTTAATCTGACAGGCTTTATCTTCAGTCTTTTCAGCAATTTTTTGCGCTCTTCCTCGCTAAGATTGTTGATTACTTCATAAAGGGTATCCATTGTTATGTCAATTTTCCTGGTTATTGTCTCTTTAAGAGTTATCTGTGGCATAAAACACCCCTTAACAAATAGAATATTTATCAGTTATACAGATATTTTGATATTGTTCAAGCTCTTTCCAACAAACCCAGTCAACCCAATCCCCAATCCCTTTACCATAAAATTCAAAATTGTTTTAACCTTGCACCTTGTTCCTTTAACCTTGAACCTCCGTATTTTACCTTGATCCTTGAACCTTATTTTTTGGTCGTTAATTCAAAATTAAGAATTCAAAATTCAAAATTATTTTAATCCCCTCAGTGCCAGATACTTCCCCCACATCTTAGGCTTCCACCCCCATTCCTTCTCTCCAATAACCACTAACTGATCATCCTTTTGCATTGTTTTCGTCCTGAAGTCATGCGATTTCACTTCGACATATTGCTCATCAAAAATACCTCCACCTTCTTCAGAACATTTTGCCAGATATTGATGCAAGGGACTTTTTTTGTCATCAGGACTGTGAATTTTGCATTTTGAATTAGGAAAGAGAATGTATTTCGTGGCATGATAATCCAACGCCACGGGATCTTTGCTTGCCAGAACTGCCCGTGTATGTGCCACTGGTGGTTCGGTGCGGGAAGCCATTCCAACCCATTCAGCTGTCGTAATATTGAGGTCTGCTTTCCTTACGGTATTCATGAATACTGCAATTTCAGCACCAAGCATTCCCGGTTTAGGACCCGGAGACCACTTGTTGAATGGAAATGAGTGGAAGTTGTAGTATCCCCCGGTCAATTTGCCTTTGTTAAAAGGATCTGCTCCGCCGCTAAGATCACTGATACCCAGATAATTCTTGACGGCGGATGTCGCCCCGCAATACGTGCTGTGGTGATTCAGGGCGGCAAAATTTATAAACTTCAAAGGCTGCTTTGTATAAGCCCCTTTCTCCCAGATACCGTTCTTAAAATCGATAACCGTTCCTCTGTCAGTTTTAAAAACGGGATAACTCATGATGACAGCACGGTGATTATCGCCCTGGCCTCCATTATCAAATGAGATCAGCGGCACGCCGCCCGTGCCGTCGCAGTAAACATAGCCGGTTCCCTCAGCCGGACTGAATACACGGTTGTTCCCGGAATCGACATCGACCCAGTGACACGTTGAAAACCTGTCTCCATATTTTTTCTTCAAATGATTCGAAAGATCATTAAAATTCTGTATCGAAGAGAGATCGGAATTTCTTGAAAACGTCGCATGCCATCCAGCATGCTCCCAGGGTTGCAAACCGCGGTGGCAATTTTCTGCAATCACAACCTCACCATCAAAGCCACCGGCCCGGTCCATTATCAAATCCACAAAAGTATTCAGCGCGGATAAATTAGGAACCCCCTGATTCCACCATTGAACATTCGGTTTGATCACGACAACATCATACGGCCCTGTGATGCCTTCAATACCGCCCATCAGTTCCATGATTTTTGTCAGATTTTGTGCGGGAGTTCCGTTAAGGGCTCGATAGAGATTAATAAGCGGGGTACTTGTGAGTTTGGGGGGCACAGACTTCTGCGCAAATGACCTGGATCCAAATGGCAGAGTGATTAATGCCAGGATAATGTTTCTCAAAAATCGCCGTCTCGTTACCGCCATAATTCAACCCAAAGGCTATCTTTTTATTTCATTGTCCTTTGTTTCTTAATCTTTATCCTTGTTCCTTTATCCTTGAACCTTGATCCTTTGCCTTTGGTCGTTAATTCAAAATTCAAAATTAAGAATTCAAAATTGTCTTTATCCCTTGTCCCTTTCTCAGTCCTCATTGCTCATTGCTCATTGCTCTCTTTTGCCCTTGTCCCTTGCTCCTTTGCCCTTATAGTTTAACTGTTTTAAGATCAGTTTTAGAAAAGTCATTTCCTTTGAAAAGGAGAGGCTCACCAGAAGACTTACTAAGGGCATACGAACAGCAGTCACCAATGTTCAATCCCGCAGGGTGACGTCCTTTGCCAAAAGTTCTCCATGCAATTCGCGCTAATTCAGACTGCTCCGGATCCATGGCTACAATTACAATTTTAGAACGATGCAAAAGCAGGTCAAGTTCCCGTCCTCCAGGCTCTCCCTTTTTTGCTTCTATCACAATACTGACTTCAAGCGCAGAAAAAGCGCTCAGCAACCTTTTCGGATCGGCAGCGATTGCTATTGCAAACGCCTCTGCATCCGATTCACCCAGGAGTATGGCAATAAGAGCTGATGTGTCTATAACCATTATTCAATGATACCTGATTGATTATAACCCAGGATCTCATCCGGTGAACGCTTGTCTATATCAGAAAGAGAACTGCAGCGTCGCGAAACAGCCATGATCTCTTGCCTTATATCAGTAGCACTGCGTCTGCCGCTTAACCGTTCAAGCCTTTCTTCCAAAGCGTGTGTGATAGCCTGGGTAAGGCTTTCTCCGCTTATGGCTGCAACCTCTCTGGCGAGCTTTTCAGCTTGAGAATTTTTAATGCTTAAAGCCATGATAAATCCCCCGCATAAATAGTATAGAATCTATAGGTAAGTATATATTCCATACAGCAATAAATGTCAATCTATAATCGTTACAAAATTCAAAATTGCCCTTATAACCTTCTTGACAATTATCATTTCTTACGATAGTAATATTCTGTAAGAATTATTAGTGACTACTCACTAAAGGAAAAGAGGAACAGGCCATGCGAACAGTTATAACTTCCAAGTATCAGACAACCATACCTAAAGCCATTCGGGAGGACCTCAACATATCCATCAATGATACGCTTGAATGGAAGGTTGAAAATGGAAAAATCGTGGTTTTGCCCATGCAGAAAAACTTCCTGAAGTTTAGGAACACTGTCAAAACGGGTAGCGGGAATATCGAGAATGACATCAAATTATCAAGAAAGCGGCGGACAGAAAGATACCTGTGAAAAGACATACTATTGTAATAGATACCAACGCGCTGATATCCTTTGTAACGGATAGAAACAAAGACCAGCAGGACAAAATAGCCGGGCTTTTTGAAAACGCTGCCGGACTGCGGATGTCGATTCTATGTCCACAGAATGTCATAACCGAATTTGTCTATGTACTGGAGAAGGTTTATAATGTTTCAAAATCGGCAATAAAGGACATGATCAATGATTTCGTTGTCATGCCCGGAATAGAAATTGTTCATGAAGTAAACCCGAAAATCCTTTTTTCGTACTGGCCTGATAAGATTCCGGACTATGGCGATGCTATTGTTGCCTCCGTCTGCAGCGCCAGAAAAGGAGCCATGGTTGCAACATTTGACCGTAAATTCGACTCGATCCTTAAAAAACTTGGCCTTTCTGTATACACCTTTTAATTCAAAAGTTTCCCAAACTTCCCCCGAATTTCCCGAAAGCGGCAAGCTGACGGTCTGTCGTCCGATAAGATCAAAAGTTGCCTTTCTTGATCTCCCCAAATATCTCAGTAGCTGTCTTTTTTCCAAAAAGGTCTTCTTTAATCTTGATGGTTTCGTAAAAAGTCAAAAACTTGCCAATTTGTCATTCCCGCGAAACCTGTCCTCGACTCCGATCGGGGAGCGGGAATCCAGTAATTATACGCAGTTATGGATTCCCGATCAGGCCTGTCCTCGGCTCCGATCGGGGATCGGGAATGACAAAACGACAGAAATTCGGACTTTTTACGAAACTGTCAAAATTAAGAATTCAAAATTGCCTTATATCCTTCGCCCATTAATTCAAAATTAAGAATTCAAAATTCAAAATTTCCTTTATAACCTTCGTCCTTTTCAGGCAGCATATTTCAAGATCTCAACTTCTGCACCTTTTTTAACGGCATCTTCTGCTCTTTCGAGGATTTTGCCGGTTACATCTTCACTAAGATAATACTCGCCGCAGTTTTCACACACATCTGCAGGTACATTCTTAATAATAATCGTGCATTCATTTCGCTGAAGCACAACGTTGACCTCGCCGGGATTGGTAATACCGTTTTTGCAAATTACACAGTCCATTATTTTCTCCTTTTGTAATCATCGGTCCATAACTTTGGTTCGGGAGCATATGCTGTAATAACATAGCATGTTTTATGTGTAATATCATACGCAAGCACTATATGAAGAGGCCGTTTTTTTGAAAAGCCGAGCAACAGTTTGCTGGGAAGCGGCTTATCATCAGGGTAGTCATTTATAACCTCACCATAATTTATAACATAACGTACATCGTCTTTTGTTATCTGACGTTGAAACATCTGCCGAATGGCATGACCTGTAAACTTTAAATTTTTACACTCCATAAATGTCTTAATTATCCTTTATCCCTCTCTCAGTCCTCATTGCTCGTTGCTCATTGCTCTCTTTTGTCCTTGCACCTTGAACCTTAGTTTTTCACCTTGAACCTTGAAAACCTTTCTGGTATGATGTTTTGTAATACCGGAGGTGATAATATGGCAACATCAAAAATTGCAATAACGATTGAACAAAACCTCTTGAATCGTTTAGATTTTTTGGTCAAGTCGCGTGTCTTCCCCAACCGTAGTAGAGCCGTTCAAGAAGCGGTAGCCGAAAAACTTGAACGAATCGGAAAAAACCGGCTTGCACGTGAATGCGCAAAACTCGATCCCGGGTTTGAACAAGCTATGGCTGAAGAAGCTTTTGAAACGGAGATAGATAAATGGCCGGAATACTAAGAGGCGACATAATTTGGGCAGATCTCAATCCTGTTATTGGACACGAACAGGCAGGCTTAAGGCCTATATTGGTTCTAAGCCATGAAGTTTTTAATGAACATTCGGGAACTGTTATAGCCGCTGCTATCACAAGCCAGCCTCAGCGAGCTGGTTTTCCCTTAACTCTTGAGCTAAAAGATGCAAAACTTCCAAAACAGTCATGGGTTAAAATAAGTCAAATTCGAACCTTATCTGTTAAGCGCCTTAGGGAAAAAATTGCCAGCGCCAATCCTGAAGAAATCAATCTCATAATCGAAGGTCTAAATGAAATTATTGGAGATTAGCCAGGCCATGAAGCGAGACCTCAGTCCTCATTGCTCTCTTTTGCCCTTAATTCAAAATTCAAAATTAAGAATTCAAAATTGCCTTTATCCCTCGTCCCTTTCTCAGTCCTCATTGCTCTCTTTTGCCCTTAATTCAAAATTCAAAATTAAGAATTCAAAATTGTCTTTATCCCTTGTCCCTTTCTCAGTCCTCATTGCTCATCGCTCGTTGCTCTTTTTTCCCTTGAACCTCCGTATTTTACCTTTGACAGTGGATTTGTTTTAATTGACATATTATCTGCTCTATTGTACTATTGGCACATAAAGTACACAGGAGATGATGCCATGCCTATCAAAATATCCACGGCTGATGCCAGAAAGAAATTTTCTAATATTGTAAACCGCGTAGCCTTTGGCAAAGAGTCTATCATCCTGACCAGAAGAGGCGAAGAGCTTGCCGCCCTGGTTGGAATAGATGAACTAAAACTGCTTCAGGAATTAGAAAACCGTATAGATATTGCCGATGCCGTGAAAGCGCTTAAAGAACCGGGTGATGATATTCCAGCCGAACAGTTTTGGAAAAAACTGGGTCTTTAACATGATATACACAGTAAAGTTCAGACCCGCTGTTGGAAAAAGCCTAAAAAAGCTTCCCAAAAAAGAATTGATACGAATAAGGAGAAAAATTGATGATCTTGCTGAAAATCTGCCGGACCCGGCTACAACAAAGATGAAGGGCAACAATAATTTCCATAAAATCAGGGCCGGAGATTACCGCATTATTTATGAAATTCATGATGATACCCTTGTGATCCTGGTAGCAAAAATCGGCCACAGAAAAGATATTTACAAGCACCTTCCATGATCCTTATTTTTTGGTCCTCAATTCAAAATTGTCTTTACAACCTTCGCATTCCACTGGCCAGGCAGGATTTACAGGATTATACTTTTTGAAGAAACTCCAAGTACTTTTCTCTGCTCATCCCGATTATACGCATATTGTTTTTGATAACGAATGCCGGCACTTCTTTGAATTTCGGTATAACCACGGGCCTGATAGCTCCAGGATACTGATAAATAAGATGATCACCTTTTGTCCGAGTGTACACGCACCCGGCCATTTCAAAAATCTTGGCCTGAACTTGATAATGAGTCGGTTTAATCTTCATTAAACAGATACTTCGATAGGTGTAAACCCAACCAGTTCTTTGCGCGCGCTCAATATGTCAGCATTAGTCTCCTCCAATCCGCAATCTTCAAGAAACTGTTCAAATGTTCCCATCTTTTTCGTCTCTTCAATATTGATCGTAATTGCTTCTAAGAGATTTTTTTTTGCCTGCTGGACATCCTTGCCGCAGGAAGAAATATCCAGTTCAGGACAATATGAAACATACATATTGCCCTCTTTCCATATCTCTTCAGTCAATCGTATTTTCATGACTTTAACTCCCTCGCAATCTGATTTATGAAGAAAATAATAACACTATGTCTCCCTGGTGTAAAGGATACTCTGAGGTCTTTTACCCTTTCTCAGTCCTCATTGCTCATCGCTCATTGCTTTCTTTTTTCGTCATCCCAACACTTACATCCCACAGTCGCCTCGCGCTTTCTTCATCATAAGATGCTTTTGACGAGCTGACCGGCTCCATATTATAAAAATACTTCCCACTAATACCTTCAACATCAGGGGATGTCGCTAAATAAATAATTGTTTTTGCACCTTCAACCGGACCAACCAGGTTCCCTGCCAGCAAATGGGCCGTCACATGCTTGAGCCAGCTTACCACACCATTATTTTTGCAGAAATTTGTAGCAACACCTCCCGGATGTAAGGCATTTACCGATATTTCTTTACCTGCCAGACGTCTGGATAGTTCATATGTGAAAAGAATATTAGCGAGCTTGGATTGTGCATAGGCATGTTTGCCATTATATTCCGTCTGGCTTTGCAGGTCGTCAAAATTGATATTTGAGCAGCCTCCATGTGCGCCTGAAGCAACAGTGATAATGCGAGCGCTTTCACTTTCTTCTAAAAGATCAAGCAACAGGTGTGTTAACAGAAAATGCCCAAGATAATTAAGGGAGAAAGTCATTTCATAACCATCTACAGTAACCTGACGTTTAACGAATTTTGCACCGACGTTATTTATTAAAACATCCAGGTGAGGAATCCGGGTTTTAAGCTCCTCTGATAATTCATGAATGTCTTTAAACGACGATAAGTCAGCCACCATGTAATCAACCGATGAATTGCCGGTCACGGTCTTGATCTTATCAACAATCTTTTCACACTTGCCCTTATTGCGTCCCACAATAATGATAGCAGCCCCTTCCTGTGCCAGAGCAATAGACGTAGCCGCCCCAATACCCGACGTCCCCCCCGTCACCAAACAAATCTTCCCCCTCATCACAGACCCCATCCTATCCCCCAATTTCTTTAACCTTTATCCTTGAACCTTGCCCCTTGATCCTTTGTCCTTCGTCCTTAACTTAATTCTATTGGTTAAGAATCTACATCATGGGAAGACTTTATAGATATTTTCTCTACTCTTCACTCTATAAAAGGTGATTTTGTTATTTTCTTCTATGAGGCAGCCGATTCTGTATCGTCCTGTCCTTATGCGGTAATAGCCTTTATATCCTTTCATCTTCTTAATATCCAGATCTTCAAAGATATTATTATATGCAGGGATTTCATCAAAGACTAATTTTTCAATTCTTTTGCGGCTGACTGAGGGAAGATTTGCAAGATCTTTCAGGAATGTCTTTTTGTAAAGGCAGGTTGTCATGTCAACTATTTTTTAATGTACTGTAATATTTCTTTGCCTCACGGATAGATAAAACTTCTTCACCTTCGACTTCTTCCATGAACTTTCCCAAGCCATAATTTTCAAGAAGCTCTTCCATTCTTTCGAATGTTTCTATGTCAATCACAACAGCCTTCTTCTTATTGTCAGGCGTTACAACATATTCTTTTCTTATTTTTAACATTTACCACACCCCGCTTGGATAAATTTGATTGTTTCCTTGTTCATGCTAAAAATATTAACACTATGTCTCCTTGGTGTAAAAAATACTCTGAGGCTTTTTCCCCTTTCTCAGTCCTCATTGCTCATCGCTCGTTGCTCTTTTTTCCCTTGAACCTTGTACCTTTGTATTTTCACCTTGATCCTTTGCCCTTTAATTCAAAATTATTTGTGTCCTTGCCCCTATGTTTTCCTCAATTTTAAGGCAAAAATCATGCATGGAAAAACCAAAGTTGGGTCAGTATAACACCAATTGTCAATAATTTAGTATCATATCCCCGGAATATGCGGAATATGCCATTGTATTAAGTGAAGGGATGTGTCTCTTTAAAATGGGAAAATAACATGAATATCTGGAATTCCTTCAAAATCTGATGTGTTTTCGGTGACAATATGTGTGACACCACTTTCCTTCATACATGCGATAATCGTTGCATCCCATAAATGGACAGAATATTGTGACACAATATTGATTGCCTTCAAGAACGTGTTGATGTCCCGGTCAATGACTCGCCAACTATCAGATCTGGTCATATCGTCAATGATGATTTTGGCATCGGAAACAGAAATGGGAGATGTCACTTTTTTGGTGATCACAACAAAAAATTCCATCAGATTCTGAACACACACGACACCACCGCCATTTTGCCAAATCTGTTTCACGATGTTTTTGGCAAAGTCATGTTTTGCGCCTTCAGACGTATCATACGCATACACAAGGATATTTGTATCAATCAATCTATCGGGCATGTAAGTCCTCCCGGGTTGAATACAATTTTGTTCCCAAATGAAACCCTTGTTCGAGACATTTCAATTGTCTCTGTTTGATAACATCTTGTCGTTCTTTATGTAATGTGGTAAAACTAACAAGAATAGGCGTTCCTTGAGGAAGTTTTACGGGACTCTCAAGTCGAATGACATCCCCATCAACAATCCCTTTATGGACGTGTTTCATACGTTTCACCTGCCTTTCGTTTCGTCGACTGTTTTTTATATGTTATTCTTGTTTCATTGTGTATGCTCCTGAATATAAAAAACATTATCACAACATTTTGAGTTTGTCACTTTACTAATCAGCAATTCTAATTTTGAAGAATTACATTCCCCTAAGCCCTTTCAAAAGGGGAATGTAACCGAAGGATTCTTTTCAAAGCGCTGCATTATCGCCCTCAGCGTGCAGAGATTGCGCTAAAATCGACAATGTGAGACCTTTTCAGAACCTCAGTATTGTCATTGCGAGCGAAACGAAGCAATCTCCTGCTACTGGGAGCTAACTTGGCATAATCCAAGAGATTGCCACGGCCTTCGGCCTCGCAATGACGAAGGCTTGTGCGTCATTGCAAGCTTGCCACGACACTAGTTTTCATGGCATGTCTCACATGGTTTTGCTATGAAAAACTACTATATCTTTGCAGGAATATACTTCGCATTCCACTGGTCAGGCAGGATTTACAGGATTATACTTTTTGAAGAAACTCAAATTACTTCTCTTTCTTCAAGAAACTGCTCAAATGTTCCCATCTTTTTCGTCTCTTCAATATTAATCGTAATTGCTTCCAGGAGATTTTTTTTGCCTGCTGGACATCCTTGCCGCAGGAAGAAATATCCAATTCAGGACAATATGAAACATACATATTGCCCTCTTTCCATATCTCTTCAGTCAATCGTATTTTCATGACTTTAACTCCCTCGCAATCTGATTTATGAAGAAAATAGTAACACTATGTCTCCCTGGTGTAAAGGATACTCTGAGGCCTTTTCCCCTTTCTCAGTCCTCATTGCTCATCGCTCATTGCTCTCTTTTGTCCTTTAATTCAAAATTAAGAATTCAAAATTGTCTTTACCTTGCACCTTGCACCTTTCACCTTGAACCTAGAACCTTTGTCCTTTTAATTAAAAATTAAGAATTCAAAATTGTTTTTGTTCTTTTACCTTGCTCCTTGCACCTTGAACCTTCGTTTTTTACCTTGTTCCTTGAACCTTCGGTTTTTACCTTATTGCTGTAAGGGCTTTGCTCCATGAATAATCCTTAAAATAAAAACAGAACTTTCTGTGATACGATAAACGATCCTATACTTTTTATATATTAGATGGCGGTAGTCAGTACCGAAAAACTCATTTTCGGGTATTAATGGTTGGCGTTCCGGAAAAGTATCGAGTGAATAAACCTTTTTCTCCAGTTCAAGTACAAAATTTGCGGCATTGCTAATACTGTCAGCCGCAATATAATAAAAGATACGTTCCAAATCATTTTGTGCATGCTGAGTTAAATTTACCTTATATTTTTTTGTCACGTCTAAATTCCTTAAAAAACCTTCTTGCTTCTTTATATCGGCCGGTGTTCATATCCTCCTCCGCGGGAACAAGAAGTTTGAGCAAATTAAACGCGCCGGTAATCTTTTCATATTCCTTAGCGTCTATAAGTACGACTTCTGCTTTACCATTCACTGTGAGAACAACAGGACGTTTGGTTTTATTGATTTGTTTCAGAATTGAATTGGTATTCCTCTTTAGATCGGTAATTGAACGTATATCCTCAGTTATACTAAATGCCATTTTATCACCTCAAAAACATTTATTTTAACACATTATATAATGTTTTTAGAATACAATATTTCATGCCATAAATCAAGATTATCTTATCCCTTGATCCCAGTTCTCAATTCAAAATTGTTTTTACCTTGATCCTTTATCCTTGATCCTTGAACCTTCGCTTTTTCGCCTTCTTATCCGTCTCAATAACCTCTATATTCAGCCCTTGCTTCGCAAAAAGGAAGGCGATATTTTCGCCATCAAATGCTTCACCAGGTTCTGGTTCCGTGAGCATACGCAACCCAAGGTCAGTCAAACGTTGAAGTTCAGATTGCAAATTTTCACATTTAAAGCACAAATGATGTAATCCCCCACCCCTCAAAGAAAACTTATAAACCGGCGATGATTCATCCGTTGGTTCGACTAATTTAATTAACACCGAATTCTCTTTACACAAAAAAACAACTTTGACCTTTTGCCTTGAATTTATCACGATATCAGTCATTTTTTGATATCCGAATACATCTTTCCAGTGTTTGATGCCTGCTTCGATAGATTTTACAACGATTCCAACATGGTCTATTACCATAACATCCCCTTTATTCTTTCCTTACATGGGCAATATTTAATCCGGGTATACATTTCTAAGACTGAGACCAAACCTTCTCCTTAAGAAATATAAAAACTTCTTATGTATATCCAGGGTAGAATAATCGGTATAATAATTTTCTAAATCATAAGTAATATCTTTCTCGCTGGAATATATGAGCTTAATCTTATTATCATCGGGGAAATATTTAAATTCAAATTTCCCATTAATTTTAAAACTATTATTCATCTCGTCATGTGTATATTTCAGTTGATAGTATTCCAGAAAATCACGAAGTATATGCTCATGATAATGTGTATTATTTTTTTTCAGGATTCGCTGTAATCTACTTAAACTAAGGAAACTTAAGGCAGTTGGGCTGAATTGAACTATTGTGTTGGATTTAATTCTTGAACTGATTACAACTCCAGGGTTAATAATACAGTTTGATTCAATATACGCGCCTGGCAACATTGTAACAGTCATACCAGTCCAGACAAAATCTTCAAGTACAACCTCTTCGAATCTTGCCGGATAACCTTTATTGACCGGTAAAAAAGATCCGTGAGTGTAGACAGTGCACCTCGGTCCAAGTCCTGAATAGAACCCCAGGGTCACGTTCTCTTCACAATGAATTATACAATGAGCGCCTATGAAACTATTATCGCCGGCACAAAAGCTTTTTTCTCCTTTAATCTGTGTTCCAAAACTAATTATTGCATTATTCCCTATTGATAAACCGGAGACACTGATAAAAACAAAATGCCTGATATCCACATCATTTCCTAATTCAATTTTATCAGCATAAACATATGAAAAAATCGGAATTCTCACATTCCTGCCGATTTTATGACCAACTATCCTATACAGCAGACATGTAGCACGAGACGGTAATAAAATCGCTAACAGTGGAATTATCTTCTTTATTATTGAGTTATGTTTATGGAAATTTAACATAAATAATACCTCACTACTGTCCCAACGTTATAATTGAAAAGCGCTATAACAATATGAAAGTAAACATTATTCAGCGAAAAATGTCATTAATCGATTTGAAATTTTCTCTTCCTGAATGTCATACTCCTGCATCAATTAAGCAGGAGATGACATATGAACTCAGGAAAAACAATTTTTTCGCAACTAATGGAATTTCTCCCCATCCACGAATTTCGCAAATGCGTCGCGCGATACAACGGCAATTACAAAGTCAAAAGCTTCTCTTGCTGGGACCAATTTCTCTGCATGGCCTTTGCCCAACTTACTTACCGCGAAAGCCTGAGGGATATTCAGGCATGCCTCAGAGGAACGAGGCACAAGCTCTACCATATGGGCATCCGAGGGAACGTCTCCCGCAATACCCTGGCCAATGCCAACAAGATCAGAGACTGGCGAATCTACTCCGACTTCGCCCAAGTGCTCATCAGGAAGGCCAGAAGACTGTACTCCAACGAAAGCTTCGGTTTGAAACTGGATCAGACAGTCTACGCTCTGGATTCCACCACAATCGATCTGTGTCTTTCCCTGTTTCCGTGGGCAATATTCCGCAAGAGAAAGGGAGCAGTCAAGATGCATACACTCCTGGATCTGCGTGGCAGTATTCCCACCGTGGTTATCATTACTCACGGACGCGTTCACGATGTCAATATCCTCGATCAGCTCATAATCGAAGCTGGTGCCATGTATATCATGGATCGCGGCTATCTCGACTTCGCTCGACTTTTTATGATCCATCAGACTTCGGGTTTCTTCGTTATACGAGCCAAGCGCAACTTCAACTTCAGGAGACTGTACTCTCACACCATCGACAAATCAACAGGGATTCAATGCGACCAAACCATTGTGCCCCAGAACTTCTATGCCCAAAAGAACTATCCGGAAAAACTACGGAGAATCCGGTATCTCGATGTGAATACCAACAAAAGGCTGGTCTTTCTTACCAACAATTTTACGCTTCCAGCAAAAACTATCGCAGAGCTCTATCGGTGCCGGTGGCAGATCGAACTGTTTTTCAAATGGATCAAACAACACCTGAGAATCAAAGCCTTTTATGGCACCTCGGAAAATGCGATAAAAACACAGATTTGGATTGCAATTTCCATCTATGTTCTGGTAGCCATTGTTAAGAAGGATTTGAAGCTGGATCAAAGTCTCTACACAATTTTACAGGTTTTGAGCGTTACGCTTTTTGAAAAAGAACCAATTTTACAAGTACTTACAAATAATGATTACATAAAACCAAACCCTGTCCCCTCTAACCAGCTGAATTTATTCGAGTAACGTTGGGACAGTAGTGAT
>Ga0268278_1000202_pt1 | contig 45364 bp, 41 predicted proteins | sample saktaG_3_FD_190135 | JGI IMG/M metagenome (GOLD analysis project Ga0268278, IMG submission 190135) | Saline water microbial communities from Sakinaw Lake, British Columbia, Canada - sak_2010_1_5_55m | ecosystem: Environmental > Aquatic > Non-marine Saline and Alkaline > Saline ...
AAGAACCGTTGGACGACATCACCTCGGAGACCACTCTGATGGTATAGGCAAAAACATCTTCCTTGGGAATCATGGGAAAAAGGCCGTGCTCAACCAAGGCACCATGACCGGTTTCACGACGACCCGTGGAGCGCATAAAACCTGTTTCACCCACACAAAAGGGCGGAAAATTATAATGATGCATAAATCGTTTTGTTCCGCTCTCTTCCATGGTGTCTAAATACTGTTCCATACCAGGCGCGCCAAGAGTAACGACCGACAAAACTTGAGTCTCGCCGCGCTCAAACAAAGCTGAGCCATGAACGCGCGGCAAAACGCCGGCCTTAACTGAAATGGGCCGAATGTCATCTAGGGTTCGCCCGTCAATACGCCGATCGCTTTCCAAAATTGCCCTGCTAACTTCATTATAAATTAAACCATAAACATAATCTTCAGCTTTAATAATTGTTTCCGCTTCAACGCCTTGGGTGGCCAAAAACTCTTCTAGGGCCTTTTTTAGTCCTTCCTTGGCCATCAAGCGGTCGGCTTTAATCTTGATTGGTTGATTAAATAAATGTTTCGGCGCGTTGTCGCGAATAAAATTTTCGGCTAAAATTTTGTATTCTTCTTTGACACGGGCCAATTCTTCTAACAACACCGCATTCTTTTGTTTGCCGACCTTGGCGATAATCTCATTGAAAAATTTAATTAACGGCGCAAGATTATCATCAGCGAATTTCATGGCCTTAAGCATCGTATCTTCATTAATTTCTTGCGCGCCAGCCTCCACCATTACCACCTGACTGGGACGACCAGACACGATTAAATCCAGGGCGCTTGTTTTTTGTGCGGTGTGGGTTGGATTGATGACAAAATTAGCCTGCTCATCCAGTCCGACTCGCATGCCGGCGATCGGTCCAGCCCAAGGAATGTCAGAAATAGATAAGGCCAACACCGAAGCGTATAAGGCTGCCATATCCGGGCTATTTTCTTGATCAACGGCCAAAACTGTATTGATCATCTGTACATTGCGGCGCATTTCTTGATTAAATAATGGCCGAAGGCTACGATCAATTAAACGGGCAGTTAAAATAGCATCATCGGTGGGCCTGGTTTCGCGCTTGATAAACCGCGAGCCCTTAATTTTGCCCGCCGCATAAAACCTTTCTTCATACTCAACGGTTAAGGGGAAAAAATCGGTGTCCCGATCTTCTGTTCCCATGGTGGCGGTAGTCAGAACCACGGTTTCGCCATACTGAACCGTGCAAGCACCGTTAGCTTGTCCGGCCAGTTCTCCGGTAGTCACAATAAGTTTCTTCCCGGCAAATTCTGTTTCAAACTTCATAAATTTACACTTAATAATTAATTATTTCCTTTGTTATTTTTTTAAGCTGGTCTAATCACTCTCAGATAATAAACACCACTTTGCCCTCCAGGATTGGTATCTTTGGCCACCACGACTAGATACTTTTTACCTGGTTCCGGCCTAAAATCACGCGGTAAAATACCGAATTTATCTAATCCACTCGCGGTCCAATTTGTCTCGCCGGGCTTGGGTGGCTGTGGGATAACTTCATCAACTCGCTCGGTTTGCTCAATAAATTCTTTTAATTTACCACTAGGCCGAGCATCCTCTACGCCAATTACATTAATAATATCTTTTAAAACCGCACTTAATGGCTCCTTGTCGGCGGGTTTAATCCACATAGTATCGCGCACTATAACTCCTTGGGGTGGATCAAAGTCAAGTTTGCCGCGATTAATACCCAGAAAAAAACTGTTCGCCTCGGGATTATAAATTAAATAACCGTCATAACCATAAGCACGTGTCGCCAACTGGCCGCCTTGTAATTTCTTGCCAATGTCAACCACTATGCGCCCGAACTTCGTGTTCACTACAAAGCCATCTTGTTCTAATTCCTGAAGCTTGGCTTTTGACTGATCAATATTTCTTCGCTGTTCTACTTTGGCTTTTAGTAATTTGTATTCTGGTGGAGCGTCCTTGCCCTGGCCCTGAACCATGGGGCTATATTTTTTTAATTCATCGTCACTTAAGATGTCGGTTGCCGAATGTCCATCCTGAAAAAATTGCAACAGATGGTCAAAATCCATAAAGCGATATAGGCCTAGAATTGTTTTGTCGCTGTTTTCCCAAAATTCTTTGGTCTTTAGGTCAGGATGAGTTTGATTGTCTACTTGAGTGATAAATTTGGTTAAGGCGTCAAGGGCCGGTGTTCTTTCTAAAAATCCGGTTTCAGCCAAAACGCGATAAACCAATTTAGCTGCGGAGATAGAGGCCCGATTGCTATCTTTGCCATGATGGTCAAAAAAGACCGTACCGTTGTCTTCAACCACCAATCCGCTTTCATAGCCCGTATCCACCATAATACGACCGGGGACCTTTTCGCCAGGCTTAACATATTGGATATCAGACACATCAAATCCGGCCATTTTAAAGATACCCAAAGACGCGGCTCCATCTAAATCAGTTCTATTTAATAATTTTTGTCTACCAGTAAATTTATCCGTAATAGAAATTCCGTGCACGGCAAACTGACGCCAGACCTCGCGAGATTTGGCCAGAAATTTTTCTTGCCTTTCTTCGGGAGTATTGGCTTCTAATTCCTTGGGGTCTTTTACTCGATCTGCGGTAATTTTTTCTGTCAGACCATGCACTCTTTCTTTAAGTCTCTCTGCAAATTTATGCATGGAAGCAAATTCTTCCTTCATAAAATTTATTTTGTCGAACGAGAAGTAAAATATAAAATTATAATTTTATATTTTCTCCGAGCGACGACGAAGCAAAAAGCTTAATGCCTTTTATCTTTACGAACCTACCTACCGGCAGGCAAGCGGAGCAAAAATTTTCTTTTGTTTTTGCTCAAATCAATAAAGTCATCTGCCGCTCCAATTAATTTGCCCGAAGTTGTCTCGCCAAAAGCGATTACTTCTACCAAACAACCCTTGTTTTCGTTTAAATATGTCAGCAGGGGTAAATAATCGCCATCGCCGCTGACCAGCACCACCACATCTAGCTTATCGGCTAATTTGATGGCATCAATGGCAATACCCACGTCCCAGTCCGCCTTTTTCATTCCGCCGGGAAAAATCTGCAAATCTTTCATCTTAACCTCAAAGCCCTGACGGCCCAAGGCTTCAAAAAAAGTCTGTTCTTCTTGGCTTTTAGAGCGAATCACATAAGCAATGGCGCGAATTAATTGCCGACCAGCCAAGGCAGTCTCTAAAATTTTGGCAAAATTAACATTGGCCCGATATAAATTCTTGGCTGAATGATACATGTTGGACACATCAATGAAAACACCAACACGCTGATAGGGATGTCTCATAATAAATTAACCACTACTAATTACAAATCTTTTACAAATATACAAATTACGAATATGCTATTCGGGGTATTCGGGTAAATTCGTAGTTTGGAATTATTTTACGGAGTTTTAATTTTTTTAATAATTTTTTCGTAGCTCTTGGGTTCGTTCTGCTGCAAATATTTCAAAAGCTTGCGGCGACGCGACACTTTTCGCAGTAAACCGCGGCGAGAAGAAAAGTCGTGATGATTTTTTTTGAGATGATCGGTCAAGTCCACAATTTCTTTGGTTAGTAAACCCACCTGCACCTCAATAGAGCCGGTGTCCTGATCCTTTTTTTGATAATCCTTAATAACGCTCTTTTTGCCTTCTTTTTTCTTGCGCATAATTTAATAATAAAATAAGTAAATTAAGTAAAGATATTATAACAGACCATAAAATAATGGCAAGAGTGTCAAGGGCTTTTGGCGTCGCAAAATGTTGACAACTATTTAATTTTAATTTATCATAAGAATGATATAATTAAGCACCAAATCCAATCCGCCAGCTGGCGGACCAAATTCCCCGCCTGCCTAAGCCACCCCTTGGAGAGAATACTTAAAACAGAATTACTTCTTGCTTTCTATCTATAATTAATTCCACAGAGGCAATGGGCGGGCAGGCAAATAAGCACCAAGCTCAAAGCTTAAAATTGTTTAAATCTTTAAATTTTGGTTATTGTGTCCGCCAGCTGGCGGATTAGAATTTGTAATTTTGTGCTTGTAATTTAATTGTAATTTGTAGGTAAAATGGTAAACCATTTACAACAACTTATCGGCGAATTTCTGGAACATCTGGAAATTGAAAAAGGGCGCAGTCAATTAACGATTCGCAATTATGGCTCTTATTTAAAATATTTTTTAACTTGGGCCAAGGCTAAAGATCCGAGTCAAGTCACCGCCAACTTAATTCGCCAGTATCGCCTAGCTTTAGCTCGCAAACAAAATCCGCGCGGCGGAACTTTGTCAACGGCCACGCAAAATTATTATTTAATTGCGCTAAGAACTTTCTTAAAATATTTAGCCAAGCGCGACATTCCTGCCTTGGCGGCAGAAAAAATTGAATTGGCCAAAATACCCGAACGGCAAATCGCTTTTTTGGAGGGCGATGATTTAGAGCGACTAATTAAAGCGCCCATAGAATTAGATCAAGAACAAATTATCAAGCTGCGCGACAAGGCGATTTTAGAATTATTATTCTCGGCCGGTTTGCGGGTTTCGGAATTAACCTCGCTTAAACGCGATGATGTGAATCTTAAAAAAGACGAATTTTCTATTAAAGGTAAGGGCAGCAAATGGCGGGTAGTTTTTATTTCCAACCAAGCCAAATATTGGCTAAAAAAATATCTGGAAGCGCGCACCGATGTGGACCCGGCTCTGTTCGTTCGTCATGACCGCGGCCACAAAATCGCGGATCTACGCGGACAACACGCGGATAAACGCGGAATCAGCGTGAATCTGCGTAATAATCAGCGTGAATCTGCGTTGGGAGAAAATCGGCTTACCCCGCGCAGCATCCAACGTTTAGTAAAAAAATACGCCAAGCTGGCCGGTATTACCAAAAAAATCACCACCCACACCCTGCGCCACAGTTTTGCTACTGACCTTTTAACCGGCGGGGCTGACTTGCGCGCCGTGCAAGAATTGTTGGGTCACAAAAATATCACCACCACCCAAGTTTATACCCACGTTACCAATAAACGGCTCAAAGAAGTCTACCAGGCCTTTCACGATAAAAAAAGAAGCGGCTAGCCACTCCCTACGAATTACGAATTTAAAACTAATTACGAATAATTCTTTCGCCTGCGGCCAGGTCAAATTTCGCTATACCCTGTTTTCTACGGCCGTAGAAAACAGGGTATATGACCAAAAATTTTAATCTTTCGTTGTATTGGTGTTTATTGTTGACTTTTAGATAATTTCTGCTAAAATATCTTTAAGTTAAGGGCCCCCATAGCCCCTCACCTAAGACTTCCGTTATGTTTTATGTTTATGTATTAAAAAGCAAGCGAGATGGTAAAACGTATATCGGTTATACCAATGATTTAAAGCGTAGGTTAAGCGAACATAATAACCTAGAAAGCAAGTCGACCAAAAGCAAGGCTCCATTTGAATTAATATACTATGAATCATATAAATCTAAGTCCGACGCTAAATATAGAGAAACTAATCTTAAGCGTTTTGCTCAAGCCTTCTCACAGCTCAAACGAAGAATTAAAAATAGTTTAACCTAGGAAGTCCTAGGTGAGGGGCCCCCATAGTTCAATGGATAGAACACCAGCCTTCCCCGCCTGCCATGCGCGCCCTCGTAGCTCAATGGATAGAGCACTGGCCTTCTAAGCCTGAGATGTGGGTTCGATTCCCACCGAGGGTATTGGCGAGCGGGCAGGTAAGTCCCGATTTCAATGAAATTGAAATCGCGGATCCTCGATAAATCACAAAATTATAAATTTTGGATTTATCGGGACTGGATATAGAGGTCCGATTCCTCTTGGGGGTACCATAAATTAAATCAAAAATCAAATATCAAAAATTATGCAAATATTAAAATTTTCACAACTTAGCGCCATAGAAAAAAAATTGATCAACGCCGCGAAGCGAGCCAGTAAGGGCGCCTATAGTCCATATGTAAAAACTAATGTCGGTGGCGCCGTTTTAACTAATAACGGCAAAATTATTACCGCCAGTTCTTTTAGCCCAGCCTCTACCACGGTTAATCTTTGCGTGGAACGCGCCGTTATCGCGACGGCCAACGCTCAAGGCCAAAGAAAAATAAAAATATTAGCTGTTTTCGGACACGGCAAAAATAAAAGTAACGACCCATTGCCGCCCTGCGGCGTCTGCCGACAATTTTTATACGAAATTACTAAAATCACCGGTCAAGACTTAATTATTCTCAGCTCCAATGCTGCTAAAACCAAAATAATGAAAACATCCATCAAAGAATTATTTCCCTATCCATACTCGCGATATTAATTTACCCCGTTAGAAAAAAACAGTGCTCGTCTACCTTAAAAGCATATCATTGTGGCAATACTTTAACATAGCCATTAAGACTACTTCGTTTTTTTCTAACGGGGTTTCCTAAAAACAATAAAAAAGACGGATCAGCATAACCCGTCTTTTTTTTGCGAAAAAATCAACAATTAGCGATGAAAAAATCTATTTAAATATCTTTTAACGAATTCAACCTCTCGGGCCCTGAAAATCAAGCTTAAAATAAAGTAAACCATTGCCCCAGCCAGGCCAGCCACGACAAACTGAACCAGCACTCCGGTAAAACGCTGCATGTTAACGCCGCTGCCGACAAAAGTTTTAACCACCTGAATAACCAGGGCCATAACCAGCGATAGACCGACAATTTTTAGCAAAGACATAAAAATATTTTTTTGATCTAGGTGGCCCAAATCTTTGTGCAAAATAAAATATAAAAGAATCAGATTGACGGTTGAGGAAATTGCCAGGGCCAAAGCTAGGCCCGACGGACCCATTAAGCGACCCAAAATCAGGGAAAGAATAATATTCAAAATTAGACCAACTGCCGCTGTTTTAACCGGAGTTTTAGTGTCATGCTTGGCATAGAAAGAGCGGGCAAAAACCGGAATTAAACTTTGAGCAAGAAGCGACAAAGAAAAAAATCCCAATGTATTGGCGGTTAAAACGGTATTTGTCCAACTGAACTTACCGGCTCCCAAAATTAACCGCACAATTTGAGCACGCAATAAAATAACCACCACCATGGTGGGGACAATTAAATACAAAATGCGGCGTACGGTTTTAGAAAAATGGTGTAAAAATAAATTCTTGTCGTTATTAATGAGCGCTTGAGAAAAAACCGGAAAGACCGAGGTGGCCAGTGAGGTGCCAAAAATATTAATCGGAAAACTAATTAAATTAAAGGCTAGATTATAGATTGAAACCGTGCCCACGGCCAAGCCAGAGGCAATAAAGGTGGTAATGGTTTCGTTTAGCTGACTGATGGCTAGACCGAAGCTGCGCGGCAACATTAGAAAACCAATTCGTCTTACGGCCGATTGCCGCCAGTTAAAATTCGGTTGCCAACGAAAACCAATTTTTACCACAGCCGGAATTTGAATCAAAAGATGCAACGCGGCGCCCAAGAGTACGCCCCAGGCCAAACCGATTGGACCAAATTTTGGCGATAAAAAAACTATACCAAAAATAATTCCCAAATTATACATTACTGCCGCCGCGCTAAAGGCCAAAAACCGGCGAAAAGAATTGAGGACACTGCCAATCACATTGCTAACAGTAAAAAATAAAGTGCTAAAAAGCATTATTCTGGTCAGTTGGGTTGTTAAAGCACGCCCCTCGGGACTAAAACCATGAACAAAAATATTGACCAACTGCGGAGCAAAAATAAAAAGAATAATAACCAAGACTGTTATCGCCACCAACAAAATATTTAAGATTGAATTGGCCGCTTGCCAGGCCTCTTTTTTATCCTTGTGCCAAACAGACAAAAAAATAGGAATAAAAGCCGATGACAGGGCACCCAAAACCAAAGTGTTAAAAATTAAATCCGGTAAACGAAAAGCGGCGTAATAGGCGTCTAAAGTTTGCCCGGCGCCAAAGGTGGAGCTCAGCAGCCTGTCTCGCAGCAATCCCAAAAGACGACTCAAAATAGAAAAGACCGCGATAATAATCGCGCCCCCAGCCACGGACCCGAAAAGCAAGGTTTTAATTTTTTTAAACATGTATATTTACTAGATTAACAAGCCGAAAGTTATCCACAGCCCTAATTGACATTTTACTGTATTTATGCTATTATGTTTTATGTAAGCTTTCGGGCTTATCCCATTTTGATCAAAATCCGCCTCCGGGCGGGTTTTTGATTTATCTACTATGCCAGACCATCATTTATTTAGACTTGTGACCTAAAAGTTATCCACAGTTTTAAATTGACAAAACCAGTTCTGTATGATATTATAAAGACTGAAAAGGGGCGTTGGCTCGATTGGCCAATGGCTCTTTTTCGTTTATTTTAACCAATTAACAAATTATTATCATCGGCACGATGATAATAAATATTAAAATTATGGTTTCTAAATGATTCTGTTAGGCTGGTCACGCCCAGTCCGTCCTTAAATTTTTGAATAAATTGCTGCTTATATTGAGTGGGTTGATCTATAACTTTTTCTTTTAATAATAATTCATAATTTATAGAACCTATTAATAGGTCTGTTAACTGTAATAGGTCGTTGGTCTTAGAATTCAAACGACAAACCCCCGCTATTGCCAACCTATTAAACTTTTTATTGATAGAGTTCTTAACATTAACTTCAAACTTAATACCCTGTGGGGCGGTCATGTCGTCTGCCAAAACAATTAAGATTTCATTCTTGCTTAAATTACCTACAAGGAGATTTTTAGCGATTTGCTCATATGCTATCCAAGGATTTTGATGAAATTCATTTTTAAAATAATTACTTCTTTTATCAATCGTATAAGACGCAAATCTGATACTTTTGGTTTTAAAAAACGTATCTAATATACTAATTGCTGTTTTTATTTTTACTTTATTAAGATTATTAAACTTGAGCTCCCAATGAAAATTATTATTTAATCTAGTTCGTTTTATTTCCTGCTGCAAATAATATGGCTGAGAGCATTTAATCATACCCACTGTAAAATATGGATGTGTTTTAATGTTTAATGTCCCACTTTCGTCTAGAAAACAAAAGGGTGTCCATATTTCTCTATAATTCTCTAAATTTAATTGTTTGTTCTTAGTAAATAATGACAACATAAATTATTATTGATTATAGCCTGTCGTCGATTTTGTCGAACCTTTATTTAGGGTCTTAAAATATTTTCTCTTCCTCACTTTTAACGCGATATTGAATGGCTTCGGCCAAATGCTGCGGCAAAATTTTCTCGTCGCCGGCCAAATCAGCGATCGTGCGGGCCATTTTCAAAATACGGTGATAAGCGCGAGCCGATAGATGATACTCGTCCATAGCTCGACGCAGTAAGTCCTGACCAGCAGTATCAATCGGACAAAACTTTTTTAGCTGTTGCGCCGACATCTCGGCGTTGGTTAAAATCTTCAAATCATTAAAACGCTCTAATTGCCGCTCCCGCGCCGCCTGGACGCGGGCGCGAATATTCTTTGATGGCTCGGCCACTTCTTCGTCAGCCAATTTCTCAAATTTTACCCGCGGCACTTCCACGTGCAAATCAATCCTATCCAATAGCGGCCCGGAAATTTTCTTGCGATAACGGAGAATCTGCGTTGCGCTGCAGTGACATTCTTTTTCTGTGTCGCCAAAATAACCGCAGGGGCAAGGATTCTGCGAAGCGATTAACATAAATTTGGCCGGATAAGTAACGTGACCTTTGGCGCGGGAAACCGCGATAATCCCATCTTCCAACGGCTGACGCAGGCTTTCTAAGACATCACGCGAAAATTCAGGAAATTCGTCCAAAAATAAAACACCGCGGTGCGCTAGGGTAATCTCTCCTGGCCGCGGATTCTGTCCGCCGCCAACCATAGCTACGTCCGAAGTAGTGTGATGTGGGGCCCGAAAGGGCCGTTCCGCAATATAGGGCTGATTGTCTCGCAACAAACCGACGATACTATAGATTTTAGTAACTTCCAAGACTTCTTGCTTGGTCATAATGGGCAAAATGGAAGGCACGGCTCGAGCCAAAAATGTTTTGCCCGAACCGGGTGGCCCGCTCATCAAGATATTATGTCCGCCAGCCGCAGAAATCTCTAGGGCTCGTTTCACAAATTCCTGGCCTTTGATATAAGCCATATCAATCTCAAATTCATCGCTGGGCTTAATGTCCACGCCTTGGGTAATGATGGATTCAATGCTTTTGGTCTGTGTCAGATGACCGATCAACTGTCGAAGAGACTGCAACGGATAAACCCTGAGACCTGGCACGAGTTGCGCTTCAGATAAATTATCTTGCGGTAAATAAATTTCCTCTATTTGTTTTTCCTGCGCCAAAATCATCATCGGCAAAATTCCTTTGGTGTGCCGCAAATCGCCGTTTAGGGCCAGCTCGCCCAAAAAGAAAATCTTTTTTTGTAAAATAGTTAGCGACAGTTGCTGTGAAGCGACTAAAATTCCCAAGGCAATGGCTAAATCATAAACCGGCCCTTCTTTTTTTATATCCGCCGGCGCCAAATTAACCACAATTCGCTGCTGACCAGGAAACTTGAGGCCGGAATTTTCAATCGCCGCTCGCACTCGTTCTCTGGCCTCTTCCACGGCCTTATCGGGCAATCCCACAATATTAAAACAAGGAAAGGCGCGACTGACGTCCACTTCAATCTCCACTAACTTAGACTCTAGGCCAGCATTAACGGCGGACAATAATTTGGCGATCATAATGATTAAGTGTTACATCTTAAGAATAATTTCCATGGATTAAAATCATCCCAAACTACGAACATATCCGAACACCACGAACAATAATTTCTAATTTTAAATTTCCCCGCCTGCCAAAGCCGCCCCATAGAGATAAAAGATTAAAAACAAAATCATCTCTCGCTTCCTGTATAGAATTAACTCCAAGGAGGCAATAGGCGGGCAGGTAATGAATTTCTAATGTCTTAATGTTTAAACATTGAATCATTAAGGAATTAAATGAAAATTGAAAATTAGATTTTTTGTAGTTTAGGATGATGTTAGTAGTTCTATTTTAATTATTTTATCACCGTCTCGTAAAAAGTCAAACAACAAACAAAAATCGGGCCAGCTTTAAAACTTAGTCCGATTCTTGTTTAATTGTTGTATGTTTGGTGTTACTAAATAGGACGCGGAGTATCGCTTTTCGTTACAATATAAATCCCCTCTTTTCTGCCTCCTACGAATTACGAATTAAGTACGAATATACGAATATTTGTATATTTGTAAAAGATTTGTAATTAGTAGGAGAGATTCTATTTTTTATTTAATATGTCTGATTGATAATCTGAATATAATAACCAATTGATTCTTTGAGGGTGCGCTTGCCGTCAACCACATCGTCAATCATATTTTTCATCGCCTGCTCGGCGGCCACCCAATTGCGGCCATGATACCAAGATTGAGCAATCAAAACCTGATTAACGAACGGCGCTAAGTCAAAATCATTTAATTGGTCTTTAATTAATGCTCGAAGGGCCGTAGGACGCTTGGCGCGATCTAAATAGCTTTTAACATTAGCCGGGTCGGTGGCGAAAAGCACAAAACCCCAGGCTTCATTGGGATATTTTGTTTTTTTAGAAACAGTTTCCACATTATAATCAGCAATGTTGGTTTGTTTTAAAGATCCGGTAATTTGCGGTATCTTGGTAATATCAAAATTAAGGGTCGGGGCAGAATTTTTAATTTTTAACAAATCACCGGCATAACCAAAATAAAAGGCGACCCTACCCTGAATGAAAGCATCAAAGCTATTCGGCATATCTTTGTTCCAGGTGTAGATTTCTTTGGAGGGGGAGGTAAAATCGGTATAAAATGTCAAAGCTGCTTCGCCGGGAAAATAATTTTTATCATCGGGCGATGATTGATTAAAGCTGACACCGTTTCCGCTGGCCATCGTAGTTCCGTTCTGTAACATCAGGGCCGCTAAAATATCGGCGGCATAATTAACATTATTCGCGCTGCCCATGGCCACCCCAGATTGAATAATTTTGCCCTGTGAGTTAATCAGGGTCAGGGCTTTGACGTCGGCAATAAAATCGTCCCATGTGGCCGGTGGATCTATCACCTTGGCCTGATTTAATAAATCACGATTATAATATAAAGATAAGGTGTCAAATGACATTGGCAAGGCCCAAACCTGACTGTCTAGATAAACATCATTGGCTACGGCTCCCACAAAATTATTCTTCAAATCTTGAATAGTCGGGCCAACCTTGTTTTCCGTCACGACCTTATAATCTTTTTTTATGGTGCCAGTCAAAACTTGCCGAGCCACGGTGATTTTTGGCGGCATGGGCAACATAAAGGTTTTATATTTACCAAGCCAAGTATTGGGGATAGAAAAAATGTCCGGTCCACGATCTTCGGCCCAAGCCTGCAATAACGCCTGCTCGTACTCTCCGGGACGAAACTGCTGATAATTAATTCTGATGTGGGTGTATTGTTTATTAAAATTCGTCACCATGTCCGTGGTGGTGTCAGGCCCGTCAGCCACGCGCCACCAATTCAAAACAATGGGCTTTACTTGCTGAAGCTGCCCCTGTGGAATTAGCGTACATCTAAAGCCAGTTAGCCCGACCAAAGACAATAGGGCGAACAAAGCGGTCATCTTAAAAAATTTTTTCTGTTTCATATAAGGTAAATAAAAAATCTAAAATATAATTTACCCCCACACCAAATATGCTTTATTTCATATTTTATGAGAGATAGTCTATTTCCATTTAAAAATTAGTTATAAAAAATTCAAAATAATTTGGCCTGCCTACCGGCACAGGCAGGTGTGGGGGTAAACTAAATTAAAGTTACTGAAGCAATTTTATCATGATCGTTTTTGAAGCGCATTAACTTCACTCCCTGTGTGGCTCGACTGGCGGTTTTGATACTTTTAATCGGCAATCTGATAACTTGACCAGATTGCGACATTATCAGTAAATCACCGGTGGCATATTCGGATAAATTTTTATCATCCACAATCAAGGCGGCGATTAATGCTCCGGTTCGGTCGGTAATTCTAGCGGTTTTGATCCCCGTTCCGCCTCGTTGTTGAACGCGATAATCTTTAAGCTCGGTCATTTTACCAAAACCATTATTCATAACTACTAATAGCTTCGGGGTTGCGCTTTTTATTTTTTGCAAATCTAAAATATCCATTCCAATAACCAGGTCATTGCCTGATAATCTAATGCCCCTGACCCCGGCAGCTGTTCGACCCATCGATCGTAGATTTTTTTCGGAAAATCTAATGGCCTTTCCCTGACTAGTCATTAAAATTATTTCATCTTGTCCAGAGGTTAATTTAACCCATTTCAAATTATCATTGCCTTTTAATTTAATAGCAATCAAACCGGAACGTCGAACGCTGACAAAATCTTCAATAGCCGTTTTTTTAATTAACCCGCCCGAGGTCACCATGGCCAAAAATTTAGCCGCTGACCTATCTTCTAGTAATGGTAAAATAGCCGCCACCTTTTCTTGGTCACCAAGTTCTAGAAAATTCACCAGAGCGCGTCCCTTGGCGGTGCGGGTTGACTCCGGCACATCATAGGCCTTAATTTGGAAAACGCGGCCCTTGGTGGTAAAAAACAATAAATCCGTGTGTGTGGTGGCCGAAATTAAATGTTCTACCATGTCCTCTTCTTTGGCCTCAAGACCGGTCACGCCCTTGCCGCCCCGAATTTGAGTTTTAAAAGCGGTTGGCGATAATCGTTTGATATAACCATCTTGAGTACTTAAAATCAAGATTGGCTCATTAGGAATTAAGTCTTCTTGTTTAAAATCATTAAGAGATTGAGTCACAATTTGGGTACGACGCGCGTCGCCATATTTATCAATTAAATAGCGAACCTCTTCTTTAATAATTTGTAAAACCTTTTTCGGCTGTCCTAGGATAATCATCAATTCTTTTTCTAATTTTGATTTTTCTTTAAGTTCATCTTCAATCTTCATTCGTTCAAGATTGGCTAATTGATGTAACCGCATATCTAAAATCGCATTGGCCTGAATTTCGCTAAGTCTATATCGTTTCATCAAATTCAACTTAGCGTCCTCGCGATCTTTAGATTTTTTAATCAAGCGAATAATTTCTTCAATATAATCAACGGCAATCTTAAGTCCCTTCAAAATATGAATGCGCTCGCGAGTCCGGGCTAAATCAAATTCGGTTCTCTTGCGAACTACTGCCTGGCGGTGCTTAATAAATTCCTCCAAGATTGATTTTAAGTCCAGCAGGCGCGGTTGAAGCCCGTCTAGTAGCGCGACCATGTTGACGTGAAAAGTGGTTTGCAGGTCCGTCAGCTTAAAAAGTTGATTCAAAACCTTTTGAGGATAAGTATGTTTTTTTAATTCAATGACGATGCGGATTCCTTCACGATCAGATTCATCGCGCAGATCGCGAATATCTTCAATTTTTTTATCTTTAACCAAATCGGCAATTTTTTCAATTAAAACCGCCTTATTAACCTGGAAAGGAATCTCCGTCACAATAATTTGGAAACTGCCGTTACTAGACTCAATAATGTCGGTTTTGGCGCGCATGACAATGGGGCCCTTGCCAAGCGTGTAAGCTTCTTTGATTTGGAGGGGATTAAAAATTAAGGCGCCGGTAGGAAAATCCGGTCCCTTTAAAATATCTATCAAATCTTCTATCGCAGCGCCGGGATGTTCAATTAAATGGATAATAGCTTCGCCCAATTCAGTTAAATTGTGCGGTGGAATGTTCGTGGCCATACCCACGGCGATGCCCATTGCGCCATTTAATAAAAGATTAGGCAGTTTGGCCGGCAGAACGGTCGGCTCTGTAATCGTACCGTCGTAGTTGGGAACAAAAGGCACCACCTCTTTGTCAATATCAGTAAGCATTTCGTCGGCAATTACAGACAAGCGCGCTTCGGTATAGCGATGAGCGGCCGCGGCATCACCATCAATGCTTCCAAAATTTCCTTGACCGTCAACCAACGGATAGCGCAAACTAAAATCTTGAGCGATTCGAACCATTGAATCATAGATGGCGATATCGCCATGTGGATGGAATTTACCCAAGACCTCGCCTACGACTAAAGCTGATTTACGATATTTAACATTATGTTTCAAACCCATGCGCCACATTGCATATAAAATGCGACGATGAACCGGCTTTAGGCCATCGCGCACGTCAGGCAAGGCGCGCGACACAATCACCGACATCGCATAATCTAAATAACAATTCTGCACCTCCTGTTCAATGGGCCGCGAGATAATTTGCGAAGCGTTGCCGACCGGCTCGACAATTTTTGGTTTCTTGTTTTGCTTCATTTTATTTTGTCAAGTAAGGAGTAAAATGAAAAATTTTAATTTTACATTTTCTCCGTCCGCCAGCTGGCGGAGAAGACGAAACAAAGGCTTTAATGCCCCGCAGCCTATCTGCCGACAGGCAGGCTTGCGGCGTAACGGGGATTTAAGGCTTGCCCCGAGGTTTAATGCCCTTTATTGATTGGTTAATGGGGTTGAAGTCGAGTTTAACTCTTGATTAATTAGAGCTGGCACATTTTCTTTTAAACTATTTTTAATAGGAATATATTTTTTCTGAAAATCATTAATGATTTTACTGGTGTCCTGAAAATTTTTTTTAAAAATAACGATGACCTGATCAATCGAGTTGGGCTGCAAAAAAACCAAACGAAGATTGCGAACCCAAAAGAATAAGGCCACCAAGCAAATCGCTGTAATAAAAACAATTACAACCCACTTTGGCATATTAAGAATTTTTAAGCATCATTATCTTCATGCCATCTTCGGGTAACTCTTTCTTGGTTAATCTAATTTTATCCTCAGCGTCCATTTTCTTAACGCCCATTTCTTTCAAAAATTTTTCAACCGGGTCCAACTGAACCTTAAGACCAGGGACCTGATAACAAGACGGAATGACAATCTTCGGTTCAATCTCGCGAATAATCTCCGCGGCGGTTTCAGAGCTCAAAGTATTTTTTTTACCGCCGACCGGCACAATAAGAACGTCAACATTATCAATTCTTTCTATCTCGCTATCAGTTAAATTTTGATTGATCTCGCCCAGATAACCAATTTTTATGTCTTCTAATTCAATCTGATAAATTAAATGATTATCTTTTGTTTGAATACCAAGAACAAAGACGCCCTTACTCTCATATTCACCGGGACCATCAATAATAAAACCCTCTTTAATGTCTTTTTTGGCCTGACTCTTGGCCGTTGAATTGTTTAAAATAATAAGGTCGGCTTTAAAGTTTGGACCGCGCAAACCGGCTATTCTAGAACTATAAGGATCAAGGAGAATCATGGCTTCCTTGCCTTGCAATTTAAATGACGATTGTCCGTACCAATAGATATACATGCCAAAATTATTCGTTGAATTAATATTTATTACTCCGAACTATAAATTATTAGTTGTATTTGTATTCGTATTTATATTATATCAAACCCAAAAACAAAAAACAACCCTAATTTTTGCCAATTATCACCATCGCTCGTGGACCCAGTAGTATTTTCTGCGCTTGAACGTCTTTGGCTATATTTATGCCAAAATCCGGCGCACCATATGGCCAGTTATGAATGGCGTTAAAAAGCGTTTGATAAGAATACGCATATCCCTCGCCGCGCCGCGTACCCGCATCATTAGTAATAAATTCTTGCTCATTATAGCCCTTAATCACTAAAATATGATAAATCGGCCCCGGCTGACGATAATAAGGATTTTTTAAAAGACGCCCGGCCACCGGGACGAGAACCAAATTGCCCTGGCTTAATTCGGATTTAATATCATTAATGGTCGGGCTCGGTGCCACTTTAATATTATTTAGTCCAAAGAATTCTTTACCCAGGGTCATTATTCTTTCGGCGGTTAATTCATATTGCCTGCCCCAGGTCTTAGCCTCCCAGGCCACGACATCTAAAATTTCCTGCTCGGCAATAGTCGCATTGAGTAAATGGCCATCGGCCCAATGCTTGGCCATAATTAAGGCTGCCTCTTCGCAGGCATCGTTATGAACGGGGTCCCACACACCAAATGGCGCCTGTGAAGTAAATGACACGTTTAATAAAATTTTATTTGAGATGACGATGGAATCCTCGATGGGGATAATTTTTGGCGCGGCCCCGAAAGATTCGCCTTGCTCATCACGAGACGCGGCATTTTTAGCAATTGGTAAATTATACTTTGTTGGAGTAGTGACGATACTATTGCGACGTGAAACAAAAAAATTTTTATTTATCAACACATAAATAAAAATTAAAACTAAAATAATTATAACCCAAAAAATTATTTTTTTCCTTTTCATGCGTGGATATACCTATTACTACTAATGGCATCTAAATCTCTAATCATACGAATAATACCCTAATTGTACAAATAAGAATTCTTAGTGATTAGAGTAATTAGAGATAGAATTAGTATGATTAGCGATGTTTATGTAAATATTTTGCGTTCCTTTTTCTCTTCAGAATAAATCTCTAAAACATCATCAACCTGCAGGGTAATATGCCCATCAAAACGAATGCCGCATTCTACGTCAGTTCTGGCCTCCGACACATTTTCTTTGTTGATTTGTAGTTGCACCAAAGATCCTTCGCCAATCAACTTATCTGTTCGCCACACTCTAATTTTGGCGCCCTTAACGGCCTGCCCCTCATTAATACGAACACCCACAACTTGCTGGTTGCCGCTTTTGCGAAACAACGCCAAAACCTTGGCCTTACCTACAGGGCACTCCACAACCTCGGGCTTCAAAAGACCATTCATTTGTTTTTGCGCCTCATCAATTAATTGATAAATAACTTGATAAAGATAAAACGGGTAGCCAGTTTCCTCGGCCAAACCCTTAACCGTGCTATTAATATCAACATGAAAACCAACCAACCAGGCGCCAGACGACTTGGCTAAATTAAAATCAGTATCGGTAATATCGCCTAAGCCCTTTTTAATAAGTTTAAGTTTGACCTCGGGGTTAATATTTAATTTTTCTAAGGCGGTCGCAATCGCCTCCAGCGACCCCGACACATCCGCTTTTAATACGACATTTAAGGCGACGCTGGTTTGTTTTTTTTCCTTGACCACGGCTGACTGATTTATGGCAAAATTATGCGCAGGGTTTAGTCCTTTGGCGCGCTTTTTGAAATCTTTAACATCATCAACCACCTCTAATATATCTCCTATATGCGCCGGGGTTTTTAATCCTAAAATCTGCACCGGCGTTCCTGGTTCGGCTATTTCCACATATTCGTCAAGATAATTTTTGAGCGAGCGAATTTTGCCATGGGCCTGACCAATAATAATATTGTCGCGGCTATGGAGCGTGCCGGCATAAACTATAACCGTAGCCACTGTGCCGGCGCCTTTGTCTACATGACTTTCAATGACTACGCCCAGGGCCTCGCGATTAGGATTGGTCAATAATTTATCTTTTTCTAAATCAGCCACCAGTATTACCATTTTTAATAAATTATCCACGCCCTCTCCGGTCTTAGCCGAAATCGGCACACAAATCGTTTTGCCGCCCCAATCTTCTGGAGCAATATTAACTTCCGACAGGCCTTTTTTAATGCGATCAATATCAACTTCCGGCCGATCAATTTTGTTAATCGCGACAATGAAGGGTAAATTCGATTCTTGAATAACTTTGATAGACTCGAGCGTCTGCGGCTGAACTTTGTCATCGGCAGCAATCACTAAAATGGCAATGTCGGCGACTTGACCGCCATGCGAACGCATTTCATTAAAAGCCTCATGACCCGGCGTATCAATAAAAGTTATTTTGCGCCGGCCATATTCTTTGTCTTTAATTTCAACCTGATAGGCGCCAATGTGTTGGGTAATGGCGCCAGCTTCTTTGGCTGCTACATTGGTCTGACGGATACGATCCAATAAACTGGTTTTGCCGTGATCAATGTGCCCCATTACCACTACCACTGGCGGACGAGCCACCAAGTCCTTTTTATTCTCTTCGCCAAGTAAATTTTTTATTTTTTCTTTGATACTAGTCTTCTCTGCCTCCTCGCCTCCCCCTTTCTCTTTCTCGGCTCGCCACCCCAATGTTTCGGCAATAATCGCCGCAATTTCATAGTCAAGATTATCATTAATGGTGGCCACCACCCCTTGCTTTAATAATTCGCTAATAATTTTAATCACTGACAAGCCCAGTCTCTCGGCCAGGCGATGAACAGTGATAATTTGCGGCAGGCGCGCCACGCGTTCGGATTTAGCCTTTTCCGGCGACGCCTCGTCGCGTTGGCGCAGCGTCTCTTCTTTCTTCTTTAGTTCTTCTTGAGCTAACATCTCCTGCCATTTTTCTATCACCCCCTGCGCTTGTTCGTCGGGAATTTGAATTGCTCGTCCGCCAATATGAAAACCAAGCTCCGGTAATTTTTCCTTGAGCTCTTTAGTGGTGACCTTAAGTTTTCGGGCTAATTCAGTTAAATTCATACCCAGTAGTAGCAGTCCGCCAGCTGGCGGAGATGCTTCTTAGATAAGTGCGATTTATCGCAACACGCTAAGAAATAAAATTAGTTAAATTGATTATTAATACACCCGAGAAGTGAAACGATGCCAAAGCACTATCAAACTCCACTACTGGGCATGCCAAAATTGTTAAGAATTTAAAATCATATTTAAAATCTTTATAGAGCTTTGTGTATCCCGACCATAGTCGGGATACCCCTAAACATTATAATCACTCATCTTTAAAAGTCAAATGAAAGTTGAGTTGAAAAAGGAAAATCGGTCGCGTTAACGCGACCGATTGAAGCCAGCAGCGATGCTACAGGCCGAGGCCGAGAACGAGAACGAAGAAGAAAGCAACGCACCACACGCCAGCAACACCACTACGCAGATGATGACGATCAGCCACTCCCACCATTCCAGGGTGACAATCTCTCTGCTGTGGGCGGTAGAGCTATTGGAATCCCAGACCTTCCTAATCTTCATGATGACTCCTTTCGGCCCATTCAGGTTATTAGCTTTCGGTCTATTATATGATAGCATATTTTCCAAAAAATGTCAAGAGCAATGTCAAATAAAAAAGAAGCGGCGCGGAAGATTTCCGCGCCGAGATCAATACCGAGGACGATCATCACTGCCTCTCGGTCTCGCATTTTACAAATATCACCATCGCGTCGTCAAGCAATAATGCCATCTTTCTTCGATTGAATCTAGGGCGAACATTGAGGCATAAACGACGAAAATGACACGTCTTGCATTCTGGATACGGTGGCTTGGTTGCAATGATGCACTCGACCACGCGACGAACACGTTCCTTGTTTCGCTTATATTCTTGAAGCCCAATGCGGTCGTGTTTGTCGATTTTCATAAGACCCCCTTCATTCTATTAATATTATGGCATATTTTTGAAAAAATATCGAGGGCTATTGCCCAGTTAGAAAGTTTGACAGTGCTTTTGCTTCGTTCTATTCTCTTAAGTCCTTGTAGTCTAATTAATTATCTTGTTTTTTGATGAACTCATTAATAAGCGCACTAAACCCAAAGAAGCGTCAAACGGTTCTAACTGGGCTATTGCCTTTTTTTTAGACTATATTATAATTACACCATAACTTTTAACTTATTAAACTAAAATATTTTATGGCACTTCCAAATCAAAAAAGAGCTAAAAGCAGAAAAAGAGTCAGACAATATCGCTTGCGCCTCACTAAAAAACAATTGGGTAAATGTCCAAAGTGCGGAAGGGCGGTAATGCCCCACCATATTTGCTCGTTTTGCGGTTATTATAAAAATCAAGAAGTTATCGCGCCCAAAGTTAAGAACCACAAACATACTCACAAGCAGGAGCACAAAGGACACCGCAAAGAAGAACACGACCATGATCACAACCACGAGAAAGAACAAAAAGAGAAGCACGAGCACAAAAAGTGAAGTCCTAACCTAACTGTCTTTTATAAAAAGGACGGAATCCTCCAAAGCCCCAACCACTAAGCATAAAGAACAAAAAATCTCTCGCCAGATAATTATAGAATAAAAATTAAACCGCTTGGCGACGGAGGATAATAATTCTATTTTCCTCGCCTGAGGCGGGTCAGCCTCGGGCTGATATTTTCTAACTTCTATTTTCTAACTCCTATGGGTAGCCGTCATCTTTGTCGCATTATCGTCCTACAAGCTCTTTACGAGTTAGATTTTCTGGGCTTTGACAAGATAAACGAAAAAATCATAAATCAGACCCTGGAAAGAAATATTCAAGCCAACGGCCTAGACGTAGCGGAAAAAAAAGAATTTGCTTATGCCCTGGTTAACGGTATTATCAAAAACCTGAGCGCCGTCAATGATTGTCTAAAAAAATATGCCGCGCAATGGCCCCTTAATCAGATTACTTTAATTGACCGCAACGTCCTAAGGCTCGGCATCTACGAAATGCTTCTTAGCCAAGAAACCCCGCCCAAGGTGGCAATTGACGAAGCCATTGAAGTGGCCAAAGTATTCGGCGGCGACTCTTCCGGCAAATTTGTTAATGGCGTGCTGGGGGCCATTTATGACCAATTGCCCGCGGATAAAAAATGATTTAATTTATATGATTAGTCTAAAAGAATTAGAAAAAAAAATAAAAATTAGATTCAAAAATGTTAAATTGCTACAACAAGCGCTAACGCATCGTTCTTATATTAACGAGCATCCGCAAGAAAAACTGGCCCAAAATGAAAGATTAGAATTTTTGGGAGATGCAGTCTTGGAGCTAATCGTCACCGAATATTTATATAAAACATTTGATAGCCCTGAAGGAGAGCTCACTTCACTGCGAGCCAGCTTGGTTAACACAGAAAGCCTATCTTTACTCGCTCAAGAACTGGGTTTAAACGATTATCTTTTTTTAAGTAAGGGCGAGACAAGATCAACCGGCAAGGCGCGCAATGTGATTCTGGCCGATGCTTTTGAAGCGCTTATCGGCGCTATTTATTTGGATCAGGGCGTTAAAAAAACCAAGGAGTTTATTGCCCAGCGCTTACTCATTAAATTGCCAAAAATTATTGAACAACAATTATATAAAGATCCCAAAAGCCAGTTTCAAGAAATCTCCCAAGCCAAACTGAAGATTACTCCAAATTATCAGGTACTCAAAGAAGAGGGCTTGGCCCATGCTAAAAAATTTACGGTTGGTTTATTTTTAAATGATAAATTAATCTCCCGCGGCGAGGGTAGCAGCAAGTTCGAGGCCGAGGTTGAAGCCGCCAAAAAAGGACTGCCTAAAATCTAAAACAAAAAAGAAAGGAGGGAAATTTGGGTAAGCATCAAGGCGCGCCACTTACTCCCATAAGTAACCGTCGAGACAGAAGACGCCTAACCAATCATCATTGTGTTCCCCGAAGCCGTAATGGCCCCGACACATTGATCAATATCCGCCTAAAAGGCGTCAGGGAACATTATGCCTGGCATCAATTATTTAGGAATAGCACCCCCGAAGAAATAATTGAATTGATTAGAAAATTCGGCAAGGACGGCCTGGCGGGTAAGAATCCGAAAAAAAATCATTATTGGCGCATAATTTTTGGCAAGAAAAACACCATTGAACAATGGGTTGAGGTTGTAGAAAATTATTGGACCCCACCGAGGGTCAAATAAAAGAGGGCTAATCGCCCTCTTTTTTAGTTGCCTAATTTTTGATTTTATGCTAAGGTTTAAAAGTTAAAATTCAAATTATTTCAATTAAACATGGATGCAACGAATAGTTTTGGTTTTCTTGCAAAATTAGTATAAATTACAAGCACAAAATCACAAGCTCCAATCCGCCAGCTGGCGGACACAATGACCAAAATTCAAAGATTTAAATGTTTTGAGTTTTGAGCTTGGTGCTTATTTGAGATTTAGGATTTTGGATTTGGTGCTTGATTCCTTGTTTGTATACCCGCCCCGTTAGATATCAATTTGGTGAATATTCAAGAATTATTAAATACGGACATTTAAATAATAGTATCCCTGCTAGTAATTTTAAATTATCTAACGGGGTGAATAAAAGATTTGTAATTCGTAGGAGGTGAATTTTTAATTAATATCTATGTACTTAGAACGCTTAGAAATCAACGGTTTCAAATCTTTTGCTAATAAGGTCGTCTTAGAATTCCCTCGTCCCAAAGATGGTTCTTATGGCATTAATGCTATTTTGGGGCCCAATGGTTCGGGTAAAAGCAATATCCTTGAATCAATTCGCTGGGGCCTGGGCGAACAAAGCCTCAAGACGCTGCGCATCAAGAAAGCCGAAGATATTATTTTTTCCGGTTCTGATAAAAAGGGGCGCCTCAATTCAGCTGAGGTGGCTCTTCATTTTAATAATGAAAAAGGCGAGGCGGTTATTGACTACCGCCAGTTCACTGTCACTCGCCGCGTGAACCGTCAGGGTGAAGGAGAATACTTGCTTAACAATAGTCGTGTTCGCCTACAAGATATTTTAATGCTCTTGGCCCAAGCCAACTTTGGGCAAAAAAGTTATAGTATTGTCAGCCAAGGAATGATTGATTCCATTTTACACAGCTCTCCAACCGAACGAAAGAATTTTTTTGACGAGGCCACGGGCATCCGCCAGTACCAAATTAAAAAAGACGAGGCCTTGCGCAAAATTGAAAAAACCGAAATTAATTTACAGCAAGCCGAGGTGGCCCTACAGGAACTGGAGCCGCGCATGCGCTCACTGACTCGGCAAATTAAAAAACTTGAACGCCGACAGCAGTTTGAAGAAGAACTGGTGTCACTGCAAAAAAAATATTATGGCGGCCGATGGCAAGCGCTAAAACAACAATTAAAAAATGTGGATGACCAAATCACCGCCGACGAGCAGAAGAAGAATGCATCGGAGCAAGAATTGGCCGATTTTCAAAAAAAATTAGAGACAATTTCCCAAGAAAAAATCGATGACAACTATCGTCGTCTCCAAGACGATCAGCAAAAATTAATGGCCATAAAGAATAAACATCTGGAGCAAATCAGTGTCTGGCGAGGAAAATTGATTTTAGAGCAACAAAAATCCCGAGAGCCCCAAGACGACGAAGAATTAGATTTTGATAAAATATTATTAGATTTACAAGGAGTTAAAAGATTTTATGGGGAATTAATGACCGCCCTCAAAGAAATAAAATCATTAGACGCCCTATCCGCCCTGCAAAATCAGGCCAAAACCATCGACGAAAGAATTAATTCTCTGCTCGGTTATTTAACCGGCGAGAACAAGGGGGGCGCTGCTGCCATGGCTAACTCCACGATGCAAAAAATCCAGGCCGAAATTGACGCTATTAATGAAGAAATAAAAAAAATAAATAACCAAATTGAGGCCCTTGGCCAGCAATTAAAAAACTTCGCCAGTCAAGAACAGGCCAAGCGCCAATTTTTCTTTGATTTACAAAAACAGGCCCAACATAAACAAAACGAATTGAACTCCTTTAATTATCAAATAAACGAATTCAAAATCAATCAAGCCAAAATTGATACCCGCAAAGAAGACCTGCTAACAGAAATAAAGAGAGAAATGAACGTTGAATCGCCCGACCAGGCCTGGGGTCAGAACGAATCAACCAATGAAACCGGATTAGACAATTTTTATGCTCAAATCCAAGAATTAAAACATCAGTTAGAATTAATCGGCGGCATCGACCCGGAAGTCAACAAAGAATATCCCGAAGCCAAGGAACGCTATGAATTTTTGACCAAGCAAATTGATGACCTGCGCGGAGCCCTGCAATCGCTGAATAAAATTATCAAACAATTAAATGAAAAAGTAGACGAACAATTTAGCAAGACCTTCCATCAGATTAACGAAAAATTTGATTATTACTTTGGCATATTTTTTAACGGCGGCAAGGCCAAAATTATGCTCCAAAAGGCAGTTTTAGAAGAAAAAAACGAGACCGACAATGAAAAGCCAGAGACAAAAGAATCTGAGCCAGCGGCCGAGCAAGAAAAGACTTCGTCGGTCAAAGATGAAATTACTAATATTGAAATTATGGCTAATCCGCCCGGTAAAAAATTAAAAAACATTGAGGCCTTGTCTGGCGGGGAAAAAGCCCTGACTTCACTGGCTCTGATTTGCGCCATTATTGCTATCAATAAACCGCCCTTTGTGATTTTAGATGAAGTGGATGCGGCCCTGGACGAACAAAATTCTTCGCGTTTTTCTAATATCTTAAAAGAATTGGCCCACAAAACTCAATTTATTGTCATTACCCATAATCGCCAAACCATGGAAATAGCTGACACGCTTTATGGCGTGACCATGATGAAAGACGGAATTTCCAAACTATTGTCTATGAAATTATAAAGGGCCCCAAGCCCTTTGTTGCCTGCTCCGCCAGCTGGCGGATCGGAAGTGAAAACTAGTTTTCACTTTGCTCGCCTCGCTTGGCAATAAAAATTAGAATAAAAAACAAAAACTAATAGAAAAGCGCGCGGCACTGCCGCGCGCTTGAACATATTTAGCTAATCACGATGTCCAGAGTCTTCGACTAGGACTGGGGCTTGGGCCGGGGTCGCTGGAAAATCCAGCGCATCAAGAACTCCAGGCTATTCTTGACCAACCACAGGCCTCCCCAAAGAATCAGTCCGAGCCAGAGCATCACCACAACCAAGGCCGTCGGGAATGAAAAGGAACGGGTGATCCATACCATTAATGTGGCCGTCCCAGCTATTCCATAAATCAGGAGAGACAGCCAGTTAGCCGCATGGCTCAGTGTTTTCCGAACCGGCGGATCAGTAACGGCCCTCCACCACTCCGTGGGGACGACCAGGTATTCTTCGTCACTCCAACCCTCTCCGGGTTGTCGGAAAAAGTCATATATTGACCTTGCTCGTTCCTTGATCACCCATCTTCGCCCGCATAAACTGGCCACGAAGTTCACTAAAAAACCAACGAATTCGACTAGGATAAAAGTAAACAGCATGAGGCAGCATGCGACGATGGACAAAATAAACGAACCAGCAATCACGAGTGGCGTAAACAGAAGTCGCCACAAAAACATCCAGACGTCCACGATTGGGATCGTCTTCTTGGTCATTTCAGGCATTGCAACCTCCTTTATAGGTTGATTACATCATAGCGCATTTTTGATTTTTTGTCAAGTGGCTGCACTCGTTCATGATATACTTAACGCTAGAGGTTAAAATATGTTGAACAAAAACCCTCTTTTGGGGGGACAGTCCCCCAAAAGAGGTGTCATAAAAGTCCCGTCAATTAATTGTTTTAAGGGCAAATTTCAAAAAGTACACGATTTTGATCAGAAAAGTATATCTTTTAGAATTTGAGCGAAATCGTGATAAATTTTAAAAATCAATCTATACGCCTTTGTTGATGCAGGTTTTAAGACCAAGAAAAAGGGGGACTGTCCCTCTAAAAATATATGATAAAATTTTTGCTGTAGTGGTTATTGGCGCAAAATTCGCCATGGCTTCACGCTTAAATCGATCACTCGCGACAGCTGACCGCTCATTCTTTTACTAGTTAGAATCAAGTCAACTCCGTTAGAGACCGCCCTGCCGAAGGCACGACTACGACCGCCTTGGGGCGATCTGTCTCTAACGGGGTCAACTCGACCGCTGAAATCTTTGGCTAATTTTTTTATACTCAAAACACTCCCCTGATCAGACAGGTTGGCGCTAGTGGCTGTAATCGGCAAATGCCGGACTAGTTGTTGACAGAGTTTATCCGGCGACCAGCGAATTCCCAGCTTAGGTGAACCGCCGGTAAGCAGATTAAAAACAATTCTTTTTTTGCGCAAAATTAAAGTGAACGGACCAGGTAAAAGTCCGTTCACTATTGTTTCTTGTTCTTTATTTAAATAAACTAACTTTTTCAAATCGGCCAGATTCGCCACCATCGCCGACAAGGGCTTATTAAATTTGCGGCCCTTGGCCACAAATATCTTTTTGACGGCCGCCAAATTAGAAATATCAGCCCCCAAACCATAAACCGTCTCTGTGGGATAAATCACTAGTCCGCCGCGCTTGATAATTTGCCTAGCAAACCTGATGCTCTTGGCTGAAATCGGCAAAATCTTCATATGGACCTATGATTTCTTGTTTAAATATTGATAAACTCCATAAGTGGCCATCGCCCCCTGGCTGGCTGCAGTCAAAATTTGTTTTAATCTGGTTTGATTGGTCACGTCACCAGCCGCAAAAACCCCGGCGATATTCGTTTGACAATTTTGGTCAACTTTAATATATTCCTGGTCATCCAGAGCCGCGCCTAATTTTTGAGCTAAATAAGTACTGGGCGCTGAACCAATTTCCACAAACAATCCATCAACTTTCAGCGACATGGCCCCTTGGTAGGGCTTATCTAAAGCTATTTCGCGAACAACTTGGTCTCCTCTGATGACGACGAGATTGGTGGAAAATATCTTTTCAATGTTAGGAGTCGCCATTACCTTTTCTTCCCAGGCCGCCTGTCCCCTATAAACATCGCGACGATGGATCAAATAAACCTTGGTCGCATAACTAGCCAGCAATAGTGCCGCCGTCAAGGCCGAATCTCCGCCGCCAACCACGGCCACGGTTCTATTTTTATACAATGGCGCATCGCAAGTGGCGCAATAACTGACGCCTTTGGCCCAAAACTCTTTCTCGCCAGGGATATTTAAAATCTTGTGTTCGGTGCCCAGGGCCAAAATCAAACTGCGTGTTTGAATTGTTTCCTCGCCGCGCAAAGCAATTAAAAATCCCTGGCCCTGTTTAATAATTTCTAAAACCTCCACTGGTTTAATCTCCGCGCCTAAATTTTTAGCCTGTTCTATAAACTTATCCATTAATTCTTGACCGGCAATGCTTTGATAACCGGGATAATTTTCAATTAAGTGCCCCCAGGCGGCCTGACCGCCAGGCTTATGAGCAACGACCAAATGATTTATTTTATAACGCGAAGCATAAATAGAAGCCGCCAATCCCGCGGAACCCGCGCCGACAATAACTAAATCATAAATTTTACTTTGATTGTCTGCCATAAAGCTATTTTAATAAGACATCTAGCTCTTTAACCAATTCATCATGGCTGCAAAAACCATCCAGCCTTTTTATCTCCTTACCGTTCTTAAAAAATATCAAGGCCGGAATGCTCATCACATTATAATTTTGTGCTATTTCGAGCGACTCTTCGATGTTTAATTTTCCGATTTTGACATTACCTTCATATTCTTTGGCTAATTCTTCAATAACCGGGCCTTGTGCTTGACAGGGAGCGCACCAAGTAGCAAAAAAATCTACCAGCACCAAGCCCTTATCGCCCAAAACCTCCTGAGAAAAATTCTTTTGATCAAAAATCATAAAAAATAATAATAATTTATTTAAATTATTCTAGTGCTTCTAAAAAATAAAGAAGCGATTCAGCCGTCAAAAAACAATATAGAATGGTGGGCGGTATAGGAGTCGAACCTATGACCTTCACAATGTCAATGTGACGCTCTAACCAACTGAGCTAACCGCCCCTTCTCATATTTGGTGGGTATGGAAGGACTCGAACTTATTTTGAATGGAACTAACTGATTGCCGCGTTTCGCGCGGCATAACCAAAACGAAACGCCTGGGCGGGCAAAAGGAGGGGGTTGGAGAAAAAAATTTTCGCCACCCTCACTTTCCGCCGCTGAATTAGTCGGGGAAAAATCGTAAAGTTTAATATTGGTGTCTCTATTGTATCAATCTTCTTTTTTTACGATTGACAGTAAGTTCTGTTATTTCTATTTGCTTTGGTAATTTTAATAAATATAAAACAATATCAGCTATATCTCTAGGGTTCATCCATTCTGTTGGGTCTTCTATTTTTTTCCCATAATCTTTTTCGTGCATTTGTGTATTCATGCCACCACAGTGAATATAGATCATTCTGCTTTTTGTTTTTGCTAACTCTAACCCAATATTATAAGAGCCACCCCTTAATCCATATTTAGTAGACGTATATGCTAGTTGATCATTAAACCCAGCCTTAAGATCTGCCGTTGTACCAATATTTAATATATCTGCTTCATTTTTTACAATATTATCAAACAGAGAAGATATGAAATACAGCGGTGCGATGGTATTTATTTTAAATGCTCTTTCAAATTTAAGATATGTAATTTCATTTATTTTTTCCATTGCCACAATAGCTGCACAATTTATTATTGCATCAAAATCACTATATTTTTCTTTTATTACATTAACAGCATTATTAATATCTTCTTCTATAAATAAATCACAGGCGATATTAACAACACCTGATATATCACAGGGTGTTCTACTTATATTAATTACTTCTAATTTTTCGCTCTTGCATAAGCTAGCAATTGCCTTACCAAGACCGTCACTAGCACCTAATATAATTACTTTCTTCATATTTTTGTTATACCAATTTTTTGAGTTATATGTTGGTGGGTGTGGGAGGACTCGAACCTCCGACCTCTTCATTATCAGTGAAGTGCTCTAACCAGCTGAGCTACACACCCCCATCTTCATTAAAATTTCGATGGGCAAGCATTCCTGAATTTTAAATAATTATATTCACTGCTTGTCCGCCGAAACTTTAGTGTAGGCGGAAGCTACACACCCGTTCAATAATACAAAATTCAAAAGTTAAAAGTTCCCGAAAAACAATGAATGAAATGAATATGTTTTTCGAGGATCCACGAGAATGTATTTCGGTCTTAACCGAAACATTCTCGGGACAAAATTACTAATATTATTTTAGTATAAATAATCGATTTTGTCAATCAAGAATTGTTGATACTTAGAATCCTTGTTTATGGCGATTCTCAATTTTTTTCTTACATTTTAAAAAAGCTTGCTCTAGGTCCACGCCGTGACGGTTGGCCAAGGTGGCCAAACAAATCAATAAATCCCCCAGTTCTTTTTCTAAATCAACTTTTAATTCCTTACGATTTTTGTGGCCTTCGGTTTTGCGAATCATTTCGGCGAATTCACCCAATTCTTCCAACATAAATAAAATTTCCGTCTTTTCATCAACTGGTTTTGATTTCTTCCAATCATCTTTGACCCACCTTTGGGCGGTTTTAAGTCTCATACCCAGTAACAATAACTTCACCCCGTCACAAAGAATTTGACGTTTCTTTAGCACGGTAGTGATTAATTAGATTATTTATTAATAGTTATAACTATTTATTAAAAAGCACTTGCAGATTGAGACGAAACCCAAGCACTGTCAAATTCTTGTGCGGGGTTCACTAAAGATGCCAAACTCCGCCAGCTGGCGGATTGGCTCTGTAGTGTTTTAAACGTTTAATTAAAAATCTTCGACCGTTAGTTGTTTTAAGATAGCTTTCTCTTTGCCTGCCTACCGGTAGGCAGGTTTGGCATCTTCTTGGTTAAGTGATGCCTCAAAGTAGATAAGCTTGAGTGGTAGTCTGCCCTTGGTAGTAAAAGATTCACCCTTCCAGCCCTGTCAGCTGACGGGGCTGGTGAAGTTTTGTTACTGGGTATATAAACATTATAAACAAAAAATTAGCCCTGTCAACCAGAGCTAATTTTTGTTTTCCACTACTTTTACGACCACAACATTCTTGTTCACTATAATCCCGATAAAATCGGGAAGATAGTAAATTGTTTCAATGTCGCCGAAGCGACACAGAAACAATCGACATCCCCCACTTTCTAATCCTCATAGACAGCAATATGCCTTTAAGACAAAACTTTTTCGATATATTCATCTTTCCATAAGAACTAGAAAGTGGGGGATTTTTCCTCTAAAAGAGGTGATCCATGAGCAGCTTCCGCTACCCATGCCTTGTTACGACTTAGCCCCTCTCACCGGTCTTACCTTATTCCTACGAACGTAGATTTTCGGGTACTACCGGCTCGCTTGGCTTGACGGGCGGTGAGTACAAGAGCTGAGAACGTATTCACCGTGGTGTAGCTGACCCACGGTTACTAGCGATTCCGGCTTCATGGAGTCGAGTTGCAGACTCCAATCCGAACTGAGGCCAGTTTTGATGAGATTTGCTCCATCTTGCGACTTAGCGCCTCTTTGTACTGGCCATTGTAACATGTGTGTAGCCCAGGGCATAAGGGCCATGCTGATTTGACGTCATCCCCGCCTTCCTCCGTATTATCTACGGCAGTCTTTTTAGAGAGCCCCCTCACTCAATACTATTTTTAAAAAAATAAATGAATGAGATAAGGTTATAATCCTCAATTCGATATTTTTAATATTTTTATAATACCGAGTGAGGGGGCAACTAAAAACAGGGGTTGCGCTCGTTTAACCACTTAAGGTGACGTCTCACGACACGAGCTGACGACAACCATGCAGCACCTGTGCTAAACTCCGATTTAACGGTCGGTCGCCGTTTCTGGCAACCTACTCCTAGCATGTCAAGCCCTGGTAAGGTTCTTCGCTTGTTGTCGAATTAAACCACATGTTCCACCGCTTGTGCAGCTCCCCGTCTATTCCTTTGAGTTTTAATCTTGCGATCGTACTTCCCAGGCGGGATGCTTAACGAGTTATCTTTTGTAGACGACACTGAAAGGGTCGACACTTCCAATGTCTAGCATCCATCGTTGAGGGCGTGGACTACAAGGGTATCTAATCCTTTTTGCTCCCCACGCTTTCGTGCCTCAGCGTCAGGGCCGTTCTAGTAAGCTGCCTTCGCCTTTGGTGTTCTTGCCGATATCAATGGATTTCACCCCTACACCGGCAATTCCGCTTACCTCTCCCGGCCTCTAGTCTAACAGTTTTGGATGCAGCCCCAATGTTAAGCACGGAGATTTGACATCCAACTTATTAAACCGCCTACGCACCCTTTACGCCCAATAAATCCGGATAACGCTTGCGCCCCACGTATTACCGCGACTGCTGGCACGTGGTTAGTAGGCGCTTATTCACTTGGTACACTCATCCGCCAGATGGCGGATTGTTCCCAAATAAAAGAACTTTACACCCCGAAGGGCTTCTTCATTCACGCGGCGTCGCTCCTTCAGCCTTTCGGCCATTGAGGAAGATTCTCTGCTGCTGCCTCCCGTAGGAGTCTGGGCCGTATCTCAGTCCCAGTGAGGCTGGTCGTGCTCTCACACCAGCTACCCGTCATAGGCTTGGTGAGCCATTACCTCACCAACTACCTGATAGGACATAGGCCGCTCTCAAAGCGTCTTGCGACTTTACTCCTCCTTCGCTTCGCGTTCCACGCAAAGCTACGGAGAATAAAATCCTTGTGAGACTTATCCTTCTGAAGCTTTTCGTGAAGCGAAAAGCGAAAGAGGAGACTATGGGGAATTATCTAGTCTTTCGACTAGCTAGGCCCCACTTCGAGGTACGTACCAATGTGTTCCGCTCCCGTTTGCCGCTAGCCAGCGCTCCGCGCTGGCATGCTGATTTACGCTGATATTAACGCTGATTTACGCTGATATTTTATATCCGCGTTTATCCGCGTCTCGATCCGCGTTTATCCGCATGTCAGTGCGAAACACTGACTCGCTCGACTTGCATGCATTAGACACGCCGCCAGCGTTCATCCTGAACCAGGATCAAATTCTCTAAAAAATTTGATATGATTCTTCGACTTCGCTTAGAATGAATCTAAGCTAGTCAAAAAAATAAATAGAATAAACTAGGTTGCCCCGCCTCTTCTGCCTCCGCCAGTTGGCGGATTACAGATTCGGCGGGATGCTAGATTTTGTAATTTCGCCAAAGCGAAAAACAAAACCAGCTAAATGTTGTGGTCGTAAAATGAGTGGAATATATATTCCTGTTAAAGAACGAAGACATAATGCAAATCTACAAATCTTATGCTAATCTACGGACTGCTAATAATCTATTCGCAGTTCGCATGATATTAGCATATCATTCGCATTATTAGCATTGTGTTAAACAAAAAGCGGAGTCTCAACAACTTCCGCTATTTAATATTAGCTAGTCTTGTTGATTCCTTGTTTATTTACATATAAACATTATAAAGCACTTCCCAGATAAAGTCAAATCCAAACTGTGGATAAGATGTGATTTCAATTTATTATTCCTCGGTGGCTAAAACAAAATTCGCCGTTTCTTCGTCCATATCTTGAACAATTCTAACTATGTCTTTATCAACTGCATCTTGGGCGCGCTGATTATCTTCGTCAATTTTTTTTAATTCTGTCTTTAGCTGGACTAATAATTGATTTGATTTTTCAACAGCCTCTTCAGATCTTTTTATGGTCGCCGTGGCTCTCGATAAAGCGTCTTGAACCGTAGTATTGTTTGGTGTGATATTCTTCATAAAATGATATTTAATTTATCTGGTTTATTCTACTGACTTTTTAAAAATCTATCAACCATGGCTACAATTTTTTTGTTCAGCTTAGTAATATTGCCCTTATCTGCGCCTGGTACTAATTTTTTTGCCAAGGCTTTTAATATATATTCTTTAGCCGAAGAGCCATTCTCGAGACTCATGGTCGGATCAGTGCGTCGCGGTAATTCAATTTGTAGGCCCGATTTTTTGCCCACCATTTTATTCCAATCAAAAGTTAAATTACCAATTAAAAATTTATTATCTTGATCGTCGGCTCCTTCAATCGCGGCCATTCGGGCGGCAATTTCAACGCCCAACCCCATTAATTTTAATCTTTTACTGGATACGGCCCCAAACGGTTTCAGGTCTTCATCGGTTAGCTTGTCCAATAGTTTTACCGTAAAACTTCCATCTAGATTACTTTCGATCATGCAAGGACCTAAATCAGAATACTTGTGCGTTAACTTGCGAGTCCTGCCGTCCGCAGTAGTAATAATGATCTCACCACGACGAGCCGTGCTGGGCATTAGCTCTACCCGATCAATTTCTGGTCTAATTGTTTCGGCCTTAGATTCTGATAATTCTGATGATTGACGATCGGTCGCTGAAGCTTGCTCAGGCTCAGATCCTTCAGTATTACCTCTGCTTGCCTCATAATCTAAAATTGCTTCATAGTCGGTCTGATCCCTGGACGCCCCCTCTCCCGCTACCCAAGCTGGATTAACCACCTCCTCGGGGGAGACCTGTTTGGCGGGATTGGACATTACAGGTCGGCGCTGTTTGGTTGGTAAAATTTGTTCTCGCTTAGCAGATAAATTATTATTTTTATTTTCTAGCTTAAACATTTTAGCTTTGATTGAATCTCTCTTTTGAACCAATAAATCTTGAACCTCTTCAAGGCGAGCTCGTTCTCTCCGTACTTCTTGAATAGCCCTTTTAATACCAGGCCGAATCGCACCTGAACGATCCAGGGTTTCTAATAGCGATTCCAACTCGATCTCACGTTGGGCATTTTTTTCTCGCCCCGCTTCATTGCTGGCAATTTGCAAATCTAATCGCGCTTCTCTTTGGCCATACTCTTCAATGCTTTTATTATTAATATTCATTTTTGCCTCTAGACGACCATCAAGTCGCCCGTTGGCTTGTTCGGCTTGTTCTGTAAAGCTGGTTTGAATCAAACGCAAGTCTTCAATCTGACCAGAAATCTGTTGAGCCCTAGCCTGATGTCCGAGCTGAGTTTCGCCGTGTTTGATTGTCTCGGCTGCCACCTTGACATAATCTTCCTCGCTAACTTTTTTACCCATCTTGCTCATAATTTCTTCTAATCGCTTCAAGTCGGCTTGTGACCGCTCGCTGGCCTTTTGAGCCGCAGCGGCCCGCTCTTGCTCACATTGCTGTTGACCATTGGCACGATCAATCGCCCCTTGACCCCGCTGAGCCAATCTTTCGTTTCGCCAAACCTGATAACGATCAGTAATATTCTGAACTACATCGGAAGATTTAATCCGATCAAATAAACTACGGAAGAACTTTTTACTCTCAGGCTTCATCTGCCCAGCCGCCTCAAACGTTGTTTCGTCAACGGCCCCCTTTGGCGGCCGTTCTGAAATTGATGGTTGAGATTCCGGAGCTGACGGCTGAGAAGGTTTTATCTCTGGCGATGTTGGAGTCATAAAATATAAATTTATTCTTATTTTTGTTAACAAATTCAAAATTCTAAACCAGCCAAAGCTACCGCCAAATTTCTTGTATCGTTTTCTTTTTCTTCTTTTTCAATTACCGTTATAACTCCCTTATATTTTCCGAGGCTTTCGGTTAGCTCATTAAATTTTAGTGCTTGTTCAAGGGTCGCTTTAAATTTTTCGATTAGCGTTGTTAGATCCGGGGGAACCTCTGTTTCTTCTTCATCTTCTTCCGCTCTGTATTTTAATAAATATTCCCTGGCCCATGCTGATAATTTTTCAGCTGCCTCAATAAATGATTTAAAAGCTTCAGATGCTTCAGCATCCAATGTTTTTGGTTCTATTTCTGGTCCTTTGAATCCAAGCATAAATTTGGAATTATTTTTTGATTAGTTGTTAGTTAACGGTTTTTAGTTTTTGTTTTATGATTTCTGGTTTAAAGCTAATAACTAAATAACTTAAACCAATGGCCAAAAACTACTAACTATTTTATTTGTTTTGTCCGCCATTGCCTGATTTTCTCATGATTGCCCGACAATAGAACCTTGGGCACCTTCAGCGTCTTTATCCCGTTAGAGGCAGAGGCGCGCTGCGGGCCCTCGCGGCCTCTAACGGGATTTATTATAGCACCTTTTTGACGAAAGGTCAAGGCCTCTGGCCGTGTGTATTGCGGATATTCCTTATACGCGGATTTACGCTGATTACCACGCAGATTTACACTGATACTTCCGCGTTTGTCCGCGTCCCAATCCGCGTTTGTCCGCGTCTTAGACGAATTACGAATAGTGAAGGTTTCTTCATTTAGCGACTCGGTCCTGATCACGCCAGGGATTAATCTGGTCACTGCGTCCACAATGGTCATAGCCGGCAACTCGCCGCCAGTTAGAACATAGGGGCCGACAGAAATTTTTTCATCCACAAATTTTTCCACTCGCGCGTCCACGCCCTCATAGCGGCCACAAATAAAAACAATTCTCTTTAATTTTGAAAACCTATAAGCCATTTTTTGGTCAAGTTGTTTCCCGTCGGCGCTTAATAAAATAATTTTTAGTTTCTCCGACGCTTTCGGTCGGTCCGACGACTCCGACGAGTGTCGGACTCCGTCGAAGAGCTCCGACCCTGTAAGGCGTCGGGGTTTCCCTATAATTCCTCTAATCGCTCGATAAATTACGTCAGCCCGCATAACCATCCCCGGCCCGCCGCCATAGGGCCGATCATCCACGCTTCTATGCTTGCCAGTTGCCCAATTCCGCAAATTATGAATTTTAATTTTAATCAAACCCCTAGCTTGCGCACGCCTCAGAATAGATTCATTAAAATAACTTTGAAAGATATTGGTAAATATGGTTATAATGTCAAATTGTATTATAGGGCGCTGTTTCATAAATATATTATAAACTATTTAACCATAAAATTCAAGCAAACCCCATTAAATCCCCGGTCTGACCCCGTTAAAAATTTTATTTCTAATGTGGTTCATCCTCAACTTGAAAGCCGGAGCTTTCGGGATCTAACGGGACAAAAGAAAACCGCCCCAGACGGAGCGATTTTCTATTTACGAAATCGAAGATTTAGAGCTTCAATTCCTCATCAGCGCTAGTCGTTTCAGTCCGAGTCATTCGAGGAGCTTGAGGAGCTCGACCGCCTTCCGGCTCTTCGATCTTCAAGTTGATTCTGGCTTTATTTTTCAAGCCAACCAATCGCACTAAAGAACGAATGCAGCGGGCAGTTTCGCCACCGCGGCCGATGACCTGACCCATGTCAGCGGGGTTCACCTTCAAAGAAAGAAGGACTCCCATTTCATCAACCGTTCGGACGATTTTAACATCGCTCGGGTTGTTGACTAACACTTTAATAATATTCTCAAGAAACTCTTGATCAATATGTTTCTCAGCCATAGTAGTAAAATGCTATCAGGTTAACATTACCGCCAGTCTGACGACCTTTTCTTTAATACACGCGGATTTACGCCGACTCCTACGCTGATTTACGCTGATATATCTGCGTTAATCTGCGTATTATCTGCGTTTATCTGCGTCACTGCGAGACTGGTTCGTTTATCTAACTATTATTATATTGTAGCACATTTTTAATTTTTTGTCAAGGACTTCCGCACAGACCCTAGGCTGGGCCGAATGGGTCAAGAGGAAACCTGCAATCTCTTTTGTAGATCCAATAACATCGATCTCACATCTTCCAGTTTCGGTCTACCCGATAGAGCGTCTTGAATTTTTTGGGCGGTAGGGCTTAGGTCCACTCCTCGCTGAGACCTTTCGTGCAATAACTCGCGGGCAATTTGGTCTATAAAGAGCACTTGATCTTTCACCGTGGTTTCGGCGCCATATTCAGCATCAAAAGTCTGCGAACCAGAAGTCGCCAATTCTTTCGTGCTCATGGGCTTTCCTGCCCCCCTTCTATCTTGTCGGCGTTGCCTAATATCCTGAGTGGTTGCCATACACCCATCAATAATATCTAACAGCTCACTGGTTAAATTAAGAGCGCTATTTCTTGACATTGGGAACTTTGGTCGTTCAAAGGGTGACATAAAAAATTTTATTGTTGAATTAATTAAGTAAAACCTATTTCTTTTCGGCCGCGGCTAAGGGCGATTTGACGGCTGGTTTTTCAGCGGATTTCTCGGCCGCTTCCTTTTTTTGACGTGGTTGTTTACTGGCCTTCTTCTTGCCCTCAATAACACCCTGATTAATTAAAAGATTGTTAACCGTGGGCGTTGGTTGAGCGCCCTTAGAAATCCAATAAACAATTCGTTCTTTGTGGAACTCTCCCTTTTTAGTACGCGGATTCCAATGACCAAGATTTTCCAAAAAACTACCGAATGGGTCCTTGGATTTTTCTTGAATAATTAATCGAAAAAACGGCTGATTCTTTTTGCCTCGTCTGGCTAATTTAATTGCGAGCATAATAAAATTAAATCAAAGATTAAAAGTCAAAATTATACTTAATAAAGTATAAAGGTTTATTAAAATTTGTCAAGAAAAGTTATCCGAGCTTAAAAAATCTTCTTTTCCCAACTTTGACGATATCTCCGTTTTTGAAATTAATCTTTTTTCGCCAATCTTTCTCTGTTATATTGTTTATTTTTATCGCGCCCTCTTCCATAAGTCTTATTGTACCAGACCTACTAAGATCTTCCCCCGGGAACTCTTGAACCCCGATCTCTTGTAATAAATCTGGAATTGTATAATCAGTGCCGGGGTTTTCAAGTTTGTGTGACGGGATATTGTTCGGATTTTTATTTTTTTGAAAAATATTATCAAACTCTTCTTGGGCTTTTTGGGCCACGGCTTCGCCGTGATACATTTTGGTGATTTCAAAGGCTAATCTAGCTTTTTGGTCGCGAGGATTAACGCCAGATTTTAAATCTTGTTCCATTTTTTTGATCTCTTCTTCTGGTAAACGCGTACATAGCATAAAACCGCTTATGATCAATTCATCTGACCAACTCATAATGCCGCCAAACATATCTTGCGCCGAAGCTGACAAAGCCACCATATTACCTTCGCTTTTGCCCATCTTTCTACCACCACTATCAGTTAAAAGTTTAGTAGTTAAAACAAATTTTTCTTTATTTTTTAAGTCTTTCATTAAGGTTCGACCAACTAACATATTAAACTCCTGGTCATTGCCGCCAATTTCGCCGTCAACATCCATGGCCACAGAATCATATCCTTGCATAAGCGGATAAAGAAGTTCATGTGAATAAACCTTATTTTCTGGTTGAAAAATTAAATCTTTATTTTCAATTGATGTTATTTTTTTACAAAAGGGACAAGTTGTTGTGTTGTTTGTTAGTTTGGCCGCATCAAAAGCTTCTTTTGTGCCAAATTGAATTGGTGATCTAAATAAGTTTTTACATTCACGACAACGCGCATAAGTTGCGGGCATTCTTCTGGCGAACATGTCTCTCTCTAGTATTCTTTGAATCGTAAGGTGAGAGGCTAATTTTAAAACATCTGAAAAATTCATTTTGGCCAGCCATTTGCTATTATATTTTAATTCAGCTTTATTTGAACCATTAAAATCCAAAATGTGTGAAGCTTGTTTCTTATATTCTTTACAATTCGCCATCACTTGCTGACGAGTTAATTGCTGACGCGTAGCGCTTTTGTCGGTCGGATCACCGATCATACCAGTAAAATCGCCAATGAGCATAATTACCCTATGACCTAATTCTTGGAAATCGCGCAATTTTAATAAAGTAATAGCATGGCCAATATGCAGGGTCGGCGCAGTTGGATCATAGCCAGTATATAAAGTCAGGCGTTTGCCCGAAATCAAAAGTTTGATTAAAAACTCACGGTTGGGATAAATGTTCTCCACTCCGCGGTTTAAAAGTTGATCGATTTTTGTTGAATCAGTATTAATCATAACTACTATAATATAACAACAATCTCTTGACGGGTCAAGTGCATGACCCGCATATCCTTTTTTATTTTATTAAAAAAACAAGGGGCACAATTGCGCCCCTTAAGTTATGCTTATTTAGGAAGCACGACCACCAAAGCCTCCAATTCTTTTGAATCCAATGAATGACTATCAATACTTAAAATCTGATAACCGCGAAGAGCTAACTCTTGAATGGCCCGACTCAAGCGCTCATATTTTTCGTAATGATTATGACCATTAATCAAAAACCGATAAACATTATGCCTCACCACCTCTGTCTCTCTGACTCCTAACATTTTTCCTCCTTAATTTTATTATAATAATATTCCCTTGACAGGTCAAGCGCCATATGCTAAACTTTTAGAGAAAGGAGGTAGTATGTCAGAGACACTACTATTCCCGTTCCGAGACCTAATTGGTCGGCCATGGACCTGCCCTAAGAATGCCCCCCGGATCTTAACCGCTCAAGATGAAGCCCGCGCTTCTGGTGACCTCAACTGCGATTCCTACGCCAAAGACGCTAAAACGCGATATCGTTGGGACGTCCCCTGTCCCGATTGCCACGGGATTCATCGATTTTATTTTGAAACTGATCGTCACATCACCCCTGAACAGCTTAGGACAGAACAAGATCAAGAGATAGAAAAAGTTTTTCATTAGACGAATTGGCCCCCTGAGCCAGGGGGCTTTTTGATTAATTATAATTATAACTCAATAAAATTTGATTTTTTTCTGCTTTATGCTTATAATAAGGTTATCAAATAATTTTTATCTATGACCAAATCAACCTGGCAAACACGACATATTAAATCAGCTGGCACTGGCAAGCGGCTATTTTTCCTGGTGCTTTTTGTTTTTATTATAATTCTAGCCTTTTTGGTAGGCAATTTTATTTGGTATGGCCTTACCCTGCCTAATCCCAACAAACTACTGGAACGATCAATCGCCCAAAGCACAAAAATTTATGACCGCGCTGGCCAGACCTTGCTTTACGAAATTTTCACCGGGCAACGCCGCACTTTAATCCCCCTGTCTGACATCCCGCGCAATCTCGTTTATGCAACTATCGTAATTGAAGATAAGGATTTTTATCATCATTCTGGATTTGACTTGAAGGGCATCGCCCGAGCGCTATTAATGGACGTCATTCACTTGAACACCAGTCAAGGCGGATCTACCATCACCCAACAATTTATCAAAAACGCCCTCTTGACTAACACCAAGAGCTACAATCGCAAAATCAAGGAACTTATCTTGGCTTATGAAATAGAAAAGAATTTTTCCAAAGACCAAATTCTGCAAATGTATTTTAACGAGATTCCCTATGGCTCCACGGCTTATGGCGTAGAGGCGGCCAGCCAACTATATTTTGGCAAATCGGCCCGCGATTTAACCCTGGACGAATCAGCGCTCCTCGCCGCCATGGTGCAGGCGCCGAGTTATTATTCACCTTCTGGCCAGCACCGCGACGAACTCGTAGCCCGAAAAGATTTGATTTTAGATCTGATGGTTAAAGAGGGTTACATAGATGCTCCCAAGGCAGAGCTAGCCAAAAGCGCGGACACCTTAAAAAAAATAGTCAGTCGCCAAGAAAATATTTTGGCTCCTCATTTTGTAATGTACATCAAAAATTTACTCGAAGAAAAATATGGAACCAGAATGGTGGAACAGGGCGGTCTAAAAATTATCACGACCCTAGATTTAGATAAACAAAAAATTGCCGAAGAAGAGGTGACTAAGCAAGCAGAAATAAATACTAAAAATTATGGCGCCAATAATGCGGCCTTGGTGGCCATGGATGTTAAGACTGGTCAAATTCTGGCCATGGTCGGTTCCAAGGATTTTTTTGATGACAGTATTGACGGTCAAGTTAATGTGACCCTAAGCTCTCGTCAACCCGGCTCCTCCATAAAACCTATCGTTTATAGCGCGGCGTGGCAAAAGGGCTTTACGCCAGATACACCGCTGTTTGATGCGGAAATTAATTTTGGTCCAGCTGGTCCAGAAGGAAAAGATTATATTCCTCATGATTATGACGGCAAAGAACGAGGTCCGGTAATTATGCGCCAAGCTCTAGCAGGTTCCTTAAACATTCCGGCCGTGGAAACCCTATATCTAACAGGCATTAATAATGTATTGTCTTTGGCGCGAAAAATGGGCTACACCACCCTGACCGACCCAAGTCGCTATGGATTATCGCTTGCTCTTGGCGGCGCAGAAGTAAAATTATTAGAACATACTGCAGCCTTTGGCGTCTTGGCGCGCGAAGGTAAAAAAATCCCCACCACCGCCATTCTTAGCGTGGAAGATGGCCAGGGCAATATTTTGGAAGAATGGAAAAATGACTCCCTGAACGAACAAGAGGTCCTGCCACCCCAAATTACTCGCCTGACAACTAGTATTCTATCTGACAATGCGGCACGCAGCTTTGTGTTTGGCGCCGATTCCGCTTTATACTTAGGCGATCGCCCGGTAGCGGCCAAAACCGGCACAACAAACAATTGGGGTGATGGCTGGACCATGGGCTATACGCCAAGCTTGGTTTGCGGTGTTTGGGTTGGCAATAACGACAATACTCCGATGAAAACGAAATCTGATGGTGTGGTTGTGGCCGGTCCGATTTGGCATAATTTTATGGCTCGAGCTTTAGCTAATGCAACGATTGAGACCTTTGCCCCGCCCGATCCGGTGACGCCCAACAACCTTGCTTTAATTGGCCAAGTCCCTGGCGATACCAAGGTTAAAATTGATAAAGCCTCTGGTAAATTGGCTACTGACTTAACGCCAGACAGCTATGTAATAGAAAAACAATACTCCGCCCGTCACAGCATTTTACAATATGTGAATAAAGATAATCCCGATGGCCCACCACCGACCAACCCCTCCCAAGATCCTCAATATAGTCGCTGGGAAGACGCCATCAAAAAATGGATGACTAAAAATAAAATCCAAGTAGAACTGCCCCCAACCGAGTATGACGATCTCCATACTTTGGCCAATAAACCAACCGTCAACATCACCTCGCCGGCCGACCAGACCAACGTCACCGATCAACTGTTGGGCGTCTCTATTTCGACTTATGCGCCGCGCGGAGTTCGCCGCCTAGAATGCTTTGTTGATAATATTCTCGCCGACACTACTTATAATTCTTCTTGGCGATGTTCATTAAATTTAACGGGCCTCTCGGGTGGCGCGCACACCATCAAAGCTATTGTTTATGATGACATTAATAATAGCAACCGAAACGAAATTAATATTAATCTAATTAACACCTTTGGTCCCACAGCCATTTGGCTCTGGCCTCAACCAAATCAAATTATTTACCCCGAATCTTTTCCAGCCAATTTAACCCTACTGGCGCCCGCTATTCCGTTGCGAAGCGCTAAATTTTATTTAGAAAATTTAGCCACCAGTCAAGCGACTCTATTGGGGGCTCTTACCGACAATAATTTGTCTGGTCGCCTCAATTTATTGTGGACCGAGGCCAAGAGTGGCCAATATAAACTTTACTCCGAACTCATTGACACAAGCGGCCAAACTATAGACAGCGATCAAATTAATATTACCATTAAATAATATCTGACTAAAAAATTTAATGAATAAAGGGTATTAAACCCCCACACCAAAATTTTTGGTGTGGGGGTAAACCCTACCTACCGCCTGCCTGCCGGTAGGCAGGCGGTAGGTAGGGCAGGCTCGACAAAATAAAAAATCGCCCATCAGGGCGATTTTATCTTGTGTGATTTTCTTTGAGTTGATAATAAAAATTACTCAAATATAAACCCGCCCAGACTCAATGTCTAATCGAGGCCTAATCAAGCCATAACCCTTATTAAATAAGCTCTTTACGGACCCCGCCCCGTTAGCTGCCCACATTTACCTTAATATTCCGGGACTTAAGGATTATTAACCCGCCTAGACTCGCTAGGCGAGGCTGGTTAAATATTAAAATAACAATTATTAATAAATTAAGCGGATGAGGGGTTGACAAAAAATTATTTTTCCTTTATAATTTTATAGCCAAACGGCTAAAGGAGGTAAACAATGCCGAACAAGCCAAGAATTGTCGTTTCTTATGGCGGATCAATTTTGGTTCCTGGTCCTCGAGACCATGAATCATCTTGGATCGATCAGGAGGCCTTGGCAGGCCTTACTCTATTGTTGCATGAATTATCGGCCAAATACCGTTTTGTTGTGACGGTCGGTGGTGGTAAAATCAACGGTCACTACGTAGAAGTGCTAAGACAAATGCACGGAACAACCCCAATTGATGATCGGCTGCTAGACGTACTGGGAATTAGTGCGACAAAATTCAACGCCACGCTCTTGTGGATTCCTCTCTGCCAGACTGGCCTAGCCTATCGAGAAGTTGTAGAAAACCCCACCATTCCTATTCGAACAACTAAACCGGTTATTATCGGTTGCGGCTGGAGACCCGGCTGCTCTACTGACAAAGATGCGGTACTATGGGCAATTAATGTCGGAGCTAGGGTAGTCATCAACGCCAGCAACATTAGCCATGTTTATACGGCCGATCCCAGAAAAGATGAAACAGCTAAGCCCCTTAAGTGGCTGTCCTGGGACAACCTCTTGGAGATGATTGGCAAAAAGTGGAGTCCTCGCATGAATGTACCCTTTGATCCAATCGCCGCTCAGTTGGCTCGAAAGCATGGCCTGAAGGTCTTGGTTCTTGATGGTCGCAATATGGCCAATCTCCGCGCTGCCATTGAAGGCGAGGAATTCGTCGGCACAACAATTGTCTAATAATTGGCTAACGCCAAAATCAAAAGGCTCCTTGCGGAGCCTTTTTCTATAAGGTTATCCACAGTTTTTATGACTATGTGTATTTTTGACACCAAGTAAAAATCGCCATATAAGTATTGGAAATAAAGCAAATGTCAGCGTGTTCATAAAAATCAATCGGTGCTTCTAATCAAAACCGTCTTGACAAAATAGTCGTTTTGTTTTATAATAAATTTTATCAGTGGACTGATTGAGACAATCAACAGACCACCATGAACTTTCACAGACCAAAAGGAGGTGGAAATGAATACAATTTCAGCAAACTTTGAACTTGCTCAAGGTGGCGTTACAGGTAAAGACCATCGCCCCCTAGCAACAGGCAGTCAAGATTCATCAGCCTATCTCATTGCTCCAGAATCTCTGATAGCAGTAATTTGTGATGGCTGTGGCAGTGAACCACATAGTGAAATTGGCGCCCAACTGGGAGCCAAACTATTTGTCCAGAGCCTCGCCAAACAATTGAGCATTGATTTGTCGTCCGAAGAGGGCGCTCGAAGGATTCTGAATCGAGCCAGAGATGGAACCCTGAGGTTGATTAGCTTGTTGGCTGATAATATGGGTCCTAGTTTCATAAAAATTATCAACAACTATTTCCTCTTTACTATGGTTGGAGTGGTTGTCTACCGAGATACGGCGCTGTTTTTTTCTTTTGGAGACGGCGTCATTGTTATTAACGGCGAGGTGATTCAATTAGGTCCCTTCCCTGACAACAAGCCCCCCTATATGGGCTATCATCTCATTAAAGATCAGCTCGAGACGTCACTTCCCCCAGATTATCTAACCTTCCGAATTCATCGAATTATGCCTATTGAACAACTCAATCATTGCCTAATAGCCACCGACGGCCTGCATCATTTTATGGCTGCGGCCGAAAAAAGATTACCCGGCAAAATCGAACTTGTTGGTTCGGTTGATCAATTTTGGACTCAGGATAAATTTTTTGCCAATCCAGACATGGTTCGCCGCCGATTATTTTTGGCCAATCGTGAAGTGGTCACCATTTCTCCTTCCGGCAGTTCCTTGCATCGAGAATTGGGACATTTAGATGATGACGCTACGTTAATTGTGGTGCGACGCAAAATGATTTCCGAGGAGGCGACATGAGTACTGTTTATATTCGAGGCCAAAGATTGACCCTAAGCCCAAGCCAAAAAATAGGTGAAGGCGGAGAAGCTGAAGTTCTCGATATCGGCAGCGGTCAAGTATTGAAGCTATTCAAGCAGCCCAATCACCCTGACTTTGCTGGCAGCTCAACTGAACGAGCCATGGTACGAGAGCGATTA
>Ga0268278_1000206_pt1 | contig 44893 bp, 36 predicted proteins | sample saktaG_3_FD_190135 | JGI IMG/M metagenome (GOLD analysis project Ga0268278, IMG submission 190135) | Saline water microbial communities from Sakinaw Lake, British Columbia, Canada - sak_2010_1_5_55m | ecosystem: Environmental > Aquatic > Non-marine Saline and Alkaline > Saline ...
GTGCCCAGTCTATAGGAAGCATATATAAAAGTGGCTATACCGGAGGTTTTGGAGTCCTTTCGATGTTTTCTTTCTACGCCACTAAGATGTTTTCTACCGGAGAAGGGGGAATGGTTCTTTCTAATGACGATGGTCTTATCAGAGCCGTAAGGGATATGAGAGATTATGATGAGAAGGAGAATTATTCTGTCAGGTATAATTACAAGATGACAGATTTTCAGGCTGCACTCGGAATAAGCCAGTTGAAAAAACTTCCGTTATTTATTGAGAGAAGAAGACAAATCGCCGGTCTTTATAACGAGGCGTTAGAGGAGATGACGTTTCCGATCCCGGCAGTTACTGAAGGCAGGGAGCACATTTATTACAGATACGTGGTGCTTGACCGGAACCATTCAGAATTTATGGAAGCGATGCAAAAAAAGGGGATCGATTGCAGGAGGCCGGTCTTCAAACCGCTGCATAAGTACCTGGGGTTGTCAGGGTTTCCGGTGACAGACGAAATTATTCAACAAGCGGTATCAATACCCATTTACCCTTCCTTGAGTGATGATGAGGTGAGAAAAATTATTGATGCTATGAAGAATCTGCTATCGAAAGGTTGAAGAAATAAGGGGGTTTGTTTTGCTGGAAACTTCTTACAGACGTATGACATGGTATGGCGCTGTTTTTACTTTAGGAATACTTTTGCTCCCATATTCAAGAAACTATTTTATCGAAGTTGGAGTCAGGTGGCTTTACATATTGCTTTTTTCACTTTCCCTTTCGGCAGTCTTGACACCGATCATGAGAATGATAGCTCTTAAGTTAGAAATTGTTGATATCCCGGGGGGAAGAAAGATACATGAAAAGAGTACGCCCCTCCTGGGGGGGCTTGCAATCTTAATTGCGTTCAATACAGCTCTTTTGTTCAATATGATCCTTGACAATAAAATGATCGTGTTACTTTCAGGAGGCGTCATCGTTGCTCTGATCAGCCTGGCCGATGATTGGAAAGAGATCTCGGCAAAAATAAAACTGTTTGTCCAGATTTGTGTTGTTCTCGTCATGGTTCATTTTGGAATCGTGCTGAATTTGTTTCCCTTAAACACGATGTGGGGATATTTGTTAAATGTATTGTTCACGATTTTCTGGATAGTTGGACTGACAAACGCGATGAATTTTATTGACGGCATGGATGGTCTTGCAGCGGGTATCGCTACTATTATCGCCGTGTTTATTGGAATTGTCGCATATCAGACTGAGCAGCCATTCATGGGATGGATTGCCATTGCAATGGCGGGAAGCTGTCTTGGTTTTCTGCCCTTCAATCTGGGATTTAAAAATCCTGCCTCCATATATCTGGGTGATACAGGCAGTACTTTTGTTGGATTTGTTCTGGCGGCTCTGGCCATTAAGGGAAATTGGGCCGATAACAGCAGGATTGTATCGTTTTCAGCCCCGGTTCTGATATTCTGGGTATTAATATACGATATGACATATATAACGGTAGAAAGAATCGTAACAGGGAAAGTTAAGACAGTAAGGGAATGGATTGATTACGTGGGCACTGACCATATTCATCACAGGCTGTATGCCCTTCTTGGTGACAGAAGAAAGGCAGTTTTCTTTATTTACTTCCTGTGTGCGACACTTGGCATCAGTGCCATTGCCCTCCGGTATGCGAGACCCATTGATGGCATACTTCTGGTTATTCAGGCCTTTTTAATTACCATAATAGTATCTATTGCAGAATATTCGGGCCGTAAACGCTAACCTGTCACTATTTTGGAAAAGTCTGCGACCCGGTGGAATAGCCTGGAAATTTCTTCTAAGAGAGAGAGCCTGTTGAATTTCACCTTTTCATCTTTTGCCATGACAAGAACAGTATCAAAAAAATCATCTACGGGTTTTCTCAGCCGGGCCATTTCGATCAGGGCATCTTGATCATTGCCGCTATTTATACAAGTCGTGACCTCCTCCTTAATTTCAAGGAAAGCATCGTAGAGGGTTTTTTCTTCATCCGTATCGAAAAGTGAGGTATCGACAGAACCGCCTGTGAACCCCTTTATAATGTTGCCTGCCCGCTTAAAGGCGATCGCCAGCGGTTCAAAGTCAGGATGGGACTTGAATTTTCCCATCGCTTCAATTCTTCTGTACGCCCTTACTATATCGCCGGTATCCACCGAGAGAACGGCATCGACGACGTCATAGGGGTGCCCCTGCGAGATCAGCTGGTTTTGAAACCTTCCCTTGAAGAACTCCAGGACATCTGATTTGATCTCTTCCGGCTTCCTCTTCAGCTTGTCGCCAAAGATGGCGATACTCTTGTCTATCAGATCGCCCAAAGAGAGGGGGTATTGTTTGTCCAGGATGATATTGATAATTCCAAGTGCCTGTCTTCTAAGAGCATAGGGGTCGGCGGTTCCCGTCGGGATTAAATTGATGCCGAAAAATCCGACAATCGTGTCCATTTTGTCAGCAATACTTACGATGGCTCCCTCATCTGTTTCGGGGAGATCGCCTCCGGCTGCTATGGGAAGGTAGTGTTCATAAATCGCTTTCGAAACAGTGGGATCTTCACCCTGAATAAGAGCGTATTCTCTGCCCATTATTCCCTGCAGTTCCGAGAATTCATAGATCATCTGCATTTCCAGATCGGCCTTGCAGAGTGTTGCTGTCCGGTGTACTGCATCCTTTATGTCGGGTTTTATTTTGTCTGTTATATATTCAGCAAGTTCCCTGAAGTGCATGACCTTTTCATAAGAAGTTCCGAGCTGACTGTGAAAAACAACGTTTTTAAGTTCTTCCAGTTTTTCCTCCAGTGGGATCTTCTGGTCTTCGTCGAAGAAAAATCGGGCATCGGCAAGGCGTGCACGAATGACCTTTTCATTTCCGGCGGCTACAGCGGCAGGATTTCTCGCCACGGTATTATTAACCGTAATAAAATAGGGTAACAAACTGCCCGTTTCATCGGTAACGGGGAAGTATTTTTGGTGCGACATCATGGAGGTGGTGAGAACTTCCTTGGGAAGCTCTAAATATTCTTTTTCGAAACTTCCCCTGACAATGGAAGGATATTCAACGAGAAAAGTCACCTCTTCGAGAAGATCATCGTTTTCAAGAATCTTTCCGGACACTTCACGGGCGGCTTGTATTGCCCCTTCCAGTATGATTTCTCTCCGTTCCTCCGGGTCAACGATAATAAAATTCTCCCTTGTTTTTTTCATATATTCATCAAAGCTTTTGACTTCGAAGGGCTGTGGACTCATGAAACGATGTCCGCGTGACATGTTGCCACTCGATATGTTTTCGATTTTAAATGGAATGATTTCTCCTTCCAAAATGGCAAGTATCCAGTGAATCGGCCGTGCAAAACGCATGTCCAGGTTTGACCACCGCATAGACTTTTTAAAAGGTATGGATGTTATAAATTTAACGAGAAGATCGGGGAGTATGCTTTTTGTCTCTTCCCCGGCAATTTTTTTTCTGGCGCAGATGTATTCACCCTTTTCTGTTGTTATTGTTTCAGTGTCCGATATATCTATACCTTGCCCTCTGGCGAAGCCGATGGCGGCCTTGGTTGGATTTCCATTTTCATCAAATGCAACCCTTTTGGCCGGACCGAGCTTTTCTATGATCTGGTCTTCCTGCTTTTCCGCCACATCAGCCACATGGAGGAAAAGTCTCCTCGGTGTGGCCATCGTCTTGACCTCTCCATGCTCGATCTTGTTTTCGGAAAATTTGTTCCGGATGATCCTGTCCATGTCATTGAGAGCCTTCGGTAAAAAAGCGGCGGGGATCTCTTCCGTTCCTATTTCTAATAGAAGTTCCTTGCCCATAATTTTAAAACCTCTTTCCACATCCACTTGTTAAAAAATCCGTTTAATCTGCGTAATCTGTGGATCTCTTTTTACTTCCACTTTCCCATAAGGGGATATCCCATTTTTTCTCTTTGCTTTAGATATCCTTCAGCGCTGAGCCTTGCCAGGTTTCTTACCCTGCCGATGTAACTGGTACGCTCGTTAACGCTTATTGCACCCCGTGCATCAAGGATGTTGAAGATATGCGAACACTTGAGACAGTAATCGTAACCGGGGAGTATCAGATTCTTCTCAGCCATTTTTATGGATTCTGCCTCATACATATCGAAAAGCTTTCTTGACATATCGGTATCGGCTTCTTCAAAATTGTAGATGGAGAATTCAACTTCTCCCTGATGGTGTACATCCCCATATTTTATGCCCTTTGTCCATTCCAAATCGTATACATTATCAATCTCCTGAAGATACATGGCGATTCGCTCAATTCCGTAGGTTAATTCGGCACATATGGGGTCAAGGTCTATTCCTCCAACCTGCTGAAAGTAAGTGAACTGGGTTATTTCCATTCCGTCGAGCCAGACCTCCCAACCTAAACCCCAGGCACCCAGTGTAGGGGATTCCCAGTCATCTTCCACAAAGCGAATATCATGATCGAGAGGATCTATACCAAAGCTTTTAAGGGAGTCAAGATAGAGCTCCTGTATGTCAAATGGTGACGGCTTCATTATAACCTGATACTGATAGTAGTGCTGAAGTCTGTTAGGATTCTCTCCATACCTGCCGTCCGTGGGTCTCCGGGAAGGTTCGACATAAGCGACATTCCACGGTTCCGGGCCGAGGGCTCTGAGAAAGGTTGCAGGGTTGAAGGTTCCTGCTCCTACCTCAATATCGTATGGTTGTTGTATAATACACCCCTTATTGTCCCAGTATTTTTCAAGAGATAATATTAATTCCTGAAAGGTCACGTTTTCCTCCTTTGTTCAATACGGCATCCTACCGTGGTTGTTCATTTAATCTCGAAGAAGTATCATCACGAAAAAATCATGTCAAGCAAATATGGGATGTATTCCTCAATTATACTATTACTGTTTTCTTTATTATGTCGACGGCTTCTTCCGGGGTGTCCACAAGTCTCAAAAGGTCGATGTCTGATTTTGATATATGTTTTGCCCCGATCAGGGTTTTCTTTATCCAATCACTGAGGCCTTTCCAGTATTCAGAATTTATAAGAATGACAGGGAAAGGTTTTATCCTTCTGGTCTGAATCAAAGTGAGGGCTTCAAAAAGTTCGTCAAGAGTTCCGAAACCCCCGGGCATAATGATATACGCTACGGCATATTTTACAAACATGACCTTTCTGACAAAGAAGTATTTAAAATCGAGCCGAACATTGGCATACTTGTTGGGTTTCTGCTCGTTTGGGAGATGAATATGGAGACCTACTGATTTACCACCGGCCTCAGCGGCTCCTTTGTTGGCCGCCTCCATAACGCCGGGTCCGCCACCGGAGATAATATTAAACCCGTTTTCTACCAGCAGCCGAGCTACCTTTTCTGTCGTTTTATAGTTGGTGCTATTGGAATGGGATCTGGCTGACCCAAAAATGGTTACAGCCGGATATACCTTGGGGAGGGCATCAAAACCTTCCACAAATTCGGCCATTATGTTAAACATTCTCCATGTATCATTTTTTGTGAGGTCATCAACAATATACTGTTTCTCATGCATGATCTGTTACCTCTTTAACTTTATAAAAATTAGGGAAACTCAACTATTCCAATATCTTATTGCGGAAGAATTTTCTTGATCTCTTCTTGAAGATGTTCGATTGTGTTCATATCATTCTCGCTGATTGTTACATCTTCCCCTTTTTCCGTGAGACGATTTTTCAGTCTTTCCATTTCCTTTTCCAGAGTAATTATTTCTCTCAGCATGTTTTGGCTTATATCCGTCGGCTGCTCCTCATCGAGGGTTGTTTTTTGAACCACCTCCCTGGCTTTAAGCATAAGGCATTCTTTCCACCCGGGAACATGAACCTCCATGTCAAATTTTTCATGAATTACTCTGGCCAGTTCTTCACTCGCCGTGGGTTCTCCGTGGACTACAAAAACCTTTGGCCGGATTTCAGCGAAATGGCTTACCCATTCCAGAAGATCATTCTGATCTGCATGTGCGGAGAATCCGCCGATTGTAAAAACCTTTGCCTTTACAGCAACATCCTCTCCGAAGATCTTAACTGATTTTTCTCCGTCCACTATCTTTCTTCCCGTAGTCCCCTGAGCTTGAAATCCTACGATTATAATACTTGCTCCGGGGCGCCAGAGGTTATGTTTGAGGTGGTGCTTAATGCGGCCCGCCGTACACATCCCGCTTGCGGAGACGATAATGGCGGGACCGGTTTTTTTGTTGATGGCAATGGATTCTTCGGTAGTGGGGGTAAAATGCAGATTGGGCATATCAAAGGGATCAAACCCCTGGTCCACAATGGCCCTTGCCTGTTCATCATAATACTTTTTGTTTTTACGAAAGATTTGTGTGGCTTTGATGGCTAAAGGGCTGTCTAAATAAACAGGTATAACAGGGAGCGAACCGTCACGGTAAAATTCCCCAAGAAGGTAAAGTATTTCCTGTGACCTTTCCAGAGCGAAGGCCGGAATGATAACTTTTTCACCATGTGATACAGCGTATTTGATAGCATCTAAAAGTTCTTCTTTACTGTCCTCAAAGGAACGATGCAGTCGGTTACCGTAAGTAGATTCAACAAAAAGATAATCTGCGGTAAAAATCTCATGTGGGTCTTTGATAATCAGCTGATCCTGCTTTCCCAGATCTCCTGAAAAAACGATTTTTGTCTCTTTATTTGCTTCTTCCTCTATCCACAACTCAACAATAGAAGAACCAAGAATATGTCCTGCATTCCTGAGGCGTGCCCTTATTCCCGGTTCAACGTTTATTATCTGGTCCCTTTCCATAGGGGAGAGATACTGAAGGCTTTCCTCGGCATCGTTTGTCGCATAAAGGGGAAGTACTCCTTTTTTACCCTGCCTGTTGTTTTTTCGAGTCTGCCATTCGGCATCCATTTCCTGAATATGGGCTGAGTCAAGGAGCATTATTTCACATAGTTCTGCTGTAGGAGGGGAGGTTATTATCTTTCCACGAAAACCATCCTTTACCAGCTTTGGTATCCTTCCGCTGTGGTCAATATGAGCATGTGTCAGAAAGAGGGTTTTTATCTCTCTTGGATTAAAGCCCCAGTCTTGCCAGTTGCGCTGTTCTATCTGCTTTCCGCCCTGGAAGAGACCACAGTCAACCAGGATCTTTTTACCTTGTGAATTCTCGACGAGATAATTGGATCCTGTTACTGATCCGGCACCACCCAGACAGGTTACTTTTATCATAGTTCGCTCCTTGTTGTCTAACGCGTTCGTAAAAAGTCAGTTTTCTTCGCTCAGAACCATTTTGGGGATGCTGTTATTGCTCGGCTAAAAATCTAAAACTCGTGCTTATGCACTCAAACAGTTAGATTTTCTTAACGCCGGTCACTACCATCATCTTTTTCCCAAAATGCTTAAATTCGCTCTGAAAAGACTTTTTACAAACTTGTAATTATTTAAAAGCTTTGAAAAATCATTCTCCTCAACCTGGCCTCCACTTTTCCCTGTAGAGTATTTCCTCAAGAGACTTCCTCTTTTTTTCTTTTATGATGGTAATATTTTTAGGGTACCCGACGGTCAGGAGGGCCAGGACTTTTATGCTTTTTGGTATTTCAAGAATTTCTTTAACCTTCTTTTCACTGAACCAGCCTATCCAGCAGGTACCGAGACCGAGATCGGTTGCTTTAAGTACCATATGTTCCATCGCTATCCCGAGATCAATCTGATAATATTCAATACCGGTTATAAAGCTTCCGACCTTATTTGTCACAAAATCCAGTTTTGAACAGCCGACGATGAGCAGGGGGGCAGTCTTCATCCAGCTGTTGCGTATGATAGGGAGCATAGCTTCATCGCAGATTTTTTCGATACGATCCCGTTCCGTTACTGCAACAAAGCGCCAAGTCTGACTGTTATGAGCGGAAGGAGCAAGTCTGGCCGCCTCGCATATTGCTCTTATATCTTCCTCTTTGACGAGTCTTGAATCGTACGATCGGACAGACCGTCTTATCTTTAGAATCTCGTCAAATGTCATAATGCCATATTCCTTTCAAATGCTCATTCTTTTGATTTTATTGATAACATCTAAAGATTTCAAGTTTTTTCCAAGAAGATGCTGGATAAAACTGACAAGGACTTTTTTGCTTTCCTCCGCTGCCTGGCTCGATAGGGTTAATCGGTGAATCTTGCTGATTTCCATTTCTTTTCCCATAAGGAGTGTCATGATAGTTCCGATGGAGATTGGTATAGAATGTTTGTTGTCGGAGTTGCATTTAGGACATTTTATTCCACCCCCGCTTAAACTGAATAGCAGGGGCCTGGCGCGATACGCAATTTCTATTTCGTTAACAGGTGTCTTGCAGATTGTACATCTGTCTAAAACCGGCTCAAATCCTTTAAGTTTAAGCAGGTGCAGCTCGAAAAGCCGTGTAATTGTATCCGAGCAGTTTCTGGAGTCGATGATTTCAAGGGAGTTTTGTAGTAATTGAAACAAATTTCGGTTTTTTTTGCCTTCCGATGTGAACTGAGCGGTAAGGTCGACGAAATAGGAAGCGACGAGAGTTTTCTCCAGATCGGCTCTTATGCCTGAATAATGGTTTATTACATCACAGTTTTCGATCAACGCCATCCCGCCGCCGCTTCTTATAGAGAATAGGATATTTGAGAGGGAAAACAGTTCAAGGGCATTCGGAAATCTCCTCTTGCTGCGCCGGGCTCCCTTTGCGATTCCCGTAAGCTTACCGAAGTCATCTGTATAAAAAGTAATGATCCTGTCAGATTCTCCGTAGTCGAAAGAGCGAAGGACAATTGCAGAAGCCTTTTTGCTGTGCTTAGGAATCATAGGCAATTTATATTAATAATTTTATAAAGATAGTAGCCAGGCCGAGAAAAGTAAAAAATCCAAAGGCATCTGTGAAAGCTGTGACAAAGATGTTGGAGCCGAGGGCCGGATCCAACTTCAACCATTTCAAACCGAGAGGAATTAATGTTCCTACCATTGTACCCACAAAGATATTGATTACCATTGCCAAACCCAGTACGATTCCCAGTGCTGGTATTCCCTTCCAAAAATAGGCTATAATACCAACTATAGTCCCAACAGCCACACCGTTGGCAATTCCTACAAGAATTTGTCTGTAAAGAGTTTTTTTGGAGTTTTCAAATGTTACCTCACCCAGGGCTAATCCCCTGACCATAAGGGCAAGGGTCTGGCCACCCGCATTTCCTCCGAGTCCCGCTACCAACGGCATGAAAACAGCTAAAACCACCACTATTTTGATGGTATCTTCGAAGAATCCGATTACAAATACAGAGACAAGTGCTGTCATGAGATTTAGATAGAGCCATGGCAGTCTTTTCTTTATGGATTGGATAGGTTTGTTGAAGACACTGTCATCTTCACCCAGACCCGCTATTCTGAAAATATCTTCTGACGTTTCTTCTTCCATAACATCGACGGCATCATCGACGGTGATTCTTCCCAGAAGTCTGTTCGCATGGTCAACGACAGGAAGAGAAACGAGGTCATACTTTTCAAACATCCTGGCAACCTTTTCCTGATCAACATCAACATTAACGCTCAGTATGTTTGCATCCATGCATTTATGTATCAGAGTGTTCGGTTTAGCCGTTATGAGCCTTTGCAGGGGGACGGTTCCAACCAGCTTGTTTTTTTTGTCCACAACGAATACATTATAAATATTTTCGATTTCCTCCGATTCCCTGATAACGGCCTGTATCGCATCCCGGATGGTGGCGCCTTCCTGTACACTGACAAGTTCCGACTGCATGATACCACCGGCTGTATCCTCTTCATGTTTCAGGAGTTTCCTGACATCTTCGGAGTCTTCAGGTTCAATTCCCTCAAGGACCGTTTGGGCCTGCTCTGCAGGGAGATCGGCGATAATATCGGCGGCGTCATCCGACTCCATTTCATCGATGATCTCGGTCAGTTTTTTGTCGGAAATCTCTTCAAGTATCTGCTCTCTCGAAACATCGCTTAACTCTAAGATAACTTCGGAGGCTTTTTCAACATCGAGCAGGGCAAAGAGGCGGATCTTTTCTTCTTCTTTCAGGTGATCGATCAGATTGGCGATATCAGCCGGGTGGAGTATCGAGAAAAGGTCAAGAATGTCAAGTTCCCTTTTGAGTTCAATCCACTCTTTTAGCTGTTGAAGATATTTTATCTGTTCTGGTTTTTCTTCTTTCATAGTTACACACTGTACTTTATTTCTCCACCCATGATGGTAAGTACTGCCATGCCTTTAAGCTTCCAGCCGTTGAAGGGAGAATTTTTGCTTTTTGACCGGAATGTGTCTATATCCACTGTCCATTCCCGTTCTGTGTCGATTATCGTAATATCGGCATCGGAACCTATCTTCAGTGTCCCTTTTGGTATTCTCAGGATACCGGCAGGGTTTGTACTCATCTTCAAGATGAGCTGGTCCAGAGTGAGGATCCCCCCTGCAACCAAGTTAAGGCTGAGCGAGAGTGAAGTTTCCAGCCCTATCATTCCTGGGGAGGCATATTCAAATTCCACTTCCTTTTCTATCGAGGAATGGGGAGCATGGTCGCTTGCGATTGCATCTATGGTGCCATCGGAAAGTCCTTCTTTTATTGCCGTTACGTCATCTGCACTTCTCAAAGGGGGATATACCTTGGCACAGGTATCATATTTATTCAAGGTTTCATCGGTAAGGGAAAAATAATGTGGGGCGGTTTCTGCGGTGACCTTTATTCCCCTTTCTTTGGCCTCCCTTATCAATCTGACAGATCCGGCTGTGCTTACATGGGCGATATGGACAGAAGTGTTCGTATAATCGGCGATTGCTATATCCCTTGCTACCATAATGTCTTCCGCGATATTCGGGATTCCCTGAAGTCCCAGTTCCGTGGATACAAATCCTTCATTCATCAATCCACCGGCAGATAAAGCAGTATCCTCACAGTGTGATATTACCGGGATGTCAAGGGAAAAGGCGTATTCGAGCGCTCTCCTCATCAGGGCACTGTTCATTACCGGTTTCCCGTCATCTGAAAATGCCACAGCGCCGGCGTCCTTTAAATCCCCGAATTCTGTCATGGTAATCCCTTCAGATCCCCTGCTTATAGCTGCAATCGGATAAACGTTTGCCAAATTGTATTGCTTTGCCTGTCGACGTATAAACTCGGTTACAGATCGATTGTCATTAATCGGGTTTGTGTTCGGCATGCAGGCGATTGAGGTAAATCCTCCTGCCACCGCTGCCTGGCAACCTGTCTGAATCGTCTCCTTGTATTCAAAGCCGGGTTCCCGCAGATGGGTGTGCATGTCAATTAATCCCGGTAGCACGATTTTACCCTCAAGATTGAGTGTCTCAGGTGCTGAATCAGTGGTCGTGTTTTTAATATCTTTATCGATCCGTGCAATTTTCCCCTCTTTTATCAAGAGGTCTATCTCTTCATCAATATTTTGTGAAGGGTCGACAACCCTTCCTCCTTTAAGTAAAATATTCATTATTTACCCCCCGCCAGCAGATAGAGAAGAGCCATTCTTACTGCAACACCGTTGGTTACCTGGTCGAGAATAACCGAGTAGGAACCGTCGGCAATATCAGGAGCGATTTCCACCCCCCTGTTGATAGGCCCCGGATGCATGACAAGGACATCATCCTTTGCCAGTTTTATGTTTTGAGCATTCAGGCAATAATAATTGGAGTACTCCCTAAGAGATGGAAATATACTGTCACCCTGCCTTTCAAGCTGAATTCTTAGCATCATGATTATATCGGCGTTTTTTATTGCCTCTTTTATATGGTAATGAACTTTGACACCCATTTTATCAATATCTCTGGGCATCATGGTAATCGGTCCGGCCACTGTCACATCCGCACCCATTTTAGTGAGACCGTAGATGTTGGACCGGGCCACCCTGCTGTGGGCGATGTCTCCTATAATGGCCACCTTGATGCCGGCAATTTTTCCTTTCTTCTCTTTAATGGTCATCATATCCAGCAGTGCCTGGGTGGGATGTTCATGAGCCCCGTCTCCTGCATTAATTATGGACTGTTTAATCAGCCTGGACAGCATATGCGGTGCTCCCGCAGCACTGTGCCTCATTGCTATAATATCAGGGTTCATGGCCTCTAAGTTCCTGGCTGTATCGATGAGGGTTTCTCCCTTTACCACGCTACTTGTGGTGGAAGAAATACTGACAGTGTCTGCACTCAGCCTCTTTGCCGCGATTTCAAAGGACGTTCTTGTTCTGGTGCTTGGTTCATAAAAAAGAGTAACAAGGGTTTTCCCCCTGAGGGTGGGAACCTTTTTGATCTTTCTTGTTGAGATTTCTATGAAGGATTCTGCGGTATCAAGGATAAGATTTATCTCATCTACAGAAAGATCCTTTATACCTAAAATATCTTTACTTGCTAACTTCATGTTTTACCTCAGTCAATGTGTTTTAACTTTAATTCACTTTAGGCACTTCAAACTTTAGGCACTTTTTTATTCTTCTTCTTCAATAATAACAACTTCATCCTTTCCATCTGTTTCTATGAGATTTACACTGACTTCTTCCCATAGTGACGAAGGGAGGTTTTTACCGACAAAATCCGCCCTTATGGGAAGTTCACGGTGTCCCCTGTCGATGAGAGCAGCAAGCTGAATGAGCGTTGGTCTGCCAAAATCTATTAGTGCATCCATCGCTGCCCGTATGGTCCTTCCGGTGAAGAGGACATCATCGACGAGAACGACTTTTTTGTTGTCCAGTGAAAATGGGATGTCTGTTTTTCCCAGCATCGGTTTTTTATTAGTTGTCAGCAGATCATCGCGGTATAGTGTGATGTCTAAAATACCTACAGATACATTAACTTCTTCAATCATGGAGATCTTTTGACGGAGCCTTTCTGCGAGGAATACACCGCCCGTTCTGATCCCAACCAGCACCAGATCTTTCACCCCTTTATTCTTTTCAAGTATTTCATAGGCAATTCTTGTCAGAGATCTGTCAATTCCCTCTGCGTCAAGCACTACCTTTCTTTCTTTCATCCTTTTAATCTCCTTATTCCCAAATTATTTAAGAAAAAAGCCTTCCCACGAGTATGAGAAGGCTTTTTTCTGACAGAATAAATTCCTTGTAAAAAAATGTTTATCTTTATCATCATCCCTTTTCAACCTCTCCGGATCAAATTAAAAGGGTATTAGCAGATTCAACATGAAAAAATCCTGCTTTCAGGAAAAAAACACTAACAATTTTTGTATGCAGAGTCAAGTGTTTTAATCAGGCTGGTTTAATCCAGTTCGCCAACCGTCGCAACCTGCCGGTATTTCACATCGTCAAACTCTTTGAAATGAGCGTCTCCGCATTTGATTTTTCTTTTTTCACTGGTTTTCAACTCCTGTCCCGCAGATTTTGTTTCGGCAACAAAATAAACGGTTTTTTCATCCTTTTTTATTAAAGCCCAGTCAGGATTATAATTGCCAATTGGAGTTTTGATTCTAAACCAGAAAGGGAGCTTGAAATAAAACTCAATGTCATCCCTGCTTTCACATTCCCTGGCAAATACGTATTCCACATTGGAATCAAGCGGTACAAGATTGCTGTAAACGGTCTTGTTCTGTTTGGATATTTTAAAGGTCAGATAGTTGATATGAACCTCATAGTCTTCAAACAGGCGCAGTTCATACTCTTTTGCCCCCATCTTTTCATATTTAATCCCGTCAATCATCAAGTCGTATAAAACATCTTTTATCGCGGAAACAACGCTGTCAAGAAAAAGTTGAGGGTTAATCAATACATCGCCAATCCTGCCTGAATCTTTCAGTATTTCCAGAATAGTGGAACGGGTGAGCTTTGTTCCTTCCTGAATGTAAAACAGCACATCGGGTATTCTGAATACTCCGTCAAGCGAGGTCGTATAGGAAGCCTTGATTTCAGCCACGATGCCGGATTCATCAAATTCAAGGGCCGTTTTTGTTGTTTTTATAACGGCTTTTTTTGTAGCAGGCATCTGCTCAATGGCTTGAGCTGCTTTTCGTATCAATTCCTGAGTATCATATTCGACTTTGTAGGTTGTCTGATATTTGATCCTGTCCCAGATTTCCCTGAACTTTTCATCCAGTTCAAAACCCTTGCGATATTTAACAGTCGCTCTTTTGCGTTTGTTTTTGATCCGTCCCTTGAAAGATACTCCGCAGTCCTCTTCAATTTCCGCCTGAAGCTGCCTGGCAAAATCCTCGTAAGACTCATTGGCAATGACCGTCAGCCGGTTGATATTGGCATCATGTATTCGATTGCCGTCCTGATTGACCGCCAGCCTTAACCCGCGGCCTATCTCCTGTCTCTTTTTCAGTTCGGATCGGGTTTCGTTCAGTGTGCATATCTGGAAGACATTGGGATTGTCCCATCCCTCGCGCAGAGCGGAATGGCTGAAGATAAAGCGCAATGGTTCATTTGTATCCAAAAGCCGCTCCTTGTTTTTCATGATGAGCTTGAAGGTATCATCATCAGCCTGCGTATTCCCCCTTGTATCCTTCCACTTGCCTTTTTTGTCCTGTGAGAAGTAACCGTTATGCACACCTTCCGCATCAAAGGGGATCAAATCCTTGTAAACCGTTTTTCCGGCAACTTCCCGATATGCCTCTTCAAACCATCGGCTAAACTTGCCTTTAAATGGATTGCCGTCGGAATCATAGGCGCGGTAATTGGCCACCCGGTCAATAAAGATCAGAGAAAGGACCTTAATCCCTTTCTCTTTCAATTTTCTTTCTTTCAGAAAATGCTCTTCAACGGTCTTTTTTATCTGAACCTTCATCACCTCATCGGTAAGTCCGCCTAAGGCATCTCCCACATAAACCGTTTCACCGCCTGAAAGCTCGATAAACCCTTCGGCAACGTCAATGCCGTTGATGATATAGCCGTTTTTATACATCTCCCTTTTATTGGACAACTCATATAGATCATCACCAACCTTTGCCGTCACGGATTTGCGTTTGACCCCACCCTTTGTATTTACATCGATCCTGATTTTCGCGGAGGTACGGGTTTTTGTGGCATTTACCTTTTCAAGACAGATAAAGGCTTCATTAAAATCGTTTTCCGTGACAATGGAATCCACTTCTATCTGCTTGACCAGCCCCATGTCATAGGCTTTTACCGGATCGAGGCTGTAGACCATATTGTAATGACTGATATGGGTTGCGGAATAGCGCAAGGTGCAGAGCGGATTCAGGTTGTAAATGGCCTTTTTCCTGATGTCCGTTTCCATGTTCTGCGGTTCATCCACGATCACAATCGGACAGGTCGCCTGAATAAACTCTATCGGTCTTTTGCCTGTCAGTTTGTCATTCGGCTTGTTTATGATGTTTTCGTCCTTGGCGAAGGAATCGATATTAATGACAAGAATCTGAATGGTGTTGCTGACGGCAAAATTCCTTAAATTGGAAACTCGCCTGGAATCATACACCTCAAAGTTTGCCGGGATTTTGTCGTAGAGGTTCTGGAAATGGTCAAAGGTGATTTCAAGGTTTTTTAACGCGCCCTCGCGGATGGCAACGGAAGGCACAACGATTACGAATTTTCTGAAACCATAGTTTTTATTCAGTTCATAAATCGTTCTGAGATACACATAGGTCTTGCCTGTGCCTGTTTCCATTTCCACGGAAAAGTGCATGCCGTCAAGCGTTTCTGAAAAGGGCAGCTCGTTTTTGTCCTGAACCGACCGCACATTTTCAATGATCTGCTCCTCGCTGATGGTCAGGCGGTTGCCTACACCGCCTTCCTGAAACAGCTGGTTCTCATAGTCAAAAGTAAAACCGAAGTCTCCATAGTTTAACGGCTGGCCCTCGAAAATGCCGATAATGGAATTGATGGCGTCAAGCTGGAATTGCTGGTTGGGGTCGAAATGGAGTTTCACTGAATTTTTTCCTCAACTTGTACAGGAATGCCTATTCTGGCCTCAATTTCTTCATAAATCGGCAAGTCAATATGCTCACCTGTTTCTAATGTCACAGCAAGCCCATAAGGGACTTCTTCATCAAGACTTTCCGCATCTTCCCTACACACCACTGATATTTTTAAAAAATCATCATCCTGATAAGAAACGACTTTGTTTCCCTCTAAAACTTCGTGTTGCACGGTGCCATTTTTGACTTGTTGCCAATCCACGTTTATTCTATCAACGCCTATATCATTCTTTGGAGGTTCAATAGACAGATTTGCTTTTCTATATTTTCTGTTTGCTGGGTTAATAGGGCTAAACCAGGCCAGAGTAATCGTTAATCGTCTCATTTCATTTATGCCACTTAAACATGGTGGTAAAGGAAACCGGAAATCATGCTTATCATCCTTTTTTATTTTCCCAAATCCGATAGCTGTTGCTCTTTGAGAGGTGCACTCAAGGACACGGTGAATGTTTGGCATGCCAAATCCCAGATAACGCGCGATAGTCTTTTTAAGTTGTCTGGAATTATCGGTTTTCAATATGTTTTCTAAAATAATATGGCCCTCAGTCCAGGACGAGCCATGAACCAGTAATGTTTTTAGAATAACAGCGATATTTCTTTCGTCGATCAAAAGGTCGGTTTCAGATATTAATGAGTTTAACATCTCATAAATTTGAGCTACTGATCGTGTCGCAAGGGCTGTCGAATTACTTGTTCCCCTGGTGTAAACGCATCTGTTAATTTCACCGCCTGTTGAGGGTGATGTGGCTACACATTGTCCGGGCGCCAATCCCGAATCAGACACCCTGTAACGATTGTTATCTTTTGCATCGTATAACTGTCTTCCGCCAAATATGTACAACTCCGGCTTTATGGAATTTTTATAACCTAATCCATGAGCAGAAATTGGCGAAGGCAGATCCTGGCTTGGTAAAATGTCAAATCTGTTACCGATATTATTTGCTGTTGCTCTATCCGCATGAATAGAGCCTAACGTTATTGAGTTTATGGAATCAGAAGGAGATAACATTTTTCTGTTACGAATATCTTCGTTGATTTTTAACATCGTAAGAGTTGATAGCTCATCATTCGAGAGCGCCCTTAATTCATTGATGCTCTTTTGGAGGTCAATGTCGGTGTTGATATTTCCTGCGCTGACACAAAAAAGAACTTGATGTTTATAGGAAAGCCAGTCTAATAATTTTGCACAAGAACTTAGTTGATTAAAGAACATCTTTGATGAATCAGCAATTGAAAGATTGATTACTTTTATTGTCGGTGCAACTGCGGGCACATTGCTATCCCCTTCGAACATTCTGCGAACTGAACGTTCAATCAGATCTTCCATGAAATGTTCTTTGGGAATAATTTCACATGGCGGATTATTGACAAAATCATCGGGGTCGGGTTTCATTATTGGTCTGAAATAAACCGGTCGAGTAAGTGGTTCTTCCTGTGCATCCAGTTCCCCATGACATACAAGCGAAGCCATTGCAGTGCCATGCCGTCTGGCATTTGCCGAATAGCTGCTTTCGAAATCATCAGGGTCTTCCAAAAATAATCGGTTTACGAGAAGATTGTGATGAGCAAAAGGTACACCATCAAGTATGGCGGCAATTGGATAACCAACTGTATTCCCGAATTCAAAATCTCTTTCTGTACCATCAGCTGATACTTCTACTCTGCATTGACCGACAGGCCGGAAAAACATCACATCGTTACTGGTAAATACTTTAGTGTATTCAGACTTAAGAACTTTCTCAATATTTTCCGGAGGTAATTCCGCTTTTACGGCGTGAAATCGTATCTCTTTTATTGTGCAGGATGTTATAATGCTCCCATTTTCCGTTAAAATTAGTCCACGAACTTTATTTTCAATTTCTTTTCTTTGGTCAAGGTTATTTCTATACCATAGCTCAATTTCAAAGGTTATTTTTGATGCTGTTCCCCTTTTTAATTCTAATTCATCTTTCCAGTAATCAATAATACCAGTATCTCTTAACCGATCCGGTGTATCCCATTTTCTTATTGTCTTTATTTGTCCAAATATTTCAGCCCATTTACCATACGGATTCGGCAACTTTTTATCACCGGAATCCCACTGGTTCCACAAACTGAGCAACTTATCTATGGCCTGCCTGTTACTCATGCTAAGGAAAAGCCTGCCGCTTAATGGCTGTGTAAGGCTTGCTATAGATTCATCTTTTATAATCTTTATTATCGATTCGCTGTGTTCAGAAAATTCGGCAGGTAGAAATTGCTCAAACTCATCAATATTTTTATCTGTTAAATAACCATCTTTCCTGACAATTTCAATAAAACCATGTTCCAGAAGCAGATTCCATATTTGTGATGATTGTTTGCTGTTAATTTCTTCTATCTTCTTACTGAAAAGCCTTTTTCCTATTTTACAACTCTGGTTAAAAAAATTATCGTCCGGCTCAATGGCCTCATCATCAATTTCTGCCAGCCATGCAAGACCGTCTATAGCGCGAACCGCTCTTTGAAAATCATCAATCTGGCCAATAGTCTCAATTACCAATACATATTCCGGTTCAAGTCCATCAGCTGAATCGACAATAAAAGACTGTAGCATGGTTTCAAATTGCGGCGTAAGTCGGTCTTTTTGTTTTGAAAAATCAGGGAAATGGTATGACGGAGCGCCAAAGCCCTGATTTTTCTTTACTCTATCAGTGGTAGAAGGTGCTGGGAATATTAAAAGAGGTTTTCCTGGCATATTATTTTTCCTCTTTCCGGCTATCAGTTATAAATCTTTGTTGCCATTGTTTTAGTTTTTCAATAACTAAAGACTTCGTATTGTCCTGCTGATGATCCAAAATTGCTTGTCTTAAAACATCCGTACAAAAAGATTCTATATCAGAATAGCTTTGACCTTCTAATATTTCAGTAAGTTGTTTCATATTATAATCAATACTGATACCAGTTTTTTTCGTGAACATTTTTATAAAACGTTCAATTTGTGACTTATCTGGTACTTCCAGGTTTAACCTTAATTGGAATCTGCGCCATACGGCACGGTCAAGAAGCTCGGGGTGATTGCTCGCTGTAATAACAACCACATAACTTGGAAGCCTATCCATTTGAAGAAGTAAAGAACTTACAACACGCTTTATTTCACCTGTTTCTTTGGTGTCGCCTCTTTCTTTGCCGATGGTGTCAAATTCATCGAAAAAAAGCACACAATTTCGTGTTCTTATATAATCAAACACATTCTTGAGGCGTGACGCTGTTTCCCCTAAATAGCTTCCGATTAAGTTTTCGTAACGAATAACAAAGAAAGAATACATTAAGTGCGTGGCGATGGCCTCCGCAAGACTGGTTTTACCATTTCCAGGAGAACCTGTTAATAATACTCTGTTGCGTGGTTCAAGACCATAAGACCGGAGTAAATCGGCTCTGTGTTGTTCCTCTATTAAATCTTTACAGATTTTTAAGGATTGATCTTCAATTATTAAATCATCAAATTGCTTCTGAGGTACAATTTCGAAAACCAAATCCTTGGCCTGCCCATTGGGACGAATGGCAGCATTATTCTTATTTCCATTTTCAGTAATGGCTGTAGCCAGCCTATCAGCAAGAATATTATGTTTTTTAGCACGTTCTTCTGCAATTAAGCTTTCAACAGATTTACGAAAAGAGACCATATCATTGCGATTGGCTGACTGTACCAAACTAAGAAGTATATCTGCTCTTGCCATAATTTACACCACCCTGAAGTCTATTTCCGCGTCTTTCATTTGCAATGCGGTATTGGTTTTTAATTGGTCGTTGTTATTAAAAAGTCTGTCAAGAGTAATTACTTTATTAGGATTTTCCGCTATGACTTTTTTGATAATACCCTCATCCACTTTTTCAAGCATCAGGGCGATTTCGCCGTCATTTGCCAGACAATAACCCTCTTTGTCCTCAATCTTCGCCGTAAGCGGGATGCCGGATTTGAGAAGCAGTTCATAAAGAACGTCTTCGGTTTTCGCGTGTTCATCCAGCGGATCAAGATGATGCTGCAACTGTTCGGTAAGTTCTGATTCGGTTTCTATTTTCGAGCGCCAGATTTTGAAGTTGGATTCCCGGAGTTTGAATACTTTAAAACCCAAATCTTGTTTGCTGTCACCAAAGTCGAACTTAACGTCCTGCTCTTCCTTCATTTTTTTGATGACTCTTCGGATACGTTCCTTGCCGATTTCGGCAATGGTCTTATAGCCCGCTTTAAAGGCTTCCGATTTTTCATCGCATTTTTCGGGGAGTTGAACCATGATGAATTTGCGGTTGCCGTTGTCTTCCTTGTTGAGGTCAAGGACGGCGTGGGCGGTAGTGCATGAGCCTGAAAAGAAGTCGAGGATTATATCATCAGATTCCATTCCCATGAACATAGCCTTTTTTATTAATTCAATAGGTTTGGGATATGCAAAAATATTTACACCTGATATTGAATTAAATTCTTTTGTCCCTTTATCGATTGACCCAGAATCATTATAGTCCCAAAAATTTATTGGTACTAATCCTTCCTTTAATTCAGATAAGAAAACTTTTAACCGGGGGTATTTGTGCTTTCCTTTTTCTCCCCAATATAGCCTATTTTCTTCACAATACTTGACATATTGTCCATAACTATATTTCCAAGAATTGGTCGGATGTTCAATCATTTCACCTGTAATCGGATTCTTAATTTCATAGCATAAATTAGGTCTTTCATCGCGAGTTCTTTGACTAACATATGAAATGCTTGTCCAAACTCCTCTTGGATCATTATCAAGATTTTTATACTCTTTATTAGAGTTCTCGCTTCTAGGCTCTCTCAGATCAGTAACGGCTTCGGTTTTTCTATATAATATCAAATACTCAGCAACATTATTCATTAACTTTGCATCATTACTTCTTCCAGCTCTTTTCCTCCACGTTATTTGCCCTACAAAATTCTCCTCCCCAAACACCTCATTCATAATCATCCTGAGATTATGCACTTCATTGTCATCAATCGAAACAAAGATTACTCCGTCTTCCCGCAGCAGATTCCTCGCCAGAAAGAGTCGTGGATACATCATGGAGAGCCAGTTTGAGTGATAATGTCCGCTGTCTTTGCTGTTTTTGCGGAACAGTCCCTCGCGGGTCATGTAGCCGGTTTCATCTTTGTCACCGATCCTGCCCAGGTATTCCTCCCTCGTCTCGGAAAATTTGTCGGGATAGATAAAATTGTCATTGCCGGTATTATAGGGCGGATCGATATAAATCATCTTGATTTTGCCGAAATAGGATTTCTGCAAAACCTTCAGGACTTCAAGATTTTCACCCTCGATAAAGATGTTCTCCGTGCCGTCGAAATTGACGGACTCATCCCTACGGGGAACAAGAGTCACCGTGGTTGGCGACTGCAAAACCCTGAACGCATCCGACTTTCCGGCCCAGTTCAACACATACCGTTCGTCTTTAAATTCAAGATCCTCACCCAGAGCGGCTCGTAACTTTTCCCAGTCGATTTTTTCTTCCGTAAAAGCTTCGGGAAGGATTTCTTTGAGCTTGTTCAGCTTTTTCTCAGTCACGTTCAATGATTTTCCGTCCATAATACTCAAACTCCATGTTTTCATTTAGCCGTCACGAAAATGCCATCTATCCGAATCTAAGGTCTTTTGAGGCCGGTTATGCCGTCCCTGTTATAACTTTCATGAATGTCTCTCAGGATGACTTTAGAGCATATTCCTGATCTTAACAACTGTTTATAAATGTTTCGCATCGTATTTTCGTCAAGCGAGCCTTTGATTTCAATATTAAAGCGGTGTCTATCAATTATATTTTCATTTATTTCGTATAATTCCTCATCGAAATCGAGAACACACTCCCGATCAAAAACGGGGAAGTTCTTAATGTCAAATCTTTTAGATGCATGGCCCGTCCTTGGGCCACCGGACTCAAACTTTTCGATCTGGGTTGTCGTTGTGCAAAGGTAGGTAAATATAGGAGCATGAAAAACCGAGGATCTGCCAAGATAGATGAACCACCTTGCCTTTATTCCTCCATCTTTTGGATATGGGAACTCATTCCACCAAATAACATCACCAACATTTAGATGCAATTTTCAAGACCCTTTTGGGTAAGATAGACTTCTTCCGGAAAAGTCAAATCTATTTCGGATTTTTCAAAGATATTGCCTGGGAATTCAAGGGAAAAATCTATGTAATCGTTTTGTTTCTTTTTCCATGTTCTCTCCCATGCGCGTATCTCTTGATGGCTTGCATCACTCATAAGCTTGGAATTGATAAAACAGTGGGCATAAATTTCGATAAGCGTATTCAATAGCTCGATTTCACGAGGGCTGAAATAATCAAGATCGGGGGTTCCTTTTGGGATTATCATGAAGTTTTTATTTTGATCTTTTTGAAATACAAAGAGCTTAGACCATGGCTTATCCGCGCGCTTACCATAAATGTCCGGGACAGGTCCCTTTTCCATGGCTCGGTATGTCAGGCCGAGGGCAGGCTTACCATATTTCTTAAGATGGCCGAAATCGAATAGCGCAAGGTATTTATAAAGGAATGTTTGATAAAGCGTGTGCCGTGTTTTTTTGCGATGTTCCTTCGCAAAGAAACAGATAGCGTTCTCAATCTTTTCTTTTTGGTAGGGAATCATCATATTATTACTGATTATAGTTATATGTACGGTTACCCTTCGGAGGATGTTTCTATACCATTAGTCGTGATTTTCTGTCAAGGGGTTTCAATATGGCAAGTTCTTTTTACATTAAATCGGAATTTCACAATAAAACTTTATTTCAACAAGGTATTGAACTGAACAGCGAGTGCATTCCCCGCTGCTTGCGGCGGGGTTAGCGAGCGAATAAAAATAACAATTTTCCTTACCCCGATAAACGGGATAAGTGCGTTAACGAAATCATTTCCTATCAGAAAATACTTTCTAACTTACTAAACAGTCGGAGATTCCCCGCAACTTGTTGCGGGGAGCTTCAATCTTTTCAAAACTTACTATTACATTGTTTTAATGAAGGATTTTACCAAACCTGTTCCACCTGACGTTGTGGTCACTACCGTTCCATGACCAGTATATAATAAAGGCCTTGCCCATAACGTCACTTAATTTTACAAAACCCCAGAATCTGCTATCGTAACTCTGATCCCTGTTGTCTCCCATGACGAATATGGATTCTTCAGGGACCGTTACCGGCCCGAAATTATCGCGTGGCTGTATTGACAAGGGTAGTACTAATTTGTCCGTATAGACCCCATGGGTATCATTACAAGGTGAACCGTTAAGGAAAATCTTTTTATTTTTTATCTCTATTACATCTCCGCCAATCCCGACAACCCTCTTTATGAAATCTTTTGTTCGATCAAGTGGATATATGAAAACCACGATGTCCCCCCTTTTCGGTTCGATTATAGGGATTATGGTTTTTCTCAGGTATGGCATTTTTATTCCATAGATAAACTTATTAACCAGGATATGGTCACCAATCTGGAGGGTGGGTTTCATGGAACCGGAGGGTATCTTAAATGCCTGTATCACAAAGGTTCGAATAAAAAGCGCTATCAATATGGCGATTATTATAGCTTCAGAATATTCTTTAATTTTAGACCTGCTTTTGCTCATGGTTTTATTCCTTAAAATGTGTGGCTCGTGCATTTCCTGCAGTTTCCTGCAGGTGGCATCTGTCTTGTATTACGAATATATTGTTGATAGAATTATAATTATCATAACAAGAGCAAAAAAACTTTTTGCAAATATACCGGCAATTCTTCCGAGTAGTGTCCCGTAACCAGCCCTAACGGCGGGTTTCAGATTTTTCTGCTCGATGAGTTCTACCAGGAATGTTCCCGCAAAACCACCCAGAAAGGCGCCGATAACGGCGCCTAATCCCAGGAGGAATGGGGTCATTAGCATTGCACCCACAATTCCTCCAATCACGGAGGCTACAATTCCCTTTTTAGATGAGCCGAACTTTTTTGCCCCTGCGCTTCCCAGCATAAAATCGAGAGTTTCAGCAAGGAATGAAAGTATTATAAGTACAACTATTATCTTCCAGCCAATTGTTTTAAAACCGGTTATCAGTGAGTAAACAACAGCATCAACAAGTATTATCACTGTTCCGGGGAAGCCGAATATAATGGAAAATATTCCTATAAACAGAACAAGGATAAAAATGGTCAGTCCTGCGATTTCAAAGGGGGACAACTTATTTTCCCTTCTTTCTTTTTGAAGGCTTGAAAGTTTCCCAAGCCAGAACTATGGGACTAGCTATGAAAACAGATGAATAAGTTCCGACCAGTATTCCCACGAGTAAGGCAAAGGCAAAATCATGAATGACTGCTCCACCAAGGAAGAACAGTGCAAAAACAACAAGGAGAGTGGTTACTGAGGTAAGGATGGTCCTGCTCAATACCTGGTTAACACTCGAATTTATTACATCCCGAAGCTCCTGTCTTCTGGATTTCCTGATATTTTCCCTAATCCTGTCATAGACGACGATGGTGTCATTAAGGGAATAACCTATGATTGTCAGCAGTGCCGCAATAATGGGGAGAGTGAATTCCTTGTCTAAAAGGGAGAAAACCCCGACGGTAATGATGACATCGTGTATCAGAGCAATGATTGCACCAATAGCGTAACGGAATTCAAACCTCCAGGTAATATAGATAAGAATACCTATCATTGCGATAAGCATAGCGTTTATACCCTTTTGTCTTAAATCCTTTCCGACCTTTGGTCCAACAATCTCCACCCTTCTTACCTCAAATTCATCTTTATTATATGTGGCGGCTAATGCATCCTCGATTTCGCCGGAAAGTCCTTTGAGATCAGCGGTAGACTTTTCAGTCCTTATAAGAAATTCATTGGTGTCTTTATAGCCGAATTGCTGGATCACGCTGTTTTCAAGATCAATCTTCTTCAGGGCGGTTCTCATCCTGTCGATGGTTGTTTCTTTCTTAAATTGAACCTGAACCAAAGTTCCTCCGGCAAAGTCAATCCCGAGCCGGGGACCTCCATGCAGTATCAGGGATGCGATGCTTATTATTATTACGGCAAGAGAGCAGATTGCGGCGCCCTTCATTTTGCCTACAATATTGATATTTATGTCAGGTTTTATAAGTTCCATAATTTATATACTTACTCTTTCGATCTTTTTATTCCAGATAAGATAGTCATAGATAATTCTGGTTACAAAGATTGCCGTAAACATGCTGGCGATTATACCGATGCTCAGGGTGACAGCGAATCCCTTCACCGGTCCTGTTCCGAATTGAAACAATACAACAGCTGCTATAAGTGTTGTGATATTTGCATCTATGATTGTGATAAAGGCCTTGGAGTATCCTCCCGAAACCGCAGCTCTCGGCGTCTTCCCCATACGCAGTTCCTCTCGTATTCTCTCAAAAATGAGAACATTGGCATCCACGGCCATACCTATAACAAGAACAATTCCTGCAATTCCGGGAAGGGTCAGTGTAGCCTGAAAGGCAGCCAGTGTGCCCATTATAATGACAATATTGAGGATGAGGGCAATATCGGCGATAGTGCCGGAAAACTTGTAGTAGATTATCATAAATAGGATAACCAGCAATCCGCCGACAATAATGGATAGTATTCCCTGATCGACAGAGTCCTGTCCCAGAGAAGGTCCAACTGTCCTCTCCTCGAGTATTCTTACCGGGGCCGGCAGCGCCCCTGCCCGTAGAACAATTGCCAGGTCATGGGCCTCATCTGTGGTAAAGGTTCCGGTGATCTGGGCGTTGCCACCGGATATTCTTTCCTGTATGACCGGAGCGGAATGTACAATACCGTCGAGGATAATGGCTAAACGTTTTTTTACGTTTTCAGAGGTTATCCTGTCAAAATCTTTTGCACCCTGTGAATTGAATTTCAGTGCAACATAGGGTTCGCCGAATCGATCACTGATCTTTACCCGAGCATCCTCAAGAGATTCCCCCGTGAGAAGGGTCTTGACCTTAAGCAGATAGGGTATTTTGGTTCGATGTCCTGTTTCTCTGTCGACCCTGTAACCATAAGCTATAATGCTCTCTGGTGAGGTATTGCCTTTGAGGGCGTTGTCTAAACTGTGTTCTTCGTCTAACAGTTTAAATTCTAAGAGAGCAGTTTTGCCGATGAGATTTTTGGCTCGTACCGAATCTTTTATTCCTGGAAGCTGTATAAGGATACGATCGTTAGCCTGTGGGATTATCTCAGGTTCTGACACACCGAACTGATCTACTCTGTTCCTGATAGTTTCAAGGCTCTGTTCAACTGCGAACTTTTTTATGTCATTGGCATGTTTTTCCTTTATTTTCAGGTAAACCTTGTTGCTTCCATCTGCTGCTTTCGAAGATTCTATCTCAAGGTTGGGGTAGGAATCTTTAAGAATTTTTTCAAATGCATCTCTGTTTTCCCCTCCGGGAAGGTCCATGGATATTATAGAGCCTGTTCGTCTTAAATGTTTGAACCGGACCTTTTTATCCATTAGGGTTTCCTTCAGGTCATTTGAAAGCCTTTCAACCGCGCTTTCAACAGCTTTTTCGGTCTCTACTTCCAAAACCAAGTGCATGCCTCCCTGAAGATCAAGACCTAAATGGATCTTCTTCTCTTGAAGGATTGGAAAATCCGGTTTCAGGGAGGGAATCAGATAAAATAATGCTGTGATAGTGACAAGCAATGCAATAACCACTCTTACCTTGATATTTTTGTCAAACATCCTGTACCCCTCTTAGGCTTTATAGCAATCCGGCTACTTATCTGCTTTCTGAGTAACTGTTTCTATATATCGCTTTGAGACCTTTACCCTGACTTTGTCAGAGATCTCAAGTGTTATGACATTATCTGTGATACCGGTTATTTTTCCGTGTAATCCTCCGGTGGTTACAACCATATCTCCATGTTTGAGATTGTTCAACATCTCTTTCATCTCTTTCTGTTTTTTCTGCTGGGGCCTGATGAGAAGAAAAAAGAATATGCCAAAAATGACAGCCATCACTACAATAAATTGGATGTCAGCCCCTTTGCCTCCGCTGGCTCCGCCAAAACCAAACTGCCCCATTGCATGAGCTAAATCAGTCAATTTGTCTTCCTCCTTACTTAACTTCTGAGTTTCGAGTTTAAGGTTTAAAGTTTAAGTCTTCTGCAGGTTCAATGGTAAATGAACGTTAAACCTTAAACTTTTTCATGAAATTTTCATAGGTGTCGTCTTTTATGGCTTCCCTGATCCTCTCCATGAGATTCATGTAATATCTGACATTGTGAATAGTATTCAAGATAATACCCAAAATTTCCTTTGCTATAAACAGATGTCTCAGGTACGCCCGTGAATAGTTTTTACAGGTATAACAATCACACAAACCGTCTACCGGTGAATCATCATTTCGATAACGGGAGTTTTTTATAACAACCTTTCCGTCATTTGTAAACAACATTCCATTTCTTGCATTTCTAGTGGGCATCACACAGTCAAACATATCGACGCCACGTCCGACGCATTCCAGTATATCCTCCGGTGTTCCAACGCCCATAAGATATCTTGGTTTATCTTTCGGAAGGAGGGGTGTGATGCCTTCAACTATTTCCAGCATTGCACTCTTTGGCTCTCCCACGCTCAATCCACCGAGAGCATAGCCGTCAAACCCGATCTCGGTAATCTTTTCTATTCCCCTTTTCCTCAATTCCGGATAAACACCGCCCTGGATTATTCCGAAGAGGGCCTGATTGCTGTTCTTTTTCGAATTTTTACACCTTCTTGCCCACCGTATGGTCATGTTGAGAGACTTTTCGGCATAATCGAAATCGACAGGATATGGTGTGCAATCATCAAAACACATCATAATGTCAGAACCGAGGGCCTCCTGAATCTCTATGGCACTCTCCGGGCTCATAAAATGTTTTGAACCGTCAATATGTGATTGAAACATCACGCCTTCATCGGTTATTTCTCTTAGAGTTTCTAAACTGTATACCTGGAATCCGCCACTGTCCGTGAGTATAGGAAGGTTCCAGTTCATGAATTTATGTAGTCCTCCAAGATCTCTGATGAGTTCGTGACCGGGTCTAAGGTAGAGATGATATGTGTTGCTGAGGATAATCTCTGCCCCTATTTCCTTTATCCTTTCTGGAACAAGGGCCTTTACCGTGGCCTGAGTTCCCGTCGGCATGAAGACCGGTGTATTCACCTCGCCGTGTTGAGTGAGTATTTTCCCCAGCCGTGCTTCGGATCCGGCATCTTTTTTCAGTAGCTTGAACTGGTAATCCATAATAAGCAAAAATTTAAATAGTGCCTAAAGTTTGAAGTGCCTAAAGTGAACTAAAGTTATGGTCCGCCGAAGGCGGATTAAATTTAGGCACTTTAGCTCATTTTAGGCACTTTTTTACAATATCAACATACAGTCACCATAACTATAAAAACGATATTTTTCTTCTATTGCCTTTTTATATGCTTCCTGCATCAGGTCCTTTCCTGCAAAGGCACAGACGAGGAGAAAAAGTGACGATTTGGGGAGATGGAAATTGGTTAACAATGCGTTAACCCTTTTAAAACGATATTCAGGATATATGAACAGCGCCGTATATCCTGATGATTGTTCTATTGTTCCCGTATCATCAGCTACGGATTCCAGCACCCTGGTTGAAGTTGTTCCCACTGCAACAACCCTTTTTGCCTTATTTATAGTCCTGGCAGTTTCTACACCCACGGCAAAGAATTCCTTCTCCATGGAGTGGTCTTCCACGGATTCGGTCTCTATGGGAAGGAACGTTCCATATCCTACGTGCAGCGTGACTGACACAATGTCAAATCCCTTAACTTTCAATGCTGTCATCAAATCTGGCGAAAAATGAAGGCCGGCGGTGGGTGCCGCTACCGAGCCGGGTACACGGGCGTAAATTGTCTGATATCGTTCGATGTCTTCAAAGGATCGTTTTTCATCTTTCCCTCTTTTGATGTATGGAGGTAGCGGTGCTTTTCCGTGCCTTTCCAGGAAAGAATCAAAGTTTGTTTCTGTTTCGAATTTGAGATACCATTTCTTTTCTGAAATTCTTTCAATTACTTCTGCGCTGCCTTCGTTACCGAAAAATATTTGGGTTCCGATACCCACTCTTTTCGCCGGTCGTAGCAATACTTCCCATATTTGAAATTTGGTAGAAGACCGGCCGTTTCTTGATAGAAGGAGCGTTTCAACCATTCCGCCGGTTGCCTTTTTCCCGGTGAGCCTTGCAGGGATTACCCTGGAGTTGTTTGTGACCAGTACGTCGCCCTTTTTGAGAAATTCCGGCAGGTCATAAAAGAACTTATGGTCGATTTTTCCACTGTTCCTGTCTACAACCATCATCCGGGAGTGGTCTCTTAAAATGGACGGTTTTTGAGCGATTAACTCTTCAGGCAGATTGTAATTGAATTCTTCTAATTTCATGTCACATTGATTATGGAGATTTTGGGCATATCAGGTCGTCGATAACAGGTTGTGGGAAATAATCGAAAAATGTTTCAAAGTCAATGAAATTATCTTAATTTCTCCCAAGATAGACGAGGATAAGACCTGTGATAACTGCTGATAAACCGAGTATCCTTAAAGTTGTATCAGGTATCTCTTGTATCTTCATCAGATAGGACTTAATCTTTTCCGGAAAGGCAAAATAAGGGAGTCCCTCGATTATCAAAACTAATCCCGCAACACAGAGAAAAAACTTCATAACTGGTTTAACTCCTTAAATCCCCCCTAACCCCCCTTTACTAAAGGGGGCAGGAGGGGGATCTTTTCATAGTCTTCTGCCTAATCCTTTGTTTTTGCTGAAAACTGACGGCTGAAAGCTGAACGCTTGTGCTTTTTCGATTCATTCCATAGGTGATCCATCTCTTCAAATGTTGCCTCGGGCAGGTTTTTTCCCTGCTCCTTCAATTTCTCTTCAATGTAAGAGAACCTGTCCGTAAATTTCTTGATGGAAGACCTTAGTGCTTCATCAGCGCTGACTTCTACGAATCTACTGAGGTTCACCAGAGAGAAGATAATATCGCCGATTTCATCTTTGAGTTCTCCTTTTTCTTTTGACTTGAAGGCAGCTCTAAATTCCATTAGCTCTTCCTCAATTTTTTCCAGAACGCCGTCGATACTTTCCCAGTCAAAACCAACCTTGGAAGCTTCTTTTGTTATCTTTTGTGCCATTAAGAGGGAAGGAAGAGATTTTGGAATCCGACTGAAAAGGGATTGGTCTTTATCTTGTCTGTTTTTTTCGCGTTTTTTGATTTCCTCCCAGTTGGATTTGATCTCTCCGATATCTTTAACCTTTTCATTTTCAAAAACATGGGGGTGTCTACGAATCATTTTTTGTGATATCTCTTTTATAACATCGGATATATCAAATTGACCATTTTCTTCCGAGATTCTTGCCAGAAAGAGTATCTGGAAGAGAAGATCGCCCAGCTCTTCTTTGAGCCCCTTAGGGGATCCGTTATCGATGGCATCGATGACCTCATAGGCCTCTTCTATCAAATATCTTCCAACGTCTTCTTTTTTCTGACTGATGTCCCACAGACATCCATCAGGAGACCGTAGTTTCTCTATTAGTTTTAGTAGATTTTGGAAATCCTGTTCGGGATGTGAAGAAGAGTCTTTCACGTCGGTTTTTCTATCCATAACCTTCCACTTAGGCATATTTACATAAAAACTAATGCCTTGTAACATGAATCGAATGAACTGTCAAAACTGACAATTCTGTATGGCGGCATTTTATATGTTATCATTTGCTGATAGCACATGAAGCCTTATCGGTCAATTTATCCTTGATCCACAAAATTATATTGACACGGGACGTTCCGTTTCCTATTACAGTCTCTATAACGGTTTTTAAATTATGCAAAGGGGGGTGGTTTTCTCGTGCGAAAGTTCTTTGAGCCGGAATCGGTTGTTGTGGTAGGAGCTACCCATAAGACTGGAGCAGGAGCTTTTAACAACGTTGAGTGTATGTTAAGGTACGGGTATAAAGGCAGAATCTATCCGATAAACCCGAATACCTCGGAAATATGTGGCATCAAAGCATATTCTTCAATTCTGGAAGTTCCGGAGACAGCGGATCTGGCGTTGATCTCCGTGGGGAGAGATCGGGTTATGCCGATATTTGAACGGTGCGTGCAGGCCGGTATCCGACGGGTAATCATCATCAGCCAGGGTTTTGCAGATGCCGACCGACGGGGTGTGGAATTACAGGAACAGATTGCCGTCCTCGCCCGGGAGAATGGGGTGCGCGTAGTTGGACCCAATACCATAGGGACACTTAACAATTTTCTGCATTTCACCACTGGTTTTGTCGATCTGCCAATTCCCGAAAAGGTCTATCCCATTTCGGTAGTAACCCAGACCGGTGTGATTCTGGTTGCTTCCTCAGGTTTCACTTACAAAAGCTGGGGGAAGGCTATTGATATCGGTAACAGTTGCGACGTCGATTTTGTTGATGCGCTGGAGTACTTTGCCGATGATCCTGACACCAAGGTAATTGCCGTTCACATGGAAGGTATTAAACGCGGGCGGGAGTTTCTGGAAATCGCCTCCAGGATTGCTTTGAAGAAACCTATTATAGTGTTAAAAACAGGCCGCAGCAAGGCGGGCGCCGAGGCGGCGGTTTCCCACACCGGCTCTCTTGTTGGTGAAGACGATGTATTCAGCGCAGCCTTTAACCGGGCTGGAATCATTCGCGTAAAGGATGGATCCGAACTGAGAGATGCCGTTCATTCTTTACTGTTCCTTCAGGAGATGGAAGGGCCAAGGTTAGGGGTTATATCGGTCACCGGCGCCGGCGGTATTATGTCTGCCGATGCCTGTGAAGACTTTGAATTGGCGTTGGCGGATATTCCCCCCGGTTTACCGGAGAAACTGACGGAAGGAATTCCGGAATGGATTCACATCACCAACCCTATTGATATTTGGCCGGTGGGTATGATCGGGGGCAACTTCCGGGAAGTTTACAAAGAAGCCATGACCGATTTGCTGAAGTCACCGGATGTGGACGGGGTTCTGGTGATTATTATCGCTCCGAGTTCCCCGCTTCATGCCACTGACTACGTAGCTGAAGTCGTGGCGGCGGCGCGACGGGAGACTGGTAACCGCAAACCGATCGCCATGTGTATATACATGGATAGTGCCTCTTCCACAATCGATCAGTGCGAATCTATCGATGCCGTAGCGTGCTTTGACTCCATCGAGCAAGCCGTAAGGGGACTATCCTTCTGTCATCGCTACCACCAGATACGGCGGCGAAAGTTTCCTTCTCCAAAAAGTTTCTCTTTTAACCGGCAGCATGTGGATGCGTCACTCACAAAAGGCAGGGATCAGAAAATTCTTTTGGAAGAAGATGCCCTTTGTCTGCTGGCTGCTTTTGGAATTCCTGTAGCGAGAGGTATAGTGGCCGCCAGCATGGAGGAGTTGATAGCCGAGGCAGAAAATTTCACCTATCCGCTGGTTCTGAAGCTGGCAGGCGCTGCCTTTGTTCATAAGAGCGAGTGGGGCGGTGTAATAACCGGAATTGGAAACGTCGATGGACTTCGCAATGCCTTCCACAAAATAGTAGACAACGTACGTCTTCGCGACCCTGATGTCCGGATTGAGGCGTTCCAATTGCAGGAGCAGGCAAAAGGATTGGAACTGCTTTTTGGTTTGAAACAGGATACTCAGTTCGGTCAGGTAATCGCCTGCGGCATGGGAGGAATTTACACTGAAGTGTTCCGTGATATTAGCCGGGAACTTGTACCTGTTGACCGCATGCAGGCTGAAAAGATGCTGAAAACATTGAAAATGTATCCGTTATTGACAGGAGTGCGAGGTGAAGAAGCGGTAAACATCGAAGCGCTACTCGATGTCCTGGAAAGACTTTCTTTTCTGGCTGCCATAATCCCTGACATTGCGGAGCTGGATATCAATCCGCTGATTGCAGCGGTGGATGGCTGTAAGGCGGTGGATGCTCGGATTGTGTGGTAATATGATCAAAAACTATTTGAGACATTTAAAAGATGAAGAGCTCTATATCGTTGGAGGGGCCATCAGGGATAGAATCTTAAAAAGATATTCTCCCGACATTGATATTGTGTTTCCTTACGGCACACACGAAGTGGCTGTAGATTTTGCAGATAAGATGGGAGGGGCATATATTTTACTTGATGATGAACCTCGCCAGAAAACGGAGCGAGTTGTTATTAAGTCACATGATGAAACTTTCGTATTCGATTTCGCGAAGATGCAAGGGGCATCTATCAAGGAAGACCTGGAGAAAAGAGATTTTACCATCAATGCCATGGCACTTCCGCTTGTGGACTATCTGGAAAACAGGTTTGATTTATTGATTGATCCTTTTGGTGGTCAGGATGGCATTTGCAGGAAGAAGATAGAAATGCTGACCGATGGATCTTTCAAGGATGATCCGCTTCGAATGCTCCGGGCATTACGTTTTGCCGGGCAGCTTGGTTTTGCGGTAGATATGAAAACCCGGAAAAGTATTATCCGGAATCGCCGTGAATTGAAGAAGGTTTCGTGGGAGAGAATCAGGGATGAGTTTTTCAAGATCCTCTCTCTGTCCCCTTGCATCCCACATATTGTTGATATGGATGGTCTCGGACTCCTTGAGGAGATTTTGCCGGAGATTTTGTCCATGAAGGGGGTGCATCAGAACGGTTACCACCATCTTTACGTCTGGGAACATATACTCCTCTCTCTTAAGAATATCGATATCGTGATGAATAATCCCGAGGATTATTTCGCCGGATATTCTCTGAATTTGAAAGAGTATCTTAAAACAGAATTAGTTTTCGGGAGAAGCAAAGATAGTATTATAAAGCTGGCAACATTGCTTCACGATTCCGGAAAACCTGAGACTGCAAGCAAAAACGTTGATGGCTGCGTCAAATTTATTGGACATGAGGATGCGGGCAGGAGGATAGCGGAAAAAGTTACCCGGCGCTTGAAGTTGAGCAACAGAGAAATTAGTTTTGTGAAGGATTTGGTTGGAAATCATATGCACCTGATCAACTTTTCTTTTCTTGACTCGCTTTCTCAAAAGGGAGTCCTCCGCTTTTTTAGAAAAAATCCTGAAGAATTCTGGGCTTATTTTATATTGTTTTTTGCAGATTCTATGGCGGCTCTCGGCCCGGATGTGCAAGTGAACAGGATGTCAAAAATCAGGAAGATTACAAAAGAGATGCTCGATAAATATTATCACGAGTTCAAACCTCGAATTGAGAAACCACGTTTGGTTACGGGGAAAGATTTGATTGATACGTTTGATCTTTCCCCCGGTCCGTTTTTAGGCAGAATACTCGAAAAGGTAGAAGAAATTCAGATGGAGGGGCGTATAAAAGACAGGGAGGAAGCCCTAAGATATGTGGAAGAGATTATCGGTAACGACTGAAAAGAAAAAATAATCCGATTGAACTGAACAGCGAGTGCATTATTCTTCGAATTACTTCGTTCCCCGCAACTTGTTGTGGGGGAACTTCAATCTTACGACGGTGATTTCGAGCCTAAAAATACCCGCCTAAGGCCTGAAAACAGGTTTTAAATAGCCATATTACCTTATATATTAATATATTATCTTGGTCCGACCCCCCATTTGACGATTTTCAGGTCCAGGACGGCGATGGCGTAAAGGACGGGGACCAGAAGGAGGGTGATGAAAGTCGCCACGGTGAGTCCCCCGATCTGGGCATAGCAGAGGGGTTGCCACAGAGGGCCGCCGTGGATGGCCAGGGGAAAGAGGGCGAAGACCGTTGCCGCCACGGTGATCATGACAGGCCGGAGGCGGACGATCCCCGCATCCAGGAGGGCCTGCTGGAGGGGCTCTCCCTTTTCATGCATTTCCTCGATGAAATCAAAGAGCACGATGACGTGGCTGATGATGACGCCGATGAGGCTCACGATGCCGAGAAAGGCCATGAACCCGAAGGGGGCCCCCATGAGGGCCAAGGCCATCATCGCCCCGGCCATGCCGTAAGGGATGGCGGCGAAGACGATGAAGGGCTTCACGGCGTTTTTGAACTGGATCACCAGGGCGATGAAGATGGCGAAGATGGAGATGGCCATGACCACGGCGAGCTGCCGGAATCCCTTGACCTGTTCCTCCTGCTCGCCGCCGATTTCCAGGCGGTATCCCGGGGGCAGGTCCTTTGTCAGCTCCTTTATGGCCGGCTCGGCTTTCCCGATAATTTCGGAGGGGAGGATCCCCCCGGCGGGGAAGCAGGAAACGGTAAATGTCCTGAACTGGTTCCGCCGCATGATTTTTCCTGTCTCCATGGTGTAATCGACGGTGGAAACCTGACGTAGCGGGACCTTCTGGTTTCCTTCAAGTGAATAGACGTAAAGATTCCGGATGTCCGAGAGCTGCGACCGTTCCTGCTGGCGGAGCCGGACAAGGAGGGGGATCTGCTTGTTCCTCTCCCGGAGAACGGAAACTGGGAAGCCGCTCATACCCGCGACGGACGACACGGCCACGTCGAGATTGCTGATCCCGGCGAGGTTCGCCTGGTCCGGATCGACCTTGAGACGAACGGTGAAGCTTTCCGCCCCCCAGTCATCCCGGATGCGCTCCGCCCCTGGGATGGCCCGGAAAATGTCCTTGACCTTCTCGGCGAACTGCCGGAGGGTGGGGATATCCTCCCCGGAAATACGGATCGAAACGGGGATCCCGACGGGTTTGGCGTTCTCGAGCTGGCGGACGTCGATGCGGGTCCCGGGAACCTCCCGGGAGAGGGCATCCTGCATGGGATCGGCGAGTTTTCCCGTATCGTGCTTGTCGTTCACCTGGAGGATAAGTTCGGCGTAATTAAGCTCTTGCTGTTCCGGTTCAACAGAGAACCAAAAACGCGGCCCGCCGCCGCCGACAAAAGTGGTTATGGAGTGGAGGACGTTCGGGCCGAAGCTTTCCGTGAAGCCCTGGATGACCTTTTCCGCCTCCACGGCCGAAGCGTCCGTCGACGAGAGGGTAGCGTCCTCGGGGAGCCAGACGTCCACATAGGAAAGATAACTCAGGTCCTTGGGGAAGAACTGGGTCTTCAACTGGGACATGAAAAAGCCACCGAGGGCCAGGAAGGCGAGAGAGCCGGCAAGGACCTTCCAGCGGTGTGCGATGGCCAAGCTTCCTACCCGGAAATAGAACCCCGTGAACCCCTTCGCCCGCCGTTCCTCCAGCGACGGCTCCATCTTGCCGCTCGGCCTGAGGAGGTGGTAGGAAATCAGTGGCGTGAAGGTGAGGGAAATGATCCAGGAGGAGATGAGGGCGCAGGTCATGACCACGGGCAGCGTGTAAAGAAACTGGCCGATATCTCCCGACAGGATCAGGAAGGGGAGGTAGGCCACGATGTTCGTTACCGTGGCGAAGAACATGGCCTTGGCGAGCTCCGTGGGACCGATCCAGGCGGCGGCGAGGGCGGGCCTTCCCGTGGCGAGCTCCCTTTTGATGGCGTCCCCGGCGACGACGGGAACATCGACGAGGAGTCCCAGGGCGAGGATGAGGGAGCCGATGGAGATCTGCTGGAGATCGAGCCCCAGGAGGTGCATCATCCCGAAGGTCATGGCGAGGGCCAGCGGGATGGCTGCCGCCAGGAGCAGGGCGGATCGCCATTCCCAGAATCCGATGAGGGCTATGAGGACCACAAGGGCGATGGCCTCGTAGAGGCTTTTCATGAAAAGATCGATGTTTTCCCTGACCTGGAGAGGCTGGTCCGAGGTCTTGGCGATAATCAGGTCTTCCGGGAGGCGCTGCTTCAGGTTTTCAAGGCTCAAGTCCACGGTCTTCCCGAACTCGCCGATCTGCTCGCCCGGCCGCATCTGGACGGCCAGGGTGACCGCCCGGTTCCGCTGCCAGCGACCCGACCCGTCCCGCCAGGTGTAAAAATTGAGAAAACGGGCTGGGCTTTCATATCCCCGGACGATGTCCACGAGATCACGGAGGTAGACGGGAGCCCCCTGGGCCGTGGCGGCGATGATCACATTCCCGATTTCCTTTTCATTCTTGAATTCACCGGAGGGGTCTATGGTGAGGTTTTTTCCCGTGACCTCGATGATGCCCCCGGGCAGGGTGATGTTCCGGGCGTTCAGGATATTTCGGATCTTTCCCGGCTGGAGGCCGTAAGAGGCGAGACGTTCCTGGGAATATTCGAGATAGATCGCTTCCGGGAGGATTCCGTACCGGGAGATCTTGGAAACCTGGGGGACAGTGTGAAGAGTCTTCTGGATCAGGTCGGTGAAATCGTCGAGTTCCCGGTAGGTGTACTTCTCCCCGGCGGACTCGGCGAGGATTTCCTCGGTCGTTCCGGGGTCACGGATGAGAACGGGCTGCCACGAGTCGGGGTGGAATTCCGAGGCGTGAAGGCGTTCACGGATGAAACGCTCCCCGTAGGCCCGGATGTCCTCATCGGTGGAATCGGAGAGGCCGTCGAGACCGATGAAACCCCGGCCCTCCAGGAGCCGGCCCTGTCTGAGAAGGTCGTCCCTTTCGATTGACCGTGCGAAGATTTCGAGGGCGGGGCGGATCATCTTTGGGTTGATGGAGGCTGGAAAGTTGTAAATGATCGTCACAACGCCGGGATTTCCGGACCGGCCGGACTTTTCCCGGACTTCTTCGATGACCCGCCTGACCTGAGCGGACCGGAGGGCGATCTCCACTTCCCCCGCCCTGGGGCTTGCCACCGTGAGCATGAGGGCAGCTGTGTCGCCGAAGTCCTTGATGAAGGTGACGGGCCCGGCGCCCTCGGGAAGGTCCCGGATGCCGTCGAGCTTCCCTTTGATGTCGTCGAATTCCTTGCTCGTTTCCGTCACGTTTTCGCCCAAGGTGACGTATACTACGGATACGCTCCCCCGGGTGTTGGAGACGATTTTTTCCACCTTGGCGTTCTCGGCGATCTTCTCTTCAATTTTCCGGGTCACCAACTGTTCCATTTTTTCGGCGCTGGCCCCGGGCCAGGGGCAGATGGCCACGGCCACCCGGACGGGGGTCTCGGGGTCTTTGCGCTTGGGCATCTCCAGGACCGCGAAGACACCCCAGAAAACAACCGCCACAAGAAGGACCCAGGAGACATGGCGGTTCTCCACGAAAAACCGGGCACTGTTCCAACCGCTGGAGTCAGGTCTTGAATCGTGCATTTTACGGAATGATTTTTACTTTTTCGCCGTCGATGAGAAGAGGAGCGCCGGCGGTGACGATTTCCTCTCCTTCTTTCAAACCTTCCTGGATCGCTACCTGGTTGCCCAGGATGTTCCCCGGCCGGACGATGCGAAGCGTGGCGATAGCGGCATTTCCCTGTTTTTCAATAACAAAGACGGCATACCCTGAGGGGTCGTTCCGGGGCCGGACAATGGCATTCAGGGGGATGGCGGGGCGTGAAGGCGCCGTTTTCGCCGTGTCCATTTCGAGGGAAGTGATCATCCCTGTCCGGAGGTGCTTCGTGTCGTTAGGAACAGAGATTTCCACTTCGAAAACCCGGTTCATAGGGTCGGCGGAAGGGGAGATACTCGTGATCTTTCCTTTAAAGGTCTCTCCGGGAAAGACTTCCGTCGTGATTTCCTGGGGGCTTCCGACTGTCAGGTTTTCCATCACCACGTCGGGAACCCCGAAAACAGCCTTCACGGAAGAGATGTCGGCCAGGACAAAAGCCGGCGATCCCGGACCGGCGAGGCTTCCGATTTCGATCAGCCGTTTCAGGATCACCCCGTCCATGGGGGCCTTCAGGCTGCAGTCCCGGAGTGCCGTTTCTGCTTCTTCCAGAAAGGCCTTCGCTCTTTGAACCTGGGATCCGGCAACTTCGAAACGGGTCTGGATTCCGTCATAGTCCGCCCGGGTCAAGCTGTTCTCGCGAAAGAGGTTTTCTGCTCGCATCAGGTCTTCTCGGGCTTTCGAAAGGGACGATGAGGCTTCTGAGAGGCCTGCCCGTGCCTGGTTCACCCTGGCGGCGTATTCCGTCTCCCGGATGCGGGCCAGAACATTGTTGGAAAGGACGGTGTTCCCTTCCTGGATGAGGCGGTTTCCACTGCCCGGGGGTCCTTTCCGGATCTCTTCCACATAGCCGCCTACCCGGAAGGCGAGGATCACCTGGCGGCAGGGAATGATGCTTGCGGAATAGCGGGAGGTGTCGCCGCCGCCCTGCATGGTGACCCTGGTGATGCGGACGGCCTTGAGGGGCTTTTCATAGTTTTCCTTCCGGTCGCATCCTGAAAGGAACAAGAAAAGGGTGATCATGAACAGTGAAAGTGCTCGTTTCCCGGTCATTCAGTCTTCTCCCATGGCTTTTTCCAAGTCTGCCCGGGCGGTCCAGAGATCCAGTACCGCCTTGTCGAAATTTCGGGTTTCATCCCGGTAGGAGGCTTCATCCTGCAGGACGTCTTTCAGGAGGGCGGCCTGATCCCTGTAACGGTTTACGGTAATCCGGAGTCTTTCCCGGGACGTTTCCTTCATGAGCCGTGCGGTGTCGACGGCCGACCTCCCTTCCTCCAGCTTTCGGAGCCGGAAGTGTATATCGGACAGAATCAGGGCTTCCGTTTCCCGGAGGTTGTTTTTCGTCTGAAGGATGGAGTGTTCCCGCTCTCCCAGTTCCCGTCGTTTTCTTCCCCAGTCGAAGAACTCCCAGGTCAGAACCAGCCCCACCGAGGCCGTTTCCTCTGGCAGGACTTCCACATTGTGGAGTCTTCCGTAGTTCAGGGAGAGATTCAGGTCGGGGATGTATTCCGCCTTTTTCAGCCTTTTCCCGTATTCCGCCTGCTGTACCCTGAGACGGGTCTCCTTGAGCTCGGGACGGTTCATCAGGGCTTTTGAAACGGCCTCTTCCCCGTCGATTTCAAAGGGTGCCGGCTCCGGGACGGAAACAACATCGAAGGCTGTTTCAATGTCCCGGCCCATGAGGCGGTTGAGATTTTCCTTCCGGGACCGGATGGCGTTTTCGAGGGTGCGTTTTTCATCTTCCGCCCTGGAGAGATTAGCCTCCACCTCCATCCTGTCCACCTCGAGGGCTGTTCCCTGGCGGACAAAGTTTTCCACCACCCGCCGGAGTTCCCGATAAAAGGAAACGGTTTCCCGGGCGGCTTTGAGAGTGCTCTGCAGGCCCAGGATCCCAAAATAGTCATGCTTGATCTCGTTCGTTACCGTGTGGCGGCTGATTCGCAGAGCCTCGTGGGTCAGATCCTTTGAAACTTTGAGATAATCGATTCCCAGGCCGATCCTGTACTGCTGGGACAGGGGCTGGGTGAGCTGGGCCAGGGCGTAGGTGGTGAAACGGGGTTCCGTGTCGATGGTCGTGTCCTTCGCAGGAATGGGCCCGATCACGGAGTTGTTCCCGAACACGCCCTTTTTGAATTCGAAATCCAGGGTTTTCAGGAGGCGGGACTCCATGACATAAAGCTCGAGGGCGGGGAAGCGTTTCGTCCGAGCGGCGGCGATCTGATCTTCTGTCTTGTCCACTTCCCAGGCGGCGTTTTGCGCCTGCCGATTCTCGTCCAGGCCGTATCGGATTGCCTCCTCGAGGGTGAGGATCTCGGAACGGGCCGGCGAGATTCCTTCGAAGAGAAGGAAAATTACGACAAAAAAAAGGATTCCCGTCCGTCTGACGCCGTGATTGATGTTGATAAGAGCTTCCTTCTTCACGGTGTGAGTATAGGAAGAAGGAAGTTTTAAGTCAAGGGGATTTTGACAACAAAATGTGGGGTGTGACGCTGAGGATTGCGGCAGAGATATATCCCGGTGCCCATTCTATTGGAAAGCTATCCGCATTTCGACCCTGTCACCTGAAACCGATGTCCGGGCTCAATTTTGTAACGGAGGATGTCTCACATTGAAACAGACTTACAGGGAAATCCGCAAGCGTCGAGAGAAAGCACTTATGCTGGCTTAGGTATAGATAAGGCTTAAGAGTGGAAGAAAAGGTAAAATCATTTTTGTCTGCTATCGTCAAACGAAAAAAATAGATTGCCTTCTTGTCGCTTGCAAAAGAGATATGGATATGGTCATATGGTATATTAATGATTTATGGCAGTAGTTTGAGGCAAGTGCGAAAGTTGAGTAAAGGAATAACATATGTTTGTCAGAGTCGCTGTAAACATACCAACGGATAAGACTTTCATATATTCTGTTCCGGGAGAGCTTGAAAGGGAAATTGCTACGGGTAAACGTATCCTTGTGCCTTTTGGGAAGAGGAGGGTGACCGGCTATATACTGGAATCAATGGATATAGCCGATAGAGAAGGAACCAGAGACATAATAGAGATACTGGATATGGAACCGCTCTTTAACGAAGGTGATCTCAAATTTTACAAATGGGCATCTGACTATTATATGTATAACCTTGGAAAATCGCTCGGGGGTATCCTTCCCGGGGGGATAGATATAGGAAGCTATCTGTGGCTTTCACTCGCAAGGGAAAACATCAAAGATGCGGGAGGACGAAGCTTATCTCCGATACAGGACAAAATCATTGAAATCCTGAAAGACTATCCGGAGGGACTTCCTCTGGACAAATTAAAAAAGGTACTCGGTGGAAAACAGGTGTACCGGGATTTGAAGGTGCTCCAAAACGCAAAACTCACAATTATAGAGGATAGACTCAAAAAACCGAACATAAAAACAAAGAAAGAGAAGGTAGTAACTCTGTGCAGCGATGGTTTGTCTGATGTAAAGCTGACAGAAAAACAGGGTAAGGTCGTTAATTACCTCAGCCGGCATGGAGAGACATCGATTCCCCCCCTGAATCGGGAAATTAAAAATGTTTCCGCTGTTATCTGGAGTCTGGAAAAGAAGGGAGTTGTCAGTGTCTCCGAGAGGGAAGTTTACCGGCGCCCCGGACAGGGGCCGGAGATAGGAAGAGACGAAACAGGGCTGATTCTCAATAAGGAGCAAAAAGCTGCTGTGGAAAAGATCACCCTTAGCATAGCATCAGAAAAATTTTCACCACACCTGCTTCACGGTGTTACCGGAAGCGGGAAAACTGAAATCTACCTGAACGTTATCAAAGAGACCCTCAGACTTAAGGGGGGCGTCATTTTTCTCGTTCCTGAAATATCCCTTACGCCACAGTTGCTTTACAGGTTTAACCGGAGGTTTAAGGATCATGAAATAGCCATTCTCCACAGCGGAGTTTCAAGGAGTGCAAGATATGATCAGTGGAGGAGGATACAGAGAGGCGAGACAAGAATTGTTGTAGGTGCCAGATCAGCCATATTTGCACCGGTTAGGAACTTGAAACTGATAATAGTTGATGAGGAACATGATACGTCTTACAAACAGGATGACCGGATGCGATATAATGCCCGTGATCTGGCGATAGTAAAGGCCAAGCTGGATTCTGCGGTTGTTGTACTGGGTTCTGCGACGCCGGGAATGCAGACTTATTACAACATAAAGAAAAGAAAATACACATATCTAAGTTTACCCAAGAGAGTGGAAGACAAGCCCCTTCCGCAGGTTGAGGTAGTCGATATGAAGGATGAAAGGGATAAGAATGGCAGAATTCCGATTATCTCGCGGTCCCTGAAACATGCAATCCGGGATACTCTTGAAAATGGGAAACAATCCCTTCTCTTTTTAAACAGAAGGGGTTTCAATACTTTTATGTGCTGTTTTGACTGCGGCTATGTGTTTAAGTGTTTGAATTGTTCCGTTTCAATGACACATCATGCGGCTGACGGTACCCTGAGATGCCATTATTGTGATTACTTTAAAAAGAGTCCTTTTGTCTGCCCTTCTTGTGGGGGAGGAAAGATAAAGAGTTATGGTGTAGGGACAGAGAAGGTGGAAGAAGAAATTTCAGTGCTCTTTCCCGGGGCCAGGGTGGAGCGGATGGATAGTGACGTTACTGTGAAGAAGGGAGCTTACGAAAGATTGCTCAAGGCCTTAGACAGCGCGGATATTGATATACTTGTAGGTACCCAGATGATTACCAAAGGCCATGATTTCCCGAACATTACCCTTGTCGGTGTGGTGTCGGCTGATACATCTCTTAATATCCCCGATTTCAGGGCAGCGGAAAGGACCTTTCAGCTCGTGACACAGGTTTCAGGGAGGAGTGGAAGGGGAGATACTCCCGGCAGGGTTGTTGTTCAGACATTTAATCCGCAGCATTATGCCATCAAACGGGCAAAAGAACACGACTATCCTGGATTTTATGAAGATGAAATATCCCTGCGGCGGGAGCTCGGCTATCCTCCGTTCTCCAGGATGGTGAACCTGCGTATATCGGGGATGAAAAAAGAAAGAACAGCGGAAGATGTCAGGCGTATCGGAGTTTTGGCCAAAAAACTTTCACTCGATGGTATTGCAAGGGGAAAAGTGGAAATCATGGGTCCGGCGGAGGCCCCAATTGCGCAAATCAAGGGTAGATACAGATGGCAGATCCTGCTGAAAGGAAAAGATATCAAGGCACTCCACACGCTCGTCAGAAATATACTGATAAAGACAGAAAGTGACGGCATCGATATTAAAGTGGATGCGGATCCGGTTAATTTTATGTAAATGGATACCCCCGCTTTTTCTGGAAAAACACTTTCGACCCCTTGACTTCAAAATATTACACATGTAATGTTTTTGGAGGTGCTTGTGATGCAAAAGAAACTTACAGTAACCATAGATGAAGAGGTCTATGACGGCTTAAGGACAGTCATTGGACCACGAAAAATCAGCTGTTTTATCGAAGACTTAGTTCGCCCGCATGTTGTCAAAAAAGATATGTATGCCGCATATAAAGAGATGGCTGCTGATCATGTCAGGGAATCCGAAGCCCTTGAGTGGGCTGAGGGCACATTTGGGGACTTAAACGATGAAGGGAGGTGAAGTGTGGTGGATTAACTTCGATCCTTCCATCGGAGGTGAAATCCACAAACAGCGACCGGCCGTTATCGTAAGCAATGATGCTGCCAATCATTTCCTTAATAGAGTCCAGGTCGTGCCCCTGACGAGTAGCATTGGTAAACTCTACCCAAGCGAAACTTATGTGACGTTTCGTAGAAAAAAAGCCAAGGCTATGGCCGATCAGCTTACCACGGTGAGCAAGAAGCGGCTAATCAATCCGGCAGGATCGATTTACTCCAATGAGATGGAGGGTATAGGCCGGGCTATCACAATCCAACTTGATCTCTAAAGAAGAACAAGTCACAAGTCACAAGTCACTTGAGTGGACAGCAAGACCTGCCCCCTTTTTGCCTCACATCGCGTATATCATCAAGAATCTTGCTTGACATAACTTTCTTTCTATTTTACCGTATTTTTAATGCTTTAAGGGCATGCTATATTGAATATTGATGCATTCGTAAAAAGTCTCCTCGAGTTGTTATTTCGAGTGAAACGAGAAATCTTTACGGCGTAACATTTTGTAAATATAAGATTTCTCCCTACGGTCGAAATGACAGATTCGCTGATTTTGATTTTTTACGGGTATGTCAATATTTATGCATTTGTAAAAAGTCTCAAAATGTACTATTTGTCATGCTGAACTTGTTTCAGCATCTAGTTATTTCCGCAAGTTAGAGATCCTGAAATAAATTCAGGATGACAAAAACTGACTTTTTACGGGTACGTCAATATTGAACGCAATCAAAATTGCCTTATACGTAAATGTTATATTTTCAATGGAGGATTTAACAAATGAAACTTAAAGTCGTTCTTGAGCCAAGTGAAGAAGGCGGGTTTACAGCCTATGTGCCAAGCCTTCCTGGATGTATTAGTGAAGGAGAAACAAGGGAGGAAACCTTAGAAAACATCAGGGAGGCAATTGAACTATACCTCGAGCCCGTGGACGACGACATGACGTTAGTGCCGGGTACGGAAATCATGGAACTCGCAGTATGACAAAAATCCCGAGTGTTGCATATGACAGAGTCGTTCGTGCACTTCAGCGGGACGGGTGGGTTGTGGTCAGACAGAAGGGAAACCACATAAGACTGCAGGTACTGTCAACTTTTTTGTGTAAATTTCTCATAGGCCAATTCTTTGAAGAATGGCAGGTTGTTACGCACTTTCCCTACAGGGTTTGATCTCCAATGTAATTCCATCTTTAAAGATATA
>Ga0268278_1000208_pt1 | contig 44665 bp, 37 predicted proteins | sample saktaG_3_FD_190135 | JGI IMG/M metagenome (GOLD analysis project Ga0268278, IMG submission 190135) | Saline water microbial communities from Sakinaw Lake, British Columbia, Canada - sak_2010_1_5_55m | ecosystem: Environmental > Aquatic > Non-marine Saline and Alkaline > Saline ...
TTTCTCATCAAAAGCATTACATCCGATTCCATAAACCGTATCCGTGGGATAAGCGATTACTCCTCCTTGCCTTAAAATATCAACCGCTTTTTCAATTTGACTCTTTATACCTTTAATCTCAAAAACTTTATTTCTTGTTTTTGTTCCTTTAATCATTTTTACATCTCCTGTCCTGACATTAAAAAATTTGGTTAAAATGTTAATAACCGCTTTGTTCGCTTCTCCTTGTCTTGGCTCCGCTTTTACGCGGACTTCGAAAAAATCAGTTTCCTTTTGGACTACTGATTCTTTCTTTGAATGCGGAAAAACCTTTGCTTTGATAATCATTAAATTATTTTAATATCTTTTTGGCTTAAAAGTATATTAATGCTTTTTCGTATTAAATAAAAGTGAAGAGAGGGCGAAATCCGTATGGACTCCGCCCTCATTGCGCCCTAATCACACGCAGGACATTCCCCGACCCGAATCGTCTCTTGAAATACAGCTTGGGTTCCACATTCACGATTGTCTCGAGCGTAAATCGTGATAATCCAATCGCCCAAGAGATTGAATTTGATTCCCTCGAGGCGAGGGTGGTCCCAATCTAATGGCTTGGACCCCGGCTGATTACGCGTATCATAGGTGATAATTTCACCATTTGGTTTTCTTACCACCGCCTGAACCCAGGCAATGCCATCCGTCTCGGCCAAAACTTGATTTGGGAGGATCTGTTTGACCATACTCTCGAATTTCGAGTGTGAAGACGAATTCGCGCCATTGCGAGCCACGATATCAACATCATACTCGGTGTCCAACTCTACCGTGAATAAGACTGGGCTACCGATAAACGCGATAATGCCAGTCTCTTGGATGAGATAGATAACAACATCTGCCTCTCCATCTTTTTTCCCGATAGTGCATGGCTTCCAGTTTACGGTCACTGTGAACGGACAGGACGCAGTTGCGCCCACATTATCCTTTACGGTCAGAGATCCGGTGAAAACACCTGTTCCGGCGTAACGATGTTCAATAGCTTGAACTCCCGCTTGCTGGGAGATTCCGTCACCGAAATCCCATATACAGGCGACAATCGAGCCATCGGGATCGTATGAGCCGGAAGCATCGAAACATATTCTCTCTGCCACAACCCCAGTGGGATCGCAACTGACCACTGCTGTCGGCGCCTGATTCCCGAGATTACAGGAACATAGAACCGACAACCCGATAAACACCGCGACTAACACAAACATTCGCTTCATTTCGACCTCCTCCTTTTCAGGATAGATGTGATACAAGGTACTACTATCATTATTAATATATCATTTTATACTGAATTTGTCAAATAATTATTTGAAAATAGTGAAATTAAAAAGGGCAGTCAATTTGCTGTTAAGCGTCTCAACTGCCCCCCTTGCAATTCCCTCCTTCACTCCCTTAGGGAGTGGCTGTTACTTCGAATGCGTGCGAAAAGTCACAAGCAGGGCATTCTCCACAAAATCCCCACCCAGTGCCAGTAACCTGCCATAACCCCAGTTCATTCAGGATAACTTCAATCTTTCCGTTTGAAGGAATCTGTTCTCCAGCTATTCCTCGATTATCAAACGATTGGGGAATTCCAGTCGGAGATAGGAAGGTCAACCTGAACCGGTCTAAGTCCTCTGGATGATACCCGGAACTATGATACGGCTCCTGATATCCAACCAGTTGAAACATAAGTACTGTCTGTGGATACGGCGTGGTTGAAATCACGACATACGCAACTGGCGGTTGGTCACAGACCGGAGGTGGTGGAGTTGAGTCAACCACTCGGAAACTTCCCGAGGAGGTGATTGTTCTTTGAGAACAGTCATCATCATAGGCAATGACTTCAATTGTCCACAAACCAATCTCGCAAGCGCTGACTGTGAAACTTCCAGAGCTTGTATTAAAGGTTCTTGTCTCTGCGACAGTCCCGTTCTTCTTAACTGTCACTTGAATGGACTTAATCCCGTTTTGTAAAGCAGAACCGGAACACGGAATACATTCATCCGAATCTCGGGCGCTCGTATAGATTGTGATGATGTCAAACAACTCCTTCTCCGGAACAACCGAGGAAGAAAGCTGCTGACCATCAATTTGGAGCGCAGTAATAACGGGGTTCACGCAAGTCGGCGGTGGAGGTGGCGGTGGCGGTGGCGGTGGCGGAGGAGGTGGAACTTCGTGCTCCACTACTCGGAATCTTGCTTTTGCACAGACAGCGCAACTCGGTTTTTCCATATTATCCCTAACAATCAGGAATATTTGGTACTCACCGATTTCCCCAAACCGGTGGCTGAATAATGGTTTTGTTTCAATCACCTTGCCATCTTCTTGCCACTCATAGGAAGAAATATTGCCGTCAGAATCAAAAGACCCCAAAGCATCAAGCCATACCTCTCCTCCGAGATACACCTCATACAATCCCGGAGAAACTACATTCACATCACCTGATACCTCAAAGGAGGCGACAGGCTCTGTATTGAACATCGCGCAGCTGGCCACGAACAGCACAACCACTCCAATCAACATCGTTGCTAAAATTCTCTGAAACTTCATCTGACACCTCCTTTGGCGTCGCTATTTTTCGAAATCGACGGAGGACAATCCTCCGTAAATCAAGATAGTATATATAGATTGCCAAGGTGCTATTACTAACGACTCTTTACTCTTCACTCTTTACTCTTCACTCTTTACTGATTATAATACTATCATATTTTAAAAATTTGTCAATGCCATTGACATTGACGATATAATTTAGTATAATAGCAACACGATAGAAATAAAAAAAGGAGGGATTCGTCGTGAATCACACAAGATGGGAGCCAGACCCCTTGGTGGGTCGGAAAGGCAGTAAGGTGAGTAAGCGCAAGCTTACTCTCGGACAAAAGATGTTTCTGGCGATAATGGCGTTGACGATTCTTGGAATCATCGGCGGCATTGCAATCGCATGCAAAGCGCAATGTTGCCCGCCACCACGCGCGCCAACAATAATCACCAGAGAAATTCCGGTAATTGTTGAGAAACTGGTAGTCGTGGAAAAAGAGCTGCCTTGCGCGAACCATCAGCTTGAACTCGGATTCCAAATGTTGGGGCCCGAACCGATGCTCTTGGCAGCTAATATTGATGGACGGCTGAAACTCGGCGGTCTGAATATCGGAGAAAGATGGCTCGGATTTGATATAGCGCTCGGCTTGTCTGGCGCTGCCATTGGAGACCAACCAATATTCGGCGTGAACGCCAAGTTCGGCGTTTCATTCGCCGACCCGGGACCATACTTCGATGTAGTGCGGCTCTGTTGGTTCCCGCAATGGACCAAGGGACTGTACTACGAAGAAGTAGGCCTCCGCATTCCGGTTCTATGGACGCCAATAGGACAGACGTCAGCCCTCATATATCTTGGAGGCGAAAGATTTGTTCATTATTCACCATCCATCGGGTATTTGGAGAGTAACACCTTACTTGTTGGTGGAACAGTGCGACTCTGCAAAAATGCGTTCTCTTTCGCATTTCAGACCGAACTGCGGGCCAGCTACCAAATCTACGACTGCGAAAATCGCGGTCTGGGTTGGAACATTGCTCTAAATGTCTTTCTCTGGTTTTGAGGAGAATATTATGGGCCCGCAACGACGACCTCCGCCAAAAGAACTCTTACAAGAGCTCCTGGCGGAGGTTTTTCTTTTGGACGGCTTAAAAATTCTTTAAAAGTTTTTTTATTCCTTCCGCTTTCTCAAGAGAAATATTTATGTGAGTGGGCAAATTTACAATTCTCTGACTGATATCTTCCGCTATTGGGCAAGACCCCTTGAAATAATTTATTTTATCCGTATTTGTGCCCATCGGAACAATAGGCGATTTTCTCCAGCCATCGTCTAAAAAAATGTTCTGTTTGCGAAAATATTTTAAAATTTCATCCGATTCATTATGCTCGGAAAGAATCGGGAATCTCATATAAACATTTTTTCTTTCAATCCCTTCCGGTTCTAATAAATAAAAACTCGATTCTCTTAATCCTTGCCTATACGTTTCGGATATCTTCCGGCGATGCTCGTTAAACTTCTCAATCTTGCTTAATTGCCTTAAAGCGAGAATCGCCAAGCCATTTGGCATCCTTTTGGGAAAATATTTCGGCATTATTCCCTGCTTCTCGCTCTTTGTCATTGCTTTGGAAATTATTCTTAATTTTTGCAATCCGACTAAAATAATTTTACCAAACCCAAAAAAATTATAAAAAGGCATCACTAAAATTTTAATCAACACCGGATGCAAAAGTTGCTGAAGAACCCAGTAATAAGATGGGTATTTGTAATCTTTTCGATTTTTTCCGATTTTCTCGGCCAGGAAAGCGTCATTGGTAACCGCCATCCCTCCATAAACAGAGGAAATAATCTTGTCTCTTCCAAAACTAAAAAAGGCCGCTTTCCCAAAAGTTCCAATCTTTTTGTGTCTATATTCGGCGCCCAAAGAATGGGCGCAGTCCTCTATCAAAATTAAATTATATTTTTGGCAAATTGCTAAAATTTCCTCAATCTTTGCCGGAAACCCAAAAGTATGTTGGGCTACAACCACCCTGCTATTGGAAGTAATTTTCCTCTCCAAATCCGCTGGGCTCATATTTAATGTCCCTTTTTCAATATCCACGAATATCGGCTTCAAGCCGGACCAAATAACGGGATTGACTGCCGCATTACAGGTAAATCCTTGGAGCAAAACTTCTCTTCCTTCTCCTAATTCCAGTGATTTTAAAATGGCCATAAATGTAGAACGTCCGCTATTAAAAGAAAAAGCATTATTTACCCCCAGATAATTTTTAAATTTCTCCTCCAGTTTTTTAATCTCCTGTCCTTTCTTCCATTTCCAAGGCATAAAAATTAATCTAAATGCCAACCAAAAATCATCTTTTTGAACATTGGGAGATAAAGATATAAAAATCGGCCTATTAAACATATAATATCAGCTATTAATTATCAGTGATTCTTTCACCCCTTTTGGCACTCTTCCTTCCAGCAATACTACGTCACCGGGCTTGCAGAATCCTTTTATTTTCCCAACAATGACCTGCGGATTTTTAATAAGCAAAATATTTCTGCCCCCTGCTCCTTCTACTACGTCCTGAAAATTATCCCCTGCAGTGATAATTGCCAAATCGCAAACTTGGCTTATCTTCCGACCGATTCCCTGATGCGCTCTTTTCGCTTCTTTCCCCAGCTCAATCAAGCTCGGCATCACAATTACCTTTTTTGAAGTCCAATTTTTTAAATAATTCAAATCCGCTATCACTCCGTCCGGATTGGCGGAATAGCTTGAATCAATAATATCCAACCCATTGATTCCTTGCTGAACTTTCATCCCTCCTTTTTGGAAAAGGCCGGCGCAGGCCTTGGAAAGCTCCGGGATTTCCACGCCCAGTTCCCTGGCGGCACAAACCGCTCCGAGAATATTTAAAACGTTATGCCTGCCCAACAAACTGGTCTTACAATCTATCGTTTCCCCTGTTTTAAAAATAATCTTAAAAGAAGTGAATTCATTGCCTATTTTAATATCATCCGCCCAAACATCGGCAATCATCGCTTCAATATCTCTGCTTAACCCATAAATTCTTTTTGCCTTGTTTGTCTTCTTGTAAAGCTCCAAACAATATCTATTGTCTCCGTTAAAAATCGCAACGCCGTCATCAGGCAAGGATTCAATCAATTCATATTTTGTCTCAACAATTCTTTCCTGCGAACCGAACAACGCTAAATGCTGCGCATTAATGCCGGTAAGAATCCCTATGCTCGGCTTAGTTATGCTGCAAATCGCTCTTATCTCCCCCTTCCTATAAGCGGCCATTTCACAAATAAAATAATGATAGGATTTATTTATCCCATCAAGCACAGTTCGAGCTATGCCCATTTCAGTGTTGATATGCTCACTGGTCTTAAAAACTTTACGGTCTTTAGAAATTAAGCTATAGAGAATTTCCTTAATGGAAGTTTTCCCATAAGAACCGGTAACTCCGATTGTAATAAGATTGGGACTATCCATAATTCTCTTTTTAGCCATAATAATAATCCTTTTTTTGAGAAAAAACGTCGGAATTTGGATTATTTCAAGATTTAAAAAGATAAACAAAGGCAAAAGGGCTTCAATGACCAATATAAACAAAAACGAATTGCTGATAAAACGCCAAATCAGCAGCCCTTCAATCACGAGAACAAAACTGAAAAGCACAACCATTTTCTGAGTAAATTTGGGTAAGACCCATTTTTGTTTTAAAAGCAGGAGCAGAGAATATAGGGCAAAAACAAAATAAAGGCCTATAACGCCCCATTCTTTAAGGGATTCCGAAACAGGAAAGAACAACCACATTGCAAGCGCAGTCACGGCCAAAAAGAAAAATTTTGAAAATATAATACTGCGCCTGCGCCTAATTTCCTCAAAAAATCTATCCAACCGATATTCTTTTAATTGCCAGAAATAAAGGAAAAAGGTCTTCCTGCGAAAAATATGAAAATACCACAATATGAGGATAATTGCTATTTTGACAGCCGGATGTTCAATAAAAATCATAAAGTTAAATTACTCGTCTTGCTATATTATAGAACTTATACCACTTTCTTTGAAAAATAATATCTCTGGTCGGCGGATATACAAATTTTATCCCGTCAAAGCCCTTTTTAAAATTTGTAATCCCCGGCCATTTTTTTTCGTCTATGCCCCAAAAATCAATTTTCTTTGCGCCCATTTCTTTAGCTGTTTTTATCCTTGCCCATTGAGCTAAATTCGGAGCTTTCAGCGCTCTGTAATCCCAATCTGAAGCGCCATGCAAGCAAACAGCGCTCTCGCCAAAAATGATTAAAATATAAGAGGCGATAACTTTATCCTCGTAAATTGCGGAACATAATCTAATCTTAAAATTTTGACTGGCACAAGCGAACAATTTTCTATAATGTTCTTCGTTAAAAGAATGAAACTTATCTCTCTTGCTTGTTTTTTCAATCAAAGAATAAAATGCTGGATTGTATTGATTGCTAAATTCAATTCTCACTCCTTTTTTCTCGGCTAATCTGATATTATATCTCGTTTTTGAAGAAAAATCTTTGAAAATTTCGTCTTCGCCTTGCAATAAATCCAAAATAAGGGTCTTCTGCGGTTGAATTCTTCTGCCGGGGATAACAACGGATAAGCCATCAGGAAGCATTAACCCTGTATATGGTTCTATCCTCAAAAAAACCGCCCTCTCTGTTTGAACGATATTCTGAATTTTTTCCAAAATAGCAGCGATAATCTCTTTTTGCTCTTTTGGCGACAGTTCTTTTTTAAAAACAGGGCCGAACGGGATATAAAAACAGCTCTTTTTTTTAAAGGGAAAAACTTCTTCAACGACTAATGTCTGGCCTGAAACGATTTCCTTTTCTCTAACCTGAATTCTCCAGATTTGTTTGCCTAAAGATTTTTGGAATTCTCCCCACTCAAACGATTGCAAGAAACTTCCATTATTTTCAAACAAAAATTGATTCCAACTCTGGCATAATGATTTATTATCAATAATCTTAATCTCCATTTTTATTTAAAAAATCCAAAATGTTTTTTGATAAATCTTCGGGTATTTCAAGGTGCGGACTATGGCCACACGGCAAAATAATCAATTTGGAGTTTGGTATTTTTGAATGTATAAAACGGCCGTCCTTAATAGGTGTAATCTTATCCTTTTCTCCCCAAATAATCATGGTTCCGGACTTTATCTTTTCAAGGTAGAAAGTCAAGTCCTCTGAAATAACTTTTAGGAATGTTTCTTTCATTACTCCCATAACTTTGAGATAATCCGTACTCCTGATGATAAATCGATAAAAGAATCTCCGGAATAACTGAAATCCGGGCAAAAAGGAAAAGATGCTCGCAAACGAAGCAGTGGAGGATAAAATCCTCTTGAAAAAGTTGCTTTTCGCAGGCCGTGTGCCGGCAGAATCAATAAGTATTAATTTTATAACGCTGTCAGGAAATTGGGCTGATAATTTTATAGAAATTCTCCCTCCAAAAGAATGGCCCAAAAGATAGCAGTGTTTTATATTATGGACTTCCAGAAAATCCAGAACAAATTCCATATAATCTTGGACGTCCCATGGTCTTAGGGGCAACCCGCTTTTCCCAAATCCAGGCAAATCTAAAACAAATACCCGGAAATTTCTTGCCAGAATTTCTTGAACCTTAAGCCAAGAATCAGAGCTCGCCCCCCAACCATGCAAAATTAAAAAAGGAGTTCCTGTGCCTTTGATTCGCGTAAAAATTTTTATTCCATTAATGTCTACAAATTTTTCTTCCATGATTTATCCAGAATATTTCTCCTAAATGGATTCTTATTGCTTTGATTTTGCAATATGCCTCATACCCATATATTTCCTTAGCCCTTTGGGAACCGTGACGCTTCCATCTTCCTGCTGGTAATTTTCTAAAATCGCAATAATGGTTCTGCCAATCGCAAAAGCGGTGGCATTTAAAGTGTGGACAAATTCTGTCTTCTCTCCTTCTTTATACCTTATCCCCAGCCGTCTTGCTTGAAAGTCGGTGCAGTTTGAGCTGGACATCAATTCCCGGTATTTCTTTTGCGAAGGAATCCATACTTCTATATCATAAGTTGAAGCAGACGGCCTGGCCATATCCGCGGTGCAAAGATGAACCAATCTATAGGGCAATCCCAATTTTTGCATTAATTTTTCTTCAAGAGAAATAAGAAATTGGTGTTCTGTTTGCGAATCCTGCGGCTTGGTGAAGCTGAACATTTCTACCTTATCAAACTGATGGACTCTGAATATCCCTTTGGTGTCTTTCCCGTAAGAACCGGCCTCCTCCCGGAAACAAGAAGAGAAGCCCGCATATCTTTTGGTTAATTCGTCCTTATTAAAAACCTCCCCCTGATGCATAGAGCCAAGCATCTGTTCGGCTGTGCCGACAAGATACAAATTATCCTTTTCCAAAAGATATCGTTCAGCCCTATCCTCTTCTGTGTCCAGATAGCCCATTGCCTGCATCATTTCCGGCTTAAGCAAAGTAGGGGGAACCACAGGGACAAACTCTTCTTTCAAAAGCGTATCCATGGCTAATCTGATTAAAGAGAATTCCAATAACACGGCTTCGTTTTTCAAAATCCCAAAGCGGGCGCCTGAAATTTTGACAGCCCTTTCCACGTCTATTAAACCCAACGCCTTACCTATTTCCAAATGGTCTTTTGGCTCAAAGTTAAACTTTGGAATCTTGCCCCATACTCTGATTACTTGTTTCTCGTCTTCTTTTTTCCCAATAGGCACATCGTCAAAAGGAATATTGGGTATCAAGGTGTAGAGTGCCTCAAACCCTTCCTCAACAACCTTAAGCTGACATTCTTTCGCTCTTAACTCTTCCTTGATTCTCTTGGCCTTGTCCATATCTGTTGGTTTGCCTTTCTGGGAAGAAATCTCGTTCCTTTGGGAGCGCAATTGCTCCACTTCTTGCAAAATCTTCCTTCTTTCTTTTTCCAATCCTAAAATCTTTTCAATATCTATATCCACTCCTCTTTTTTCAAGGGCTTGCTTGACTAAGTCCGGATTTTCCCGTAACAATTTTATATCAATCATATTTTTTTATTTATCCCCCTCCTTCCTCCCCCTTTCCAAGGGGGAGGATTAAGGAGGGGGTTAAATTTATTTCATCTAAAATTGCTCTCAATACTCCGTTTAAATTATTCATTATATCAGGATTTAAAAATCTTAAAACTTTAATCCCCTTATTCTCCAAAAAATGGTCCCTTGTTTTATCTTGTTCTTGAATTTCTGGACTAATAAAATGTGTTTCCCCATCTATTTCAATGGCTAATTTTATCTTCGGCGCATAAAAATCTAAAATATAATTTCCAGCTACATATTGCCTCCTAAATTTTACCCCTAATTGCTTGCCTCTGATTGCTTGCCACAAAATCACTTCCGAAATAGGCATATTTTGCCTTAATTCTCTTTGAAATTTTTTAAGCTGTGTTTGTATAATCCTATCCCCCTCCTTCCTCCCCCTTTTCAAGGGGGAGGATTAAGAAGGGGGTTAATTTTTTACTCGCATTGTCGGAAAAAGAATCACTTCCCGCAAACTGTGGGAATCGGTCAGAAGAGCGACGAGGCGATCGACGCCCATCCCGAAACCAGCTGCTAAAGGCATTCCATATTCTAACGCTTCTAAAAAATTATCATCCCTTCTCTGCGCTTCTGAAAATCCTTGTTTGAGCATCTTTTCTTGTTCTTCAAAAATTTTTCTCTGTTTTAAAGCATCATTGAGCTCGGAAAAAGCGTTAACTAATTCCCATCCTCCAGCGACTAATTGAAAATTGGCTAATTCCCTGTCATTGTTCGGTCGAGATTTAGCTAAAGGAAACGCTCCATAAGGATGATGGATAACAAATGTCGGCTGCCAAATTTTTTCTCGACAATATTTTTTATAAATAACATCAGCGATTTCTGCCAGACCAGCTCCTTTCTCTACTTTTAGGCCCAAATCCTCTACTTTTTTTCTTAAAGCTTGGACATTAATTTCTTCTAAATTAATGCCTGTTTCTTGCCTAACAAGCTGGTTAAATTCAATTCTTTTCCATGGAGCCTTAAAATTTATCTCTTTATTGTTATATTCAATCGTAAGTTTTTTAAAAACTTTTTTCAGCACAAAAGAAAACATTTCTTCGCACAGCTTCATTAAATCTTTATAATCTGCGTAAGCCCAATAGAACTCTAAACTCGTAAATTCCGGGTTATGCGATTTATCCATTCCTTCGTTTCTAAAAATTCTGCCTATTTCAAAAACTTTTTCAAAGCCCCCGACCAGAAGCTCTTTCAGGTAAAGCTCGGGAGCAATCCTTAAGAAAAGATCCATATCTAAAGCATTTAAGTGGGTTTTGAAGGGTTTTGCCTTTGCTCCTCCGTAAATTGGTTGTAAAATTGGAGTTTCCACTTCAAAAAAACCTTGTTTGATAAGAAAATTTCTTATCTCTTGAATTATTTTATTGCGTAAAATAAACTTTTCTTTGACTTCGTCATTAAAAAGCAGGTCCAAATATCTTTTCCTGAACCGGTCTTCAACATCTTTCAATCCGTGCCATTTTTCAGGCAAAGGCAAAACTGATTTTGCTAAAATTTTAAAATCATCGACCAGAAGGGTTTTTTCTTTCTTTTTGGTCCTGAAAAGAGTTCCTCTTGTCTCAATAAAATCCCCCACATCAAAATATTTTTGAAGCAACTCATATTTCTTGGGGCCCAAATTATCTTTTTTAAAAAATAATTGAATTTTCTCCGTGCCATCTGCGATATCGGAGAAAGTCGCTCCCCCGTGCCCTCTGAATGATTTTATTCTGCCGGCTAAAATTATCTCTTTTTTTGCCTGCTCTAATTTTGAAAAATCCTTTAAGGCATCGGAAACTGAATGGGTTTTCTTCGTGGTTAAGGGATAAACATCAATACCGGCATTCTGCATTGCCTTCAATTTCTTAATTCGCCCTTTTTTGACTTCGTTTATTTGAGGCATTTAAGCAATATACTTAATTATTGATTAGTAATTATTAATTAGTTATTAGCTGTTGATTCGTCATTAACTATTGATTCGTGATTATTGATCAATTTTATGACATTTGCTTTGAAAAAGCAACAGCCCCGCCCCTCGCTATGCTCGGGGCGGGGCTGTGGATAACTTTCTCCCAAAAATTACGAGGCCGGGCCTCGTAGTGAGTATCCCTATAACTGGCAAGGGTTCCGACGTTTAGCACAAATTACGAGGCCGGGCCTCGTAATAAAGTTCATAATGAGTTCGTAATGCGTAATGAATTCGTAATGCGTAATGAATTCGTAATGAGTTTATGACAATGACAATGACAATGTTAATGTTAATGTTAATTCCCGCTCTCTTTATTGAAATACCATTCTAAAACTTCTTTTACTGTTGGTGCCACTGCCACATGCATACCCAATCCCTCCTCAATCATTAATGTCAAAACAATTTGCGGGTCATCATAGGGCGCAAACACGGTAATCCAACTATGATAATAACCTTCACGCGGAATTTCCGCAGTCCCGGTTTTTGCCGCTGCTTTAACCGGCAAACTATTCAAAACCGTTGCCGAACCGTATGTGACCGTACCTCTCATTCCCTCTTTAACAATATCCAAATTGTCTTTATCAATAAAATTATCCCTTATAACAGCCGGTGAGAATTCTTCTATAATATTTTTATCCTTATCCACTATTTCTTTTACTATCTGGGGCTTGAATAGTGTTCCACCATTGGCAAGAGCAGTATAGGATACAGCAACTTCTAAGGGAGTTACGGACAAAAACCCTTGGCCAATAGAGAGATTATAAGTATCTCCGGGCATCCAAATGCTGTCCGGCGAAGAGAATTTCTCTTTTTTCCATTCCTTGTCTGGGACAAATCCTGTTATCTCGCCGAACAAATCTATGCCTAATTTATCGCCCCACCCAAAATATCCCAAATATTCTTTAATTTTGTCTGCGCCTAACCCCTTAAAATTTTTATATCCCCCCCCCACTGTATAAAAAAAGACATTACAGGACTCGGCAATCGCCTTTTTCACATCCGTAACCCCATGAGTCATCCAATCCTTAAAAATAAAGGGCTGGTCTGGATACCAAGGATTATCAACCACAATCTCTCCCTTGCAATTTATGGTTGTGTTCTCTGAAATAACGCCCTCCTGCAAGGCAGCGGCGGCTATCAATGGTTTAATTGTAGAACCGACTACATATCGACCGGCTATTACCCTGTCTAAGAACGGCATATCTTTATTATCAACCAAGGTATTCCAATCGTCCTGACTGATTCCTTGGCTGAAAAGATTATTATCAAAACTCGGGAAACTGACTAAAGCCAATATTCCTCCTGTTTTAGGGTCTATGGCAACACCGGCAGCCCTTTTGACTCCAGCGCTCTTCATCTGGACAGACATCGTGTTATAAAGTTTTTCCTGCAAACCGGCATCCAGCCACAACACCAAACTATCGCCTGACTCCGAGGGCTTAACCACTTCTTCTGACACAATCTCTCCGTAAACATTTCTTTCGTATTTTATTTCGCCAAGTTCCGGAGACAAATAATCGCCGTAGAAATCTTCCAGGCCGACATTTTGTCCGCTTTCCCGATAATATCCAAGAATATGCGAGAATACCGGCCCATTGGGATATTCTCTGGTTCCCACATTTTTAACACTGAATCCGCTTAGCTCATCAGCGTTGGATTCAAATAGAATGAGTTTTTGATAATCAAGATTTTGAGATATCAAGACCGAACCATTTTCAGCGTTGGAAATTTTCTCCTCAAGCGCCTCGGGCTTCTCTCCTAAAATCCAAGCAACTTTGCTAAAAATCGTTTGTTTTGAATCTTCTGTCCCTTCCGACCCTGCTTTATTAAAAACTAAATTATATGAGGGCCGGTTGTAGACCAACTGCTCAAAATTTTTATCATAAATAATCCCTCTCTGCGCTTCCAGTTTGTTCACTACAAATTTATTTTTCTGCGCCAATACGGAAAATTTGGTATGCTGAACAACTTGAAACTGCAAATCTCTAACAAAAACAATAATCGCTAAAACAATAAAAATCAACCACAGAATTTTAAGCGACCGAGATTTAATGGGCACTTCTAACTTCTTCTTGAAAGACGTGTGCTCTTTTTGCTGAACCAAAGCATCCCAGAGAATCTCTTCCGGCTCTATCTCCAACCCCGGTCTTTTAACCTTAAGTTTGTCTAAATTGTTGTCCATAGAGAACATTGAACAATCTTAAAATCCAATAAATTATTGCGCCGGCAAAAAAATTAATGACGACACTAAGCGCGTTAAAAGATAATCCGCGGTTTATTAAAGCAATTGTTAAAACTACTTCGTAAAAAAGCAGGCCAGCGAACAAAACAAGGGCGAAGCTTATAAACTTCCTCGTTTCAAGCAATGGCTTGATGCCCTTGATTGCCATGGCGACTAATATTCCCGTCAGAATAAATAGCCCAAAAAAATATGGCGAGAACAAATCAAGATAAAGTCCTGCCAGACCGCCTATAATTAATCCTGATTTATCTTCTTTTTTCTCAAAAAAATTCAGGAATATTAGAGCGACTAAAAGCGGATTCCAGACCCCTCCCGCTATTTTGAAATGGGTCAAATAACCGGCTTGAAAAACAGCCAAGAAATAAAAAATTATAAATGAAATAATAATTTTAATTGCCGGCATTAATTAATAATCACAAATAATAATATCGCATCTTGAATTTTAAAAAAATTATTTACTTTTGCTTTTTGGAATGGTTCAACATCAGTATTGCTTGTTTCGCTTACGGTTCCCACTAAAAGTCCCGAGACATAACCGCCCTCAGGTCCTATGGTAGAAACAAGCGCCCCTGTAGAGATATCCGCATCTTTGGGTATCAGGTCTAAAATCAATCCTTCGCCTCCTTCGCCTCTGGCAAGAGCTCGAACATTTGTATCGGCTATTTGAACTTCAAATTTTGTTCCGAAATCAGTGACAAGGCGCACTTGGCAAGTATCACGGTAAACCTCCGTAACCTCACCAACTAAAACTTTTTCATAAGTGATAACTGTCATTCCCTGGCTTATTCCATCTTCTCTCCCTTTGTTAATAATCACATAATCCCTGGTCGCATCTTTTGCTAAAATAGCTGCTTCTTTTAGATTAAAATCTTCGGCAAGCCCCAACCCCAAAGCATTGCGCAATCTCTGGTTTTCTTCTTGAAGTTCTTGAAAATCCAAGAGGTTGTTCAAGAGCGTCTGATTTTCCTGTTTCAAGTTCTGATTTTGAATTTTAAGGTTTGTGGCATTGAAAAACCCCCAAAAAAAATTAGAGTCGTTTTGACCTTTTCCCCAACACCACGATTCCAAAGAACCGCTTACGGAATGAAAAACAGACCTAATGGGCTGTCCAAAGAAAATAAAAATCAAGATAATAGAAATTATAACACTGAACCAAAAAATCTTTTGATTTTTCTTAATCCAATACATCATAAATGTAATCGTTTTGTTATTCTAACAAAAATCAAGAATTTTTGGAAGAACCGGTGCAGAGGAATTCAAAAGCGCGGTCACTGTAAGAGAGCTACCTACTTTCGCGCAAAGCACTATCATCGGCCTTGGAAGATTTCACTTCCGAGTTCGGTATGGGATCGGGTGGAGCACTTCCAGCATAGCTCCCTTACAGTAACCACGCTATTTATTTCTGTTAAGGACTCTTAAAAAGGAAATCGAGGTAAAATAATGACTAATTAGTACCTCTCGACTAAACTCTTTACAGAGCTTACATCTAAGGCCTATCAAGGTTGTGATCTCCAACCTGTCTAAGAGGATTAATCTTAGGAGGGGCTTCCCGCTTATATGCTTTCAGCGGTTATCCTGTCCTAACTTAGCTACCCAGCAATGCTCCTGGCGGAACAACTGGCACACCAGAGGTTAGTTCACAGAGGTCCTCTCGTACTATCTGTAACTTCCTTCAATCCTCTTCGCTTGCGGTAGATAGGGACCAACCTGTCTCACGACGGTCTGAACCCAGCTCGCGTAACACTTTAAATGGCGAACAGCCATACCCTTGGGAGCTGCTTCACCCCCAGGATGTGTTGAGCCGACATCGCTATCATCCATTATTTCTAATGGTATGGACTATATCTTCACCCGCCAATATTTGTAAAATTGTGGCGGGGCCGGCGTATTATAAGGGATATTCTAGAAAAAATTTCCCTTATCCGCTGTATAAAATTATACAACAAGTCTCTACGGGGTCATTTCCTAATTTTAATTTTAGGAAAGACTTCCCACGGTATTGCCCATTCTTTTTTGATCTTGCCACAAAAGAATTTGGGTTTCACCGTTATTAGCCAGTTTTTTGGTATGGCATTACTGCCATAGCACCCCGATTTGTCGGTCATCTTGAGGTGCCGAACAGGGCCGTAGATATGGACTCTCGGGCCCTACCAGCCTGTTATCCCCGGGGTAACTTTTATTTGATGATCTTCCTCGGTTCTATGAACCAAGGTCGGTTCACTAAGTTCCTCTTTCGAGACTGCTTGGCATATCCGCCTTGCAGTAAAGCCAGCTTATGCCTTTGCACAATCACTCCGATTTCCATCCGGAGCTAGCTGACCTTATAAACTTCTCCGTTACTCTTTAGGAGAAAAGCGCCCCACTTAAACTACCCACCAGACACTGTCCCCCGCTTATAGCGGGGTTAGAGCTAAGATTTTGAAAGACGGGTATTCCACTGTTGGCTCCACTCCGCCCGAAAGCGAAGCTTCAAAGCCTGCCCGCTATTCTCTGCATCCAAAACCAAAGACCAATATCTAGATATAGTAAAGCTCCCGGGGTCTTTCCGTCTAGCCGCAAGTATCCGGCATCTTCACCGGAATTGCATTTTCACCGAGCACCTCGTTGAGACAGCTCCCCAGCCGTTAAGCCATTCATGCGGGCCAGAAATTACCTGGCAAGGGATTACGCTACCTTTGGACGATTATAGTTATCGCCGACGTTTACTGGCGCTTCGCTCACTCAGCCCTACGCAAAAGCGTAGGACCGGCGAGGTTAACGTTCCAGCACTGGTCAGGCCTCAGCCCCTATACATCCTCTTACGAGTTGAGCAGGGACTTGTGTTTTTGATAAACAGTCGCCAGGGAAACTTTCGCTGCGCCCCACGAGATATTACTACCTCATAGGGAGACCTTATCCCGAAGTTACGGTCACTTGATTGCCGAATTCCTTAACGAGGTTTCACTCGTTCACCTTGGCACACTAACGCCCACCCACCTGTTTCGGTTTTTGGTACGGTTTCGACTCTTTTAGCTCTTGAGAGCTTTTCTAGGAAACTTGCTCGGCGGAGTTCATCCGTCCGAAAACGGATTTCCTGTCAACCCTTGCAAAAGCTCGGGTTAACAACGCGAATCCAATAACTCGCCCCGCTTACTAAATTCCGCACTCTCTTGAAAAAAAATCGAAGGGCCGGAATATTAACCGGCTGTCCGTTCGGATACGCCTTTCGGCTTTTCCTTAGGTCCGCCTAACCCTTGGCTGATTGTCATTTCCAAGGAAACCTTGGGTTTACGGTGTTCCGAGTTTGCATCGGAATTGTGGTTACTCATGCCAACATTCTCACTTCTCTCAACTCCACCAAACCTCACGATTTGGCTTCAGTGTCGAGAGAACGCTCCCCTACCACTATTCGCTCCTCGCTACCGCTCGTCGCTCAAATTAAAAGTTAAAAATGAAAAGTTAAAAGTATCAATAAAAAGTATAAAATATTTTGGACTTAATACTGAAACTTTTAATTTTGGACTTTGGACTTTTAACTTGCTCCGAACAGTAGTGAGGAGCAAATAATTCCTATCTTCGGTATTAAACTTTAGCCCCGTGAATCTTCGGCGCAAAATCCTTTGACTAGTGAGCTGTTACGCACTCTTTAAAGGATAGCTGCCTCTAAGCTAACCTCCTAGCTGTCGAAAGAATCTCACCTCCTTTGATGCACTTAGTTTAAATTTAGGGACCTTAGATGAGGATCTGGGTTGTTTCCCTTTTGTCCACGAAGCTTAGCCCTCGCAGACTTACTCCCCCATAAAATACATCTTGGTATTCGGAGTTTGGTTGGAAAATCCGGGCGAACCCAAGAAATTCCATCCAGTGCTCTACCCCCAAGAACTTATGAAGGGCTAGCCCTAAAGCTATTTCGGGGAGAACCAGCTATTACCAGGCTCGATTAGCTTTTCACTGCTTACCCCAGGTCATCCCAAGGAATTGCACGACCTACGGGTTCGGACCTCCCCCCACCTTTCGGCGGGGTTCATCCTGCCCGGGGCAAGATCGCCTGGCTTCGGGTCTATAGCACACAACAAAGTCGATAAATCGACTATACGCACTATTAATACTCGGTTTCCCTATGGCTACGCCCTATAAGGGCTTCGCCAAGTTGTGTACTATAACTCGTTGGCTCGTTCTGCAAAAAGCACGCCATCACCCCGGCAAGCCGGGGCTCTGACTCATTGTAGGCAAGATGGTTTCAGGTACTATTTCACCGCCCTCACCGGGCTACTTTTCACCTTTCCCTCACGGTACTGGTTCACTATCGGTGACCGGTTAGTATTTAGCCTTAGCTGATAGTTCAGCTTGATTCCCGCCAGGTTATCATGTCCGGCGGTACTCAGGAAAAATTTCAAGAAGCATAAAATCGTTTTCGCTTACAGGGCTATCACCTTTTTTAACTGCTCTTTCCAAAGCATTCAGCTAACAATTTTATGAATTACTTCCTCAGCAATCCAGCCCTCTAAGCATGTGCCAAAGCACACGGCCTAAAGGGCAAGATCCTGATGAAATTTCCCTACAACCATCATCTATGTCAAAGACACAAATGATTTTAGGCTACTTCCTGTTTCGCTCGCCGCTACTAAAGGAATGTTCGCTCCTCGCTACCGCTCGTCGCTCAAATTAAAAATTAAAAATGAAAAGTTAAAAGTATCAATAAAAAGTATAAAATATTTTAGACTTAATACTGAAACTTTTAATTTTGGACTTTGGACTTTTAACTTAGCTCCGAACAGTAGTGAGGAGCGACTTGTTTTCTTTTCCTCTGGATACTGGGATGTTTCACTTCTCCAGGTTTCGCTCCCGCATAAAGCGGGTAACACTGATTTACAGTGTTGGGTTCCCCCATTGGGAAATCTTCGGGTCAAAGGTTGCTAGGCACCTCACCGAAGCTTATCGCAGCCACGCCACGTCCTTCATCGCCTTCCGGTCCCAAGGCATCCACCATCTGCCCATAAAATAAAATTACCTCAATCTCCTTTTTAAACTTCCTTAACTTTCTATATTTATTTTTTAAGGGACTATCCCATCCGACTTTCTATTCTGCTGTCTTTGCTATCAAAAAACCGCTCCAAGTGAAGCGGCTTTTTGAGAATCAAAATCAAAACGCATCATATGCCGCCTCCTTGTTTATTTCTTATCTTTATATAATCAGTAATACTATTTATCATAGCTACAAAGCAGTGTATCAAAAATTAAAAACTTGTCAAGTTATTTTGTGTGAATTACTTTACAGTCAAAGGCGGCAAAATTCTGCGAATAAAAAACCGAGTATTACTTTGAGAATTTGTCTTTTAATTCGCGCAGAAAACCAGAAGCTGACTCTTTGCCCCCAAGGCCAAATGCCAAACCGCCGGCGATGGCGAGAAGGGCGATAACGCCTTGGAAAATAACCAAGATTAAACTTCTGCCAATACCTAATTGGATTAAAATTGCGGAAATGCCGAATATCCAAACAGCCCATTTGGTAATTGTGCCCGCTAATTTGCTGTAGCCCACCTTGGTCCCGTGCACGCTTGCTCTTACTAATTTCTCGGCGATTGAAGCAATGATAACGGTAGCAACAAATATTAATACAGCAGCCAACAGATTTGGCAGCCAATTAACCACTTGCCCTAAAAAGGCGCTGAATTGAGGAAGTCCCAAAACCTCCACCGAAATAGATAAAGTAACTATCACGAGAATCCATTTTATCAATGACCCGATGAACTCGGACGGCTTTGCGTCAAACTCCGCCTTCTCTAAGGCCTCACTCCATTTTTTGACTTGAAAAAGTTTGTCAAGCTGTAATCTCTTTAATACTTCTTGAATAATTCTTCCAATGAAAGCCGCTATCAACCAGCCAATGATAAAAACAATAAGAGCCAATATCAGTTTAGGAATAAAATCTAAAAAGCCCAACCAAAATTTCTCTATACCGCTCCAAGCTATTGTTGTCCAAGCATCCATATTTTTATTGTTTTAATTTAATATTACGCACCGACCTTTTCTCTCGCCAATCCTATACTGAACTTTGTTAATTTCTGCAAGGAACAATATGTCCCCTGTAAAACAAGGCCCTCCTATATAGGACTATTAAAAGATATATTGTTATATTTTACCACTTTTTCCAGAAAATGCGAAAACGCGCTGTGGAAAACTTTTCCATACAAAAACCCGCCGAAGAGGCGGGTTTTCATTGCAAGGTTTGTGGTTTTCGTGAAATTTAGCTGCTTACCCACATAGTTTTATTTCTATTTGTTTACTGGCGTAATCTCAATAGAATTATGATCTTTTTCAAATTTTATTTTATAGGCATCAAAAAATCCCTCCTGCCCTAAAATAGCAAACACACCGGGAACATCGGTAAAACCCGCTGGAACCTCTATCTCCTTATCTATACCTATAATCCTAATTTTGATTTTATGGATAAAACTTTTAACCTTCCCGCCCTCAATTCCGCCAAAAAACTCTTCTCTACCTTTTTCTATATCTAACCCAATTTCTCTGCCTATATCGCTATGAAACAAGCATTTATCTGCCCCGGAATCAATAAGAGCATCAACCATGATACTCTTATTGGGACCGATTAACATAACCTGAATTATCGGTCTGCTAATCCATTTTCCTGTTGGACCATTGCCAGGAACCTTAAAGTAAGAAAATTTCATAATCAAAAAGAAGGTATATAATTTACATCAAATGAGGGCAGTTTGATAAAAACATATTCCTTGTTTTTCTTTTCTGCCTTTTGTTTCGCCTCTTGCAAATTTTTGCCTGTGCCTAAAACTTCTCTGTGGTCTAAGGACAAAGCCACCCATTTATTTTCATAAGGTCTTAATCTCTGAACGAGATTAGTAGATTTTGAGTTTGAATTTTTCATATTTTTATTATAACTCTTAGAATAACAAAGTCAATCTATAATGGCCTTTCTCGAATAAACTCCATATCAGACGATATTCCTCTGGTGCTGGCGACGAAGCCACCCGAACAGAAAATAAATCTGCTATGGTGGACTCGAGCGGATTCGAACCGCTGACCTCCTCGTTGCAAACGAGGCGCTCTACCAACTGAGCCACGAGCCCATCTAAAAATTAGTTTTGGCGAAGTCTGACTTCGGCAAACTTTAACAGGAATTTGTGGGCGCGGATGGACTCGAACCATCGACCCCGTCATTATCAGTGACGTGCTCTACCAACTGAGCTACGCGCCCCTACTCTTACATGATTTTATATTAACAAAAGAATTGCCAAATATCAATATAAAATGCGCCCGAGAAGCGCATTTTATTTTCTATTTGAGATTCAGAAAATCAGAAAATAGTGCACGTCCCCAATTACACACGTCCCCAATTACACACCAATTACCTTAACTCAAAAAGCGCTTTAAGCGCTTTTTGAAGATAAAAGAAAAAATAGACTTGACACCATTTTTACATTTTTAATTGGCCAGTTATCAATGATTAATTAATTATTAATTAGTGCACGTCCCCAATTACACATCGCAACCAAGGCACATTGCCTGTCAACACCAAGGTTGCCATAATCGTAACCGCTCCCACGCACATCCCGACTATAAGAGTATATAAAGATTGTTTACGAAAAGTATTTTTCATTTTTTTATTTTGCCGAAATTTACCGAGAATCCGGTTCGTCGGCAGATATTAATATTATATGCAACTATATTATATTTCGAAAACGGAAAACCTGTCAACAACAACCTGGACTGGAAATTGGGGACGTGTACTATTTTTCTATAAATGGAAAAAAAAGGTCTCAGGTCTTTTTTTTCTCTTTTAGGAAGTGAATAATTTGTTTCTTGAATTCTTCCAAATCTTCTAACTGCTTGGTTAAAATCTCATATACTTTTCCCCTATCAATTTTACTATATTCATGGATTAAAATGTTCCTTAACCCAACCATCTTAGTTAGCCTATTAGCTAAACTTTCTGAAAATATCTTTTTATAAAATAAAATTGAAATTGCCTCATAATTGTCGTCCGGTCTTTCTATCTCTAAGTCAATGATAGTCAGGTGGCAAATATCAATAATAATCTGAACTGTTAACTGAAGATATCTTTCTGTGTTTCCAAATAAATGAAAATCGCTAAGAAAATCTTTTTTAGTTTTTGCTTCCGCGCGTAATTGGTAAAGATAATTAAGGTATTGATTAAAATTCTCGAGTTTTTCAAGAATTTTCTGGCGAGTTAAAGAGGTCATAAATTAGGAAGTTAATAAATGCTTATTATACATCTCTAAGACTGGCTTAAAATCAAAGTACTCGTTAAGAACTTTTAATTCAAAGTCAATCCTTTGACCTTCATCTCTTTCAAAAATCAATTTCCCTTCTTTCAGGACAACATATCTTAAAAATGGAGGGGCAGTGTTTAGAATCACAACATCTGTCTCTTTTTTTATTTTCTTAGAAAATTTTGCAATAAGCTCTAACCTTTTCTCAAAAAATTCTTTACATTTTTCCTCATTTAAATAAACCGCCAGGTCAATGTCACTTTTTGGAATGGTTTTGCCATAAGCTCTTGAACCAAACAAATAACAAAACAAAATCGTTTCCTCTTTTTGAGAAATTTTCTTCAAAATTTCTATTATCTTTTTAGTATTGTTATCCATATAATTAAACTACCTTAAAGTAAGAGAATATATAATAAGTTTAATTTCAAGGTTCTGCGAGCGGAGCGAGCAGGTTCTTATAATTAAACTACCTTAAATTAAGAGAATATATAATAAGTTTAATTTCAAGGTTCTGCGAGCGGAGCGAGCAGGTTCTTCTTCTAATATGTTGATTCATCGCTCTTACTTAATTCTATCCTCTATAAAAGCAATGTCAAGAATAAAACAAAAAGCGCCAAAGCGCTTTTTGTACAAGACCCCCATCACCGAACCTCGCTCTGCTCGGTTGGTGAGGGGGTTAATCATTTGTTAGCTGCTCTCCAGCACTTAACTTAAGTGCTGGGTCGCAGACAAATGCTAAATTCTTAGAGTTGCCCCGACTGCGTCTCGCCAAAGTCCAAAGGACGAAGGCGGACTGTGATTAAGTTTATTAGGTGTCTTAATCAGCACCTTATGGTTAAAAGCAGATATCTCAACCTTTAACTATAGTCGACACTCTATCCTCTTAACCCTGTAAACAAGATTAAAAAGATAAAGATTGTGTGATCTACGGACAGCTTCCGCTACCCGTGCCTTGTTACGACTTCACCATTATTACTGGTCTTACCTTGAGCCCGCAGAAGCGGGACTTCGGATACTACCAGCTCTCTTGGTGTGACGGGCGGTGAGTACAAGACCCAGGAACATATTCATCGCGACATAGCTGATTCGCGATTACTAGCGATTCCAGCTTCACGAGGGCGAGTTTCAGCCCTCGATCCGAACTGAGATTGGTTTTGGGGATTAGCTCCGCCTTGCGGCTTGGCAACCCTCTGTACCAACCATTGTATCACGTGTGCGGCCCAGGGCATCAAAGGGCCATGCTGACTTGGTGTCATCCCCACCTTCCTCCACATAAGATGTGGCGGTCCTCTGTGACACTTGTAACACAGAGTAGGGGTTGCGCATGTTACCCCATTTAAGGGAGCACTTCAAAGCACATGCTGACAACAGCCATGCAGCACCTGTACTAATGTCCTTGTGGGTGGGTTCGCCTTTCAGCAAACTTTCATTAGCATGTCAAGCCCTGGTAAGGTTCCTCGCTTATCGTCGAATTAAGCCACGTGATCCACCGCTTGTGTGGGTCCCCGTCTATTCCTTTAAGTTTCAGCCTTGCGGCCGTACTCCCCAGGCGGGACACTTAACGCGTTAGCTTCGCCACTGAAAGGGTCGACACTTCCAATAGCCAGTGTCCATAATTTACAGCGTGGAGTACGAGGGTATCTAATCCTCTTCCATGCCCACGCTTTCGTTTCTCAGCGTCAGGATCGCTCCAGTTGAATGCCTTCGCTTTTGGTGTTCCCCTCGATATCAACGGATTCCACCCCTACACCGAGGGTTCCATCAACCTCTAACGTCCTCTACCCTATCAGTTTTTTCTACGACTCCAAGGTTAAGCCCTGGAAATTTGATAGAAAACCCAATAGGGCGCCTACAAACGCTTTACGCCCAGTAAATCCGGATAACGCTCGGGGCTCACGTATTACCGCTGCTGCTGGCACGTGATTAGCAGCCCCTTATTCCACTGGTACATTCACCCCGCACATAACTGACACCGAACCCAATCATCAACCTCTCTGTTTTATTCAGTATAAGTTATGTGCGGAGTTATTCTCAGTTAAAAGAAGTTTACACCCCGCGGGGCTTCATCCTTCACGCGGCGTCGCCTCGTCAGTCTTTCGACCATTGCGAAGGGTCCTTGACTGCTGCCTCCCGTAGGAGTAGGGTCCGTATCTCAATACCCTTGTTGGCGGTCGGGCTCTCACCCCGCCTACCCGTCATCGCCTTGGTGGGCTATTATCTCACCAACTAGCTGATAGGCCGCAGACCAATCACCAAGCGGAATCTTGCGAAACCTTTACCCTTTGATTGCTCGCAGGGACTATCAGGAATTAGCTCAGATTTCTCTGAGTTATGCCTGTCTTAGTGGAATGTATCTACGTGTTACTAACCCGTTTGCCACTATCCGCCCGAAAGCGGACAGTTTGACTTGCATGCCTTATCCACGCCGCTAGCGTTCATCCTGAGCCAGGATCAAACTCTCAAAAAAAATCCTTTGCGCGTCCTCACGGACTCGCTTAGGAAGCTCCGTTTTGTTTCTGCTCAACTTCGTAAACACTCAACTTCGCAGACAAAACGGGCATAGTCGGAACAACTCTAAAAATTTATCTTTTGTTAACTATTTGATTGTCAAAGAACCTGTGTATTTTTTACACGTATACCAATTGTATTCATTTCCAAAAAATTGTCAAGTGATATAATGAAATAATAATTATCAATCAATGATAAATGATTATTGATTATTGATTAGTACATCCCCTACCCTACTCCCTGCCTCGCTGTTTTGTTGAAAACAAAGAAGAGGGGAGGGGCTGGAAAAAATCATTGATCAGTAATAATTAATCATTAAAAGAAAAAAAGAATCAATAATAATTAATTACTAATCAATAATAAATAATCAATAAAGTTATGAAAAAAGATTTGGCGATTGCCGTTGATTTAGGAGCTTCAAATTTACGGGTTGCCTTAATTTCAAAAAACGGCAAAATATTAAAATATTTAAGAACCGAAACTCCCAAAACCGGAAACTCGGGAACAATTATCACCAAGACACTCATTGTGCTTATCAACGCCCTGCTCGAAGGTCAATCCAAAAAACAAATCGCTGGAATTGGAATTAGTTCTATCGGACCATTAGACCATAAATCAGAAAAAATTCTTGACTCGCCGAATATTCCTTTCAAAGAAATTCCTCTGACAAAACCTTTAAAAAAATATTTCTTTTTTCCGATTTATTTATCCAATGATTGCACGGCCGCTGTCTGGGGAGAAAAAATCTTTGGCGCTGGCAGGAAATATGAAAATCTGGTTTATGTCACTATATCTTCCGGTATCGGCGGAGGAGCCATTGTGGACAATCATCTATTATGCGGACATAATGGCAATGTGGCTGAAGTCGGACATTTCATTGTGGACACAAAATACAACCTATTATGTGGCTGTAAAAAAGGATATGGACACTGGGAGGGCTATTGCTCTGGCAATAATCTTCCTCGCTTTTTTAGATATTGGTTAAAATATAATAAAATTAAAAAGAAATGTCCGGTCAAAACAGCAAAGGACATTTTTGATTTAGCCCGGAAGGCGGACAAAGTTGTCCTAAAATTTCTTGAAGAAATCGGACAAATCAATGCCAGAGGTATTTCCAATATCATTATTGCCTATAGTCCGGAAATTATTAGCATTGGTGGCGCAGTATTCTTAAACAACAAAGAATTCATCCTGCCTTATATCAAAAAAAATATTGATAAATATCTAACTGCCCCCAAAATTATTACCACTCCTTTGGGCGAAGATATCACACTCTTCGGCGCAGCAGCTCTTGTATTTTTTTAAAAATCAGATTGAATTTAAAAATTCCTGTTCAGAAATTATATTCTCTTTCTCCATCACTTGTTAGCTTGTTAGGGTCGCACCCTAACATGTTAGGGTGCGACCCTAACAATTGTTTCATTGTAAAACAAAATCGCCGTTTTGGCGACACTGATAAGGTCTCTCTACTGTTATCAAATGTTATCAAATATTATCAAGTGTTATCAAATCAACGAATAGCCTGAGGTCGGATTTGGACCGACGACCTACTGTTTACAAAACAGTTGCTCTGGCCACTGAGCTACTCAGGCAAACATTATTTCTTGCCTATCTCCCCCCAATAGTCATCTTTGAATTTTTGAGAATGAGAAACCTTTCGCAGATAATGGTCTGCCGTTCTCTCTCCCTTGAGAAACAAAATCTTTGTTTTAATCAGGGCCTTTTTCATCAACTTCTCGGTGCTGAAGCTATTGGTCTGTCCTATCCCTGCCATTTTTTTCCTTAACCGCTCTCTTAGCGGTTCATGAGTAGCCGCCCCGCTCACAATAATCTCCGCAGTCTTTAATTTCGGCCACTTACGGATAATAATAAAAAACATTCCGCTAAAACTGATAACTAAAATTATTAGAGCCGCCAAATTAAGCATATTATTATGCCTGATTATACCTTTATTAAGCTATATCTCAAAACGAACAAATCGCACTAAATTTATATTCTCCCCAATCTTGGCAATATTGTCATTAATCAAACCCTGAATCGTTTTCTCCGCATCTTTTACATAGGGCTGTAAAAGCAGGCAATTTTCTTCTCTGAACTTATCAAGCTTTCCTTCAATTATCTTTTCCATTATCTCTTTGGGCTTCTTCTCTTTGGCCATCTGCTCCTTGTAAATCTCTTTTTCTTTTTCTATAACTTGCAAAGGAATGTCCTCCGTACTTAAATAACAAGGATTCATCGCCGCCACATGTAAAGCGATTTCGTGAGCCAATTCCTGAAAATCTTTATTTCTCGCGACAAAATCGGTCTCGCATCTCAAATCAATCAACACGCCAATTTTTTTATTGGCATGGATATATGCTTCTATAATGCCTTGATTAGTTCCTCTCCCGCTCCTCTTGCCTGCTAATTCCTGCCCCCATTTCCTTAAAAGTTCTTTTGCCTTCTCTGAATCTTGCCCTGCCTCTTCAAGGGCTTTCTTGCATAAAGCGAGAGACACGCCTGTCTCTTGACGAATTTTTTTAATTACTTCTATCATATTATTTCTTGGCCTTAGCTTCCAAGACAACGGATTTAACTTTTTCTAAGATGTATTTGACCGAGGTTATAGCGTCATCATTCGCCGGAATCGGATAATCCACTTTTGTCAGGTCAACATTGGTGTCAGCGATCGCAATAATTTTAAGTTCTTTCATTTTCGCCTCTTTTATCGCTAAGGTATCCTGATACATATCCAAAACCAATAAAGCATCGGGCAATTTGTCCATATCTTTTATTCCGCCGAACTTTATTGCCAAGCGACTCATTTCTTTGTCAAATCCAAGCTGTTCTTTTTTGGTGTATTTTTCCAATTCTCCATTCGCTTTTTTCTGCTCAATATCTTTAAAATACTCAATCCTTTTGTGGATTATTTTAAAATTTGTAAGAGCCCCTCCTATCCATCTCTGAACAACATATGGAAAGTCGCAGGCCTCTGCTATTTCCTGAACTAACTTTTTGGTCGGAACCTTGGTGCCAACCAAAAGAATTGTCTTCCCTTCTTGCGTGAGCTCTTTGATATAATCCAACGCTTTGACGAGAAATATCTTGGTCTGTTCAAGGTCAATAATATTGATATGGTCGCTTCCTTTTACGCCCAAGATATAGGGCTTCATTTTCGGATGGCATTTTGAAATACGATGACCGAAATAAACGCCGGCCTCAGCCATTTCGTCAACGCTGATGCCATAATCCGATTTTTTAGTTTTGGCAGCTTCTTTTTCAGACATAAATATAAATGTAATAAATTAAAATGTGATAAACCAAAGTATAGATAATATATCATTAACTAAAAATTAAATCAAGGGTTCGCCGGCCGTTACCCGCCAACGGATTTATAAAAACATTGACATTAAAAATATTTTTGGTAATATAGACAACTATGGCAAAGAAAGATATTCATCCAACATATTATCCTAAAGCAAAAGTCCACTGCTCCTGCGGGAACACTTTTGAAGTGGGTTCGACGCAAGAGAGTATTGAAGTAGAGGTCTGCTCCAACTGCCACTCCTTTTATACTGGCAAGAAGAATATGGTTGATGCGATGGGGCAAATCCAAAAATTCAAAAAGCGAATGGCAAGAAAGGAACAAATGAAGAAAAAATAACTATACTCAAACACAAAAACCCGCACCAGGCGGGTTTTTGTGTTAAAATAACTAATATGACGATCTCGGAAAAAATAAAAGAGGAATACCGGACAATTTTAGAACAACTCAAGCAAGCTGAGCAATCTTCGGATTGGGAAGAACTCGGCAAGTTGAATAAACAAAAAGAGCTGTATTCTTCTCTTATCCAAGGGCAAGATGACTTGGAAAAAACTAACAATCAACTTGTTGAAACCGAAAAAATACTAACGACCGAGAAAGATATCCAGCTGATTGCTTTAGCTCAAGAAGAAAAAGAAAATCTTTCAAAACAAAAACAAAAATTAGAAAAAGAAATTGAAAAAGGGCTTAAAGAAATCAGTGGAGAAGGCGAAGACCCAAAAGCGATTATTACAGAGATACGAGCCGGCGCGGGGGGAGAAGAAGCAGCCCTGTTCGCCTCCAATCTATTCTCTATGTACTCCAAATATGCTGAATCCCAAAACTGGGATGTAAAAATTCTTGACCAACACCAAACAGAACTCAAGGGATTTAAAGAAGTTATTTTTCAAATTACCGGAGACGGAGCATTTTCTAAAATGAAAAATGAAGCCGGGGTGCATCGAGTCCAAAGAATTCCCACTACGGAAAAAGCGGGGAGAATTCATACTTCCACCGCTTCGGTGGCTGTCTTACCTAAGCCGAGCAAATCCCAAGTCCAAATGAAACCGGATGAAATCAGAATAGATACTTACAGGTCTTCAGGCGCCGGAGGCCAAAATGTCAATAAGAGAGAAACCGCTATAAGAATTACCCATTTGCCTACCGGATTGGTGGTTACTTCGCAGACAGAAAGAAACCAACTTCAAAACAAAGAAAATGCCCTATCTATTCTCCAAGCAAGATTGCTTGAAAGGCAGATAGAGGAACAGGCCCGGAAACAAGGTTCTAACAGAAAAGGGCAAATCGGGCAAGCGATGCGAGCGGAGAAAATAAGGACATATAATTTTCCACAAAATAGAATCACCGACCACAGAATCAAAAAAACCTGGCACAACTTGGAAACAATTATGTCAGGTGGGCTTGATGAAGTAATTGAGGAGATAAAGAGATATTATAGCGCTTCCACTACGTTAAGTTAAAAGTCCAAAGTCCAAAGTTAAAAGTTACAGTTTAAAGTATAAAATATTTTGGACTTAATACTGAAATTTTGAACTTTTGACTTTGAATTTTGGACTTCAAAACACTCCCTCGTCTATCCATTTCTCCCACTCCGAAGCGTTCGCCATCACCTGATTTCTATAGGAATAACCTCCGGCTGTCTGACAACGGCTGGTCATAGTGCTTGTCCCGCACAGATAGGCGGTTACCGCGCCTACTTCTTTTTGAAGTTTCTGGCTACCCGCTCCCCAATCGCTCAAATAAAGACCGGCTGCCAAGAAGGCATCTTTAACCCGCCACGGGTTAGCGGTCCCTCCAAGAATATCTTCCACTCTCTTTTTATACCCTTTGTCCGGATTAGAGGGATTTAACCAAGTATTAGGCATAAACTGGGCAGGGCCCATTGCTCCTCCCCATTGAACCTTCCCTCCGCTTATAGAACAGGATATGGGAGTTGTGTCCACGTCCATTCCCAATTCATCTGTAATTGCTAAAAACGCTTCCCATTGACTTGAGTGCATAACTCCGTCCTTCCAGCCGATATCCGGATACTTACAATAAGAATGAGTAGCGCAATTGCATTGCCCGACATTCTTTCCTATCGCCGACTCTGTCTGCAACAATCCTAACAATAAGGCGGGACGCACTCCGGTCACTGTTTCCACGTATTTTGCTATTGCGTAGGCCTCCTCATAACTCGGTGCTTCTTCTTCGGAAACCTGTGCTAATTGGAAAATTCTTTTTCTTATCTCCGACGCTTTTGCCTGGGTTTCTTTAAGGTAGACCTGGTACAAATCCTCTCTACCTTTTGTTGTTTGCAAAAGGGATTCTTGCTCTTTTTGCAAACCCTGGCTCTCTTGTTTTTGCAAAGTGCGAACCACAACCACCTGTTCAAGCTCTCCTTTCTCTTTGGTAAGCGCTGTTTCTTCGTCTTCCAATTGAACTTTTAATGACTTAATATGCCCCAGCAACTCCTGATTTTTTATATTCAACGCTTCAAGCGCTGCCAGCTCGTCAAAGAAATCAGACAATTCATCTTCAGCGAGCATAATTTCTAAAAGAGAACGTCTGTCCTGTTCGTGAATTGTTCTTAGCAGCTCGGCTAACTTTAATTTCGAGTCATCTATCTGCACCGAGCTTACTCCAATTGACGATTGAGTATCGTTAATCTGCAGGTTAAGGTCTTTAACCATCAAATTGCTTGTATAAATTTCGTTATTCAGCCCGCTAATTTTATTTTTCAAAATAGAAATTTTGTTTTGCAAAGTATTTGCTTCCTTTTGGGTTTCCCCTACTTTATTCTCGTAATAAGAGCTCTGCAATTGATAAAACTCCAGGCATTTATTCAGGGTCTCCTGGCATTGTTCTTTGGGCAATGTTCCGCATCCGCCGTCATTATCGTCTAATAATATTTGGCAGGTCTTTGCCAAATCTTCTGCCCCGGAAACAAAAGGAACCCGACCAAATAAAGGATTGGCAACGGTGAAAATCAAAAATAAAAAAGACACTAACAGTGCCGAGCTTATTGCTGTAAAAATCTTACTTTTGTGATAAATAATCATCATACAATATTTTATCACAAAACGCCTTTTCTGTCCCCCTTTTTCTTTTCTTAACTCTTTTCTTTTGGCGCTTTTTCAGGCGCCTCTTTCTCTTCTCCTTCTCCTTCTCCCTTCGCCCCCTCTTCCCCTTCTTTAACCATTCCTTCTATTTCTTCTATTTTCTCTTCAATCGGCTTCTCCAGTTCTTCTTCAACATTAGTAGGCGCAGCCACCAAAACCAAAACCTCGTCCGGGTCCTTTAAAATTTCAACCCCGGCCGGGACGACCAAGTCCTTTACGAAAAATTCCTTGCCTATGGCATCCAGAAATTCAATGTTAACTCTGATTTCATCGGGAATATTTGTTGGCAATGCCCTTATCTCCAATTCTGAAACCGTCTTGATAATCGTTCCGCCAAGTTTTTTGACTGCGGGCGATTCTCCCTCAAGAACAAGCTCAACCGATACTTCCAATTTCTTTTCAATATCAGGGGCATAAAAATCAATATGGATTATTTTTCCGGAAACACCGTCTTTTTGAATATCGTGAACCAAAACAGGATGATTTTCCTTTTCTCCTTTTATCTTCAAATCAATTAAAGCGTGCTCTCCCGCTTCAGCAAAAACCTTTTCAAATTCTTTTGAATTTAAAACAAGCGGAGTATTTCCTATCTTAGGGCCATAAGCAACCGCAGGCAAAATCCCCTGCTCACGCAGTTCCCTCACTTTTCTTCCTTTTATTTTCCGCACTTCTGCGGATAATGAAATAACGTTTTTAGAAACCATAGGAACTTGCGCTGAATACACTAACCACTGTCCTGTAAACAGGAGTCAATTCCACCAGAAAAACGATGATTACGACAATCATCGCGATTACTGTCAAAATGTCAATTAGTTTTCTAATCATATTTTTGGGTATCACAAAGTAGTAAAATGGATATTAACACAAATCAAAAAATAAATCAAATGGAAGAAGCCAAAAAGCGCTGGACAGCGCTTTTTGGCTTGAAAAACCATCTATTGAAAAAATATTTTACTCGTTCGAATCTGTGTCATTTGGAGTTGACGCCGGTGTGCCGTTCTTCTTTTTGGAACCCTTGCAGCATCCTTTAGTGACGAGGAAAGCTGCCAACCCAACTGCGAATAAGCCGATTATAACCCAATATATTACATCCATAGTTTTAAAAAATTAACTAAGATATCGCGACCTTTTGGTGTTTCTTTCTGAAAAATAAAAGATTGTTATATGTTAGCTCCGGCTATCGCAATCGTCAAGTGGAGAACTTTTTGACCAAATCATACACATCCCCGGCTCCCATAATAACCACCACCTCCCCTCCTTTAATATTATTTTCAATAAATCTTTTGGCTTCCCAAAAATTAGCGAAACAAAAAATTTCTTTATCTTCTGCCCGCTCTTTTATCGCTTTTGCTAATTTTAAAGAGTCCACTTTTTGTTTTATTTCCTCTTCCTCCCTGCCGGCAACATCATATATGGGAAGAATAATTATCTTCTCCGCCTCTGCTTTGGAAAAGGTTTCAACTAATTTATCAAATAAGTAATAGGTCCGTTGATATTGATGGGGCTGAAACACCGCCCACATTTCTTTTTCCGGCCACTTTTCTTTAGCAGCGCTAAGGGTTGCCGTAATTTCAGTTGGGTGATGGGCATAATCAGACACCAAAGTAAAACTCTTTTCTCCCAAGTTTATTTCATAAATTTGAAACCTGCGCCAAGCTCCCTTGTAATTTGCCAATGCTTTTAAGGAGACATCGTCTGCTATTCCCAGGGCCCTCGCCGCCATTAGGGCCCCCAAGGCATTAGAGATATTGTGCTTACCCGGAATTTTCAAAATTTCTTTAAGTGTAAAGGACTCTTCCATTTTTAAATAATAAGGAATAATATCTAAATCTCTGGGAGTTAATGCCTCTTCGACTTTTCTGGCATTTTCATCGTCATAATTTATCACTAAAGTTCCGCTCTCCGGCAAATGGTTAACATAATCGCGGAAGGCCCTAAAAATATTTTCAAAACTGCCGAAATAATCAAGATGCTCCTCCTCAATATTAGTGAGTACAATAATGCTTGGCCAGTAATTAAGAAACGAGGCCTGATATTCATCTGCCTCAATAACTAAATATTTGGACGCTCCCAATCTAAAATTACTATTGCCGAATTCTTTTAATTTAGTTCCTAAAATTACTGTGGGATTCAATCCGGCTTTGATAAGAATTAAAGAAATCATAGCCGAAGTAGTGCTTTTACCATGGCTTCCGGAAACCGCGACAGTGAAATAATTTTTAGTTAACTTTCCCAGCGCTTGCGGGTAACTAAACAATTGGATATTCCTTTTCCGGGCTTCCTCAAACTCCGAATTATCTTCGTGCACGGCCGGGCTATAAACAACCAAATCCAATCCTTCTGCTAAATTCTGCGCCTTATGTTTCCCGATAAAAACCTTTGCCCCTTTTTTCTCCAGCATTTCCGTAATCTCTGAAGAAATCAAATCGGAGCCGGAAACATCCGCTCCTTTGGCAAGATAATATTGGGCGAGAGCGGAAACTCCGATTCCGCCGATACCAATGAAATGTATTTTCATAAAAGTGTCTGCTGACTGTCTGTTGAAATCAGACTTCAACAAAACTGTTGAGGTCTGATTTCAATGGGCTACAAATAAAAATCTAAGCGGAAAGATTGACGCTTGCCAATATTGTATATTCCGCGCCGGACCGTTTCAACTCGCTTTCCATCACCTCAACAGCGCTTGCCTCAAAACTTAAACATAGCTCTTCGTTTATCTCCGGTCGCTCTCCCAAGGCGCGAAACTCAAATAATTTAATCCTGGCAAGCGTGAGGTGCGGATGGAAAGAACGATTTTCTTTCTCCTTATATTGATAGCTCGGCAAATTAAAAAAATTATTTTCTAAATCTAATTGAAGCTTTGACAACTCCTCGCTCTTTCCCATTTCAATCCAGACCATTTTGGGCGGGAATTTCTTGGATGGACCATAACAGATTTTTTGCAGGTTAATACTGATTGGATTATAAGACATACAAACGCGCTTTGCTGTTTCAATGGTTTCCACAAGCTGATTATCGTCTAAATTGCCTAAAAAATTCAAAGTAATATGCAAACTATCCCTGCCGACCCATCGGGCGGGAATTTTATATTCTTTCTCAAATTCCAATAATCTATCTTTAATCTTTTCCGGAAGATTAATGGCAATAAAAACTCTGTGTAACATATGCTTTTAAATTATCACAAACCTCCAAAAAAAAGAAGCCCTGCTGGTCCGACTTAGTCGGTTCAGCAGGGCCCGTGTTCTTATCACAGGTATTACGATAGTAAAACGTGGTTATCTCCCCCAACAGGTCCGGCAACGCGCTTCATAAGCTTTAGCGCCACCGACTTGAATCTCTGGACCGCCCAGAGGCGCTGGCTCGCCATTGAGCAGACGCTGGGTAAGAGTAGCCCTTCTTCCGCACTTGACGCAAACCGCGTTTAGGGTAACTACTTCGTCTGCCAGAGCCATAAGAGCTGGCATCGGACCAAAGGGCTTGCCTGCAAATGTCTGATTCAAGCCAGCCACGATCACTCGCTTATCTCTGGCAATCAAGCGCTTACAGAGAACCGACAATTTGCCTGAGAAGAATTGTCCCTCGTCAAAGGCGACTACTGCCGCTTTATTAAGGGCTTCTTTCCCTGCCAAGCACTTCAACTCTTTCAATGTTTCTTTCCCCGGCTCAAGCAAAAATGCAGGGAATTCACGACCATAGTGTGTCTGCGTCGTTTTGTCTCCACAACGATTGTCAATTGTCGGCTTGAAAAGAAGCACCAGTCTGCCTGCGATTCTCACCCGCTCTAAGCGGCGGATTAGCTCTTCTGTTTTGCCGGAAAACATACACCCGGCAATGACTTCAAACCATTTCGCAACACCATCCATATTTCCTCCTATATGCTTTTGTTAAATTGCTATCCCAAAAGGGCCCTGTCTTCTTTTTCCTGTTTTCTTTTTACCTGATTAGTAAAAATTGTCAAAAATCCAACTTGGAATTATACTGAAATTACTGATTAATTCTGTTTTTATGTATATTATCGAGGTTATACCATTAGTAAAAATCGCCTCATACGGCTCTCAAATCCTTAGCTACTTTTTCAGCCAAGAATTAAAAATCGGGTCTTTGATTTTAGTCCCTTTGGGAAAAACAGAGATTAGGGCGATTGTGAAAAGCGTTGAAGCGTTAGAGAACATAAAAATGGAGGTCAAAAAAAATTATTTCAAACTCAAGCCCGTTTCAAAAATTATTTCCAATGAGCCAATTATCAGCGAACGGCAAATGGAATTATGCCAATGGTTATCTGATTATTATATCTCTCCCATAGGCATTGTTTTAAAACTGTTTCTCCCCAAGGGAATTCTGCGAAGGAAAAAACTTTTCTTTCAAAATATCCCTTTCCCGGAAATTTCTCCCGAAAAAGAGAGCCAATCTCCTTGTCCTATTTTGTTAAATTCGCCCGAAAGAACACAATATCATCTTCAAGAGATTAAAAAAACCATTAAAAATAACCGATCTGTTTTATTGTTGGTTCCGGAAATAAGCAGGATTGCCCAATATCTTCCGTCTCTGGAAAAAATTTCAAAAAACATAAAAATTTTTCACAGCGAGCTCAAAACGTCTGAAGAAATGAAATGCTGGCAGGAAATCCGAGAGAATAAAGTTGACATCGTAATCGGCGCCAGAAACTCTTTATTTCTGCCTTTCTCCAATCTTGGGCTTATTATTCTCGACCAAGAGGAAAATGAAAATTATAAGTCCTGGGATCAGCATCCAAAATATCATGCCCGAACCGTGGCGCTAAAATTAGCAGAAATTTTCAAAGCAAAAATAATACTTGGGGCCCAACTCCCCTCTCTTGATTCATTTTATCGCGCCAAAATCGGAGAGTATGAATTATCACAACCAGCTCTTAAACAGAAATCTGTCAACGGAGTAAGTATTGTGGATATGAAAGAGGAAATCAGGAAAACAAATTACTCAATTTTCAGCGAAGAACTTCGAGAAAAATTGATTGGCGCAATTTCAAAAGATAAAAAGGCGATTATCTTTGTTGGCCGCAAAGGGTCGGCAACCGCGATTTTATGCCGCGACTGCGGGCATATAATCAAATGCCAGGAATGCGAAACCCCAATGGTATATCACAAGGGCTCTGGTCCCAAGGGCGGTTTATTAATTTGCCACTACTGCGGAAAAACTATGCCCCCTCCTTCTGTCTGTCCGGAATGCAAGGGTTGGAGAATCAAATATATAGGCACCGGCACCCAAAAAGTATTGGAAGAACTTGAAAAAATAGAAGGGATAAAAGCCAAAGCAATTATTATAGACAGCGACATTGTCCCTGACAAAAAAGAACGGGAACAAACAACACGCGACTTTCAAGAAGGAAAGTATAATACTTTAATAGGAACTCAATCGCTTTTCTCATTGGGACTTCGGGAAGAGGCGGATTTAGCTGTTGTTATTTTAGCGGACCCGCTATTCAATCTTCCGGAGTTCAGGTCTCCGGAACGGCTAATGCAGATATTTTTTAAGATTTCCGGGTTCGCAAAAGAAATGCTTATTCAGACATATAACCCCGATTTCTATCTCTTTAATTTTTTAAGAAAAAACGATTTCCAAGGATTTCTTGAGGCGGAGCTTAACCATCGCAAACCCTTTTTCTATCCTCCGTTCTCCGAAATTGTAAAACTTAGTTTTACTCATAAAGACAATTTCATTGCCAAAAAACAAGCTATTGAGGCCAAACAAAAAATTCAGAAATTCCTGCCCAATTTAAAAATACTCGGGCCGGCCCCGGCTTTGGTGCCAAAAGTCAAAGGCAAGTATTTTTGGCATATTGTGATAAAGATAAAAGGCGATAGCTCAAAGGAGAAAAAAATTATTCAAAAACTAATAGGGCAGGACTGGTTAATAGATGTTGAACCGCAAAATTTGCTTTGAATTTAACCAAAGCCAAAACCCCGCTGCGGAGCAGCGGGGTTTTGGCTCCCATTTTTAAAGAAGTTTAAAATCGTTGATTACCAACTCAAATTTATAGCCCAAAAATTGAGCTGCCTTGCGGCATTGAACCATTCTATTGGTAAAAATCTCAAAATACTCCATCACCGGCACAAAAGAAGTGTCTATTTTCAATGTCAAAGTAATTTTTTTATTTTCTTTACTCGCCTCAAACTTATTGTCAGTAGCGGCAAAATTCACTCTGTTGTGGATATCTCTCGCAATCTCGGCCTTATCTGTCTCCATTACCCGGCTTCTTCTTACATCTGATTTATCCGCTATCATCCCGACCGCGGCCACAGCATTCACAATCTGGGCTCGGTAATTATCATGGGTGGCAATGGCCTGCATCACGGTTGCCAAATCATTGGCCGGCATTCTTGCTTGAAATATGCTATGGAATATCAATGCTCCCCAATATTCATGATTTTTTCTATCCAAAAAATTGCCCATATCATGCACATAAGCAGCGATTGACGTTAACTCCTGTTCCTTTTTCGACAATCCGATTTTTTTCGCCAGATATCTCGCCCTTTCTGACACAAGATTAGAATGTTCAATCCCATGGTCGGTATAGTGATAAATTTTTAAAAACTCTGTACTTTTTTTTATGTACTCATCAATCTGCGGGTCTAATTTAATCTCATCAAGGGTAATATTTTTCTTCATAATTTTTTATTACTAATCTTTTAGTTTAACTTTTATCCTGACTTTTAGCAACCTAAAAATTGACACAACGCTTTTTTGGACTAAGATAAGATTGTCGCAATCTATTGCAGACCTTTGACAAAAAAAATAAAAAAAACAAAGGAGATGGAAGAAATGAGATTCAAAAAGGCATTGCTTTGGGGAATAACATTTCTGATACTTAGTTATGTCCTCTTTCTGTCCCTACGGTCAGTATATGACCTCTGGAAGCCGCTTGTTGAGATTCTTGGATTCAAGAACATTATATTCAAATGGATAATTGCCTTTGCCCTAACCTTCACCTCTATTACTATCATCGGATATGCAATTGTGCTCGCCCATCCGTTCAAGAACATAATGTATGGAATCCTCAGGATTAAAGCGAGGAAAGCAAAAGGCGTGGTCTTTGCTGAATATGGAGGCGATTGGTTTCTGGGCTGGCTAACCGGCATAACCCAAGTCGATGAGAATGTCCTCTATAGGGTGTTCGTGCCCTCTGCGCCAATTCCTATTTCCGGCCAAGTGATGTTTGTCCCTCGCCACAACATAACCTTCACCAGTATCACAATACCGGAACACTTGGCTCAATTGGTCTCCGTGGGTTTCGGCGACTTCCCAGAAAAGATTAATAGTTGTCCCTGTCCCATTTCAAACAATAATCGGCATATTCGCAGCCGATAACCATGATCAATGCCACTCGGATTATTCCGAGTGGCGCCTTTTTTTAATTTAAAATATTTTTAGATAAAAATCCCCAACAACCCCCCGAGTAAACAAATAATGCCGAAAACAACCGCGAATTTGACAAAACTAATTTTGGAAGAAATGTTTAATAAAATTTTCAAGCTTGCCAGTCCTACTAAAAAGCTTATTGGCAAAGCGATCCAACCCCCTGTTAAAATCGATGGGTTCTTAAGAAAAATATAACCGGCTGAAACCAAAACAACCGGAGCTGACATCATATATGATAATTTTAAAATGTCAGAAGGAGATTTTTTGCCCAAGGACAGGGCAAAAATCGTGGAAGCGGAGCGGGAAAATCCCGGAATAACCGCCAAGCCCTGGAAAACGCCGGCGACCAAAGCAAGATTATTCCCTTCCAGCCCAGCTGTTTTGCGGCGTTTGTTAAAACAAGCGGTAAACAACAGGCCAAAACCGGTGATAAATAAAAGACCTGTGCCTAAAACCGCCTTACTCACAAAATTATATAAAACAAATCCAATTGCCAAAGAAACCAAAGTTGTGATTGCCAAAAATTTTAATAGCTCCTTGTTCTTGAATAATAATACTTCTTTCCAATCCTTCCAAAAATACACCATAACCGCTAAAAATGTTCCTAAATGCAGGAACAAGGCGATATCAACAGGGTTAATGTCCTTCACAAGGAATTGGCTTGCCAAAGCCACCATCCCTTCACTGGAAATAGGAATCCACTCAAATATTCCCTGTATGGCTCCCAACAAAATATAAATAATCATTTTTTATAATCTCCTTTTTCATTTTTTATTTTCTTCTGTCCTTCATTCTACCAAAAAACCGCCCCGAGCGAAAGCTCGGAGTGGTTTTTGGAATGTCCAATTTTGATTATTCCCCTTTATTCCCCTGCGTCTACGGGCGGAACAGCTTCTTCTATCATAGGCACAGGCATCGGCCTGATAATATTATCGCTTTCTTTCAAGAGTTCTTTGGCAAGGGGAACGATTATGCTCTTTTGATACAAGAAAGCATCTTGTGGAACTTCAACAATCGGGAACAATAAAGCCGGAACCAATAACTCTTCCGACACTCCTTGGTCGTAGTTATAGAAAAACATATAAACCTTTTGAGGCGCGCCGATTTCTATATCCACTACTTGCCCTTGACTATAATCATAATATCCTCCGTATATTCCCCCTTGTTCCGCCACCTTCAAAATTTTTCCAAAATCTGTTTCCGCTTCATAACTTGAACTGTCATATTTCTGGGTAGTCAGATTATACAAATTGCTCACCTGCATTTCGGGAATATTAACGGAAACTGTCATCCCCTGTTTGTTTCCCGAGGAGTCATAGACCTCTATCCCATTTATAACCAACGGGTAAAGAATTGATATGTCATTAGAAATATACGGCGCTAACCCCATTATCCCGAGCTCTGCCCATTGTTCTTCCCAATAACGGTTCACTTCCGGTGCGCCGTAGTTCGTTGCGCTAATCCCATGATTTATCAAAAATTTATTTGCCACTTCTATAAGGCGCGAGTCCTCTGGAATATCAGAAGGCATTAACGAAGAATTCGGCATACATTTTTCGCCTGATGCGCAACTTACCGCTATATTCTTGAGATAATATACGCTGTTTTGATTAATACTAATTATCCCTTCTGTAAAATTAATATACAATGAATAACCATTGTCGCCTCCCTGCTCTAATGTTAACTGTTTGGCATCAAGCTCTCCAAATTGTTTTAAATCCACTATCCCTAAATTCATCTTGTCAATAATAGCGCCCAAGCCAAATCCTGTTCCGCTATTCTTTGCCCTTTTTAATACATTTACATTCGCTTCATCTAATACTATTGGCTCTCCCTTATAAATAAAATGATAGCTGATGATTCCTGCCGGCGGATATGGGTAAATCGTTCCCGTTTCCGTTCCCGTTCCCGGAGCCAAGGGCGCCGGAGACGCGCTTTCTCCTGTTCCAAGCGCAGAACTACTGGACTTAGAACTGTCTAACGCCTTTTCGCCTGCTGATAAATCTTGAGAGGTAAAAGACAAGTCGCCGAAAGCTCTATTCCCCTTGTCGTTGAAACTAATCTGGGAATTCATCGGGCTTATAGGAATTTCTGTTTTACTCTGGTTCAGGAATATTAAAGGCAGAAGGATAATGGCAACCAGCAAGGCGCCGATTGCCGAATACGCCAGTTTTGAGTTCCTAAATATATTGAGAAAATTAATGCTTTTAAATTCTTTTTGGTCTTTCAATTCCTGAATTTTCTGCAGCAATAGCAAACGGAGGTTTTCTTTGAATTGTTCGTCAATCTCTATTTTAGGCCTTGAAGCGATAACATCCGAAATAATGCTTTTTAATTCCGACTCATACTGCTTAAAACTTGCGTCAATTGAATAAAGGTCCCTTAAGATTGATAAAATTTGTTGTTCTTTTTCTTGGCTCATAAGTTTTGGATTATTAATGATACGGCTAATAGAGACAAGACGACTTCTTTTTTAAGCTGCCGGATTGAGCGGAAGAAAATGACCTTGCAATTTTCTTCACTCTTTCCAATGATTGAGGCAATTTCTTTATATGAAAAATCTTCCCAAATTCTCATAATCACGATTTCCTGATGCTCTTTGCTAAGTTTTTGAAGGGCATTCAGGGCTTGCTCCATCTTTTCTTGAATCTCCGCTTCTTTCTCCAAATTATCACTGGAATGCAACTTCCACATTTTGGATATGTCTAAACTCGGCCTATTGCCCCGGTAATAATCAATAATATTGTTGTGCGCAATCCGATAAATCCAAGAAGAAAAATTGCCTTTCTCGGCGCTAAATCTACTGATGCCTTTCAGGGCTTTTAAAAATGTTTGGCTGGTAATATCTTCTGCTATTTGTTTATCCCGGATTCTATAACAGACGAACCGATAAATTTTCTCGAAATAATTTTCATATAGTGTCGCAAACTCTCCAATGTTACCCTTTTGGCATCTCTCTATAATTTGTTCTTCAAGGTCTTGCATATTAACAACAGGCCCGCTCAATCGCCTTTCCCTTATAATTAAACGAGCCCGGCCGGGGAAAGTAACAATCAGCAAACCGCGATTGATTTAATACTATTATTTTATTTTAACAAATTTTCAAAAATACAAAAGCGCGCCTTTCAATTTACAACGGATTGATTGCCAAAAAGTAACAAAAAATCGTTCCGAAAACGATTTAAGGAAGAATGTACCGATGGCTTCATATCGTGCCGCATATGCTAACACGAATGTGACTAAGATAGAGACCGTGCTCACGCCGCACGCCCAAAATGAAATCTGTTTGGGCTTATTCGGCAATCTCGAGGGATTGGGGAAATTCGTGTATTTTCTGACCAGAGTTTGGAACACTTTCAGCCAAAGTCCGGTCACGATCAATATGTCAATGCCATGAGGTACTAAACGGGGAGAAAACGGGGGGAAGTCCGACTCCCCCCGTTCCTTCCGCTTCCTTCACCCGTTCACACGGACCAACACAAAATGGACTTTCTAAAAATTATGTAGTATAAATAAGTACGTAAAGATACCTACTTTAAAGCTATTCTGTCGCTTTAGAAGGGCGGTTTTAATTTTTATGGAAATAAGAATCTCTGCTTTTAGCAGAGAATCTTGTTTCGCTAAGGTATGACACATAATCTTGAAATAAGAAATATCGCAATTATCGCTCATGTTGACCACGGCAAGACAGCTCTTACTGATGCATTGATGCAACAAACAGGGATGTCAGAAATCGGAGACAGCATGGACAGCGATGTCCTTGAGAAGGAAAGAGGGATAACAATCTATTCAAAAAATACCTCTGTCTACTACAAGGATACAAAAATAAATATCGTGGATACGCCGGGTCACGCCGATTTTGGCTCAGAAGTTGAGCGTGTTTTACGCTCTATAGATTCTGTGCTTTTAGTAGTGGATGCTCAAGAAGGCCCGATGCCTCAAACAAAATTTGTTTTAAAAAAATCACTTGAGCTGGGGCTGAATCCGATTGTGGTGCTGAATAAAATAGACAAATCTGCCGCAAGACCCGATATTGTACAAGAGATGGTTTATGAGCTCTTCCTTAATTTGGGAGCAAATGATGAGCAGCTTAATTTTACTACAATTTACACAATCGCTCGAGATGGTATTGCCAAAATAAATTTAGATGATAACTCCAAAAATTTGGACCCGCTCTTGGATACAATCTTGAGAGAGGTGCCAAACTCTTCAACTGAAGGAGCAAGGGATAAACCTCTGCGCATGCAGCCCTTTAATCTTGCCTATGACAACTTCTTGGGACGACTTGCTATCGGAAGGATTTATGAAGGAAAAATAAAAAATAATGCTAAGGTAATTGTTAAAGATATAGAGGGCAAAACTCGTGAAGGCAAAATCACAGAACTATTTACTTTTGAAGGTCTAAAAAGAAAAAAAGTGGAAGAAGCCGAAGCCGGCGATATTATAATGATTGCCGGTCTTCCTGATGTATTTATTGGAGAAACTATTTGCATAGATGCAAGGCAAAAAGCTTTGCCGGCTATTAAAATCGACGAACCGACAATTTCGTTAAATTTATTTGTTAATAATTCCCCATTCGCCGGAAAAGACGGAGAATATATCACAAACAGACAACTTAAAGAAAGATTAGAGAAAGAATTAGAGGTTAATGTTGGCTTAAAAATTGACTTTTCCGCTGTTGACCATTACCGGGTCTATGGCAGAGGTGAAATGCATATTGCAATTTTGCTTGAAAATATGCGTCGCGAAGGTTATGAAATGCAGATATCACGGCCACAGGTAATTATCAAAGAAAAAGATGGCATAAAACTTGAACCGTTTGAAGAGGTTATCATCAATGTGCCGGAAGAAATGTCAGGGACTGTTATCCAAAAACTTTCGAGTCGATGCGGCAGTATGCTTGAAGTGCTATCGAATCATAACAATACAAAAATTATTTTTGAAATTCCAACCAGAGGATTACTTGGATACCGAAATGAATTTATAGTTGATACTAAAGGTAAAGGAATTATTTATACCCGAGTTATTGGGTTTAGGGCATATACCGGGGCTATCAAAAAAAATGATGTGGGCTCAATGGCCTCAATGGCAACCGGAAAAGCTCTCGGATTCTCGCTTTTTAATCTTCAAAATAGAGGAACCTTATATATTCAAGCTGGCACAAAAGTATACGAAGGAATGATTATCGGAAACACGGCGAAAGGACACGACTTAACCGTAAACCCGACAAAGGGAAAAGAATTAAGCAATATGCGCGCTTCAGGATCTGACGAAGCGATTACCCTAACACCGCCCACGGAACTAACATTAGAGAAGGGTATGGGAATTATGAATCAAGATGAATATCTGGAAATTACTCCACATAACATTCGCTTAAGAAAACAATTGCTAACCGAAAGCGAAAGAGTCAAGGCAAACAGAAATAAATAATTCGGCGCCTGGCGTTATCCCTCCCCCATTTTCTCATTTTCCTGTCTTATGCCACTATTCCATTGATATTAAAAATTGACTGTGCCGCTTTTCTATTTCCCCGGGAGAAATCTTTTTTAATTCTCTCGCTATTATTTCAGACGCCTCTCTTAACTCTTTGTCTATATTAAGGGCTTTCTCGTTGATATAAAACGCCATATCGTTTATTGCGACAAGTTTTAAGCCGGTTAAAGAACGCAACCTAGATAAAGCCACGTATCCCATTCCCTCGACAAAACATTTAGAAAGGTCAATCTCTGCGGCATCTAAATTCATGCCTTGGCTTTTGTGCACCGTTATGGCCCATGCTAATCGCAACGGCAACTGATTTACTCTGGCTATTATTTTCCCCTCTTCGTCAACCGTCCAATTGGCTAATTTTGCAGTAATTTTTTCACCATAAATGGTTTTAACAATCGGCAACCCCTCAATATTAAAATCAACCACATTGCCCTGTGTCCCGTTTACATACCCGGCTTCAAAATTATTTTTTAGAAACATCACCCGCGCTCCTTTTTTCAGAACTAAACGCTCCGGCGCCAAGCAACTTTTCTTTAAGGTCATTATAACCTCGTGTTTTCCTGCGGCGGTCATATGGTAAACAAACTCCTTACCAACAATTTTTCCCAACTCAATGCTATTTACCTCGTCAACATCAATGTTGTGGGTGTATAATTTGGTAGGTATTCCCAAAAGGTCTTTTTGCCGAGACCTCTTCATTAATATCTTTTTGGATTCTTCAATATTGTTGTTTCTAATATGATTCAATAAAGCAGACAAATCTTTATCTTTGTGTCTGTGCTGTTCTTCTATGTAACAA
>Ga0268278_1000210_pt1 | contig 44556 bp, 48 predicted proteins | sample saktaG_3_FD_190135 | JGI IMG/M metagenome (GOLD analysis project Ga0268278, IMG submission 190135) | Saline water microbial communities from Sakinaw Lake, British Columbia, Canada - sak_2010_1_5_55m | ecosystem: Environmental > Aquatic > Non-marine Saline and Alkaline > Saline ...
GGCCGGGCAAAATTATTCTAAAGAAGCTAGTGATAGAATAGGAGCCCTTGATTCCTGTCAAGGACAATATAATAGAAAAAAAGAAGAGCAAATAATTGAAGAAGCTATTAATAGTAAAAATTTTGATTTAGTTAATTGTTTATCTCAACAACACTTAAAAGCATACGAATTAACATTAACTGTGCCCGTGCCGTCGGACTGGCTTCAAATTCACAAAAAATTCCTTAGAGCTTATTGGATGGCTTATCAGGGATATCGTTATTTAACTGAATTTGAAACAGATCCTTTAAAAGGCATTATCGCCATAGAAAAAATAAAAGATGCGCAACAAAAAGAACTTGCTGAAGCGCTTCAATTAATGATTATTGAAGCAGAAAAATATAATTTAAAATAATATAATTTTAAAATGTTATTATTCCAAAAATCACTAGTTAAAAATACTGTTTCGCCAATTCTAATAATATGCATCATCGCAACAATCGCCGGATCTGTTTTATTATATCCCCAAGAAGCAGAAGCATTATGTCCAGTTAGTATTGTAACGGATTCTGATTCTGTACCTGAAACTGGCTGGGAAGCGCTTCAAAATTTCTTTAGAGGGGAGAATGTAGCTATATCATTAGAGAAGTTGCTTATTTCAATCTGGGAAAAAACATGGACGATACTGGAATGGCTTTTGGGTGTTTTTCTCAACCTTCTTCTGCATCAAATTTTAGCTCAGCTTACTAATGATATAGTTAATTGGATACAAAATGGAACCGAACCAAGATTCTTAACAATGGGTTTGGACGACTGGCTCGGAATGGGCGTTGATAACGCTTTGGGAGCTTTTATAGACCAGTATTTGGGAATTGGCTGGCTTTGCGAACCATTTGATATAGATATAAAGATAGCTATGCTTGCCCAGACCACTTTTAAAGAAGAAGCTGAATGTACTTTATCCGATATGGTGGAAAATATTGAAGATTTTTATAATGATTTCTCAAAAGGAGGATGGAAAGGATGGATTGAGCTTACTGAAGGAGGAAATAATGTATATAGCGCTTATTTAATAGCCTTAGATGAAAAAAACAGGATCATCGGCATAGAAAATAAAGAACAAGAAGCAGAAATAGCCAGAGGAGATGGATTTTTCAGTCCTAAAGATTGTATTTGGTATGATGCTAATGGTAGGCCGATTGATCTTCAAGTTGACTCTAATACAGGAAGAAGATATACATCAGGATATAAAGATGTCTGGGGAACGCCTTCTCTCCCTGCAAAATGCCAGCCGAGTACTGATCCTAATGCCGAACCATTTGACACTGTCGGAGGAATTCCAGGACCCTGTTATAAAAAATGTATTTCTCATACTCCCGGCCAAACAATAAGCGATACTGTAAGCGATACCATAGGTGGATATAGGGATACACTTAACGCGCAGATAGGAGCAGCATCTGCCAAAGCAGGGCCCTATTCAGTTTACGTCCAAGCAATTCTTACTGCTTTAATTAATAGAACATTTAAAGAAGGATACGGTCTACTTTTTGCTCAAGACGAAGATGTTCCAACGTCAGAAAATCCGGTACCGCCACTGCCAGTGAATCCAGGCGATAATGAAGAAAATAAAGTAATGGCTAGTCTTTTAAAAACAGCATTGACTTCAATTAAAGAGACTCTAGAATGCGCCGGAGCTAATTGCCTGCTTGACCAGCAAAAACAAAACTTAGCTGTCTTAAAGTTAATCCTTAGTAAATACGAAGAAATCGACTCAATTTTAGATCAGATATTAGATCCTAATAATGCTTGTAGTAGTAGTAGCGTTATCTCATGGGCAAGCAACGAAAAAACGAATGTAACATATAAAATAACAAATATAAAAAAGGAAATAAGCGATCTGCAAGTCGCTATCGCTAAAACACAATCATGGATAAGTCAGATCTCTGCAATTATTTTATCTATTGATGTGTATTCTGAAAAATTTGCTATATGGGAAGCTACTTATAAAGCATCTGACGGAATATATGATCCAAATGATCCTAATGATCCAGTAGTTCTGGCGCAGAAAAACCTTGATAATGCAGAAGACAAAGTTATTGCGCAAACACAAGCATTACTGACAGAAATAAACGGCAGTTCGACAGGCACCACATTTGCCGCTTTAAAAGCAGAAGCAAGTATCGCTTATATGCAAGTTGTTAATTTAGCTCTTGCATTATCCATTAAAAGAGGAGTTCCGTCCTATCCAGCCACAGGAACTCTCTATGCAAGATTAGAAGAAGCAAAAAACATTAAAGAAGCAGCTGACAGCTATCTTTCTGCCTGTCTGTTTGCGCCTTAAAATGAAAAAGAAAGAAATATTTATTCTCTTGCCTCTTATTTTAATCAGCTCTCTGATAATTTATTTCATTAATCCAAAACAACCAACTAACCAAGAGATTAAAGATGGAAATATTATGGAACAATCTCAGAGTGATAAAGATAAGATATCATTAGGATTATTTGGTAAAATAGAAGATATAAAATTAATTGATACAATAAATATTATTCCTGATATATTTTCTAATATTGATGAAAATAAGAAATCAATAGAAAAGGAATTTGAACAAAATTTAGAAAAGAATATAGAACAAAATGAGCAATCAATGGATGATATATTAGCAGAAGTTGAAAAATTATCATTAGAATTAGAACTAGAATTAGAAAATATTAAAGGAGCGCCAAGTTGTTCTAATAGTCAAGATATTGATCAGGAAAGCGAATATTGTGAATCAGCTTGCGCTCAAAGAGAAAAAGAGCTTGAAGAAATTAAAAATAATATTCTTTTCTTTGATCCTTGCGCAGCTTGTGGTCCTTGCATATGTCTATGCCACTGTTGCGGACCAATTTGTTGCGGATAAGATTTATGCTAAAAAAAATTAAAAAACTTATTCCTATCATATTACTGATTATTGCAATTAGCTTGTCAGGGGTTCTTGTTTTTGGAGTAGAAGATGCAGAAGCAGAAACTGATCTTGGTATTGTTGATGGACTTAAAACCATGTTAGGCGGTTTTCTTTTAATGATGCAAGAATTAATCGGAAGTTTAGTTGTTTGGTTAGCTGGTTTAGCTCAAGGTATTCTTAATTTTACTAATCTACAAAATACTCAAATGGTTAAAGATGGCTGGGGAATTGTTCGTGACCTAGTTAATATGCTCTTTGTTTTAATTTTAATGGTTATCGCCTTTGCCACTATTTTAGGAGTAACAACATACGGGATGAAAACGCTTTTGCCAAAATTAATTATCGCCGCTCTTTTAATTAATTTCAGTTTGGTGTTCTGTGGAGTTATTATTGATTTTTCAGGCGTCCTAACTAATTTTTTTATTGAAGACAGTCAGGATTTTTTTATAAATATTGCCGATCAAATGCAACTGACTAAAATAATGGTTGGCACAGTTCAAGAACCAGCTGAAAGTCAGTGGGGATGCGACTGGGCATTATTGCCAGATCAAGTTTGGAGTAACCAAACAGCATGTAATATTTTTTGTAATGTTTCTACGGGTAATAATTGTTATGAAATAACAGCGCCTAAAGTAGATTGGGGTAATATTAAAGGAGATCTTTTTTGGAAAGTTATTGCCGCTTTATTTCTTTCAATAATTTTTACTATTATTGCTGCTTTTGTTTTTGCCGCCTTAGCCTTTCTTTTATTAATTAGAGTTCTTGTTATTTGGTTTTTGCTAATTTTAGCTCCTATTGCCTGGTTTTTTTGGATTTTACCAGCCACGAAAAACTTATGGGAAAAATGGTGGAATAGTTTTATCAAATGGGTCTTTTTTGCTCCAGCCGCAATTTTCTTTATCTGGTTAAGCGTTAATTCTTGGTTAAAATTCATTAAAGGTCAAGCTCCAAAAACTGGCGGAGAAATCATTGAAGGCATGAGTGAAGTAGTTACTAACGACGTTCTTGGGACAAAAATTATGCCTCAAGTAATGGCGCCAGAAAATCTAGTTCAATTTATCTTGGCTTGTGGTATGCTCATTGGCTCACTTATCGTCGCACAGAAAATAAGCATTTACGGAGCATCAGGAGCAATTAATATAGCCAAAGGCGCTGGTAATAAAGTTGGCGAATGGTCAAAAAGCGCTGGTAAAGGAAGTGCTAAATGGGCAGGTAGAAGAGTTCAAACGGCAACGGCTGAGAGAGCTGGAAAAATAGGAAGAGGAATAGGTAATTATGGCGAAAAAATGGGATGGGTTGGTAAAGTAACAGGAGCTAAATGGGCAACAAAACAAATAGGTAGAGGACCTCGAGCTTTTGAAGAAAGAGAAAGAACTGCTTTTGCTGGAGCAGAAAAGAAATACAAAGACAGAACTACTAAAAATCTTGAACAAGACTATGAATCAGCAAATCCACAAAACAAAGCTGCTATTGGTAAAATTTTAGCAGGACGCAAAGATGGACTTAAAAACTTTGATGATAAGAAAATAAAGAAAATGATAGAATTAACAAAAAAATATGGCCAAGAAAAAGATGTTATTGTATCTAGACTTGATTTAGCGCCTATAGCAAAAAACATAGATCCACAAGACATAAAAAAAGTTGAGGAAGAAATTAACGAAGCAGTTGGAAATATAAAAACTAAAGATATAGAAAAGATTCAAATAGAAGCAATCGGAAAGCCAGGTGAAAAATCGGAAGGAAATCAAAAAATGGTTTTTGATGCTTTTAAAAAACAGTTTAAACTTGGCGGCAAATTAGGCAAATCAGTATTAATTAAAGCAGGTGATGAAAACCCAGTGCTTTATAATAGATTAATGGATGATATTATAGGAAAAAATATGAAAGACATGAAAGATGAAATTCGAGAATATTATAATACCACAACAGGAAAGGCAGTATCAAAACCAAAACCAGAAAGCGATAAAGAATGGAGCGAAAAGCATCCGTTATAAAATAAACTATGCTAACTCCACATCAAATTAAACAATTACAAGACATTACTGACCCCTTAATAAGACAAAGGTATTTTAAATATTTTCAATTACCTCAAGATTTACGCAAGACAATATTTAGTGAAGAAACAGCTAGTAAAATGTTGGAAATAGCAAAAAAAAATAATTTAAATGATGACCAAACTTGGTGGGCTTCATATATAGCTGGAATGATTCTATTGGGAGAAACAAATATAATTGATTTTCTAAGATCGGTTGAAAAAGAATGTAATTTAGAAAGAGAGTCAGCCCGTCAACTTGCTAGAGATATCAACAGCGCAATATTCCTGCCAGTAAAAGATGATTTAAAAAAAATCCATAAGATTTCAGAATGGCCAAGAGAAAATGAGAACATGAATAAAAATTCCAATACACCTCAATTAAATGGAAATATAGTTAATTTAAAAAAATAATATGCAATTTAATGTTCCTCAATTTATTGAGATAAAAGATAAAATAATCGGACCGTTAACTCTAAGACAGTTTTTTTATATATTAATAGGCGCAGGCGTGCTTGCTATTTTATGGTTTTTTGCAGAATTATGGATTTTTTTAATTATAGCTATTCCTGTTATTGCTTTTTGCCTGCTTCTTGCTTTTTATAAATTCAATGGAAGGCCATTTATATATTTTGTAGGTTCATTAATTAGTTATCTTCTAAAACCAAAATTATATTTATGGAAAAGAAAAAAATAAAATGTAATTAATAAAATATGATTAGTAAAGACAAATCTGCATTAATCCAAAAACATATACAAATTAAAGAGATTAAAGATGATGTAGTTATTCTTAAAAATAAAGGGATAAGAGCCATTTTAATGGCTACTAGTTTGAATTTTGATTTAAAATCAACCGAGGAACAGGACGCTCTCATTTATAAATATCAGGATTTTTTAAATTCAATTGATTTTCCAATACAAATTATGGTTGCTTCAAGAAAATTTGATATTGACCCATATATCCAAATATTAGAAGAAAAACAAATCGACCAAGAAAACGAACTCTTAAAAATACAGGCATTAGAATATGTTGATTTTATTAAGGGGCTTACAGAAATTACCAATATTATGACAGAATCATTTTATGTTGTTATCCCTTACAGCCCTTTTATTACTAAAAACATGAGTATTTTTGGAAAATTCTTTAAAAGAAACAAAAACATTGAAACAAAAGAAACGGAATTTAACGAATTCAAAAATAACCTCTGGCAAAGAGTTGAATTCGTAGCTGCTGGATTACGCGGCATGGGTGTTAAAACAGCGCCTTTAAAGACAGAAGAATTAGTCGAACTATTTTATAAACTATACAACCCTAACGCAAAAGAAGAGCCGGAACTACAAAAAGCAAAAGAATTAAGAAACCAATAATATGTTATCATTGTTTAAAAAAATAAAATCTACTTCTAATATAGAAGAAACAAGTCATAATATAAATCTTGTTGATTTAATCTCTCCAGGCGGATTAAAAATAAACTCTAATTATATACAAATAGGAGAAAAATACGCTAGAACTATCTTTATATTTACTTATCCGCAAGTTTTAAACACTGCCTGGCTCTCGCCAATCATAACACTTGATAGGGAAATGAACATATCTTTTTTTATTAATCCGATAAATACAAATAAAGCATTAAAGGAACTTACTAAAAAAAGCGCTCAGATACAATCACAAATATCATTACAACTTGAAAAAGGCAAAATTCGCGACCCCAAGCTTGAGACGGCAGTAGAAAGTATAGAAGATTTGCGAGATAAACTACAAAGAAACGCTGAAAAACTTTTTAAATTCGGACTTTATATAACTTTTTTTTCTGATCTTCCTCAAGAACTAGATAAAATAGAAAATGAAATAAGGGCAATACTGGAAAACCAAATGGTTTATGCTAAGCCAGCTGTATTTCAGCAAGAACAGGGATTCATTTCAACGCTTCCTTTAAAAAGCGATAAATTGCTTGTTCATAACAACCTAAACACGGCTCCCTTATCCTCAACATTCCCATTTATATCATCCGATTTAACTGATAATAAAGGGGTTCTCTATGGAATCAACAGGCACAATAATTCTTTAATCCTTTTTGACCGTTTTACTCTTGAAAATGCTAATATGGTTGTATTTGCAAAAAGTGGCTCTGGAAAATCATACTCTGTTAAATTAGAAGTTCTGCGTTCTTTAATGCAGGACACAGAAGTTATTATTGTTGATCCCGAAAAAGAATATAAATATCTGGCAGAAACAGTAGGGGGATCATTTATAGATATCTCTTTAACATCAAATAATCACCTTAATCCTTTCGATTTACCAATACCTGGACCCGATGATAATCCTACTGATATTTTAAGAAGCAATATTATTAATTTAGTAGGACTGTTAAGAATGATGCTTGGAGGATTAACCCCTGAAGAAGATTCAATTATAGATAAAGCCCTTGCAAAAACATACGCCGCAAGAGACATTACAGCTGAGTCGGATTTCAGCAAAATAACTCCGCCTTTAATGCAAGACCTCTACACTATTTTAAAAGGAATGACTGGTGCAGAAAGCTTAGTTAATCGATTGGAAAAATATGTAAACGGAAGCTATGCTATTTTTTTCAATCAGCCGACTAATGTTGAACTGGATAAAAAACTAATAGTTTTTAGCATTAGAGATATGGAAGATGAATTAAGGCCACTGGCAATGTATATTGTCCTTAGATATATATGGAATATTATACGCTCTCAGACAAAAAAAAGAATGATGGTTGTTGATGAGGCATGGATAATGATGCAACATGAAGACGCAGCTTCTTTCCTTTTTGGTATTGCCAAAAGATGCAGAAAATACTATCTCGGACTGACAACAATTACACAAGATATATCTGATTTCATGAAATCAAAATACGGAAAACCAATTGTTACCAACTCTTCTCTTCAATTGTTGTTAAAACAATCTTCTGCGTCAATTGAGATAGTTAAAGAAACATTTAATTTAACCGAAAGAGAAAAATATATGCTTTTAGAAAGCGCTGTTGGCGAAGGAATCTTATTTGCCGGAAATAAGCATGTTGCTATTCAGGTAGTAGCTTCTTACACCGAAGACCAGATTATTACTTCTGACCCGGCGCAATTACTTGAAATAGAAAAAGCCAAACAAGAATTAGCCGAAGAAGAGAATAAAAAAAACAATACAGAAAAAAATTGAAATTATTATGAATAATTACACAGAAGAATTGAATCAAGAAAGAGCTAAAAATTCTAACGTAACAGTCAAAAAAAAGCGAAAAACAGCTCAGTCAATTAGTGAAATCAGCGATGTAGAATTTTTCTTAGCTTTTTGCTTAGCTGTTATTAAAGATATCCTTGATGTCTTAACCTTAGGAGCACTTGGCTGGTCAATAAATATTTTAGTTATTATGATTCTTGGTTCTTGGGTATTATTTCGGCTTCATAAATTTCCAACTTGGAAATTTATAACGGCGACTGTTGGAGATTTTATTCCTCTTGTAAGTATTTTGCCTTTTTGGACTGGATTTGTTGCTATAATATTTTTAGAACAAAAAGGTTATCTACCTAAATGGGCAAGTAAATTGGCTAAAGGAAAAGTTTAAATATGGTTGATATAAAAAAAACAAATTATTTATTAATAACTATATTGATTATAGGATGCTGGTTTTTTATTACTGGATTAGTTCAAAGCCAGACATCGCAAATAGATATAACATTAACATGGTCAACTGATACCTACACGCCATTAGGATATCAAGGCAAAGCATTACCCGTAAGAGGCAGCGATATTGAAGTAGTCGCGAACATTGATGATTCTAGAATTGATTCTGAAAATTTAATTTATAACTGGTTTATTAATGATTATTTTCAAGAAGAAAGTTCGGGATTAAACAAACAAGTTTTAAAATTCAATACGGAAGTAACCATTAATAATAAAAATGTAATTAGATTGGAGATAAAAAATACTAATAATATTTTTTTGGGAATAGCTTATTTATCAATAGAAACATCTGAACCAGAAATTGTTCTTTATGTAAAAAATTTGCCTAATAAATATGAAATTAAATCAAATCAAGAAGCGCAATTCGTTACCAAGCCATATTTCTTTAATATAAACAATACAAATGAATTGAATTATAAATGGAAATTTGATGGGCAAGAAGCTTTAAAGATAGATGAAAATAATCCGAATACGCTTATATTAAAAATAAATGAATTGACTGAATCAATTAAGAAAAAATTAGAAGTTATTGCAGAGAATAAAAATAATAAAAATCAAAAAGCGCAGAGAATAATAGAAATAACATTAATTCCATGAAAAAAATATTAATCATAATCCCAATAATTTCAATAATAATCTGCTTTTTTTCTTTAATTAATATTAATTTCTCTTCAGCTGAATATAAAATAGAAGTAACTATTCCTGGAGGACCAACAGCTGGGGATCCTGTTTCTTTACCGGATTATATTAAATCTCTATATACTTTTGGATTATTACTAATAGGCATAGCTGCTTTAGGTGTTTTGGTTTATGGCGGATTCATGTATATGCTCTCTGATACTGTTGTTTCAAAAGAAGATGCTAAAAAATACATCTGGGCAGCAATTTCTGGTTTAATTTTAGGTCTTTGCGCTTATCTTATCTTAAATACTATTAATCCTGATTTAACATCCTTAACGCCGCCCAATTTGCCAAAACCCTAAAGAACCAGCAGAACCTTAATACCAACCACTCTTGCTAATTGGCGAACCTCCAGAAATCTAAATAAAAATAAACAAAATTACATAAAACTATGACATTAAAAAAAATCTTAATTATTTTAATAATTCTCCTTATAATCGCATTAGGAATTTTAGCTATTTATAATTTTTTTATTAAAGAAAGTCCAAAATCTGATGAAAAATCAGACAACAATACAACAAACGAATATTTAGATAGCAGAATAAAACCTATTTCACAAGAACCAGTCGTTGGACCGATTATTATTAATAATAAGAAGGCCAGATACTATCTTGCCAATAATGGAAATATTTTTGAGTCAGATTTTGACGGTTCAGATAAAACACGACTATCTTCAAATAATCTACCCGGGCTTATCAAAGTCCTTTGGTCTAAAAATAAAGATAAGGTTATTGCTATTTTTGAAAAAGATTATCTACTTGAAAAATATTTATATGACTACAACGCTGATAGTTTTACATTATTAGATTATAAGATAAGATGGATTGCTTGGTCTTCAACACAGGAGAAAATTGCATACCAATACTATGATTCGCAGACAGGCGATAGCAATATAAGTATAGCTAATCCTGATGGCTCTGAATGGAACAATATTTTATCAACAAGGATGAAAGATTTGATTGTTGAGTGGCCCGATGAAAATAAAATAACAATACGCACAAAACCGAGCGGATTAGCTCAAAGCGTTATCTATGCAATTGACTTATTTGATAATAATCTTAAAAAAATAATCAAAGAAACATACGGATTAACCGCTCTTTGGTCTCCTCTTGGAGATAAAATCCTTATTTCAGAAACAAACAGCCAGGGTAAGAATTTAAAATTAAAATTAGTTGATTTAAATGAACAAATAATAAAAGAATTAACCTTTATTACTCTGCCCGAAAAATGCGTCTGGAGCCAGGATAATAGAACAATATTTTGTGCAGTTCCTAAAAGCATACCCGTATCAGCTGTTTTACCTGATGACTATTATAAAGAAAAAATCTCATTTTCTGACGAGATTTGGCAAATTAATTTAGAAACCGAAGATATAATTAAAATAAAAGATAATAGCGACTATGACGCGAAAGAACTTCTTTTATCGCCATTGGAAGATTATCTTTTATTTATTAATCAGAAAGACGGCCTACTTTACTCATTAGAGCTGTAATAAGCCAAAAAATTATTGCTAAATCATTCTTCCAATAAGTCGTATCAACTAACCCATGAATTAATATACAAATCATACTGGAAACAAGGACAATTAAAATAATTGAAGTTCGGCCCTTGCAAAGATCGAACCTCAATGCGTTTTTAAAAAAAACTATTAATAACCAGATCAATCCCATTAAACCAATTATGCCGGTCTGCAGCCAAAAAGCCAAAAAGATATTATGCGGCTGAGGAACAGCCCATTCTAAATACGGCTCAAAATTAATTTGCTCATCTAAATAATATTTTTGAAACATACCGGGACCAATCCCAATTAAGGAATGGTCTTTTATTATTTCCCAAGAGCTTTGCCAAATAACTAAGCGTGATTTTAAAGAAGGATAAGAAAAATCAAGAAATCCTTGAAATTTATAGCTAGAAGCTTGAAAAGAAAAAAATAAAATAGTTATTAAAAAAAATAAAAATATATAACGCAATCTAATCTTTAAAAATATTAGAATAAAAATTACAGCGCCTATTAATCCGAGCCAGGCTCCATAGGAATAAGTCAAATAAATAACAGTTATTAATAATAAATAATCAGCAATAAGTAATATTTTTAATATCTTATTTTTAACAAGAGAATAAATATAAAAAGATAAGAATAAAAGAGGGGACAGAAACATAGCTAAGTAATTTGGCGAATTATAAAATGCTTGTAATCTATTATCATATGTTAAATTTTCATTAAACCAATAGAATAAGGAAATTAAGGCAACAATAGAACCAGATAAAATAAAAGAAAGAATAATATTTTTAATTTGCTTTTTTGTTTTAAGACTATTAATAATAACTACAAAAAAAAGCATTGGCGCGACAAACCATGCTTTCCAAATGCCAGCGCTAACTTGAATGTCTAATGATAATAAAGTTGAAATAGTAGCGCCTAAAAAAATTAATAATGCGGGTATATAAAATTTGCAATCTATAATTTTCTTTTTCTTAATAATAAAATAAAATAACCAAATAATAAAAAGCGGATAAATCATTAATTCTAAAACCGTTATTGGAATCCAGGCAATTTTAAAACTAACCAAATATAATGGCAAAGAAAAAACTATTAAATAAATAATAAAATTAATTATTTTCTGCATTATTTTTAAATAAAACAGTAGATAAACCTAAGATGATCATTAATAACGCTAAAACGCTTGGACTATAAATCGCTGTTTCAAAAAAGCTATGTATAAAAAAATAAGATAAAGAGCCAATTAAACAAATTAAAATACATTTTTGATTTTCATTATTTAAAAATTTTAATTTTTTAACAATCTGCCAGATTGTTCCTAGAATTAAAAATAACCAGACAATTAAGCCAAGGAATCCAATCTCTGAAAAAATATCCAAATAAAGATTATGAGCTGTAGCTGGATTTCTATAATCAAACTCAGAATCAATAGCTAGAGAATAATTTCCCAATCCTATCCCGCTCCAAAAACTATTCATCCCTATATTGCTAGCAATCTGCCACATTTCTAAACGTCCAGCGTTTGAACCTTCACTTAAATTAAATGTTGAATAAAATCTATCCGCAATCGGAGTTACAGGAATAATAAAGATCAACAAAGACAAGCATAATAAAATAATTATTTTTTTATCATGAAGATACTTCCAAAAAAGAAAAATTAAAATTAAAAAAGAAATAATAATGGCAATATAAGATCCGCGAGCAAATGTCAATAATAATGCAATATATAATGTGGAATATAAAATAAAAATAATTGAAAATTTAGCTTGATTTCTTCTAATTGTCCAGTAGAGTAAGACCATAACTAATGGCAAAATAAGTCCAATATAAAAGCTAACCATATGTGGATCAGAAAAAAGAGAAAATACCCTCATCATAGTTTCTCCACTTACATTAACAAGCCAGCTTGGATAAGCTAAAATCATAGCCCCTAAATTAAAGCCTGAAAAAATAGGCAGAATATTAATAGCCCAAAAACTATAAGTTTTCTCCAGCCCAAAAACAAATTGAGATAAGAACTGAAGTAAACCGATTAAAGCTAAAAAACTGCTGCTAATTGCTAAAATTAAAATAGTTTTTTTAATTTTTTGCCAATTATTTATTAAAGCAATAATTAAAAAATAAAGAGGAAAAATAGATAGGAAAAAAATAATTTTTCTTATTCCCCAAAAAATATTTTCTGCGCCTATTAAAGAAAGACAGGACAAAAATAAAAAAAGAATTAGACAAATTCCTTGCAAATTATAAAAATAATTATTTCTAAATAGGTCTTTGTTAATCAATTTTTTAACAACAAAAAATAAAAAGAAGAAAATAATAAAAACCCTAATAGACGCCAAATCAAATCTAATACTAGGATTTAACGCAATTTGAAATGGGATATATGCTATTAAAAAAAGAAGCCAGGCAAACATTATTTTTTAATTAAATTCCTCACATTGTTAAAAGGTATTCCATTAATTAAATGCAAAAAACCAAAATAAATTAAACCAGATAAAACAATAAGAATAAATAAAGATAAATTATGTAAATAATAAAGGGGAATAGCCATTATTAATCCAGCCAAAATATATTTAAAAATAGAATTAAATGATGGTAGAGATTTAAGTATTCTATAAAGAATAATCAACATCAGTCCTGTTACAATAAATTCAGTTAAAATAGTTGTCCAAGCTGCGCCATAATATGAATATTTAGGTATAAAAATAAAATTGGCTATTAAATTAATTCCTGCGCCAATTCCGTAAATATAAATTAATTTTTTTTGCTCTTTTAAAGAAATAATCATATTAGAAAAAAGAACTCCTAAAAAAATAATACCTCCAGCAATAATCAACAAATTTAAAACTCCAGCTGATAATAAAAAATCTTTCCCAGCTATTAAAATAACAATTTTTTTAGAAAGGAAAAATGTTCCGATAATTAATGGAACAGTAAAAAGCAATAAAATATCCAAAGCTTCTTGTGTAATTTTATTAAATTTTTTTCTTAGGGAAAAAGCATATTTAGACATTAACGGCATTACTAATCCAATAAACATTGCAGGGAAAAAAAGCATACTCTCTAAAAACTTATAAGACAAATTATAAATACCAACATCAGCAGGTGGCTTCATTAAAGAAAGCATAATCGTATCTAATTTGAAATAAATTACAGTAAAAATAATAGCTAAAGCCAGAGGCAAGGATTCTTTTAATAAAGAGCGCCAAAAAATAAAATCAAATTCAAAAGAAATACGGACATATTTTCTAATAAATATAAAAACCAAAATAAAATTAATCGAAGCGCCCACTACAAAAGCGAAAACAATAAACAAAAAATTTAATTTTTGCCAGATGAAAAACAGAATTAAAACTAATTGAAATAATCTACCCACAAGTTCTGCTATGGCAACATTGTTCATTTTTAAATATTTTTGAAAAACACCCACTAGAACCTGATGATTAGACATCATCCAAAAACCAAAAGAACCTATTAAAACTCCTAATTTAACTTCATTTGTATAAGGAAAAAAATATACAATTATAGGAGCAAAAGAAAAAATAAATAATCCGGCAAAAAATCTTAAAGTAAAAGAATTATTTATTATTTTTTTTTCATTTGCATTAGGTCTTGAAATATCCCTTAAACAAATAGAGTATAATCCCAAGTCAGCTAGAACCGTAAAAAAATATAAAAAAGCTAAAATAACCGAATAATAACCAAAACCATCTTTGCCAAGATAGCGCGTAATAAAGCCAATTATTACTAAAGAAAGGGCTAGTCCAATGATTCTAGCCCCAGATGAAATAATGCTATTATAAGCTATTTTTTTATTGAGCATATTTTATACTTGATTCTGTCTTCTTTTTAGTTATTTTTTTTTGAATAATAGCATCTTCAACTATAATTCTATCTTTCTCTATTTTAATAACCTGACTAGAGCTAATAATCAACGGATTTTTAAAAAATCCAAGGAGATTTCCTTGGACATAATATCTTACAATGGCCTGCGTTGAAATATTTATATCAAAATCAACGACCCTACCTAAGTAATAACCACTTCTATTAATGACTTTATTATTAATAATTTCTTTCGCTTTAATGGACATTAATTAACGAGGTCTTACAATTATTCTTCTTTCTGGCTCATATCCAATACTTTCTGTATTTATTTGAGAATCATTAATTAAAGCTAAATGTATAATTCTTCTTTCATAAGCAGACATTGGCTGAAGAGTAACAGCAACTCTCTTTGATAAAACCTGTTTAGCTATATCTTTTGCCAAATTTTTTAAGAGATCTATTTTATTCTTTCTATAGTCGTTAACGTCTAGAATAAATTTTACTGATTCATTGGTTTTTTTATTAACTAAAGTCCTTGCGATACATTGTAAAGCATCTAAGCTTGCGCCTGCCTGGCCGATTAAAAAACCAGCTTGATCTGTCTGAATATTAGCTATTATATTATCCTCATCAAAATTGTTAATCAAAACACTACCGTTAAAATTCATTAATTTTAGTAATTCTGTAACAGTTTTCTTTATGATATTTTTTTTATCCATGATTTTTAACAATTTTATTATCTATTTTTGTAAAATATTGCTGGACAATACCAAATAAAGTTATCACTATCCAATACAAGGGTAAAGCTGCTGGTAAACTTAATGCAATAAAAACGGTTATCAATGGCATAAAATAAGTTATTTGCTGACCCATTAAAGAAGAAAAATCCATATTTCCAATTTTCATCCCTTGTTTCTTTCCAGCAATTTTTTTAGGCATAATCATTTTTGATTGAATAAACTGAAGAATACCAGCAATAACAGCTAGAGTAATACTTCTTGTGGAAAGATCAACTAATCCTAAGAACATAAAATTAAGAGATTCTGGCCTTTGGACAAAACTATAAAGACCATTCAGTCGTTCAGGATCTAACCCTGTAAAAAAAACACGATATAAAGCAATAAGAATTGGGAACTGAACTAAAATAGGAAGACACCCAGTCATTGGATTCACTTTATTTTCTTTGTACAAAACCATCATCTGCTTAGCTTGCTCTTCTTTATTTTTATATTTTTTTTGAATCTCTTTTATTTTTGGCTGTAAAGCGCTCATTGCTTTTTGTGACTGGATTGCCTTTTTTGAAAGAGGATAAAGAATAAAACGGATTAAAATCGTTAAAATAACAATTGCTATTCCTAAATCATTAAAAGAGGCATTACTATAAAGCCAAATTAAAGAATTAAATAAAGGATAATAAAGAACTTGATTAAATATATTTATTATAAATTCCATTTTTTAAATAATTAGCTTTGATTTTTTTAATAAATAAACTAAATTTTCTTTTATTTCTATATATTTCTTTTCTATTATTTCTTTATCAACAAAGACAATAATATCAAAACCTATAATAATTCGTTTAGAATTTAATCGTATAATTTCTTCTAATCTGCGTTTAATTTTATTTCTCTGAACAGCTTTTTTTGATATCTTTAATCCTACTATAAAAGAAAATCTACTTATTTCTAAATTATTTTTTAAAAACTTTATTTTAATAAAATCTTTCTGTTTGTATCTTCCATTTTTAAATACTTTCTTAAAATCATTGTCCTTTTTTAATTTATATTTTTTTGAAAGCATGCCAAAAATTAAACGGTTAATTTTTTACGCTTTTTTGCTCTTCGTTTAGATAAAACACGGCGACCATATCTAGTAGACATTCTTACCATAAAACCATGTGTTTTTTTTCTTTTCTTCTTTTTGGGATTATAAGTGAAAGACATAATGTGTTAATTCTAGTATTTTTTTTTATTAAAGTCAACTTAAAACACGCTTTAATTAAATAATAATTCTTCACAGTTCATACACATCTTGTTAACAAAAACACGTATTTTGTTTATTTGTTTTATTATGATACAATAATTAAAAGTTATAATATATGAATCTAAAAGAACTCTGGCAAACTGTGCTAGGCGAAGTTGAATTAACTATTTCTAAAGCTAGTTTCATTACTTGGTTTAAGAACACTAAGATCCATTCTAAAAAAAATGGCGTTATTACTGTAAGCGCGCCTAATGGTTTTACAAAGGAATGGCTTGAAAATAAATATAATAAACTTATCTTTAAAATTCTTCGTAATAATTCTCCAGACATCAAAGAAATTCAGTTTATGATAGGCAACGAAAAAACACTTACTAATACTATTAATAAAACAATACCAAAAATAATACCAACCAATATTGGTGACCAATTAAATTTTCAGGAATTTAGTTTTAATAAAGAAACAAATTTAAATCCTAAATATACTTTTGATAATTTCGTTGTTGGTTCTTTTAATGAATTGGCCCAGGCGGCCAGTAGAGCCGTTGTTGATCATATGGGAACAATGTATAATCCTTTATTTATTTATGGAGGTGTTGGATTAGGAAAAACACATTTACTTCAAGCAATGGGGAATGAATTATTTAAAAGATATCCCAATAAAAAAATCAAATATCTTAGCTCGGAAAAATACACAAGTGAATTAGTTGATGCTATCCAAAAAAAAGGAATGGATTCTTTTAAAAATAAATATCATAAAATAGATACTTTAATTATTGATGATATTCAATTTATTGCTGGTAAAGAAAAAACACAAGAAGAGTTTTTTCATATGTTCAATAGTCTCTATCAGAAAAATAAGCAAATTATTATAAGCTCAGATAAACCACCTAAATCAATTTCAACTCTAGAAGAACGTCTTCGCTCTCGTTTTGAAGGGGGGATGATAGCTGATATTAGTTATCCTGATTTAGAAACCAGAACAGCTATTTTAAAAAATAAAATAAAAGAAAAGAAAATCAAAATTTCTGAAGATGTTATAGATTATATTTCTTCACATATTCAAAATAATATAAGAGAATTAGAAGGAGCGCTTAATAGAATTATAGCTTTTGCGCAAATAAATAAAACAGCGCCTGATATAAAAACAGTTCCTCAAATATTATCTCAAATTATTAACTCGCCAAAAAGAAAAACTAATTATAAAAATATTCTTAAAACAGTGGCTGATTTTTATGATGTAAACACAAATGATTTAATTAATAAATCAAGAAAAAAAGAATTAGTCCATCCTAGACAAATAACCATGTATTTAATTAGAGAAGAATTAAATAATTCTTATCCTTATATAGGAGAAAAATTAGGAGGAAGAGATCATACAACAGTAATGTATGCTTGCCGAAAAATAAATAAAGAGATTGTGGACAACGAGTTATTCCAACAAGAGATTAATTTAATTAAAGAAAAAATATACAATTAATAAATAATTTTTCCACAAGTTATTTACTTTTTTAATAACATATTATAAATTATAAAACATAATATATAGATTATAAAAAAAGAGTTTTACACAGATTTATAAATACTAATAATATTAATAATAAATAAATTTAATTAAATTATAATTATTAAAATGAATATAATTTGTCTTCAAGAAAATTTTAAAAAAGCATTAAATATAGTTGAAAGAATAATTGGTAGAAATTTAACATTACCAATATTAAATAATGTTTTATTATCTATAGAAAATAATAAATTAAAAATATCTTCAACTAATTTAGAAATAGGAATTAATTGTTGGATTCCAGGAAAAATTAAAGAAAGAGGAAGTATTACTGTTCCAGCTAAATTAATTAATGATTTTGTTAATAATTTACCTAATGAAAAAATAGAATTAAGGGTTAAAGATAAACAATTAGAATTAAAATGTAAGAAATTTAAATCTATTTTAAAGGGTTTAAGTGCTGATGATTTTCCAATTATTCCAAAAATTAAATTACAACCATTAATAAATATTAAAAATAATTTATTAAAAAATAGTTTTATACAGGTAGTTGAAATGGCTTCAACTTCAGAATCTAGACCTGAAATTTCAGGTATATATATAAATTTTTATAAAAATACAATTAAATTAGCAGCTACTGATAGTTTTCGTTTAGCTGAAAAAAATATAGAAATTAATTCTAAAGAATTAAAAGAACAGTCAATTATAATACCACAAAGAACTGTATTAGAAGTGATTAGAATTTTAAGCGAAAAAAAAGAACAAGAAGAAGTAAAAATTACTTTATCAAATAATCAAATTTTATTTGATTTTAATAATACACAAATAATTTCAAGATTAATAGATGGACAATACCCAGATTATCAACAGATTATCCCATCTAATTCAGAAACAGAAGTAATTATTAATAGAGCCGAATTAATTAATAATATTAAAGTCGCAAGCTTATTTACTGGAAAAGTTAATGATATTAAAATATTTGTTGATCCTAAAAAATCTATAATTGAAATTTCCTCAAAAGATGCAGATATAGGAGAAAATAAATCTAAAATAGAAGCAGAAATTAAAGGAAAAGAAGTTGAAGTAATTTTTAATTACCGTTATATTTTGGACGGTTTGAATAATATCTATAGTGACAAAGTAATTATAGGTTTGAACGATAATACTAAACCAGTCTTAATAAGACCAGTTGGAGATATTAATTATTCTTATATAGTTATGCCAATTAAGGTTTAATTTAAAAATCTGTTTTAATAATTATTTTATCTTCTTGTCTATTTAAAACATTATCATAAGCCCTAACTTTTATAGTTTGCTCTTCTTGATCTAATAAGTAAGGGAAAATATTAAAAGTTATTGAATAAGGTTTAATTTTGTCGGTACCAATAAATTGGTTGTTAATAAAAAAATCAAGCTGTTTAATTTCTAAGGGGGCTTCTGCTTGGGCTTGTATCGTTAAGATATACTGATTAATAAAACTATTTTTTACTGGAAGAATAATTTTTATATTAGGCTGATTTTCTAATATATGAATATCATCGTACTCTGTTGGAGGGCTTTGATTATCTGGAGCCCATTCTAAAACAGATTTTTCCCATTCTTCAAATTGCGGATCCTGGTTTGGATTATTAGGATAATCACCTAATGGGTCATCTTTATTAATATAATAAAGTATAGAATGAATTTCTTGATATGATTTTTCTTCAATTAAATCAGGTGGTGTTAAATCAGTTGCTAATTTTCTTGAGATTTTATCAATTTTTACATTATTATTATAAGTAAATTGGCCATTAAGTATTGGTTTAGTGGTTGTCGTGGTTGGTTCTGGGGATGTGAAATTTTCCGCGCTTTTAGGTAAAATAAATTCATCGTTTTCTTTATTTTCTCCATTATTTTCATTAGTTTTAAATTCATAAGCTTTAATCATAAATTCATTCCATATTGGGGCTGCTACACTCGCGCCAGCAGCTCCTTGTCTCATTTTCTCGTCATAATCATTATTACCAGCCCAAACTCCAGTGACTAAACTTGGCGTATATCCAATGGTCCATCCATCAGCATAATCTTGCGTAGTTCCTGTTTTTACAGCTGCTGGAATTCCTGGGAGATAAAGCCTTGAATGAGTTCCAAACATAGGCGCTCTTGCCGAATCATCTGAAAGAATATCATTAATTTGTCTTGAGGTTTGTTCATCAAGAACTCTTGTTGGATTTTCTCTATATTTTTCTAGAATATTCCCATTAGCGTCTTCAATTTTTAAAATTATACTTATTGGATATTTAACTCCTTCAGTTGCAAATACTCCATAGGCAGCTGTTTCATCTATTAATTTAACTTCTCCACCGCCTAAGGCTAAAGATAGTCCATATCTTTGTCTGTCTTTTAAAGTTGTTATCCCCATATTTTGGGCTAATTTAATTGTTTCATCAACTCCTGCGAGATAAAGAATTTTAACAGCTGGAATATTAATTGATTGTGCTAAGGCGCTTCTTAAACTTATTGGTCCACGGAATTTATTATCATAGTTTTTTGGGATATAATCTATTGTTCCAAATTTTCCAAAATTTGTTTGTAAGTCAAATACTATTGTTTCAGGAGTATATCCTTTTTTAAAAGCAGCAGCATAAGCAAATGGTTTAAAAGAAGATCCAGGTTGTCTATGAGGGCTTGTAGCAATATTAAATTGATCTTCATCATAATTTTTTGAACCGACTAATGCTATAACCTGGCCCGTTTTTGGATCAATAGTAACTAAAGCAGCATTACTTGCGTTATATTTCTCTTTATTTCTAATTGCTTTTTCGGTAATTATTTCTTCGGCAATTTGCTGTAAGTCCCAGTCTAATGTTGTTTGCACTTTCAATCCTGCCATATTTATATCCGCATAAAGATTGCCATATTTTTCTTCTAAATATTCCTTGACCATAGTGACAAAATGATGAGCCTTAAGATTTATCTGCGATGCATATTCTAATTTTTCTTCTTTAGCTTGGTTGGCTTGTTCTTCTGTAATATAGCCAAAAGAAATCATTTTGTTCAAAATATTATTTTGCCTGTCTTTAAGTTCATCTAAATGAGAGCCATAAGGAGAATAATAACTTGATGCTTGCGGGAGCGCGGCCAGAAGCGCTGCTTCGGCCAACGTAATGTCTTGAGCTGATTTATTGAAAAATGTCTGGCTAGCCGCTTCAATGCCATAAGCATTAGATCCATAAGGAATTTGATTAAGATATGAATTTAAAATTTCATCTTTGGAATATTTTCTTTCCATTATTAGCGCTAAAATAGCTTCTTTAATTTTGCGAGTATAGGTTCTTTCAGATTGTGGACCTCCCAAATAAGCGTTTTTGATAAATTGTTGCGTTATGGTTGAGCCGCCTTGCTCTATTTTTTTTCCTCTAAAATTAGCAAGAATAGCCCTAATAATTCCTTTCCAATCTATTCCAATATGATGATAAAAATTATCATCTTCAATAACAACAGTTGCATCTTTTACATATTGAGGTATTTGTTCAAATGGAATTATTGTTCTTTTTTCTTCTCCATGAATATCATATAGAATTATTTTTCCGGTGCGATCGTAAATTTTAGTTGATTGAGCTATTTGGCGCTGGCCTATTTTAGTAGGATCAGGCAAGTCTTTAGCGAAATAAGCAAAAACGCCAATTCCTGTAAGAAAAGTTAAAATAAAACAAAAAATAATAAAAAATATTATTATTTTGATGATGTTTCTTTTTTGTTTCATTGTTTTCTTATTTTCGCAGAATTGACCTGTTTTGGCAAGGATGATATGATTAAATTAATTATGAGTCAAGAACAAAAAATACAAAAAGCTCTAACTAGAGGAGTTGAGAATATTTATCCTAATAAGGCATCTTTAGAAAAAATACTAAAGTCAGGTAAAAAAATTCGTCTTTATTGCGGTTTTGATCCAACAGCATCAACTCTTCATATTGGTCATGCTATTCAAATTAGAAAATTAGCTCAATTTCAGAAACTAGGCCACGAAGTTATTTTTTTAATTGGAGATTTTACTGGTATGATTGGAGATCCCACAGATAAAAGCGAAACTAGAAAAAAATTAACCAGAGAAGAAGTCCTTAAAAATTCAGAAAATTATAAAGAACAAGCAGATAAAATTTTAGATTTTTCCGGAAAAAATTCAGCTAAAATAATGTATAACAGTGAGTGGAATGATAAGTTAAATTTTGTTGATTTAATTAAAATAGCGTCTAAGTTTACAGTTCAGCAAATGCTTGTAAGAAGTATGTTTCAAGAAAGAATAAAAAAAAATCAACCAATTTATTTACATGAATTTTTATATCCCCTAAGTCAGGCCTATGACAGCGTGGCTATGGGCGTTGATTTAGAAATAGGCGGTAATGATCAAACATTTAATATGCTTTGTGGTAGGGATTTAATAAAAGCGATTAATAAGAAAGAGAAATTTGTTTTAACAACTAAGTTGTTAGTTGATCCTAAAGGAGAGAAAATGGGCAAGACAACTGGCAATATGATTGTTTTAAATGAAAAGCCAGAACAAATGTTTGGCCAAATTATGTCTTGGCCTGATGGTTTAATTATTCCAGGATTAGAACTTTGTACTGATCTGCCTATGGAAGAAATTAAGCAAATAGATGAAGATATTAAGAGCGATAAACTAAATCCGCGAGATGCTAAAGCAAGATTGGCTAGAGAAATTATCTCTATACATCATAATAAAAAATCTGCTCAAGAAGCAGAAAAAGAATTCGAACGCATTTTTAAGGAGAAACAGAGACCAGCAGAGATGCCTGTTTGTAAATTAAGCGATAAAAAATATAATATTTTAGAATTACTAATTAAGACGAAATTAAGTTTAAGTAAAAATCAAGCCAGACGTTTAGTTGAACAGGGCGGAGTTAAAATAGATAATCATAAGATAAAAGATAATAATCAGGAAATAATTACTAAAGATAAAATGATTATCCAAGTTGGCAAAAGAAAATTCATTCAAATAAGAGTTTAATTTGAAATAATATTTTAATTAACAAAAACCCGTTTAAGGCGGTTTTTTAGTTTAACAATTTTAAATTTTTTTTTATCCTTTAGCTAGAAAATTAGGAAAAAAGAATTTTTTAAACTTAATTAAATGGATCTGTTTTATTTGAAAAGATTTGTAAACAACCTCAACTACATTATTTGCCCAAGGCGTTAATTTCTTGTATGAACTATCTAGAACCTGATTTAACGTAAGAATGCGACAGAGTCGGCGATTAGGACTGAAATGGGATTTTTTTATAGAAACTCCATCAGCTAATAAAAATTCCTCTTTGTTTTCAAGATGTTTTAAATCATATCCTGGTCGCAAATATTTTAATGAGGACTTATTATTTAATTTATAGATTCCTGCTTTCAATTGTTGATGGTTTCTTGCCCAATGTCCTGTTAAATTATGAAGAATCATTTGAGCGCCTATTTTTTTCTGGCGCATTAATTTATTTATGTTGTCTATGTCTAGTTGATAATCAGTATCAAGAAACGCTAAAACGTGAAAGGCTAAAATAGGGGGTTCGTTGTTTAATAATTGAGCCATATTTATGGTTGGGCCAGTGCCAAGTAAACGGGGATTGCATTCAACTAAATAAAGTTGATTGGTTTTTTCGTCTAGAACAAAATCCAACCCAAAGATTCCTTTATAATCATGTTCTTTTAGATGTTGTCCTACTTTTTCTACATAATTATATGCTTGTTTAGATATTTCTTCATCAAAATTAGAGCTAGTCCAATCATGACCACAGAACAGGCCAGAACCTTTTTCAGGATTATAAAGTTGTGAAATGTCTAAAATTTGATGTTGGAGACTAGTTGAAAGAATGCCATATTGAGTAACGCATCCAGCTATGCTTGGCGAAGGGCCTTGAATGAATTTAGCGACAATTACCTCTGTTGGCGGAATCATTTTTTTCTCATCTTCTTCGTCCCATTTTTGTTCCAATTTTTCTATGGTTTTTTCAAAATCTTCTTTATTATGAATAAAGAAAGTTCCTTTTCCTCCGCCCTTGGTTGGGTGTTGGATCACAAAAGGCAGGCCATATTTATTTATTAAGTGGCCGTAATGTAATTTATCTAATAGCGATATTTTGCCAGGTGGAATAGGAACCTCAATCTCTTGAAGAACTTTTCTGAATTTAATCTTATTTTCAAACATTTTTTTGCCAAAGAAAGTAGGATTAGCTAGTAGTTGCCAGTTATTTTCTTTGCAAATTCTTTCCATTTTGCTTGATGCTCTTAATACAAGCATTGCTGGATTTTTGAATTTATCAAGATATTCTTTGGTTTGTGGCAGTTTTAGAACGGTTGTAGCGTTGCGCGGTTCGCGGATATGTTTTGTCCCCATTCTTTTTTCTAAGGAAAACACTTTAATGTCTTTTTCAATTAATTTAGTATCTAAACTATAGCGCAAAACTATAATCCGGTAATTAGAAATAATATTTTCTAACCCAAGGCGATCAAAAGCATAAGCCCCTATGCCAAATATGGGCGTCTTTATCTTTTTAAATAATTCTTTTAAAGTTTTTAAATCTTTAACAATCATTTATTTATCCTCTCCTTCCCATAAAAACATTTTTTGCGGGATCAACTAAGAATCTTTTTAGATCTTTTCTTCCGATAATAATATCATACTTCAATTCCTCTCGATCAGCTATAAAAGCTTCAGTGCTTACTAATCTTTTATCCAAATAAAATGAGAAATTAATAATAGATCTTTCTTCAGAACCTAAAGCTCCTCTTACTTTTTTATAACCAATAATCTGATTAATTCCCAATTGTTCGGCTAAATTTTTACATAACGTTGTTCTATAAGCGCCCGTATCAACTTTAGCCATTGTTGGATATCTATTTTTTTCTCCATCTAAAATTTCTATTGGTTCATTAATACCAATAACTTTTCTTCCTGAAATTTCTTCTAACTCTTCTTCTATTTCTCCTCCAAAAAGATCTTGCGCTAATTTTACCCCTCTTTTTATTGTTTTTACTTTAAGACCTTTAACTCTTTGTAATCGCTCGTTGAGCGGGGCTAAATTAGCAATTTGAATAGATAATCCCGGTCTTGCATTAAGCTCCAAAATTATTGGTCCTTTTTCCCTGTCAATAACAATATCTATGCCAAGAAAGCCGATTTTAGTTATTTGTTGAGCATTAATGGCAAGTTGTAAAACTTCTTTCCACTCAGGCACTTGCATCCCTTTTAACGATAATCTTGTTTTTGGAATATATTCAATTATTTTATCATTTTGTATAGCTGTCGTGGTAGTTCCTGTGCCCATATCAATGCCAACTCCAATTCCTCCTAGATGAAGATTTGCCTTGCCGCCTGATTCTCTTGTTGGGAATCTCATTTCAGCCATTACTGGAACCGAATTATATACAATAACTCTAATATCTGGTATACCGCGGTAGCTATATGGCTTAAATAATTTTAAAAGTTTAATTCTTTCTTCAAAAAAGGCAAAATCAGGAAGGATCGTTCTAGAAAAATTACCCTCTAAAATATTTAGAATATGGCTTTGTAAATCCTTTATTTCAATTAATTTCTTATCTGCTTTAACCCAAGGATAAGGCGGTTTCTTTTTTCGTCCATATATAACAAGGATGCCTTCGCCACCAAACCCTTTATTGGGCTTTAAAGTGAAGGTTGATGGCAGTCCTGTCCAGTCAAACGTTCTAAGTTCTTCAATTTTTTTGACAACTGAATATGTTTGCAAAACAGGCAATCCATTTCTTGATAGTATCTTTTTAGCTAAAAGTTTATTATCAGCAATACGAATAGCCCTCAAAGAATTAGAGGGCCGTAAATAAGTGAGATTACGGGCATTAATGCCCAAAAGCTTTTTAGATTTTTTTAAAAAATCAACCATAACAAGATTATTTTTTTTCAGATGGCTCAATAGATTTAATTACTTTTCTAAAACGCGCGTATTCTGAAATTCTTAATCCTGTCCATTTGCCTAATAATATATTTATTACAATAGTCCCCATGATAATAAAAAAAGGATAAGTTAAAGTAAAATTTTTAAGCCATGGCCAAATAGCAACCCAGTAGCAAATAATAGAAAGAATTAAGGTCTCGATAGTTAAAATGATTGCTTCTTTATTTCCTCTTTCTATTTGAGATGCTATGAATTTCTCAACCAATATAATCATAATGACAATAGCAAAAATAGAAGCGGCTGTTAATCCATTTCGTCCTGAATAAGCTCCTTCTAAAAAGACAATAAGAATAGATAACACTACTGCTGTTAAAATAATTGCCATCCTAGGAAGATATAATAATCTAAAGCGCTTAACAACCAATCTGGTTAATGTGCCGACAAGAATGATTATTATAAAAAAAGCCAAGCCGTATTTTAATCCAGTAGCTAAAAATGCAAAAGCAATAATTAAAGGTGTGTAAATTCCAAATCCTTTAATGCCGATAACCTGTCTGGCAAAAGCAATGATTGTTGCGACAACAGGAAGCATTAAAAGCAGGATGATTGCTTCTTTTGATACGCCTTGATTAATCATATATTGAGTTATAATAGACATAAATTTATCTTGTTGAGTTAGCGCAACAGATGGCTGCGGCTAAAGCATCAGCGGCGTCATCTGGCTTAGGTATTTGTTTTAAATTTAGCAATAACTTAACCATTTGTTGAACCTGATTTTTATCGGCTCTGCCATAACTAGTTACTGCTTGTTTAATTTGAAGCGGGGTGTATTCAATTATTTGCATTTTTGTTTTTGCCGCTCTTGCTAAAATAACCCCTCTTGCTTGGCTTACCTTGATGGCTGTTTTAATATTCTTGAAGAAAAAAATATCTTCAATAGCTATTCTTTCTGGCTGATATTTCTTAATTATTTTAGATAACTCTTTATCTAAAATGTTGAGCCGTTCAGCAGTTGAATAGTCAGTAGTTGTTTCAATACAACCATAATCAATCATTTCAAGATTGTTATCTTTTTTAATAACGCCATATCCCGTGGCGGCAGTGCCGGGATCAATTCCTAATATTATCATAAAATTACTTTAAATTACTATATATTTCTTGTGTATCGTCATTTTCATCTAGCGCATCAAAAAGTTTTTCTAATTGAGATTTTGTTTTTTTATCAGTGATTTTAATGGGATATTTTGGCGTCCATTTTTCTCCTTCTTTATCAAAGAGATATTTAACACTTCCGGTTTCAGCCATTTTCCCGTCAAAACGGCTAAGAATATGTTTTATTTCAGATAGGGCTCTATTCTTATTATCAGTTATTACATCAATAATCAACGCTATTCCAGCTGGTCCGTATGCTTCATAAGAGATTTCTTCCATTTTAACTCCTTCTATTTGTCCTGATCCTTTTTTAATCGCGCGTTCAATATTGTCTTTCGGCATATTCGCTTCTTTGGCTTTATTAATAGCTACGCGTAATTTTGGATTAGATTCAGGGTCTCCTCCTTTTTCTCTAGCGGTAATACTAATCAAACGAGATATTTTGCTAAAAATTTTACCCCGTTTTATATCTGTTGCTCCTTTTTTGTGTTTTATTGAATGCCAATGGGAATGTCCTGACATAATTAAAAGATCCCTCTTATGTTAATAATACTTTGAGTAATAAAAGGTGTCAATGGAAAAGGAGAAAAAAGAAAAAGCCGAAACAGTATTGTTCCAGCTTTGCTTTTGTGTCAAGTAAATTCTTTTTGAAAATGAACAACTATCTTTTTAAGAGTAGCTGAAAATTCTGGGAGCTTATCAAATATTTCTTTGGCTTCTTTTCCAGCTATTTTATCAGGATTTTTTTCTGTACAATTAACAATAATGTCTTTCGCGCAGTTGATTGTTATTATTGCTCCTTCAATTTGCTCCGTTTTTTGCCATTCTAACCGATATTGTGGCATTTTCTCTCATCCTCCTTTAAAAGTTATTTAGTTTTATTTTAATCTATTAACGAGCATGAATCAATGAAATTAATAACACCATGCCTGTCCATCTTTCTAAGGCAAGATTTTTTTCGTTTTTCTCACTTGAATAATAATCCAGCTTAATAATAGAGAGCCAGAGATGATTATTGATAGATATAAAATTAGTTTTGATTTCTGATTTAATTGTGTTGATTGGCCTAAAGAAGCAGTAAAATTTATATTATCATTAGGGTTGTTTTGAATAACGCTCGAAATGTTTGAGAGCAATTCTTTATTTGACAGTGAAGGGCTGTCCTCAGAAGCGTCAAAGCTTTGACTCTGGTTTAAATTCGTATTAGCCGTAACATCTGGCATTTCTTGGCTTTGTTGAATAATTGGCTCAGGATTATTTTTAGATAGATTTTCTGTTTCTAAATCTAAACCAATTGAGCTAATAATATTAGCTGATCCAGGAGTAGGAATTTTAGTCCAAAAATAATCATTATTGTCAAAAGCTATGGAGAATCCTTCTTTTTTCTCAGCTAAATAATTAATTTCAGCAGCTAAAGAGCCGTCTGGGTAAATAAGACGGACTTGGTCATTATCATTGTTTAAGGCAATTTTAGTAATTGATCTTATTAAAACTAAAAATTGATTAGGGCCTATTAAACTATTAGCAGGAAAAATAAAAGGCAAACTTCCTTCTTCTTGGTCATCTAATTGCCAGTTACTTAAATTAGCTATTTGATTACTTTGATTATATAATTCAATCCATTCATTTTCAGCGTCTGTCCCTTCTGGATCAGGCAAAAATTCACTGATAATAATTGATTTATTGTAGATATTAATTGTAATAATATCCAAATCAGAGAATTCTCCATCATCAACTAATAAAGATATAATATATTGTCCTGGATAAAGATAAGTATGTTTAGATATTTGTTCAATATCTGTCGCGCCATCTCCAAAATTCCAAAAATAAGTTAGCGCGTCATTATTAGAGTCAGAAGATAAGGAACCATCAAATATTATTTCTTGATTAATTAAAGCAGTTATGTCTGTTCCAGCATAAGCAACAGGCGGCTGGTTCACAGGGATAATAGGCACTCCACTGGTAGTTGATTCAATTGATGTTTCTTCTCCATTATCTTCAAGAACAATTTCTGCGCCACTACTATTTAAGATTCCAGGCGTTCCTCCGTCAAGTACGCTTATTTGCCAATTATTTTGAGTATTTGTACCTTGAGAATCAATTTTTTCTAAAGTTTTCCAATCGCCATTGGCGCCCCAGATACTTTCATAAGCAATAGAATCAATTTCATTGTTTTCTAAATCAAGAATTTTTAATGTAGCGTTTGTATTTTTTAAACTCATTACAGTATCAATAACTGTACCAGAAAATCCCGGATGGTCAGTTAAAAAAGTTGTAGCGTCTCCAGTCAGAATCGTATATTCGCCAGCCGAAATTTTAAGTAAACCTTGCCCACCATTTTTAGGCGGTTCATTTAAATTATGATTACTTCCATCATTGAATTTCCAATTAGTCAAATCAATTTCAGTATCAGAAATATTTAAAATTTCTATCCACTCATGATCGGTATCAATCCCTGGCAAATCATACATAATTTCATTAATAACTACATTTGTGGCATTGACGGAAAAAGGAAGGCAGAAAATAAAAAAACCTCCAGTTATTAATAAATAAGAAATAATTTTAATTATGTTATTCATAAAGTTATTGACAAGGTATTTTAATTTTGATAATGTTGTAATATAAATTATTACAAATTATTACAGGGTCGAAAATAAATTTTAATAAAAAATATAAAAAATATAAAAAATATGCGTAATATTATTAATATCTCTCTTCCTGCTGAAATGGTTAAAATAGTTAAAAGAGAAGTTAAAAAAGGCAGATATGCCAGCGTGAGCGAATTTTTTCGCGCTCTTTTGCGTGAGCATGAAGAAGAAAATAAAATCTTAGCTGAATTAGAAGAAAGTCAAGCAGAAATAGCGGCAGGTAAAGGTAAAGTTTTACGATCTCTTAAAGATTTAAGATAAAATAATAAACTAAAAGCTGATAATTTTATGAAAATCTTATATTCTTCTAAATTTGATAGAAGTTATAAAAAATTGCCAAATAAAATAAAAAAAATAGCAGAAGAGAAAGAAAATATTTTTCGTCAAAATCCCTTTGATAAAAAATTAAAAACTCATAAACTTTCAGGAAAATTTAGAGATTTTTGGTCTTTTTCAATTGATTATAAATATCGTATTGTTTTTGAATTTGCTAATAATAATATAGTATATTTCCATTCAATCGGTAGTCATAACATTTATCAATAACTAAAATAATTTATTTTCTTTAGTGTCATATTTTATGTCAAGATGATTGTAGGCAAGTTTGGTAGCAATACGACCACGCAAAGTGCGGTCAAGAAATCCTATTTGAAGCAAATACGGCTCATAGACATCAGTTATTGTTTCGGGTTCTTCGTGGCTGGCTGCAGCTAAAGTACGCAAGCCCACAGGTCCTCCACCGAATTTTTCAATAATTGTTTTTAAAATATAACGATCTGCCGGTTCAAGTCCATATTCATCAATCTCCAGCATTTCCAATGCTTCTTTTGTTGTCTGTTCATTGACTATATCATTAGTCCTTACTTGACTGTAGTCCCTGACTCTTTTTAATAGGCGGTTGGCTACACGCGGCGTATAGCGAGAACATTGGGCAATTAATTTTAAGGTATTATTATTTTCAATGTTTACTTTTAATATTTTTGCTGAACGCGCAATTATTTTTTCAATGTCTAGCTGTTCATAAAAATTTAATCTGTAAGTTGCGCCAAAGCGGCTGCGTAATGGAGAAGAAATAAGTCCGCTACGAGTTGTTGCGCCAATAAGAGTAAAATGAGGTAATTCTAATTGAAGTGTTTTAGCTGAGGGCCCCTTTCCGATAATGATATCTAGATTGAAATCTTCCATGGCGGGATAAAGAATTTCTTCTATTGTTTTATTAAGGCGATGAATTTCATCACAGAATAAAATATCTCCCGGTTGGAGATTTGTTAATATTGAAGCAAGATCTCCTGTTTTTTCAATAGCAGGACCAGAAGTTGCTTTAATATTTACTCCCATTTCTTTGCTGATGATATGAGCTAATGTAGTTTTGCCAAGTCCAGAGTTTCCATACAATAATACATGTTCTATTGGTTCATTCCTTTTTTTTGCTGCTTCAATTAATATATTTAAATTGTCCTTAATCTTTTCTTGTCCTACATACTCATTAAAAGATAGAGGTCTTAGAGTATTATCTAGCCTAATATCTTCATTTAATTCTTTAGGATCAGTTATATTGCTTGACATTTTTATAATAATTTGTTATTATCTCAATAATGGAGGTTGTTTAAAACAAGTCCTTTTTTAATATCTAGAAATCTGTAGGCAATAAGGATTCAATTTTTAATTTTGGATTCGATGGGGGTTTATCTTAGTTTTCGGATATTTTGGCTTTGGCTGGAATACTCCTCGGAGAACCTTTTCTTTCTGTTCTCAGGCAGAGAGTCGTTGCCTACAGTTTTTTAGATATTAATACGTTTTTTCGAATAGAATATTTTTATTCTATTTTTTTTATTTTCTTTTCTTCTTTATTTGATAATTGTTTTGCTGATAATTCAGGAGATCCAATTACTCTTTTTATTTCTTCTAAAGTGGTTTCGCCTTCAACCATTTTTAATATTGCGCTTTGCATAAGAGTTGTCATCCCTTCTTCTTCGGCTTTAGCTTGCAATTGATAGTCTGCTCCCCTTTTTAAAATAATTGTTTTAATTTCATCGCTAATAACAAAAAGCTCAAAAATGCCGATTCTTCCCTTGTATCCTAATCCATGGCATTTAGAGCATCCTTCTGCCTGGTATAGATTAGTTATTTTTTTTGGAATTTTAATTCCCGATTTCTCTGAAATGCTTGAAATTATTTTTTTTATTATAACTAATTCTTCTTTGGTTGGCTGGTATTCTTTTTTACAGTGCGTGCATAATTTTCGAACTAATCTTTGGGCAATTACCATATTAATGGCTGCCGCAAGCGATGGCGAATCAATTCCCATTCCGTTTAATCTTGGAATTGCTCCGGCAGCATTATTTGTGTGTAATGTAGAAAAAACAAGATGGCCTGTTAAAGAAAATTGTATTGCAATTTCAGCGCTTTCTTCATCTCTCATTTCTCCGATCATTAAGATATCAGGGTCTTGTCTAACTATTGATCTAAGCGCTTTGCCGAATGTGTGTCCTTTTCTTCTGCTTATTTGTGTTTGAGTAACGCCTTTTAATTGATACTCTACGGGATTCTCTACGGTAATAATTTTTTTGCCTGGTTTATTAACATAATTTAAGCAGGCGTAAAGCGTTGTTGTTTTTCCAGAACCAGTTGGTCCAGTAGCCAGAATCATTCCATTTGGTTGGTTTATTTGGTTTTTTATTATATTAAATAAATCTAGTCTTATGCCTAACCCCCTAATATCTAATTTAATAGTTGACAATCCAAGAAGGCGAATAACAACACTTTCTCCTTTACTGCTTGGCAATACAGATACTCTAAGATCAATTGCTTGCTCTATTTTTTCATCATCCAAAATATTAATTGAAAATCTTCCATCCTGGCTTATATCATGAACATTAAGAAGCATATCTGAAAGCATTTTTATTTTTAAAAGAAGGAAAGTGTATTGGTTCATTGGAAAATCAACAATGTCTTGTAAAAGACCATCAATTCTATACCTTAATCTTATGTTTTCTTCAGAAGGTTCGATATGGATATCTGAAGCTTTCATTTCAATTGCTCCGGCCATAATAATTGTTAACAAACGGCTTGTGGGCAATACGTTTATTGTTTTTTCTAATTTTTGAACAGTTTGCAGAGATTCTTTAAATTCTTCTAACTCTTTTATTTGGATAATAAGAACGCTTCTCAAGGGACGTTCTTTTATATGTTGTTCAATTATATTATAATATCCCAATCCTTTTTTTAAGCTTGTGAGAGATACTACAAATATTTTACATTCAAATCCTTTATTTTTAAGTTCCTCAATTACTTCTTTCGCCTTTGGATTACCGGGATCCGTTAAAGCTAAACCGATAACGCGGTTTTTTCTCTGTATAACGATTATGTTTCCTTGTTCCGCCTTTTCTCTTGGTATATTTGCTAAATTTTCATAATCAATCGGTGTAATTGTTAGGTTAACATACGATAGATCGAACTTTTTGGCTGTTCTTTTCGCTTCTTCTTCTTCTTCTTCCCTCCTAATTTTAGCTAGTTTTTCTTGTATTCGTTTTGTATTAAAATTCGTTAAAGCCATTTTATTACTTCAAGTTATTGATTACCATAATTCTATTCTATTTTAGTTTTATGGTCAATATAGTATACTGGAGTATAAAGCGTATGGAGTATATAGAAATAATAACTAAAAGCGCGGGGGAGACGCAGAAAGTAGGAAAATTTTTAGCTGAGGAGATAATCAAAGAAAAAAAAGAAAAAAATAAAGCTGTAATTATTGCCTTAGAAGGAGATTTAGGAGGAGGTAAGACTACTTTTGTTCAGGGATTTGCTAAAGGATTAGGAATTAAACAAAGAATTACCAGTCCCACTTTTGTAATTATGAAAAAATATGATTTTTTGTATCATATTGATTGTTATCGGATTGAAGATAAAGATTTATTAGAGCTGGATTTTAAAGAAATTATCGATAATAAACACAATCTTGTTGTTATCGAGTGGGCTGAGAAAGTAAAAAAAATCTTGCCTAAAAATGCTTTATGGCTCAAATTTGAATACTTAGATAAAAATAAAAGAAAAATTGTAATTAAATGAAAAATTTTGTAATTATAGATGGCAATGCATTAATTCATCGCGCATTTCATGCTTTGCCACCTTTGAAAACAAAAAAAGGTAAATTAGTTAATGCTGTTTATGGTTTTGCAAGTATTCTTTTTAAAGTTATTCAAGACTTAAATCCATATTATCTAGTAGTTTCTTTTGATTTGCCAGGCCCTACATTCCGTAATTTAGAGTATAAAGATTATAAAGCTAAAAGAATAAAGCCACCACAAGAGTTATATGATCAAATTCCCTTAATAAAGAAAATGGTCAGTGTTTTTAATATACCTATTTATGAAAAAAAAGGATTTGAAGCTGATGATCTTATTGGCACAATTGTTAAAAAAATTCAAAACAAAAAATTGAAAATCAACAGTTTTATTGTTACTGGCGATTTAGATGTTTTACAGTTGGTTAATAATAATGTGAGTGTTTATACTTTTAAAAAAGGAATTAAAGATTCTTTTATTTATAATAAGTCAGAAATTTTTAAGCGTTATAGATTAAGACCTGATCAGATAATTGATTTTAAGGGGTTAAAAGGAGATCCTTCTGATAATATTCCAGGAGTTCCTGGTGTTGGCGAGAAAACAGCAATTGAATTGCTTAAACAATTTGGAAGTTTGGAAAAGCTTTATAAAAATTTAGAATCTAGCAATCTAAATGTTAAATTAAAAGCAAGATTATTAGAGTATAAAGAACAGGCCTTTTTTAGCCAGTATTTGGCCACTATCAAATTAGATATTTCTATTGATTTTAATTTAAAAGAATCAAAATGGGGGGATTATAATAGAGATAAAGTTAATAAGTTTTTAAAAAGCTTGGACTTTAACACTTTAGTAAAGAGGTTCTCTATGATATAATAAATAATAAATTAATTAAAAGTTTTTAACATTATTTAGTTTTTTCTTAGAAAAATTTAAATAATTTTAGAAAAGAAAAAATATGAAATCAATTAAAGTGGGGGTTGGTAGAAGTAATAATGTTGATTCTAAAAAAGCAGGTCAAGATGCTTGTGAGCAAGCTATTGATCAAATTAAACAAAAACCTGATTTAATCATGGTTTTTTCTTCTGTATCTTTAAATCAGGAAAAAATGCTTCAAGGAGTAAATATGGCTGCTCAAGGAGCTCTAATTGTCGGTTGTAGTGATTCTGGAGAAATTACTACACAAGGCCCAATCAATAAACATGTAGCTGTTATGGCTATGGCTTCGGATCAGATTAAATTTACTATTGGATTAGGTAAAAATGTAAAAGCAGATAGTTATCAAGCTGGAAGGGCGGCAGCAGATGATGTTATTAAAAAAAGCCCTCAAAAGATTTCTCTCTTTATAAGTATTTTAGAAGGATTAACTGGCAATGGAGCAGCTATTGTTAGAGGAATGCAGTCGGTTTTAGGAAAGCACTTTCCTATTATAGGCGGTTCAGCTGGCGATGATTTTGTTTTTAAAAAGACTTTTGTCTATTATCAGGATAAAGTTTTAAATGATGCTGTAGTTGGAGTCGGTTTATCTGGAAAATTTTCTTGGGGGATTGGAGTTAAACATGGATGGGAGCCAATTGGTTTACCAATGAAAGTTACTAAATCAGAAGGAGCAGTGCTTAAAGAATTAAACAATAAACCAGCTTTAAAGATTTATGAGGATTATTTTGGTAAAAAAGCAGAAGAGCTAACAAAAGAACCAATTGCCAGGTTAGCTTATACATATCCATTAGGCATGAGCGTTGAAGGCTCTTCAGAGCTTTTAATTAGAGACGTTGTTATTGCTAATGAGAAAGGAGAGATTACTTGCGCAGCTGAAATTCCTCAAGGTTCAGAAATTCGTTTAATGATTGGGGATCAAGATAAAGCTATTGAAGCCGCTAAAAAGGCAGCTGAAAATGCTTTAGCTTGTCTTAAAGGGAACACACCTAAGGCTGTTTTTGTTTTTGACTGTATAGCTCGTTATAAATTATTTGGTTCTCGTGTTGGAGAAGAGATAACAGCTATCCAAGACATTCTTGGAAAAGAAACGCCTTTAATTGGTTTTTATACTTATGGAGAACAAGCTCCTTTGGGCGGAAACATCGAATCTAATATTTGCAATTCTGTCTTTCATAATGAGACGATGTGTATTCTAGTTTTAGGGTAAAAATAAATTTTTTAAAATTATCATTTAATAAAAAATGAAGATTCTTACATCTAGTCAAAAAAGAAAAGAAATAAAAAAGTTAAAGGAACAATTAAAGGAATTAGATCATATTGTTAAATTATTAATTAAAAGAGATTTAGAATCTTTAGAAATACGAGAACGTTTACAGAAAGAATTGTCTGAAATAGATAAAATTGCCAAAATGTTGGTTAGAAAAGATTTCGAACTTTCTAGATCTAGAGAAAGATTAATTGAGGAAAAAAGAAAAACTGATGCGGTGGTTAACAGCTTAATTGATGGGTTGATTATGATTGATCAAGACCATAAAATAGTTTTAATTAATCCTAATGCAATGGCTATTTTAGGTGTTGAAAATAAGAATTTATTGGGAATTTCTTTAATTGAACTTACTGATTTTGTTAATATAAACAAACTTTGTCAGGTTCTAGGAGCTCATATGGAATTAGCTAATAAGCAATACGAATTGATTTTAGGCAAACAACCAAAAAAGTTTTTTCAAGTAAGAACTGCTCCAGTAATTGCGCAAAATCAGGAAATCTTTGGATTAATGATCATTTTATGCGATATTACTCGTAAAAAAGAAACAGAACAGATAATTGAACAGAAAACAAAAGAGCTTAGAAAAAAAATTAGTGAACTAGAAAGATTTAGTAGATTGACTATAGATAGGGAGATAAAAATGATAGAACTAAAAAAAGAAATTAAAAAATTAAAAAAAGATAAAAAATAGCTTAAAAATATATTATGTTGGATAAAAATGAAGTAGAAGAGATTTTAAAAATAAAAGGTAAAACAAGAGGCGCTGTATTCCATACTGATGTTAAGTATGTTTTGGATAAGAAAGGGGAGCAGGGATTAGATGAATTAAGAAAAAAACTTGAAGCTCTTGGACAAAAAAATATTTATGGCAAAGAAATAAAATCTACTGGTTGGTATCCATTAGGATGGAGAATTCTATCTTTATTGCTTATTGAAGAAACTTTTAATTGGGGAGGGAAAGAGATTATTAATATGGGTATGTCTGCTCCAAAACATTCCTTCATTGTTAAGACGCTTTTAAGATATTTTGTTTCTATCGAAAAAACATTTGAAGAAAGTTCTAAGTATTGGGAAAAGCATTATTCTGTTGGAAAACTTGAAGCTCCAGAGATTGATATAAAGAACAAAAAATTAGTTCTTCATTTAATGGATTTTAAAATTCATCCTATTCTTTGCGCTTATTTTAAAGGATATTTTAAAGCCATAGCTAATCTTGTTGTTAAAACAGATAAAATGACTATAAAGGAAACAAAATGCGCTTTTGACAAAGATTTGTATCATGAATACGTAATTGAATGGGAGTAGTATGATAAAAGAAAAAAAAGACACTTTTATTTCGCAACAAATTAAAGAAGATCTAGAGAATTTAGAAAGATATATTAAAGAGCTTTCTATATTTTTACCTTTGCCTATTTATACCATTAATCCAAGTGGTATTATTGTTGATACAAATAAAGCTGCTAATGATTTTACTGGTTATGATGAGGAAATTATTATTGGTAAGGGGATAGAATTTTTATTTGAAAATAAGAAATTAATTCAAAAATATTTTAAACAGACCTTAAAAAACAAAATAGTTAAGAGTCGCGAAGTGATTCTTGTCGCTTATAATAAAAAGAGGATTCCAGTAAGTATTTCTATTTCAATAAGAAAAGACGATAAGAATAATATAATAGGTTGTTTTTTAGCTATTTCAGATATTACTGAAATTAAAGGATTTCAAGAAAGTTTAGAAAAAAAAGTAGAGGAAAGAACAAATGATTTAGAAAAAGCAAAAATAGCATTAATTAACATGTTAGAAGACGCGCAAGAAGCAAGAAAGAAAGTTGAAGAAGAACAGAACAAAACAAGAGCCGCTTTGATTAGTATAACTGATGGTTTGATTGTCTTTGATAAAGATAAAAGAATTACTTTAGTTAACCCTGACGCAGAAAAGAAATTAAAAATAAAAGAAAGCGATGTTATTGGCAAGAGAATAGAAGAAATCCTTGATTTCTCAGCTGTTAATAAGTTATATGAAGCAATAGGTAAAAAAATAGAATGGACAGGACAAAGGTATGAATTTATTTTGGAAAAGCCAGTAAGAAGATTTTTTGATGTACTTATTGTGCCCATCGCTTCTGGTGAGGAAATAGTTGGCACGATAATTATTATGCATGATATTACGCGTGATAAGGAAATAAGCCGAATGAAAACAGAGTTTGTTGCAATAGCAGCGCACCAATTAAGAACACCTTTGTCAGCTATTAAATGGTCATTACATATGGTTTTAGATGGGGATGTTGGCAAAGTTTCTTCAGAACAGATTGAATTTTTAAAAAAAGCTTATCAAAGTAATGAAAGAATGATTCTTTTAATCAATGACCTGCTTAATGTGAACAGAATTGAAGAAGGCCGTTTTATCTATAATCGCGAAGTATATTCTCTAGAAAAAATTATAGAAGATACTAATGATCTTTTAATTGGATTAAGTAAAGAGAAAAAAGTTAAGTTAATATTTAAAAAGCCAAAAAAACAATTGCCTAAAATTAAAATTGATAAGGAAAAAATAACGCTTGTTATCCAGAATCTAATAGATAATGGAATCAGATATAACAAAGCTGGCGGAAAGGTGACAATTTCATTGGATTTTGATAAAATTTTTGTATATGTTATAATTGAAGATAATGGCATAGGTATTTCAAATTTACAACACGACCGTATCTTCAGTAAATTTTTCAGAGCTGATAATGCTGTTAAATCAGACGCAGAAGGAACAGGACTTGGATTATTTATTTGTAAGAATATAATTGAAGCTCATGGCGGTAAAATAAATTTTAAAAGTGAAAAAAATAAAGGAACTATTTTTACATTTAGCTTACCAATAAAACAATAAATATTATTAAAAATTATGAAAAAAATTCTTATTATAGAAGATGAAGAAATATTGCTTGAACTTATTCAAAAAAAATTAATTCAGGAAGGTTATCAAGTTAATGCAGCTAGAGATGGTTTGGAAGGATTAGAAAAATTAAGAGAGGAAAAGCCTGACTTGATTCTTCTAGATATTGTTATGCCTAAAATGGGAGGATTTGAAGTGATGGAAGAAATTAAGAAAGATGACAATCTTAAGGGAATTCCAATAATCATTATTTCTAATTCAGGTCAACCAGTAGAATTAAGTAGAGCTAAAGAATTAGGAGTTGTAGATTGGTTAATTAAGACAGATTTTGATCCTATCGAAGTTGTTGATAAAGTTAAAAAACAATTAGATTAATTATATGAACAAAGAGTCAATACTTATAGTTGAAGATGATAAGTTTCTTAGAGAACTTATGTCTCGTAAGTTAAATAATAGCGGTTTTAGCGTTGAAGTGGCTATTGATGGCAAAGAAGCATTAAAAAAAATTAAAGAGAAGAAATATGAGATAATTTTATTAGATTTGGTTTTGCCTGGGATGGATGGATTTGAAATACTTGGAGAAATTAAAAAAGACAACGAAACAAAAAATATTCCAGTTATCATTTTGAGTAATTTAGGATAAGAGGAAGAAGTTGAAAGAGGATTAAAATTAGGCGCTGAAGATTATTTAATTAAAGCACATTTTACTCCTGATGAAATTGTTAACAAGATTGAAGAGATTTTAAAAAAAAGCAGTGTTTAATTCAGAGAAATGTTTAATGTAAAAAATAAAATTTTTTTAATTTTAATTTTTTCTATTTTAGCCCTAGGGCTAATTTTTATTTTTAATAAATTAGATAGGACTATTGATATAGAAAATCAATCAACTAATTTAATTGATAGAATAGATAATAATATTAGCCCCTTAAGCGGATTATCTTGCGATAATTATAATAGAAGGCCATTAGCGATTGTTTTAGCCAATGATCCAGTAACTCGTCCATTGTCTGGGCTTTCTAAGGCAGATTTAATTTTTGAGCTGCCGGTTATTACGAATAGTATTACTCGTCTGATGGCTGTCTATCTTTGTAATTCTCCAGAAGAGATAGGCTCTTTACGTAGCGCGCGCCATGATTTTATACCCTTAGCCCAAGGAATAGACGCTATTTTAGTCCATTGGGGCGGATCTCACTTTGCTTTAGATAAATTGAATAATGGAATTATGGATAATATTGATGCGATGATAAATCTTTATAAAGCTTTCTATCGCAAAGATGGAATGCCCTGGCCTCATAATGGTTTTACTTCAATAGAGGAATTAATAAATAGCGCTCAGAAATATAATTATCGTTTAGAAAATGAATTTGAAGGATATTCTCATATTGAGGAAGCAAGTAACAATAACGCGCATAACAAGATCTTAAGAATAAATTATTCTTATCCATATAATGTTTCATATCAATATGATTCAGAAATTAATTCATATTTGCGATATAGAACTAATTCAAAAGAAATAGATAAGAGTAATAATCAACAAGTTAAAGCTAAAAATATTGTAGTGATGAGAGTTTTTTCAGAACAAATTGAAAACCCGGATTATAATGATTTAGATCTTGAAGGAACGGGTGAGTGTCAAATTTATCAGAATGGAATTGTTATTGACTGTATTTGGCAAAAAAGCGAAAAGAATCCATATAGCAAACTTAAATTTTTAGATAAAAATACTGATCAAGAAATTCCTTTTGTTGTTGGACAAACATGGATAGAAATAGTTGAACCACATCAAGATATTACTTGGGAATAATAGGAGTAGGCCGTGCCTGTCTATCTTTCTAAGGCGTGGCTTTTTAAGTTAGTAGTTTTTTGGTAGAATGGGAGTATTATGATTATTCTTCTTTATGGCGAAGATACGTTTCGCTTGAGGCAAAAATTAATAGAAGTTATTAAGGAATATAAGACCAAGCATAAAACTGGGTTTAATTTGATGCGTTTTAGAGAAAATGATTTTGATTTTAGTAAAGTTAGAGAAAGAATTGAATCAATTTCTATGTTTGATGAAAAAAAACTTATTATTTTGGAAAACATATTAAATAGTAAAGATTTTTTAGAAGAGTTTTTAAAATACATAAAGAAAAATAAACTTAAAGATAATCAAGATATTATAGTTGTTATTTATCAAGAAGGAAAATTAACTAAGCCTTCTCTTACACGCCAGGCAAGTATGTTTGAAGAATTTAAGCTCTTATCAGATAATGATTTAATAATCTGGTTGAAAAAACAGGTCAGTAGAAACAAAGCGAATATTAGTCATGAAACCTTGAGAAAATTAGTTGCTTATGTAGGTAGTGATTTATGGCAATTAAATAATGAGCTTAATAAACTGGTGAGTTATAAGGCAGGGCAATTAATTGATGAACAGGATATCGATTTATTAGTTAGGTCAAAAATAGATACTAATATTTTCAAAACTCTAGATGCTTTAGCTAAAAGAGATAAAAAAACAGCTTTTCGTTTACTTCACGAGCATTTAGAGCAAGGAGAAAATGAAATTTATTTATTTTCTATGTTTGTTTATCAAATTCGCGTTTTGCTTAAATTAAAAGATTTAATTGAAAAAGAAACGCCTTTTTATAATCTTGCGAAATTAAGCGGGCTTCATCCTTTTGTAATTAAAAAAAGTTCAGAACAATTAAAGAATTTTGGATTAGAGCAATTAAAAAATATATATAAGTATTTATTAAAAATTGAATTAGGATTAAAAAAAGGCCGCTTAGATGGTTCTGCGGCCTTAGATTTACTCATCGCTGAGATATAATTATTTTATTTTTTCAATAATCTTTTCAAATATTTTAGGCTTTTTCTCTGCTAAATGAGCTAATATTTTTCTGTCAAGTTCAATTTTAGCTTTTTTTAATTTATTAATAAACCGGCTGTAGGTTATTCCTTCTTCTCTTGATGCCGCGTTTATCTTTATATTCCAAAGACGCCTAAAGTCGCGCTTCTTTCTTTTCCTGTCTCTATAAGCGTAAGTCCAGGCATGTTTTAACGCATCTTTGGCTAATTTATATTTTGACTTTCTTCCCCATTTGAATCCTTTAGCCTGTTTTATTATTTTTTTTCGGCGTTTATGAGCCATAACGCCTCTTTTTACTCTAGTCATAAATTTTAAATTAAATATTCGGAAGTATTTGTTTTATTTTTTTTCTGTCAGCAGAAGATATTTCACTTGTTTTTCTCTTTTGCCTTGTTTTGTTTCCTGATTCCTTAGCGTTAAAATGGCTCTGATGTAGAGCTCTTTTTAATATTTTTTTCTTTCCAGTTATTTTAATTCTTTTTAATAATGCTTTATTTGTTTTAAGTTTTCTCATTTTTTATCCTTTAGCAATAATGACAATTAAGCCTCTAGGCTGCTTTTTTATTTCCTGTTCAAAAATTATTTCAACGGATATTAATTCAATAAATTTGTTCATTTTTTCTTTAGCCGTTTCTAATAGCCATTTTTCTCTGCCTCTTAATATCATTTCAATTTTAACTTTATATCCTTTATCTAAAAATTTTTCTGCTTGTTTTGCCTTGAACTCTAAATCATGCTGTCCTATTCTTGGGCTTATTCTAATTCCTTTTATTTCTATCTTTTTTTGATTTGTTTTTTGACTTCTATCTTTTTTTGATTTTTCATATTGATATTTACCATGATCCATTATTCTACAAACTGGCGGTTTAGCGTTGGGCGATATTTCAATTAAATCAAGACCCTTTTCTTGGGCCATTTTAAGCGCTTTTGGTGTTTCAATGATACCGACATTTTTATTGTTATCGTCAATTAGCCGAATTGGGCTAATCTTAATCCAATAATTAATTCTAGTTCGCGGTTGCCAAATTTTTTTATTGTATCTTTTCTTATAAATAGTTTTATTTTAGTTTTTACAAATGTGGAGAAGGGGGGATCGAACCCCCGTCTAAAAGATATTTTTTAATAATTCTACAAGTTTAGCTTGATTTAACATAATAACTAAAAACTTAAAACCAAGCAAAAAATTTTTAGTTATTGCCTCTAAATTTTCAATAACTAAATCAAGGCGATTTTAATTATCTATCCTGAAAAATTGACACCCAGAGCTTTCTATCAGGAGTTGAAAGTCCGAATGGCTACTGACTTTATGCAGTAGCAAAAGCCGGAGCAACAGATAGCGAAGCTACTGCGCTTTTGGCTTTAGAAATCAAGTTTGCACTTAGATTTTTTTCAAAAGTTTAACGAGATTTTGAACTCGGCTTGCTTATTAAAAAACTATGCTTTTATCGATGCCTGTCATCCCCATTTGTTTAAATTATGCTTTATCTCGTAATGCTCTTCCTATTTTTCTATTAACTTCTCTTTTTTTAATTTTCTCTCGTTTATCTGTTTTTCTTTTTCCTTTAGCCAATGCAAATTCTAATTTTATTCTGTTTTGTTTAGTGTAAACCCGCAGAGGCATTAAAGTCAAGCCCTTCTGTTTTGTTTTACCAATTAAACTGTCAATTTCTTTTTTATGTAAAAGCAATTTTCTGGAGCGGGTTGGATCATATTCTTTAGGCGTGTTTTTTGGCTGATAAGGAGATATCTGGGTATTAATCAGCCAGGCCTCCTCATTTTTTATTGTAACATAAGAGCCCTTTAAACTCATTCTATTATTTTTGATTGCCTTTGCTTCGTGGCCAAATAAAACAATGCCTGCTTCAAATTTTTCCAGGATATGATAATCAAATTTAGCTCGCGGGTTAGTAGTGAGAGTAGGCATATTAAGATAATTTTAGCATAGCATTAGTATTGAGTAAATCAAGATTTTGAGCTATGATGGATACATGATTAGAGAAAAGATGGAAAAATTAATTAAAGATATTACTAAACAGGAAGCTAAGTTGGAGCGTCCGGCTATAGCTGAACATGGCGATTTTTCTACTAATATTGCTCTTAAGGCAAAAATTAATCCTGATAAAATAATTTCAAAATTAAAAAATAATGCTTTATTTGAAAAAATTGAAAAAGCTGGACCTGGTTTTATTAATTTTTATTTATCCAAAAAAGCGCTTCAAGAAGAGATGGATAAAATATTAGAAAAAGGCGATAATTATGGAAAATTAGATATTGGCGAAGGCAAAAAAATACAGGTAGAATTTATTTCTGCTAATCCAACAGGTCCCTTAACAGTCGGTAATGCTAGGGGTGGACCTTTTGGCGATGTTTTGGCTAATGTTCTAAGAAAAGCCGGGTTTAAAACAGAAAAAGCGTATTATATTAATGATTTTGGCCAGCAAATTATTGCTTTAGGCCATTCCGTTTTAAAGGATAATAAGGCAAAGTATAAAGGAAAATATATTGATGAATTGGCTAAAAATAATAAAGAAAAAGACGCTTTTAAGGTAGGCCAATGGGCTGCTAAAAATATTATTAAAGATTTAATTCAAGAAACAACTAATAAAATGGGCATTGAATACGATGAATGGACTTTTGAGTCGGATTTACATAAATCAGGCAAAGTTGATAAGATATTGAATTTTTTACAAG
>Ga0268278_1000214_pt1 | contig 44327 bp, 45 predicted proteins | sample saktaG_3_FD_190135 | JGI IMG/M metagenome (GOLD analysis project Ga0268278, IMG submission 190135) | Saline water microbial communities from Sakinaw Lake, British Columbia, Canada - sak_2010_1_5_55m | ecosystem: Environmental > Aquatic > Non-marine Saline and Alkaline > Saline ...
CCAAAAATTGCTTAATAATGGCTTAGCTTATCAAGCGGATGATAATTCTATTTATTACCGTGTTTCCGCTTTTAAAGACTATGGCAAATTTGCCAGGCTTAAAAGGGGAGAATTAAAAAACGGCGGTAGCGGACGAATTAATAATGATGAATATAGTAAAGAAGAGGTGGCGGATTTTGTTTTATGGAAAGCTTGGACTGAAAAAGATGGAGAGATTTTTTGGGACTCCCCTTTTGGCAAAGGCCGACCGGGTTGGCATATTGAATGTTCGGCAATGAGCATGAAATATTTAGGAGAGACCTTGGACATTCACACAGGAGGAATAGATTTAATTTTTCCCCATCATCAAAATGAAATCGCCCAAAGTGAAGGATCAACCGGAAAACAATTTAGCCGGTATTGGCTGCATAGCGGTTTCTTGAATATCAATAAAGAAAAAATGTCAAAAAGCTTAGGCAATGTTTATACTTTAAAAGAAATTATGGAAAATGTTCCCAATCCTTTGGCTTTTCGTTATTTAATTTTAAGCAATCATTATCAACAAAATCTAAATTTTAATTTTGAAGCATTGCAAAGTTCTTCAAATGCTTTAAATAAAATTCATTCTTTTATTAAAAGAATTTTTGAAAAAGAAAACTCAAAAAATAATTTAAATGAAGAAAGTGTTTTAGTTGAAAAACAAATCTCTTTAAGTAAGGAAAAATTTAAAGATTATATGGATGATAATTTAAATACTCCTAAGGCTATTGCTGACTTATTTATTTTTATTAATAAAATAAACCGTTTAGTGGATAAAGACAAAATCGGACCAATATCAGCCCGATTGATTTTAAATTTTATAAATGACGTTGACCAAATTTGGGGGTTTTTAAAACCAATAAAAAACAAAATTAGCCAAGAAATGGAAGAAAAAATAAATAATTTAATCGAAAGAAGAAACCAATATCGAAAAAATCGAGAATGGAATAAAGCCGACTTAGTAAGAGAGGAATTAAAAAAAATGGGGATTACTATTAAAGATTTAGAAGAAAAAACAGTTTGGGAAACAGAATAAGAAGATTATTCTTTTAAAATACTTTTTCCAGCGCTTTCCCCCGCCAAATAACCAGTACTCCAACAGACTTGTAAATTATAACCTCCGGTTGGTCCATTCAGGTCAAGAATTTCCCCTGCCAAATAGAGATTGTCAATAATTTTTGACCTCATAGTTTTGGGCTCTATTTCGCTCAAATCAACCCCTCCTTTAGTAATAATCGCCCTTTCATAACCGCCCAATTTCTCTATTTCTAAGGTAAATTCTTTCAAGAGATGAAGAATTTTTTTTCTTTCTTGTTTGGTAATTAAATTTACCCTTTTTTCAGGATCTATTTCAGAAAGATTGATGATAACCGGAATAAGCTTTTGGGGCAATAACTTATCTAAACTATTTTTAAAAATTTTATTATTTGCCTCCATAAAATCTTTTTGCAAACGTTTGTCTAGTTGAATGTAATTAAGAGCGGGTTTAAAATCTATTTTAATTTTTAAATCTTCAAACTTTTCTTCAATTTCTTGGCTTAAATCCAAAATAATCGGGCCACTTAAACCATCTGAGGTAAAAATCGCCTCGCCGAATCTTGAATTTATTTTTTTTCCTTTTTGAAAAAGATTAATCTCAACATTTTTCAAGCTTAAACCCTCTAATTCTTTAACTATTTTTTCTTTAACAATAATTGGAACCAAAGAAGGAAAAAGAGGCGTTATTTTATGGCCTAAATCTTTAAGCCACTTATAACCATCACCAGTCGATCCAGTGCTTGAATAAGATTTTCCACCAGAGCATAAAATAAAGTTTTTCGCGATTATCTCCTCGCCGTTTGATAAAATAATTTTTTCAATTCTTTTTTCTTTTTTAATAATTTTTTCCACTTTTGCGCCCAATTTTATTTCATGACAAAAATCTTTTGAATACCTCATTAAAGCTTCTAAAATTTGTTTTGAACTATCGCTAATTGGAAAAACCCTATTCCCTCTTTCTATTTTCGTTTTAACCCCATATTTCTCAAAAAAATCCATTGTTTCAGTAGGACTAAAAAGAAAAAGAGCGGAATAAAAAAATTTTCCGTTTTTACCGAATTGGTTGATAAAATCATTTAAATCTTCTTTCGCGTTTGTTAAATTGCATCTTCCTTTTCCAGTGATTAAAAGCTTTTTGCCCAAAATTTGATTTTTCTCAACGAGAATTGAACGAATGCCAATTTCTCCGGCGCGACCCGCTGCCATTAAACCGGCTGGACCGCCGCCGATAACTGCGACATCATATTTATTCATAAAAATCATTATATCATATAATTGATTAATTTCAAACATTGTTTAAAATTATCTTAATTTCTATAATTGTAAATCATAACAAAATAATATTACAAAAAATTCCTGTTTTAAACAGGAATTTTTTATTTCTTTTATAAGAAATTTAATTGTTTTGTCTTGACTATCTTCTTCTGTTGCCGAAGCTTCCTCGATGATCGGAATCATTTCGTTGGAAATTATTCCTTCTAGGACGGTCCTCTTGGGGACGCGCTTCACTTACCGCTAAAGTCCTTCCTTCAAATTCTTTTTCGTGAAACATATCAATCGCTTTTTGAGCTTCTTCTTCAGTTGACATTTCCACAAAACCAAAACCCTTAGAACGACCAGTCATTCTATCTGTAATAACAGCCACTGATTCAACTTCTCCAGCTTGGGAAAATAAATCTTTTAAAGATTCATCTGTGGTATTGTATGATAATCCGCCGACAAATAATTTTTTTTCCATATAACTCTCATTATTTTTTTTAATTAAACTTATAAGTCGACTCGTCTTATTTATACCTTAACTTAAAAATTGTTTTTTTTCTAAGAAAAATAAGAAACTTATAATGATATCTAATTTTAACTTTATAAAATAAATTGTCAAGGAAAATTTGGAAAAAAACATAAACTATCAAAAAGGGCTTGATTAAAAATCTGTTATCTGCTATAATTATATTGTTAGATATTTTAATTTTATTAGAAATCTAATGCTGATTAGTAAATTTAGAAAACATATCGTCGAATTTTTATTTATTACTACAGGTTAATTAGTATAATTTGAACTTATGCAAGGAACTATTTTAAAGTTATTAACTGACAAAAACTTCGGTTTTATTAAACGGGAAGATGAAGCAAAAGATTTGTTCTTCCACGCTAATGAATTAGTCGATGTTGAATTCAGTGAATTAGTTGAAGGTGACGCAGTAACCTTTGAAATTAAGGATACTCCAAAAGGGCCCGCGGCAGTCCAAGTAAAAAAAGCTTAATCCACTTTCATCAGAATAAAATCAAAAAACCGCTCTGAAAAGCGGTTTTTTGATATAAAGAATTTTTACTAACGATATGATCTTCTTCTCCTCTTTTTATTAAAACCCTTATCCGATTGGCCTGTTCTTCCTCCTCGATAATTTGAATAATTTGTTCTTTCACTGCTTTTACTTATCTCGATTCTTCTGCCTCTAAAATTTATTCCTTTTAAATTTTCTATCACTTCATCAACCCAACTTTTTTCAACTGAAAAAATCAAATATTCCGGCCTTAAATTTATTTTTCCAATTTCAATACCTTTTAAATTTTTATTGGTATTAATCAAAGTAAAAAGACTTTTGACGTCAAATCCATTTTTTCTGCCAAGATTCATTTTTAAACTAACATAATCGCTATCCCCTGTTCTTGAATTAAAAGTCCCATCCCCAGCATTTAAATCGCCAGCATTTTCATAATCGTTCATTGAATGGAATTTATGAAAAATTAAATAATTTATCAAATCTTCTTTGTTTATTTTCTTTAATTTATCAGTAATTTCCGAAAAATATTTTCCTAAGTCATCTTTTTTAAAATCAACATCCTCTATTTCTTTAATAAAACTATCAATTTGTTTTTCATAAACATCTTCTCCACTTGGAACCTTTTTGTATTCAAATTTCTTGCCGATCATATTTTCTAAATTTTTAATCCTTCTCACTTCTCCCGGACTAAGAATGCAAATCGAAATACCACTTTTCTGAGCCCTCCCAGTTCTTCCGCTCCGATGGGTGTAAGCCTCATCTTGGTCAGGAAGATTATAATTTATAATATGAGAAAGATTGCTCACATCAATTCCCCTTGCGGCTACATCGGTCGCGACTAATAAACGAATCTGTTTCTTTTTAAATCTATCCATAATTTTTGTCCGCATATTTTGCGGGATGTCACCATGCAAACATTCGGTATCATAATGCGCCTGTTTTAATTTGTCGGATATTTTTTGAGTTTCGTCTCTGGTACGGCAAAAAAGAATGCCATAAATTCCCGGCAAAGAATCCAAGATTCGTTTCAAAGCTTCAAAGCGGTCACTGGATCTAACAACAAAATATTCATGAGCCACATTTTCCGCTCCAATATTTTTTTCTCCAATACTTATTTCCTGGGTCTCCGTCATATAATTTTTGGCGATTGAATAAACTTTTTTAGAAATAGTTGCTGAAAAAAGCAATGTTCGCCTAGTTTTTGGAGTTTGTTCTAAAATGGCGTCCAAATCATCTTTAAAACCCATATCCAACATTTCATCCGCCTCGTCTAAAACCAACCATTTAATGGATTGCAACCTTAAAACTTTTCTCCTAATTAAATCGTGAACGCGACCCGGGGTACCCACAACAATATTAGTTCCATTTTTTAGCGCTTTAATCTGCAAATCAATTCTTTCCCCGCCGTAAACCGCAGTAATGTTGATTTCTTTTAAATATTTAGCAAACCCTTTCATATCTCTGGATATTTGAATACACAATTCCCTGGTTGGACAGAGAATTATTGCCTGCAAATCTTTTTCATTTGATTTTATCTGATTTAAAATCGGTAAACCAAAAGCGGCGGTTTTTCCAGTTCCGGTTTGCGCCAAAGCGATTAAATCTTTTTTTGATTCTAAAATAAACGGAATCGCTTTTTCTTGAATAGGACAAGGTTCAATAAATCCCAAATCAACAAGTCCTTCCATTATTTTATGATTTAATCCGAGTTGTTTAAATGTAGTCATAAATCGTTAATAATTTTTATAATAATTCTTTTTCTTTTTTAGTTCTTTTTATTTGAGATAAATGCTCTTTTCTTAATCGAATACTTTTGGGAGTAATTTCTAAAAATTCATCTTCTTTTATAATCTCTAAACCTCTTTCCAAAGTCACTTCTAATGGAGCAGTTAGGATTATGGCATCATCCGACCCAGAAGCCCTCATATTGGTTAAATTTTTTCCTTTAATAGGATTTACCCACATATCATTTCCTTTTGATACGTTGCCAATAATCATTCCGTTGTAAACTGCCGTATTTGGATGAATATAAATCCGGCCCCTTTCTTCCAACTTCCAAATGGCATAAGCCAAGGCTTTGCCGGTTTCCATGGAAACCATGGATCCGAATTCATGCTTATCAATCTCCCCGGCGTAATCTTTAAAGCCAATTACCCGACTGGTAAAAATACCTTCGCCCTTTGTGTCAATAATAAAATCTCCCCGATAACCTAAAATGCCGCGCGTGGGAACTTCAAAAATCAATCTTTGATTATTCTGCCCTGATTTCATATCAATTATTTTTCCTTTTCGTTTTGACAATTTATCTATGACCATTCCAGCCATTTCTTTTGGCACATCTATAATCACCTCTTCATACGGCTCTTGTTTTTTTCCACCTTCATTTTTGATAATTACTTTGGGCTGGGAAACTTGCATTTCAAAATTTTCTCTTCTCATATTCTCCAAAAGAATAGCGATGTGCAATTCTCCTCGGCCGTAAATCTTAAAACACCCATTTATCGTATTAAAATCAATTTTTAAACCCACATTAACTTCCAATTCTTTTTCCAATCTTTCTTTTAATTTGCCACCGGTAACATATTTGCCTTCTCGGCCGGCAAAAGGAGAATTATTTATCATTAAATTGAGAGAAATAGTCGGTTCATCAATCTTAATAGCCGGCAACATCTCCTGGTCGTTACTTTGGCAAATTGTTTCTCCAATATATATATTCGGCAATCCCGCGATCATCACAATATCGCCAGCCATCGCTTCATCAACCTCTTTTCTATTTAATCCGTAAAAAGTATATAAATTACTTATCTTGCCTATTCGATATTTATTCTCATTTTCTTTTATCACCACCGTCATACCATTTTTTACTTTGCCTTCATATATTCTGCCAATTGCCATTCTCCCCATATAGTTATCATAAGCTAAATTAAAAGCTTGGATTCTTAATGGTTTTTGACATGCTTGTTCGCTTGAAGCCGGACTCACCTTTTCTAATATCAAATCAAGGAGTGGGGACAAATCATTGCTTTTATCATCTAATTTTCTTTTTGCTATTCCCTGCCGGGAAATAGTATAAATCGTTTCAAAATCAAGCTGTTCATTGCTTGCGCCCAAATCCATAAACAATTCAAGCACCATATTATGGACTTCGTCCGGTCTTGCCGCCGGCTTGTCTATCTTGTTAATAACAACAATCGGTTTTAAATTAAGCTCTAAAGATTTTTTTAAAACAAATTTTGTTTGGGGCATCGGCCCTTCCTGAGCGTCAACCAAAAGCAAAACAGAATCAATTGACCTTAATATTCTTTCTACCTCTGAACTAAAATCGGCATGGCCGGGCGTATCAACGATGTTTATTTTCGTTCCTTTATAAATTAAAGAAGTATTTTTTGAATAAATCGTGATTCCCCTTTCTTTTTCCAATACATTTGAATCCATACTTACATCTTCATCGGCCATTTTTGTCTGACGCATCAAGGCATCGGTCAAAGTTGTTTTTCCATGGTCTACATGGGCAATAATTGCGATATTTCTTATTTCCATAATCTTAACGAATTTACCTGTTTATTTTTTTAACAATGTTATTTTATAATGATAAAAACAGAAATCATCTCGCGAATTGAGATGATTTTTTTAGGCGAATTTTGACTAATATAACTATAAATCAAAAATATATGCTTTTAAAAAAATTCTACTGCGTCAATCGCCGCTTTTTCTGTATTTCTTCTAACTTTTTATTATCCACCTAATGTCATTAGATTAGCAAATCTTAACCAATATGTCAAGAGACGTTAACAAAACTACCTCTCCTGTTAATTTAACAACTATAAAAATATGATTTTATTTTTTGATTAAAGCAACCCCATTTGAAGTTCATAAAGCTGACGATATTTACCGTTGGAAATTTTAATCAAGTCGTCATGTTTTCCTTGTTCAACAATTTTCCCATTATCAATAACAAAAATTCTATCCGCTCTTCTAACCGTGCTTAAACGATGGGCAATAATAAAAGTGGTTCTATTTTCCATTAATTTCTCCAATGAATTCTGAATAAATTTTTCCGATTTAGCGTCCAAAGCCGAAGTTGGTTCGTCTAAAATAAGAATCTTGGGATTTTTCAAAATTGCCCGCGCAATAGCTATTCTTTGTTTTTGCCCAACTGAGAGTTTTATCCCTCGTTCTCCAACAATTTGTTCGTATTTTTTAGGAAATAGCTCTATGAAATCATTAGCATGTCCATGCTTAGCAGCTTGAATAATTTCTTCATTAGAAGCCATAAAACTCCCATAAGCAATATTATTTAAAATCGTATCATTAAATAAAATAACTTCTTGCGGAACAACAGCGATGTTACTTCTTAAAAATCTTAGATCTATATTTTTAATATTATGCCCATCAATCAAAATTTTTCCCCTTTGAGGAAAATAATAAGCTGAAATTAAATCAATTAAAGTGCTTTTGCCCGCACCTGATTCGCCCACTAAAGCAATAACCTCTCCTGGATTTACTTTAAAACTAATGTCATTAACAATCAATTCTTTATTATTTCGATAAGAAAAACTAACTTGATCAAAAATAACCTCTCCTTTAATTTCAGAAATTTTAATCTTCTTTTCTGGGCAATATCTTTCCTTTGGCAAGTCTAAAATCTTTTTTGCTCGGGACAATGCCACTAAACCATTTTGGACTGTTTCCCAATTATTCCCTAAGCGAACGAAAGGATGAAAAATCATGGATGCATAACTAGTAAACATAATCAATTGACCAATGGTCATTTGTCCCTGACGAATATAAATAATAGAAAAAACAAAAATAATAGATTGGATTAAGGTGATGATAAATCTTTGGAAAAAATTGATTTTCTGCCAAATAGCAACTATTTCAGTCCAGATATTTGCTATTCCTAAAGAAAAATTGGTAAAAAGTCTTTTTTTCTCATATTTTTCCGCGCCAGCTTGCTTAATGGTCGGAATATTTAAAATAGTTTCATAGCCGTGACTGAAAGCTTTAGAATAAGCTTTATATCCTTTAATTTGTAATTTAGCGGCTGGACTAACTATTCTAATTAAAACAAAAATATAAATTACCAATCCCGTAGTTAAAAGAATCCCAAAAAATGGATTAATTGAAAAACAAATAATTAATCCCACTAAAAAACTTAAAATCTGCGGCGCCAAACTAATAACTAATCCTAAAATCCTGGTCATCCAATTTCCCGCCCGTTCTATTTTATCAACGACTTCTCCGGCTTTCTGATTTTTATAAAATGATAATGGGAGCTCTAAAATTATACCTAAAACATTCGTCATGTAATTAGCGTAAACAATATAACTCAATTTTTCACCCTTCATTCCATTTCTCCAATCAATAAAATCAGCTAAGATTTTTACTACTGCCCAAATAATTAAAAAAAATAAAAAATACGGAATAATTAAATTATTGCCTAAAAAAATTGTTTTATTATCTAAAATAGAATCTATCAATCGACCAGTGATATAGGGCATTATTCCATTAATTAAAGCTGAAACTAAACCAAAAAAAGAAATGGCGATAATCGCTTTTTTATAATTTCTTAATTGGGCAAACATCTCTTTTGCGCCCTCTGACAAAATTTTTAATTGTTTTTTATTTTTTTTCATTATTTAACATTGACTCATTTAAAAACACTTTTCTTATCAATCCATAATTTAAAGTAAAGGTATCCATATTTGGATACCTTTACTTTAAATTATAATAAATACAGTGTCAATTATGTTTATAGGGTTAACATTAAAATTATAATTTTTATTCCGTGCCCATTAAGATTTTACCGCATTTTAATTCAGCTTTTTGAGCAAAAATCATCACGTCATCAATCTGAGGCTCAATTGCGGTTAATTTTTCTCCGTTTTTAAGAGTTATAGTAACCACCAGGTCGTGAGTCTGAAAAATCTTTTCCACTTCGCAATGGCCAATAGCTTGTTTAATTGATTCCCAAATATCAATTTCTTCTCCTTGTCCGGAATTGAACCAATCAAGAGCAATTGCTTCTATTTTTCTGATAATATTGTCTCTGTTAAAACTAAAAATCTTTTGCTGAATGTCTTGAGAAAATATTTTTTTAATATCTTCGGAATACTGAGACCCATCCCCCGGAGCTTCATAAGAAAATTTGTTCAAATCATAAAAAGATAATTCGTTAGGATAATTTATTTTAACTGGACCAGATGCCCCACTTAATGTTTTTAGCTTGTCATCTTGAAAAATGAATTCTTCGCAAAGCGCCCAAACCGACAAAGGAAATAAATTTTGTTCCGGATTAAGATTTTCAATTACGCAGAAATTGTAACTGTCATTTCTTGTTTTCCAACTAAAACGGCTTTGAGTTAAAAGATAATCCGTGATAGCTTTTTCCATTTGATTATTACCAAATGTTTGATTATTTTCTGATAAACATTTAGTGAATTCGCAATTTGGCCCATTTCTTCCGACATAAGTGCCATCCGGACAAATCTTTACTTCCTGCGTACAAAAAATTGGTTCAGAAGGATGAATAAATTGGGAGGGGGAAACCGGCTCAGGTCGATAAACAAATTTCGTTAAAACAACCCAAAGGACCACGCCCAATAAAACTACGGGAAAAATGATAAATAAAATCTTTTTGTTTTTAGATTGCTGTTCAAAAATCATTTTATTCATTTTTAACGGCTATTATCTTTTCCAAATATATTTAGTTAATCGCCAACCGTATTTTACAACAATTAAAACGATGAAAAGATAAATGACATATTGGAGAATTAAGAATAATAACGCGACTAAATTAATCGTAATATCTTGAACAACTCCGTTAACATCGCGGACAAATGATTTAATTGCAGTTTTCCACGAATCTTTCAAATTATCCCCGTCAATAAACTTATTTTCCAAAATATAAACATTGAAATAAGTATAATCTAACCGATCAAGTTGTTCAGCTTTGGAACGTTCTAATCTCTCCAATTGCGCGTTAATATTAATCCGTTCTTGGGTAAGCCTTTCAATAATTCCAATCTTGCTGTCAATAATTTTTGCCAAACTTTCCACGTCTTGGGTCTTAGTTGCCAAATTTGTAATATCATCATAAGCTTTTACCGCATTATTTAAAATTTCTTCAATAGAAGCCATTTTCTTTTCTAATATTTCCGCTTCACTGGTATAATCGTTAATCAAACGTTTGATCGTGTAAACACTTTCATTAAGTTCTTTGGGATTTAATGTTTCAATAATCGCTAAAATTTCCGGCACGCTATCATGTTTAACTTTGAAATTATAATTACAACTTTTTTCATATTCATTGGCTCTTTCAAAAATTACATCATCGCGCGACTTTAAAATCGCGATTTGGCCACAAGTATCATTTAAATAGCGCGTTTCAATGTTGGCGCTATATTCAGTCACCTCAAAATCTTCAGCATCATCGCCCATTACTACATTGCCATTAACAGGAGGAACAGACGGCGATGTGATATTTCGAATAGACAAACCGATATCACTGCTATCCTTACTATACGCCATTTCTTCGCTTACTCCATAATAGGCTCCACTCGCATCAAAAGCCGGCGCGTTCTGTCCTTTAATGCCAATTAATGACGAACTAATCAAACGAACGGCAAAGGCAATAACAACAATAGCCACTAATGCTAACCCGGCTATTTTAAAAATATTCGCCGGTTTTAAATTTAAATTACTTGGAATTTGCATACATTTTATTTTAGAATTAATAAATATTTATTTACTTACTTTAAATAGAACGAATTTTAACAAAAAAAATAACTTTTAAAAAAATCTATCAAAATCTTTATATAATAAATAACATTATCATAATTTACTTATGTTTTTTATTCTTTCTTTCCGCTAACATAAGTTTTTTTGCTTCCAATCGCTTTTTAGTTTTATGGGAATGCGTTTTTTTATGTTTATCTAACCCCGTATTTCTTTTTGCCATATGTGTTTTATTTATTAATTAATTACTCATTATATTATAGCAGAATTCACCAATAAAGAAAATATTTTAAAAAAATAAAAACCGCGAGAGTTTTTTTTAAATTTCTTTGATATAAAATAATAAAATTATTATAAATCTCTTGACAAATACATTATTTTAATTTACAATAATTTTTGTAAAGATTGTTCTTAAAATCAAAACAAAACACGGAGGTTTTATGTCAGTAATCAATGTTAATTTTTGGGGGGTTAGAGGAAGCGTACCATCCCCATTGACCTCAAAAGATGTAGAAAAAAAAGTGAGAGCAGCGATATTCCAGTATGTTGATGAGAATCATCTGTCAATAGATGATTTTATCGCTTCTCAAGTTCAAACCAGGCCATTTACGTATGGGGGGAATACCCTTTGCGTTGAAGTTCGCTATCAGGATAATATCTTTATCCTGGACATGGGAACCGGCTTGCGTAGGCTGGGAAACGAATTATTTGGGAAAATGATGGCTGATAAGGGATTGAATATCAGTTTCATCATATCCCATGTGCACTGGGATCATATCCAAGGATTGCCATTTTTTGGTCCCCTGTATATGAATAAAGCCTCTGGAATTGCTAATCAATGGCACTTCTACGGAGGGACCACATGGAGAAAGACAGCTGAAAGCTGTTTGAAGGGACAGATGGACCCTCCAACTTTTCCAATTTATTGGGAAGAAATTGAAAAAATTACAGAGGGAATCGCATTTACAGACATTCATGATGCGATGATAATACCTCCCTCTGGATCATCTCCATTCATTCAGTTTTTTAAACTGAACCATCCCCAAGAGACCTATGGGGTAAGGTTTATTTTTCCTAATGGAAAAATTCTTGCATATACAACGGATAACGAGCCGTTTGACCCATGTTACCCGGATCCGCAATTAATCAAAGTTGCTATGGACGCAGATCTCTGGATTACCGATTGCCAATATACTCAAAATGAGTATAACGGTATAACTGGAATATCCCATCGAGGCTGGGGGCATTCTTATCCTGAAGCTGTCGCTCAGACGGCCTTTGTGGCCAAAGTCAAAAACCTGGTAACTTTTCATCATGACCCGGGGGCATCAGATGAAAAAATTGAGGAAATAGCTGAAATCACTCAAGATGAAATAAAAAAAATGGGAGGAAGTTGTTTTGTTAGGGCCTCACACGAAGGCATGACATATGAATTATAGATGTGAAAAACTCATAAAAATGACCCGCTATCAGCGGGTCATTTCATTTTTCTATAAAAACTTTATTTCTTTGTCTTTTTTAAAATCTTTTTTGCTGCTTTTTTAATAGGTTTAATAACTGGAATCTTTTTTTCTATTTCTTTTACTTTTTTGACTTTTGCTTTTACTCCTTTTTCTAACATTAATGGATCATTATTTTTTATAGATTCCACGATTTTAATAAGCTGATCTATTTTACCACTCAATATCTCTAACTGCTTTTTCAATTCGTCATTATTGCTTCGACCAGTATTACCTCCAAAATCGCTTCTAATTGGAGCTTTATAACTATTAAAACTTTTTTGTGGAAATCTATCTCCCCCTCTATCATCTCCAGTTTTTTTCTTAGTCTCAAAACAAATATTACAATATACTGGCTTGCCGTCAGTCGGACGAAAAGGAACTTCGCAAGACTTCCCGCATTGGTCGCAAACCGCTTGATGCATAGTAACTGGACCGCGGCTATTACTTCCCGACCCGCCCCAACTTTTTCTGGGAAAATTAGGCCTGCCCCCATCCCGCCTGCCGGATCCACCTCCACTAAAACGCTTATTACCACTTCTTTTAAAATCTCCCATATAATTATGTATTATTTTTTTAATTAAATTAATTTATTATTTATAATAATTTATTTATTACGATCTAATTTCAAAGTTTTTTAAATAAAGCAAATGGACTTATTTAATTAAAGTATGCGCTATCTTTAGATAAAAAGCAAGGAAATAATATAAAAAATTAAAAAGCCCCTAAACTTGACATATAAGTATTTATAAACCAGGGTAAAATAAAAATTATAACGATTAAAGGAATAACAAAGGTCGCGATTGCCATAATGATGGTGGTTAAAAAATACTTGCGTGTCTTTTCGGTTGAAATATAAATTTTTTTTAGTAATTCGTCTTGCAAATCAAGCCGTTTTTTTATTTCTTCATCCATAAAAATTTATTTTAAAAAATATTAATTATTTTCTATATTTGTGATATTTTTTTAAATTCCTTGTCTTTTTCAACTACTTCTGGATTGACTTTTAACGCCATTTCGTTTATTCCTATCAGTTTAATATTGTCCAATCTCCTTACTCTTGATAAAGCGACATAACCCATCCCGCATTCAAAAGATTTTGATAAATCAATTTCCGCGGCGTCCAAACTCATTCCTTGGCTCTTATGAATTGTAATGGCCCAAGCTAAACGCAAGGGAATTTGTCTAATAGTGGCAATAATATTATTGTCTTCTTCAAAATCCCAACTAGCCGGCAAAGCAGTAATTTTACGGCCTGAATTTATCTTAACAATCGGAGATTTATTATCATCAAAAGCAATTACTTTCCCAAGGGTGCCGTTGACATAACCAGCTTCAAAATTATTTTTAACAAACATCACAATCGCGCCAACTTTTAGTTTTAAAGTCTCAGGGACTAAACAATTTTTCTTTAAAAAATCCACTAAATCTTTTTGGCCACGATCGGCCATATTATAAATCATTTCCTTTTCTTTAATTCTAGATAATTCATAATCATTAATTGCGTCAACGCTAATATTGTGAGTATATAATTTGGTTGGATTAATAGAGCTGTCTGTTGATTGATTTAACCGCGTTTTTAATAAATTAAGCTCCTCCCAACCCGCTTCATTAAGCCTAATTTTATTTAAAACATTGGTAAATTTTAAATCATTTTGCCTAAACTGCTTGCTTAAATAACAAACCTTGATATTTGAATTTTTCCAAACAGATGATTCATAAGCAAATTTTAATTTTTGGTTTTGACTAACCGGCGGAAGCTGAAAAAAATCGCCGCACATTATTGTTTGAAGTCCACCAAATGGCAAAAATGGGTCTTTAATATTTTTACAAATTCTATCAACTAGGTCGAGCCTGTCTGCGTCAAACATTGATATTTCGTCAATAATTAAAACTTTTGTTTCCCTAATTCTTTTAAAAAAATCTTTACTTTTAATGAGTTTTTTCATTGCTTCCTTGTTCATCTTATTTTTAATGCCAATGCCTGACCATGAATGAATTGTTCTGCCTCTGAGGTGAGTCGCGGCAATTCCAGTAGAAGCGGTTACGGCAACCTTAATATTATTTTTTTTCAAATCCAAAACAAATTTGTTTAATAAAAAAGTTTTACCGGTTCCCGCTGAACCGGTTAAAAAAATATTTACTCCTGATTTTAAAATTTTGAGCGCCTTAGATTGGGTCATTAAATCAAAATTCTTTTATCTAAAAACTGTCATGCTATTTCATTAAAAAATAATAGTTGATAAAACAGCGAATTAGTCCTGTTTTTCCAATTTACGTTTTCTAATTTATTGTTTTAAATTAAATAATTTAAAATAATAAGCAGATTAATAAACAAATAATAATTCCTAAAAACAGCCAGCCAATGGTATAAAATAGCAATCTAATGGCCTCTTTCTTTTGGTTGTCCAAATAAAGATGGATTACTTTTCCAAAAATCAATAGACCGACAACCACCGCAGAAAAAACAAATAAAAGAAGAATAATAAATGGCCCCCATGGACTTTTCATTTTTCCAAAAATCTTTTCTCCAAAAAAAAGAACCTGGGAGATAATAAACACATATCCTAGTGTCCCAGCGGCGTTGATTAAACTCCACGATAATAATTTTGTTCTATTTTTTTCTATCATAATTTCATTATACCATAACCAAATTATTATCAAAAGTGCTGTTACCTAAATCCCTTTTTAAAAAAACCTGAATGGTCCGACCTCTCAGTTTTTGGTTTTTGATTAAAAAAATAAAATTAGCTGGCATAATGCTAAACTTAAAAAAACGCTCTATAACATACACTGAGAGCGGGCTGACGAAGAGACAAATTTGGGGTCTGACCCCATTATTATTATATCAAAATTTATATGTTTTTTCGCTTCTTCTTTCTATAGATAAAATCATAATCCCCTCCTGTTTCAAATGATAAATTATTCTTATCTTCCCTTTTCTTACTCTAAAAATATTATCTTTGCTTTTCAATTTTTTAATATCCAAATTTTTGAAATCTTTTTTCTTAACTTGAATTAAAATATTTTTAATTATTTCTTTTTCCTTTTTAGTCAATCCTTGTAAAACTTTTGCAATTTTATCCATAATTACAATCTTGAAAGAAGGTCATTGACGTCAATACCCCCTTTTTTAATTTTTGTAAAATCGATAACCGACTCCCATATTTCATTTTCTTGAATGGGACTTATTTTAAATAAAGGTTTAGAACGTTTAACAACAATAAAAGATTTTCCCTTTTTAACTTTTTCAGAATATTCTGCCATTTTTTGTCTTAAATCTTTTAATCCAATAATATTTTCCATATATTTCATATTTTATTTATTATAATTAAAGTATAACCTAAGATTATCTTTAGGTCAACATTGGTTTGGGGATAACTTTTATAATAAAAATTAGTTAAAATAATGCTAAATTTAAAAAAACGCTCTATAACATACACTGAGAGCGGGCTGGGGAAGAGACAAATTTGGGGTCTGACCCCATTACAAATTAATTTATTTTAACAGCTCATTTATAAATAATTTTATACCAGCGAAAAACTAAAATTTATCAACTCGGGCGATGGGACGATGTGGGAACTTGGATAGCTAATGTTAAATAATAAAATTAAAGATTCTTTAAATTGGAATTATCCTCTCTATTTTTTATTCAAATAACGTATTAACAAAGCAATTTGATAAATTAGATACTCATTTTCTAAAGAATCAATATCTCCATCTTCATGCTTGCTATTCTTATTAAAATATTCATCCAAGTAAGAAAAAAGTTGAGATATGATATTCCTGATTTGTGGATTTCTGCCATCAGATTTTAATTTCGCCCCCAACTCTATAATATTATTCTTTAATCCTTTTGTATTTTTTAACTTAGATTTCAAAAATTCCTCCAAAGCCCTCCTTAAACTTTCCGCCGACTTTATGTATTTTTTTTCTTGATAAAATTTTAGAGCATCCTTAAAATGTTCATCGCTTTTACCATCCAAAAATGACAAGACGTAATTTACAAGCTCATCATCAAGTTTCTCCTCCCCTTTAGGATATAGAATTACTTCATCATTATTTAAAACTGCTATTGATAAATTTATATCAGATAATTCAATAGCTTCTATAGTCTTTTTTAATAAAATTTTCTTGCGATAATTATCGTCATGATATACTAATCCGAAATCATCAGCATCTACCATGTTGATAGTTATATCTAAAGAAAAAATTATTTCAATAAGCCTATAAAATTCTTCTTCGGCTTTTTCTGCCCGTAAACGCTTAATAATATTCTCGTTTAAAGCAAAACTATCCTTTTGCCAAATTTTTTCTATACCATAATACTGGCAAAATTTTTCTATACCTTCTTTTTTAACATGATGATCGATATTTTCTAAAATATTTAAAATTCTCCTCTTAAATTTATTAAAAGCCTCCTTATGAGAATCTGTTGATGTTATATTCCATCGTTTATTAAATTTTTCCATTTTATTCTTTAATTCCATAATTTATTTTAACAGCTCATTTATAAGTAATTTTATACCAACGAAAAGCACTAAAATTTATCAACTTAGGCGATGGGACGATGTGGGAACCTGGATAGCCGAACAATCCTTGCCTTACGATACCTTGATTTAATTTAATTATAGCTAACTTTACAATTTAATTAAGACAAAAAGTGAGGAATTACCCAGCTCTTTAATTAAATTTTTAGGATTTTCGTTTCTTATTTATTGTCAAATCTTGAATAAATGAATTATTTTTTGTGCCAATTACAAATGTAATCAATTCATAAATTCCATCGGAAGTCATTTCTCTCCAATTTTTTAACTTCGGATTATTATTATGTTCAAATATATTAATCTCTGGAAAAATAATATATGCACTAGATGCATGATTAATCTTGTTTTGTAATTCAAATATTACTTCTGCATACCAAGGATCAGCTGCACGAAATCCAATAAATAATGAATTAAGTTGTTTTAATGAGTTTTGTATATCTTGAAAGTCTGATAAAAGTGTGTCTCGTTTTTTTTGGTCTAAATATTCAAATTTTATCTTGTGGCTATCAAATTTTTCCGCAAGCTCCTTCTTAACAAAATTAACATATGCCCCGATATTAGTAACTTCTATCGGGACCTTTATCTCAATAGCAGTTCTTATGCTCGTCAATGTCTTATTCATTACATAATCTAAAGATTTAACCAATTGTACCTTTACCAATTTCCATTTTTGATTTTCTCTGTACCTTATAAATATATAAACAATAAAACCCGATATTAAACCAGCTGTTAACCCAATAGATAAATTTAAAAGTAATTCGCACATACTTTGAATCTATTTTTTAATATTTTTATTATATCTAATTTTTTCGGCCAACGCCCAAAGAAACAGTGTTGGATATTTTTTTGGGTAATTTAAAATAAAAGGTACCTGACACCGTTTTTTTGAGACACCGTTTTTTGACCCTATCTTCATTTTTTATAAAAAAATTTATTCCTTAAATCTTCTATTTCTTTCGGTTTCTCTAACAAAATTCCTTTATAAAATTTTTGCAACAATAAGGGAACCCCACATTTAGCACAAACGCCCCAACAGCATTTACCATCCCGTTGAGCATACTCTCTACAAATCGCCGACTCTCGCTCAAAGACATCTTTTTTAATGACATCTTTTTTTAAACCTAACTCACAACTAACTTTTTTAGTGTTCATAAATGTATGAAATTAAGAATAGCTCCCCACGATAGACGAGATTAGAAACTGTTTGGAGAAATAATCATTTCTTAGAATCGTAGATGGCACTAGAACTACATCTCGAGAATCAAATAAATATATTTATATTCTGAATTTAAAATAAAAAATACCTAATACCTTTTTTCTTTTTTTTATAAAGGGCTAACTTTGCTTACTATCTAAAATCCTCTTTATTTTTTTAATGGAAAAATCCCACATTTTTCTTGTATAATCAGAACAAAAAGGCCGCCTCGTCAACTTTTCATCTTGTATCCAAAATTCATAAAATTCCTCAGGCGTTTTTCCCATAGATTCTCCGCTTGTTTTAAATACCTCGAAGCTAGTTGTTAGCCATAAAAAATCTAGATCATTAAAAGCAGCCATTTTAATGGGGACTGTCCCCTTTTTTGTCCCTTTGCAAACCGGCTCTGAAAAAGAGTTATAGAACGATTTTTTTAATTTAGAACTATTTCGACTACTTTTTGTTTAAAAAATTAAAAGCTTGTTAAATCTCTTTTATTATAACATAAAAAAGAAAAAATCCCCATAACTTAAAATAATTACCGAGACAAATTCTGGCTTTTTTTAAAAGTAGTCGAATATCGACTACTTTTTAAAAATCGCTCAGAAACCTAAACTGGTAGCCAGTTTGCGAGTGATACTTTTAGGGGACAGTCCCCTTAAAAAATATTTGAAAACTCTTTTTTATTAAGCATCTTTTTAATTTACTTCTCAATCAAATTTCTAGGACCCCTAAATACTTAAATATATGCTCCTTTAATCTCATTTATAAATCAGAAACTTCCTTTATAATATTTTCAATATTTATTTTATCTATCAGTTCAAAAAAATATTTTCCTTTGCTTAATTCCTGCCATTTTTTACCAATAGCATTCTTATATTCTGTATCTTTAGATTCTTCAAATTGGGCTCCCTTATATTCTAATATGATATAATTATTCTTTTTAGTTTTTGCTATAAAATCGGGATAAAATTTATTTTTTAACCACCCTTGTATATAAAATCCTGTTTTTTCTGGATTACGAAACCACCAATAAATATTAGATAAACTGTCAATCTGATATGCTAAATCTAACTCCTCTTTATTCATTTTATTAGCTTTGTCGTATAAATGTTTTTGAAAACCGTCAGGACAAATGTCTATTAAACTAATAGAATCTCTAAATAGAAAACTTTCTCCTGAAGTAAATAATAGATGATTATTTTCCAACTTTTTAAATTCTATTTCTGAAAATTTATCCACTATTTTATCAACTGTTCTTTCAATCGCTTCTTTGACTTGATATCTACAAACACTCAATTTGCTTAAACTATGTATTTTTAATAATTTATCAACAATCAGTTCTAAATAATTATTCATCTCAATTATAGAAATAAACCCTCTCTGAATTTTAATTCTAAACCACACTAATAAATCTTCCTTAGTAAAATCTTTATGGTGATGAATTAATTTTAATTTCCCAGCCGCGTCTCTGATTAATTCCCCCTCTTTCCCTATATCAATTTTCGTAATCAACGAATCTTCGGTTATTTTAAAATCTATATCTGGATTTTGACTTTTTAAAATTGAGGTGTCGCCAATTAAATCTCCTAAATAATCTAATTTTCTAAAATTTTCCCCATCTTTAATATTGACAAAAGGGACAGATATATTTTTATCTTTGATTTTCAGTTTGCATTCATTCTCTACCACTGAAACCCCGCCTGTCATTGGCAATATATCTTCGTATCCATTTTTCTGCAAACTTTTTATAACCATCTCTGAAGTTTGACTAAAATTCCTTGTAGAAGCGAATATATAAGCGGAATTTAAAATCGGATTAATTTTTTCTTTTGCATACGGCAATCGCATAATCCTGCCAATAGTCTGTTCAACTGATAAACGCGCCCCTAAATTGGAAACCGAAACTAAAATATATGCAAAAGGGCAATCCCATCCCTCTCTTAACGCGTTAACCGTGATAATATAACGAATTGGCGATTTTTTGCTCAATAAAACTTCCATTTTGGGTAGCTCGTCTTTTTTGGCCGTTTTAATAACAATCTGCTCCTCTGGTATATTTGCTTCTTCTGCCAAAAACTTTTTTATCTTGTTTACATAAATTTTTTTATCATTTTCTTTGTCTTGCTCTGCTTGTAAAAGCATTATAGGACGAATATATTCATCTTTATTCTTTTTTGCCGCCTGTTCTAATTCTTTCAATTTTGCAATCCCTTCATAAATTGTTTCCTGCCAAGGAGTTTTATTCGCCAAATAGATTGGCATTTTTATCATTTTTTCCTTTTTTAATTCTTTTGCTGAAATATTAACCAAAACATTGCTTTGTCCTTTTGGGGTAGCAGTAAATTCTAAAACAAAAGACGGATTCAAGCCTTTAATCATATCAAAAGATAACTCTGTCTGAATATTATGTCCTTCGTCAACGATCAATAAAGGATTATGTAATTTTATAACATTAGATAAGGAAAAAATAATCTCTCCCTCTTGATCTTTATCTAAAAAATCAAAATCTTTGCTTTTTAATCCCTCAAAATGATTCATTAAAGCTCCGTTATCCTGATAGACTTTCAACCACTCTTTGTCTTTTCTTCTAAAGGAGCTTAATGTAGCGATTATAATGCAAACATTATCTTCTAAATCGTTTTTACTAATTGACTTGGCTTCGGATAAATTAAAAACTTTTACGGCATTATTAAATCTTTGGTCTAAAACTTCCCGATAAGGATGTTTTCTATTTTTTAAATTATCCAACGTCTGTTTTCTAATAGCGTCTGAGGGCACAAACCACATTACTAACCCTTTGTCATTTCTCTCGCTTAAATAATCCTCAAAAATTAAACCAACTGAATGACTTGCGATAAAAGTTTTTCCTCCGCTAGTTGGCACTTTTACGCAAACAAAAGGATTCCGGCCAATTTCTGGAACCCAATTATATTGCTTATCAGTCCGTATCATAAAAGCCAAACCTGAAGCCTTCTCATTATTATACTTTTTCGTTTCTGAAACATAGGCTTCCAATTCTTCTAATACTGTCTTTTGATATTTTTTTAATTCCATATTATATTTTATTTTTCAAATCAATAGTTGTCGCATTTTCTTTCATTATTATATTGTGCGCAAATGAAACTGTATCAATATATTGATTCGGAGAATTTTCAATCATCTCTATAATACCTTGTAATTGAAGTAAAAATCCTTTCAGGATTGCCTCAATAAAAAAATAAATATCAATAAAAGTAATTTTGTAACCGTCTTTTTTTAAGCCCTCTTCTATTTTTTTATGTATTTTTTTACGCTCGCTGTTTGAAAAATTAAACATAAATCCAATTTTACTTTCATCTTTTAAATTGGGAAAAGAATAAAAATGTAAAAAAGAATTTCTTAAATGCCACGCCATTCCTGTATCACACTTAATTTTATTCTTTTTAGAACGATAAACTTCGTTCTTTTTTGTAAAAACAAAAGCGTTGAGCCAATTTTTAAAACGTTTCTCATTATTGATGTCTAATCCTTCTCTTTCACCATTAAAAATTGCATGGAATCTTGAGAAAGTATCAGCGGCTATAAAAGCAAGACATATTTGACTACGTATAAAGGGTCCTTTGGGGGCATTACGTAGCGTTATGATAGAATCCGTTATTTCTGAAAAATATGTATTTAATTGAGCCAAAAACTCTTTCTCTATTTTCTCCCACTCTTTTTGATTCATACAAATTAATAAACTTTAATTTGATAAGGAATTTGTTTAAAAACAATATTATACTTTTCTAATACCTCTTTGTCTAATAAACATTTATCAGCATAAACAATTTTTTTACCGTCTTTGCCTTTTAGCTCTTTTAAAAATTTCCTGTTTAAAACATTTTTACCAATGCCGTTAAATAATAAAAAATAATGGCAACTGCCATAATCGCCTAAATAATTTCCTTTGATTTTATTTTTCTCTAAATTAGTATGAGTTTCAGTAAAATAAATATAATTAGCTAAGTCGTTGAATTTTACTTCTTCGCTTATCATTCCATCTTTATCAAATAATGGCTGTCCCAACTGTACATATTCAAACCCGCCACCCAAACCGACTACTTTAACTACTTTACTTTTGCTAGTTTTATACGAATAACCCCTAGTAACTCTTTTTACTCTTTTCGTAGTGACGTTTTTAGCAATATTCTTTTCTAATTCCACTAAAATAAATTTCCTGTTTCCATTATCTTCTTTATTCAAATCCAAAACCGCATGACCAGTAGTCCCTGATCCAGCAAAAGAATCGAGGATTAGATCGTCTTTATCTGTCACAAGATCAATAATTTTTTTAATTAATTTTGATGGTTTTGGGTTTTGAAACTCGCCACGCCCAAGAATTGCTCGTAATTCTGCATTCGCCTGCCGCGTGCTTCCGAAATCTTCATATTTCCAAAATGTCCATGGCCTCATTCGTTCACTTACTTCACTCAAATAAGTTTTTTTTTGGGGGACTCTTTTGCCTTTCGGATCAAGATAAATGCGCCCATCCTCAACAAGGCGCACCAGTGTTTCTTTGGAAAAACGTGGATAAGTCCCCTTTGGAGCGCGCCAAATTTGGTTGTTTGGAAAAGTAAAATTATACACGCCTTCTTCGCTTCCGCTTTTCGCATGAAGCGGAGTTAAAAGATATGGACCACGCGGATCATTGTCGTAATTTTTATAGACGCTTCTTTGTTTTTCTCCTTTCTTAATCCCTTTTAGTTTGGCGCTAGCAATAGATTTTGCATAAACGACTACATATTCAGTATTAGAAGAAAAATACCGTGCATCATTCTTAATAGTGTCCATTCCTTGCCATGAAATATTTGCCAAAAAATTTTCCGTTCCAAAAATATCATCCATTATCATTCTTAGATTACAGTGTTCATTATCATCAATACTTACAAAAATCACTCCATCATCACTCAATAAATCCCGCAATAATTTCAACCGCGGATACATCATACAAAGCCATTTATCGTGCCGACACAAATCCTCACTTTCCGGACCTACGACTTTTCCAAGCCATTCTTTTATTTTCGGCGAATTTACTCTATCATTATAAACCCATTTTTCTTTGCCAGTATTATATGGCGGGTCAATATAAATACATTTTATTTTCCCATAATAAAAAGGCATTAACGCTTTTAATGCCTCCAAATTATCCCCTTCCAAAATTAAATTCTCGCTCTTCCCAAGCGAGTATTTTTTATTTTTCTTCATCAACCGAAACGGCACATCCTTATCATGATTTACAATTTTATCTTTTCCAATCCAATTTAATATAGGCATAATTTTTTTCAAAATTATTTAAAACATTCTTCGTATTGCCAATATTTTTTAGCTTTGAGGCAATCCATTACTTCAAGTAATTTATTATTTTCATCTTCCAAATTTAGCATTTTATAATTTTCTAAAACTTCTATCTCGTTTTCAAGATTATTTATTTCAATTTGCTGTTCGTTAATTTTATCTCTTAATTCAGAATTTCGACTTGAATAATTTTGATAAAGATTATTATTTTGCAAATAAAGATCTTTTTCTTTAATAGAATCAAAAACTATTAAATAAAAAGCTACAACGAAGGAAACAGCAAAAAGTATTGTAATCCCCATTAACATTCTATCTGTTCGTCTCAAACTTTTTCGATAATTTTCAAATTCGCTCTTAGCTTTTTCTCTTTCTATGTTTAATAAGATAAGTTCTTCTTTTGTTGATTTTTTAATTTCCAAAAGACCTCGTGCCTTTGGATCTTGAGCAGTTGCTTGTCGTTCTATTTCTCCCCAGAAATATTCCTTGCTTGTTTCTGGACCGGGTCCAGTAAACGAGTTTTCAGTATCTTCCTGTTTTAAATCAGCTATATTCATAAATATTTATTTCCATCCCTGCTTAACAATTCTAAACGCGACTTTTTCTTGTGGGACTTGAATTGGTCCTTGAGGGGTTTGTTGAACCATATTTAAGTTATCATATTAAAAATTTCCTTTGCGGCTATAATTGCATTTAACTCAACGCGTTTAAGATTTCTTATGGTATCGGCATAATCACACTTATTTCTATTATTTCTTAATCTATCTAATTCAGGACTTAATAATTTTACATTTTCATCATCATGTCCAGTCAAAAACCTTACAACATCTTTATGAATATCTGATCTTTTACCTCCGGAAAACTTAACGTTGCTATTTTGAGCAAACATTTTTGTTTTATGAAAAGCCGCGAAGTATGCTCTATTTACTGCAGAACGCATTGATACTTCACTCCCTATCTCAGCCAATTTATTCGCTAATTTTAGACAATCATCACAAGGAAACATAATATTAAATAAACTCCAAATTTAAATTAAATTTTCCAATATTCTCATTAACCCTCTTTAAAAGCCATTCTCTATCAATTTCCTTTAATTTTTCATGAGCTTTCTTGGCGTCAAGGTCGATTTCTATATTTAAAAATAATTCTCCTCTATCATCTTCAACTTCCGGATCAAAAAATAATTCTAAATTTAAATTAACATTGCCAAATTTTTTCCTAATAACATCAGGTGCTTCATATAAATAATCAATAATGCTAATATGATTATTCAAAAAATCTGTTATTTCTTCCTTATTTATAATATTGCAATTTTTGGTTTGCAAAAAAGAAAAAAGTGGTTCTATTTTTATAAAGCTCTCTGTAATTTCTTTAACTTTTTCATTTTCAGATTCTTTCTGCCACCAAACATAAAATGGGAGCGAACTAGGTTCGCCACTTAAAACACTCATCTCTTTTGCTTTATCAATAGTTAAAAGTGTCATAATTTTTAATTAAACAGCTCTTTTGTTTTATCTTTTAATACTGCCTCAAAAACATCTTCAATATTTTTATGGGCACTTGTAATCCATTGAGTAATTTCATTTGTTTGAATACTACCTGGATTAACTAAAAAATAATCCATATCTAAAACAAACGTTGTTTTACCCTGTGCCGCCATTCTATCAAGTAGTTGTACCTTTATATTATCTCTCCCACTTTCAAAAGCAAAAATTGTTCCTACCATAAACGATACTAAATCCTGTGGCAAATTTTTTCCCATCGCAGGACGCAAATTAAAATATTGTTCTATATCAAAACTAAATAACGGTATTATAAAATTATTGATATACCTTAAGCCGATTCTTTGTATAGATTTAATCTTTATATTCTTAATATAGGAGTTGAAAACTAAATTTATCAACGGATAAAATTTTTGCCATGAATTATAGGGTTTTAATTTATGAATAGATAATCTTCCTTTGTCTAATTGAATCAGCGTTTTTTCGTCATCTGAAAAAAATTGATCAAACTCTTCAAAAGTTTTATTAAAACTTTGTTCTTTAGGATTAATTTCGAATTTCATTTGGTGTATCTGTCCTTTTTTCTTTTTGGGAAATTTTTCTTTTATTTCATTAAAAAATAAATCAACCATTTTTTGATCAAAAACGCCCTCTAATTCAAATCTAAACTCACAAACAACTTCTGTAATAGGAGGATTTTTATATTGTTTATTCACAGTAATTTTGAAATAATTTATTTCCACCCCTGTTTAATAATTCTAAACCCAACTTTTTCTTGAGGGATTTGAATTGGTCCTTGGGGTGTTTGCTGAGTTATATTAACTTGTTGTTTTTTGTAGTCAATCGTTAATTCAAAACAATTTGAAACATCACTACTTTCGACAAAAGCAATTTTATAATCCTTTTTGTTTTCCATTGTATTCTCTCCTAATTCATTCTCTGGATTCCACAACGTACTTAGATCCATTTCTTTTTCGTATTCTTCATATAATACACTCATCGCATCTGCTAATTTCTGTTCCGCAAATTGAACAGTTTTAATTCCTAAATCTTTTTTTGCTTCTTTACGACCGATAAAATATTGATGGGAATAAAGTTTTTCTGTTAAATTATCAACCACCTTTTTAATATCATCTTCAGACATTGGCGACTGATGGCTCTCTAAAAGACGTGTAGCTAAAATACGAATTAAATTGTGAATACGGTTAACATTACCAAGAGCTAAAGGATGAATTTGTGGATTAGATTCAATAAATTTATTGAAAATTTTTGTTAAATCCTCATCGCTTTTAATGCCAAACTTATTTTTCGCTAAATCAAAATATGCCATTACGTCTTCAACTGAAATGGGAATTCTATTTTGTGGATTTTGAGGGTCAACTGGATTAAAAACGTTAGCCGTAGAAGGATCAATCGGAGATAATTCTGACAAATCACTCATTACAATTTCATCTGCGCCTAAAGCAATCATTGTCGCCGCACTATGCGCTTTATATGGAATTAAAACTGAAAATTTATCGCAATATTCTCTAATCATTGAAACAATTCGCCAAGGTACCATTGTGTCGCCACCAGAGCTATATAAAAATAAGTCTATATTTTTAGTTTTACCAATTTTTCGAAGTTGTCTACTGATTATCGGAATGATATCACCTGCAATTTTAGCATTTACTGGACCCTGTCTATCACTAGTTATATATGTAATGACGCGTGATTCTCTTATTTTTTCTATTTTTTTAATAATTTCTTTTTTGTCCATAATTTTATATTAATTTTTAAATAGATTTACTTATATTTTACCACCATTTGACATAGAAATCAACGGCGTTGTCTATCCATTTTCTATATCAATTTATTTTCTTTAAAACTGAAGGCTTTGGTTTTTGTGATGATAATATGGTCTAAGACGTCTATACCCATTATTTTGCCTGCTTGGACTATTCTTTTAGTGATATTTATATCATCTTCTGAGGGGTCTGAATCACCAGAGGGATGGTTGTGAACTAAAATTACTGAAGCGGCGTTTTGTTTCAGAGCTTCAGCAAAAATTTCGCGAGGATGGACTAAATTAGCATTAAGTGTGCCAATAAACATTGGCTTTTTAAAAATCATTTCATTTCTTGCGTTGAGATAAATTACCATCAAATGCTCTCGTGTTTTATCTCTCATATAAACAGCTTGGGCAACCACGTCTTTAACTGACTTAATTATCGGCAGAGTTTCGTCTTGAATCTTTAAAGCCCTTTTGACTAATTCTGTTGAAGCTAAAATTGTACAAGCTTTTGCCGAACCAATTCCTTTAATTTTAGCCAATTCTTTATATTCTAATTGCAATAATCTTTTTTTAGAATGCTTTCTTAAAATTTGTTTGGCAATTTCAATAACGTTTTTCCCTTTTATCCCTGTTCCTAAAAGAATTGCTAAAAGCTCCTCATCTTTGAGGTTTCCTGGACCCTTGGAAATCAATTTTTCCCTCGGCCTTTCAATCTTTGATAAATCCTTTATTCTCATCTATTTTTATTATATCACAAACAAACTATTGCTAAAACTTTATTTCTGTAAAGTTTTGAGAGGCCGAGCCTATCAACCTCCTTACAGGTTGCGACCTGCGCATTTTACAATCGGAGAGCGTGCAGGTGTAACCCATATCAACTCTCACAATAGGCTTATCTGAATTTGCAATGTGCATTTTTTTCACATTACTTTTATTATCAAATCCGCCGTCTTAAAATCCTTTTTTTATCTTTTTTATTATTTTTCTTCTTTTTTTAAATAATCAAAACAAAAAATCTCCACAACTCAAAAGAGCCGCCGAGATAAATTTCTAATTTTTACTACTTTAAAAAACATAAGTAGTTTTTAGTTTGTTATATATATTTTTTGAATTAATGCTTCTCTCAACATTAATTTTAATGCTTTCTTTCCTTTTGTTGTCTTGAAATATTTTTCCCTTCTCCTAGCATCTTTTCCTGAAATAAAAGCTTCATAATATATAAGTCTAAGTGGTAAACGCTTTGCAGTAGAAATATTTTTGCCCCTTTTATGTTCTAATAATCTCCTCTTTAAATCATTTGTTAGTCCAATATAAAAATTTTTATCATAAAGACTTAAAAGAATATAAACATAATAAAATTTGATTGGCATTTTATACTAACTAATTTATGCCGTGAACCAGAATAAATTCGGTTCACGGCATAAATCAGAACTTCGTTCTGATTTATGGCTCGGGGGCAGGGATTCGAACCCCGATTGATGGAGTCAAAGTCCATAGTCCTGCCATTAGACGACCCCCGAATGTTTATTTCAATAAAATAATTGTACAAAAATCTTGCCCATTTGTCAAATAAGTTATTTCCCGCGCCATTTCCAAAAATATTTTAAAGCGCTAAAAATATGAATCCAAGTAACCCTTTGAGAAAGGGATGGGAAAAATGAAAAATCAGCAGAAAGCCGGCGATGAAAATGAATCATTTTGGCTTTAGGAAAATAAACAACTTTTTTGCCCGCTTGCCAGACTTTTCTTGCTAAATCAACATCTTCAAAATAAAGAAAATAACGTTCGTCAAAATAACCAATCTGCTTCAAAAAATCCTTTTTAATCATTAAACATGCCCCGATTAACCAGCCAACTCCCCTGATTTCCTGATGATCAAAATCCTGCATTAGATATCTTTTAAGCTCATTTTTAAACCAAGGCAACCGATACAAAAAAGTTCTCCTAATTGCCGGCGTGATTAATTTGGGAAAGCGGTAACAAGAAAATTGAATTGTCTTATCCTGATTAAGCAACTGCGGGCCAATTAAACCAATATCATAATTTTTCTTTAAAAAAGCGAGCATTTCTTCAATCGCCCCGGGACTAACAATCACATCAGGATTAAGAATTAAAATATAATCCCCTTTTGCTTGTTTAACTGCTTGATTATTAGCTTTAGCATAACCGGAATTCTTATCATTTAAAATAATTTCTATTTTCGAATGGTCTCTTTTTATTTCTTTCAAATATTCTAAACTGCCGTCTTGGGAATTATTATCAATAATAATAATTTCGTAATCCAAATTTATTTTTGCTTTGATTAAATTTTCCAAACAAAGTTGAAAAACTTTCTGTTGCTTGTACTTAAGAATGATAATTGATAAATCCATAAAAATTTATTGATAAAAACGGGCTCTTTTCATCCATTTTCTCATTTCTGCCGGTTTAACTACCGCATTTTCCATAATAATTTTTCTTTTTTTTAGCATTTTAAAAAAACCGGCCCAAAAGGAAAACCCCGCTTTTAATAAAACATCTGGTTTGGTAAAGAACAAATATGACTTCTTTCCCGCTTCATAAATGAAAATCCAAAAAAAATGACGCCAAAAATTTTCTCCCTGTTCATTTTTTAATAACAGCCAAAGATGATTACGAAAGGAATAAAGCTCAACTTGTTTCGGCCTGGATTGATGCCCCTTAAAAATATCTATCAATTTGGGTTTTTCCTTTAAACCAGTTCCCCGATAATGGTAGGCTTTTGCCAAAGGCACAAACAAACTTGTCCATCCTTTTAATTGAAGCCTCCATGCTAAATCCGCGTCTTCCTGATAAGCAAAAAAATCTTGGTCAAAATATTCAAAATCTTTTTTATTTAAAGGAATTTTTATTTCTTCCAAAGCTTGCCGTCGATACAAAGCGCTAGCGCCAGTTACGCCAAAAATATCTTTTTCTTTATCATATTGCCCCTCATCTTCTTTGCCCTGTCCTCGTTCCAAAATATGACGATTTTTTAAAATACTCAAACCGGCACTATCAATAATTTTAGTTTTAATTTTTCCTTGATAATCATCCAGAGGACTTTTGATTTGTAAAAATTTACCGCTAAAACTTCCCACTTTTTTTTCTTTTTCCGCTTGTTTCATAATTTTATCTAAAAAATCAGGCTCTAAAATAATGTCCGGATTTAAAATCAAAACAAATTCAGAATCTATTAAATACAAACCCTGATTATGCGCCTGAGAAAAACCCAAATTTTTACTGTTTTGAAAAATAAATAATTGACTATTTTTTCTCTTAAAATTATTTTTAATAACTTCTTTAGAATATTCTTTTTTCAAAATATCAATCGTTCGGTCACGAGAGCCGTTATCAATAACTAGAACAGAAAAATTGCGGTAAGTTTGGTTAAAAACCGCATTAAGACAATCTTTTAAAAATTTGTCGCTATTCCAAGTAACAATTTGAACTATCAATTTTTGTTTCATCTTTTTTCAAATTGAAAATTAAACAAAAAGAAGAAATTAGATAAAAAATACCTAAAGAATGAAAAAGCACAGGCGCGGTTAAATTGGCAACCATTAAACTTAATAAACCAGCGTTTAATCCGATAATCAGTCTTTTTTGAAAATAATCATTTTTAAATTCTTTTAATTTTTGCCAACTGGAATAAAAAAAGTAAAAAAGGAGCAAGCCGTAAGTAATTAAACCAAATAAGCCAAGCTCGCGCCAAATTTCCAAATAACCCCAATCTAAATGATAGGTTGTTTCTGTCTGCATGGTGGTTTGATTATAATAGGAAATAGTTGAACCTAAGCCTTGCCCAAAAAGAGGGTCTTTTTTAATTTCTTTAATTAATTGAGGAAGAATGTTCATTCTAGTTAAGGAGCTGATTTCCGTCTCTGGTTCTACTACTGTTTTCAGCCGATTTTGAAAAAAATCAAATGCCTGAAAAAATTTTCCCCCGCTAGTAGCAGAAAATAATATAATAAAACCTAAAAACAAAGAAAAAATCGTTAAACCGGAAAACATAAGCCATCTTTTCCAATTTACTCCCTTTAAAAGAATAAACAAGCCTAAAAATACTCCCAAAAGATAAACGCGAGAAAAATTAATAATCAAAACTAAACCTGATAAAAAACTTAAAAATAATAATAACTTTTTTATTTTTTTATTAAGCTTTTTCTTTCCTTCTATTAAAAAACTTAACAAAACTAAAAATAAAGGCAAAACCAATAAATGAGCTGGGCTCATAATACGGAAAAAATTTCCTCCTGCATCCGTCGCCTTGCCAATTGCAACTCCCCGCCACCACCAATAAAACCAATTATGCACCTCCGCTAAACCGCTGGAAAAAAGAATAAAAATAATGATTGTTAAAATACTGATGCCGATAATAAATCCTTGGCTTAATTTTAAACTTGTTTTAATAAAAAAATTATTTTTAAAGATTTCCAACAATGGAAAAATTAATAAAAAATAAGAATAATTTATAAAATCTTTAATTGCTAGAGTCACCTCTTGTTTGAGTAGTCCCTGTAAAAACCCCAAAAAAATAATAAATAAAAAAATAAACAAAATTGCGCCGATGCTTGTATCAAAAAAACTTTTTAAAGATTTTAATAATTGTTTTTCTTGATATTTTTTCATTAACCAGACTGCCATTAAAACCGCGAATAAACCAAACCGCAAAGAAAGACCGAAAAATTCAAATAGATGCCCTTGTAGACCGAAAAAAAACTCAAAAAATAAAAATAGAAAACCATACTCTATTTTTATTAAAGAAAAAATAACTGCCAAAGCGATTATTAAAATACAAAAAACATTTAATAAGAAAGGAAAAGCATATCCAATCAAGGACAATATCTGAAAAAGGAAAAAAAATCCAACTATGAACCATATTTTTTGAATTGTTTCCTTAAAATTCATTTATCCAATTTTTAAACTTTTTTTAATTTGTTTCTTTTTTCTTAATGAAACTAAAGCGCTTAATCCCGCCAAAATCAGGCTTAAAAGACTGATTATTTTTAAGATGTCATTTTTTTTGCCCGGTTTATTTTTTTCAAAGTATTTTATCAAACTTCGATTGTAAATCTTTTGCTTTTTTAAAGACAAAAGCTGGTCAAAACTTTGACCGCCATAATGCATAATCTCAAAATCAGAATGATAAATCACCTTATAACCTGATTTTTTAAATCGATAACAAAGGTCAACGTCTTCAAACCAAAGATGATAATCATTGTCAAATGAACCGATTTTATCCAATAAAGCGCGCCTGGTGAGAATAAAGGTTCCAGCTACCTGGTCTACTTCCTGAGATTTCTCAAAATTAAAACCTTTTTGAAAATATTTTCTTATCGCCGGCAACCAGAAAAAAAGATAATGAAGCTTAAGTAAAATTAAAGATTGGGTAAAAAGATTAGGAAATCTTCTCACTGAACTTTGAGATATTCCATTTGTCCCAATTAATCGACAACCGACTATTCCCCAATCATTATGCTCTTTTAAATCTTTTATTAATTTTTCCAGACCGGGTTTGATAAATTCCGTATCCGGATTAAGAAAAAGAATAAATTCTCCAGTCGCCTGTTCTAACGCCTGATTGTTGGCAACAGCAAAACCCATATTTTTTTTATTTAAAATAATTTTCAATTTCGGCTGTTGTTTCTCTTGCTCCAACCATTTTAAATATTTAACGCTATTATCCAAAGAACAATTATCAACGACAATCACCTCATAATCAATTTTCTGAAAATAATCAAAGATGGAATCCAAACATCTTTCTAACAAGGGCTTAACGTTCCAATTAACAATAATAACAGAAACTTTATCAGGAACAAAGTTTTTAACTTCCCCTTGATTCAATGTTTCAAAATTGTTATTCATAATGTTTTTTAAAATATTTTAAAAATGTTCTTTTATTAATTTAATAATTTTTTCCATTTTAATACCCCAATCATATTCTTTAATTTTTTCTTTTCTTTGCTGGCGAGCCTCTGGATTATCTTCCTCCAAAGCTTGATTTAATTTTTTATTAAAATCTTCGTAGTCTTGAGCAATTTTTACCAGATGAGAAAGATTTTCCGCTCCGGAAGTTGGAGTGGTAACAACTGGCAGCCCCGAGGCTAAATATTCCAAAGCTTTAAGAGAATTGGTTGATTTGATAAATTTGTCTAATTTATGCGGTGAAATAGCAACTGAAAAATGATTAAGATAAAACGGCGTTTCTTGATATTTTTTATGCCCTAAAAAATAAATATTTTTGTATTTTTGAAGTTTTTTTATTTCCACGGCCAGCCGCCGCAACCTTCTAAAATAAACCGGCCATAAAGGTCCGATTAAGACAAAAGATTTTTCCGGATTATGGTTTGCCAAATATTCCAAAAGATCGACATCTATCCTTTGCTGGATAATCCCTAAATAACCAACAATTGGTTTAGAAACTTTTTCCAAATCCTTTGGTAAATCAGAAGACTCTTTTTTAAAATGAGAAACTTCCACCCCGTTTGATATCCAATAAAGATTTTCTTTTCTCCCTAAACTTTTGAAAAAATCAATCAAATTATCAGAAACAGTAAAAATTAAATCACTTTTTTCCGCAATAATCTGATAATTATTTTTGAGAATAGTTTGATATTTTTTAAAAGAAGGATGTTCAATCCAATTATCAACTGCGTCAAAAATAGTTAAATCAAGCTTAATCGGACAATCTTCTTTTAAATAATCAACAAACATTGGAAAACATGACCAACCCACTTTTTTGGTTTCTGAATTTAAAGGATATTTTAAATCAATTTTTTTTAAAAATTTATCAACCTTTTTCATTATTTTACCAGGTGCCCAAAAAGAATTAACAGTTGAAAAAACATAAAATTTATCAGAAACTTTTATTCCCCGACTGATTAAATCACAATAAACTTTTTCGCCCTTTGGACCGAAAACAATATTCTGAAAAAAATTGCGCAAAACTCTTTTAAAACTAAAAGGTAAAAAATCTATAGCCACTATTCTTTTCACTTCTGGCTGATCTAAAAATTGATAAAGTAAATGACGATTGCGATTAACTGTTCCCCTTTCCCATTCTTGAAAAGAAGACATATTAAAACTGATTATTTCTATTTGTTTCATAATTTATTTTTCTTTTGATTCTGTTTTAACAAAAATCGAACGAAAGTTAATTATTCCTTTTATAAAATCTAAATCTTGTCTTTTAATTAAATTGAAAGAATAAACTGCGGCAAAATAGACTAAGATGCCAATTAAACAAGAAAAAATTAAATGAATTTTCTCTTTGACTAGAAAAATTGTTAAAGCCATAATTAAACTGGAAAAGAAAATTAATCCTATTTTTTTAAACAAATAACTTTTATCAACTTTGATAATTTTCCGCGTAGAAAATATCTCCAAGAAAAAAATAATTATAAAACCAAAAAAAACAGCCAAAGCTGAACCATAATGACCTAAAATCGGAATTAATATCAAGTTTAAAATAATAAAAATAACCGTTCCTAAACCGTGAATTAAAGTATTTTTTTTCTGTTTTTCACAAGCGTTTAAAAGACTCACAAAAACAAAATCCAAAAACATAAAAGGAATAGAAAACGACAAAATAATTAAAATTAAAATCGCGGGCGCATACTCTGGACCGTAAATAAAAAGAATAATTTGTTTTGCTAAAATTGAAAGCCCCAAAACCAAAGGAAAGGCAATAATCATCAAATATAAAACTGCTTGAGAAAAAAGCTTAGTCATTTCTTCTTTTGACTTGATAAAATAATAACTTAAAGCCGGATAAAGAGCTGAGCTTAGCGACCCAGCGATTAAAAGAATAAAAGCGTTAATTAATTTTAAAGCGGCGCTGTAAAACCCTACGGCCTTATCACCCGCCAAATACGAAAGAAGAATTGTGTCACTAGTGGAATATAATTTAGCAAAACAAGCGGCGATGAAGAATGGCCAAGAAATTTTAAACAAAGGTTTTAAGATTTCTTGATTTAATTTAGGAATAAGTTTCAATTTTAATTTCTTTTTAACAAAAAAGATAGCATTAGCTAAATAAAAAATACTGGCCATTAAAAGCGGTAAAACCATGAGAATCACATTTACCTTCAAATAAATCAAAAACAAGCCCACTAAAAGCATTACTGTTTTATGAATAATAATTCCCAAAGCTTCATATTTAGTATTTAAATGTCCGCGGAAAACAAAATAAAAAACGAGTGCCAGAGTATCAAGTAGGATAACCAGGGTAGTTAAATAAACTAAATAATTGGTTATAGGTTGATAGCCTATTAAATTAATAACTAAAAAAGATAAAGCCAAAACTATTATTCCGGCTAATAAACAAAAACCCAGAATACTACTAAAATATTCCTGGGTCTTTTCTTTATTTCTAGCTACTTCCCTAGTTAAAACCGGCAATAAACCAAAGTCGATTAAAACAGAGAAAAGCGCAGCAAAAGATAAGGCAAATGTGTATTTCCCAAAATTATCCGCACCTAAAAAACGAGCTAAAAAAATAAAGTATAAGAGAGCTACCAATTTTTGATAGATGTAGGCAGTTAATAAATAAAAAGTATTTTTGGCTGTAGAAACCATGGAAATAGAGTTATCTCTTTTTCCATTGCGGGGCTCTTCTGGCTCTTTTTAAACCCGGTTTTTTTCTTTCTTTTTTTCTGGGATCTCTACTCAATAAACCAAATGATTTTAGTTCTTTTCTCCATTCCGGATTAAAAGAAATTAAAGCTCGGGCAATACCCAAAGAAACCGCGTCAGCTTGACTATGAATTCCTCCGCCTTTTACAATAACCGTAAAATCAAAATCTTTTTCTTTTGCTAATATCTTTAGCGAAGATAAAACCTTTATTTGTAAATCAAAAACCGGAAAATATTCCTGAAGGGTTCTTTTGTTAATTAAAATTTTCCCCAGGCCTTGAGGAAAAAATTGAACCTGCGCGATGGCAGTTTTTCTTTTTCCTGTTGCCCAAATTCTTTCTGTTCCCTTCGGTAAAATTTTTTCTTCTATTTTCTTTACTGCTGTTTTTGCTACTACTTTTTTTTCCACTCCTGTTTTCTTTACTGTCTTTTTTATTTTTGGTTTAATTTCTTTTTTGGGCTTAATTTTAACTTCTTTTTTTATAGTAATTTTTGATTTAGGGGAAACGCTTTTTTTCACGGTTTTCACCGTTTTAACTTTGGCTTCTTTCGGAGTTGTTTTTTTATTTTCCGATTTTTTAACTGGCATAAAAATATTCTTTTTAATAAATTATTAAATTTAACTCTCTAAGTTTAACAAATTTCTAAAAATAAGCAAGATTAAAATTCGATTGTTTCTCCTATTTTTTGCTTTTCTCCTATTTTAACCGTTTTAAAAATCATCAATAACCAAAAAATAATTCTAGCTAGAATTATTGACAAAAGACTCAGTATCTTCCCCACTAATTGAAGAATAAAAAATAAAGCTACCGCGATGCCAATAGATATTTCACGATGATACGGACCGATAAATTGAGAAAACTTTGAATTAACTAAACCTGCCAAAACCTCCTCCATTGTTTCTTCCCCTGTTAAATCAATTTTTAAAGACTCAGAAAGACTTTCCCGTTCTTTAATAATTAAATCCTGATTATTGACCCCCCCTTGAATTATTAAAGAACTGGCCAAAGTTTCATCAACTGTCATTTTGGGGTCATAAAAAGGAATAATTTTCCCGACCATACCGCCAACCGGCTTAAGAATAAGACCAAAAAATTCAGAGGGAATCTCTATGCTCTTTTGATTTATTACCATCAAAGGATTGAAATAATAAACCAGGGCGATAATCAAGGCCAGAGCAGTGATAAAACAGGAAATCCCCCTTTTCCAAATTTTTTTAAAAGACAATTTTAAACGATTTTCCTTTTCATTTAACATTAATTCTACGCTAATAACAGAAAAAAGAATCAAAAATAAAACGCCTAATAAATAATAAAGAATGATTTCTGTCGGCTGATTAAAAAAAATAAAAAAAGATGCGCCAAAAGCCAACAAACAAGTGTAGATTAAATTACGAGAATTGATTAAAAGCGTCAAAATAAGATAAAGAATAAAAAATCCCAACCAACTTAAAATTAAATATAAAAAATGAATTGAGGATGGGGCTAAAAAAAATAAAGATAAATATCCCCAAAAAAATATGGAGGATAAAATAGCCAGTAAACTCAAAATAAGGTGTTTAATTTTCATATTTTAATAAAGATTCTCTATTTCTTTTATCATAACATTATTCTTTATTAAAACAACCTTTTTTGAAATAATAAAATTAAAACTAACTTGGGAGCCGAGCTCCCAAGTTAGTTCTCAAAATTTTGAGAAAATAATTTGAATAATTACTTAATAATCATTTAATTATTTTGCTGTTTCTTCAAATTCACCATCAATCGGCTCCTCTTTTTTCTCTTCATTTTTTGAATCCGTCTTTCCGCTCTCAGAATTTTGAGCTTCTTTCTCTTTACTTTGACCAGCGGATTCAGGATTCGGCTGACTATTGTATAATGCCGCACCAATTTTCTGAATTTCCGAACTTAAACTTTCTAAAGACTTTTTAATTTCTTCCACACTGTCTTTATCTTTTATTTCCTTTAAAACTTTGATTTTCTCTTCTATGGATTTTTTATCGTCTTCTTTTATTTTATCTCCCGCATCTTTTAAAGCCTTTTCAGAAGAATAAATCAAAGTATCTGCCTGATTTTTTAATTCAATTAATTCCTTTTTCTTTTTATCTTCTTCAGCAAATTTTTCCGCTTCTTTTTTCATTTTTTCAATTTCATCTCCGGATAAAGCGGTAGAATCCTTAATAGTAATATGCTGTTCCTTATTAGTTCCCTTATCTTTAGCAGCAACCGTTAAAATGCCATTGGCGTCAATATCAAAAGTCACTTCTATCTGAGGAATTCCTCTAGGAGCGGGTGGAACACCATCTAAAATAAATCTTCCCAGCGTGCGATTGTCATTAGCCATTTGCCTTTCTCCCTGTAAAACATGAATTTCCACTGAAGATTGATTATCGGCCGCGGTGGAAAAAGTTTCTGATTTTGAAGTCGGAATGGTAGTATTTCTTTTAATTAAAGGCGTCATAATGCTGCCCAAAGTCTCAATCCCTAAAGTTAATGGCGTAACATCCAAAAGTAAAACATCAGTCACCTCTGATTCTCCAGATAAAATTGAAGCTTGAACCGCCGCGCCCATTGCCACGCATTCCATCGGGTCTACTCCCCTTTCAATCTTTTTACCCAATTTATCTTCAATAAATTTTTGGACGATGGGCATCCGAGTTGGTCCGCCAACTAAAATAACCTTTTCAATTTCCGAACTTTTTCTTTTTGCGTCCTCCATCGCCTGATCAATCGATTTTTCACAGCGATCAACAATCGGCTTAACCAATTCTTCCAACTTTGCCCTAGTAACTTTTAAAGAAAGATGTTTCGGTCCTTCACTATCCGCGGTAATAAACGGAAGATTTATTTCTGTCTCCATGACGGAAGAAAGTTCTATTTTCGCTTTTTCTGCCCCCTCTCTTAAACGTTGCATTGCCATTTTATCTTTTCTTAAATCTATGCCTTCTTTCTTTTTAAAATCATCAGCGATGTAATTAATTAAAACCTCATCCATATCAGACCCTCCCAATTCCGTATCGCCGGAAGTTGATAAAACCTCAAATTGCGCTTCTTTTTTTTTGTCATCCGTTTCAACTTGAGCTAAACTCATAATTGTCACATCCAGGGTGCCAGCGCCAAAATCAAAAACTAAAACTTCTTGATCTTTTTCTTTAATTTTATCCAAACCATAAGCAATAGACGCCGCCGTTGGCTCGTTAATCAAACGAACCACTTCCAAGCCAGCGATTGACGCAGCATCTTTAGTCGCCTGTCTTTGGGCGTCGCTAAAATAAGCCGGCACCGTAATAACAGCCTTTTCAATTTTTTCACCGAAATAATGTTCCGCGTCTTTTTTAATTTTTTGCAGAATAAAAGCGGATATTTGTTGAGGAGTATATTCTTTGTCTCCTATTTTATACTTATAATCTTGTCCCATTTTTCTTTTAGCGCCAAAAATCGTTCTTTCCGGATTGGCCACGGCCTGACGTCTAGCCGGTTCACCAACTAAAAGCTCCCCTTCTTTGCTAAAAGCAACATAAGAAGGAAAAGCTTTTCCTCCAACCGCCGTTGTGCCTTCAGCAGAAGGAATTATTTTTGGTTTACCAGCCTCCAAATAAGAGGCCGCTGAATTCGAAGTTCCTAAATCAATACCAATTATTTTTCCCATATTTTACCTCATTTGATAAATATCAGACCTATCCAGTAATTAAGCTGAATCTATCTGTCATTTAAATTAAATTTAATTATTTTTTATTTATTTTTATTTCAATTTTCTTTGCTTGATTTTTTTCTCGTTTCGGAATTTCTATTTTAAGAATTCCATTTTGATAATTAGCTTGCGCTTGATCTTCTTCTACTTTAGCCGGCAAATTAACTGCCCGATAAAAACTCCCCATTTTAACTTCATGGCGATAATAATTTTTATCATCCACTTCTGATTCTCGACGATTTTCTCCTTTAAGAATCAAAACATTGTTCTCAATGGAGACTTCCACGTTTTCCGGATTAATACCAGTTAAAGCCGCCTCAATAAAAACTTTATCATTTTTTTCGTAAATATTAACAGCGGGAGCAAAATCAAGTTTTTTCATATTAACCGGTTCATTAAAAAATCGGTCAATTTCTTCCCAAGGCTCCCAAATCAAATTACGATTAAATGGAACTAATGCCATAAGATTAAAAATTAAATTAATTAAATTATATAATTAAAAACCTTTATTCAATAATAACTTTAGTGGGCCGAATTACTTTTCCTTTCATTAAATAACCAGATTGAATCTCTTCTATTATTTTTTCTCCGTCCCCTTTTCTTTGTAAAGCTTCGTGAAAAAAGGGATTAAATTCTTCACCCAAAGCTTTAATTTTCTCTACTCCATCCTCTTTTAAAATAACCTCTAACTGTTTTTTTATTTGCTCTATGCCTTGAACCCAGTTTTTCCTTTTTAAATCTTTTTCTTGATGTTTTAAAACATTTTCAAAACTGTCTAAAACAGATAAAAGTTTTAAAATTATTTCCAAATTTGCTAACCCTATCCATCTTTGCTTTTCCAAAACGATTTCCTTTTCTCGATTGAGATAGTCTGCTTTTGTTCTTTTCCAACCATTCAAATATTCCTCTGATATCCCTTCTAAGTTTTTTAAACGTTCCTTTAAATCAATTATTTCTTTCTCTTGACTTTGATTTTTTCCTAAATTTATTTTTTGCTTTTTTTCAGACATTTTAAATTTTGTTAATTAATTCACGAACGGTTTTAACAAAAGTAAAATTTCTTTGATAATCCATTCTAATCGGACCGAGAATGCCAATTAAACCCTCCTGTTTCGGTCCTATTTTAAAACGGGATAAAACCGCGCCGCAAAAATCCCCAAAAGGATTTTTTTTGCCAATTAAAATTTCTATTTCCTTTTTTTGACCTAAAAAATCGAAATTCTTTTCCAAAATTTCATCTAAATGGTCAATAATTTGAGAAAGATTATAAACAGCGGGATGTTCTTTAAATTCTGGTTGAATAAGTAAATTAGTCAGCCCAGTGTAATAAAAAACATTTTTACTGAAAGCGGCAAAGCTTAAGCTTTGCGAACAATCCGCCATTTTCTTTACCAAATCCTTAATGGTTTCTTTTTTATCATTAAAATTTTTTTGCTTTGAAAGAATTAAATCATTTTTCCAACTAATTAGCGTTTTTTTCTCTATTTCAAATTCAATTAAATTTTCTAAATAATAATCCCAGGCTTTTAAAGTAGGAATTCTTCCGGCAGAAAGATGGGGTTGTTCTAAATAACCCTGATCAATCAAATTAACCATTTCATTTCTGATTGTTGCTGAGCTTAGCCGAGGTTCCATATTTTCGCTTAAAGTTTTGGAACCGATTGGCTGAGCTTCTCTAATATACTGATTGATAATACGATTTAACATTTTTTCTTGCCGTTCTTTCATATTTCAAAAATAAAAATAAACTTCGTAAATTATTTTAAATAATAAATTAGCACTCGTCAATAGTGAGTGCTAATAAACTGTGGATAACTTTTTTTATTTAAAATACCAGAATATTTATCTTTTTAAAATAATTTCCGCAATCTTCTCCCCGGCTTGAGGACAGGAAATTTCTAAAATATTTTTACTAAGCAAAGATAATTTTTCTTTAGAACTCATTAAATTTTTTATTTCTTTTAAAAAAATATGGGGCTCAAAATTTCTTTCCTCAAAAACAACAGCCGCTCCTTTTTCTTGAAAATAACGGGCATTAACCTCTTGATGAGAATCAGGAATGGGAATAATAATAGAGGGTTTTCCTAAAACCGAGATTTCAGTTAAAATCCCCAAGCCGGCACGTGTGATAACTAAATCGGCAATTTGAAAAACATCTGGCAACTCCCTGGTTAAAAAATCAATTTGATGATAACGATTAAGCACTAAAATCTCATCTTCTAAATCTGGTTTTAATTCTTCTCCCTTATCTTTTCCAGTAATATGAATTATTTGGCAAAATTTAACCAATTCAGAAATAATTTCAATAATCATTTGATTTATTTTTTTTGCTCCTGATCCACCGCCAACTACCAAGAGAACTGGCAAATCGGCACGAAGATTAAATCTTTTAATTGCCCTTTCATTATCACCCTTTAAAATAACGGCTCGAAAAGGATTGCCGGTTAAAATTGTCTTTTCTTTTGGGTAGTCATTTAAGGATTTTTCAAAACTAACAGTAATTTTTTTAGCTAATGGGGATATAATTTTATTTGCCAAACCCTGTGTTAAATCCTGCTGATGGATAAAAATCGGCACATTTAAAAACCAAGCTGCATAGCAAACTGGAACGGCAACAAATCCTCCAGCAGAAAAAATTGCCCAAGGCTGAAATTTTAAAATAATAAAAAGGGATTGAATAAATCCCAAAATAATAAAAATCGGATCAATAATATTTTTAATTGAAAAATAACGACGGAATTTGCCGGAGAAAATTCCTTTATAAGGCAAATGATTAACTTCTGCCATTTCTTTTTCTGGTTTTCCTTTTTTTGTCCCGATAAATAAAAATAAAGTTTCTGGATTTTGTTTTTTTATTTCTTCCGCCACCGCCAATAAAGGGCCCACTGACCCGCCAGTTCCCCCCCCTGATAAAATTATTTTAATCATTTGGATTGATTGAATATTTATTATTGCTTAAATTTAATGACTTTCCCTTAATACATTTTAGCTTAAGTTTTTTCCTTGTCAAACAAAAACAAATCTGTTATACCAATATTATGAAAATAATTTCTTTAAAGGACAAAGATTATCCTGGAATTTTAAAAGAAATCTATAATCCGCCAAATAAAATCTATTGCCTAGGAGGGCTTAAAGAAAAAGAAAAATATCCCTTAGCAATCGTTGGAACGAGGAATTTTTCTTCAATGGGAAAAAAAATTACCGAATTATTCGTTAAAGAATTGGTTAAAAAAGGAATTACGATTATTAGCGGTTTAGCTTTAGGAATTGACGGAATCGCCCATAAAACCGCCCTTGAAAATAATGGTCGCACCATTGCTGTTTTGGGCTCCGGTTTTAATCATCTTTATCCTTTAGAACACAAAAAATTAGCTGCCCAAATTGTCGCTTCTGGCGGCGCGGTTATTAGTGAATATCCGCCGGAAACCAAACCCTCCAAATGGACATTTCCCGCCCGCAACCGAATTATTTCTGGACTTTCTTGGGGGACATTAGTTATTGAAGCGCCGGAAAAATCCGGGGCTTTAATTACCGCTAGATTTGCCTTAGATCAGGGAAGAGAAGTATTTGCTGTTCCTAATAATATTTTTCAAAAAAATTCCGCGGGAGTAAATAAGTTGATTAAAATGGGCGCTAAGCCAATCACTCAAGTAGAAGATATTTTAGAGTCTTTTGATTTAATAATTAATCCGGCCCAAAAACAATTTTTCACTGAATTTGAAGAAGAGAAATTATTATTAAAATACTTAGATAAAAAACCTCAAAAAATAGATTCCTTGATTAAAAAAACAAAAATTGAACCATTAAAAGTCATTTCTCTCTTGACAATGATGGAGGTCAATGGCAAAGTTAAAAAAATAAAAGAAAATGAATACCAACTAATTTAATATTGATGTCAACAAAAAAAGAAAAGAAAAAATTAATTATCGTGGAATCTCCCACTAAAGCAAAAACCATCGCCCGATTTTTAGGGGATGATTTTTTAATTGAATCGTCTCAAGGACATATTCGCGACTTGCCAAAAGGAAAGTTGGGGATTGATGTAGAAAATAATTTTACCGCGCAATATGTCACTCCGACAATAAAAAAAAAGCTTGTCAGTAAACTTAAAAAATTAGCTGAAAAAAGCGACGAAATTTACTTTGCCACTGATGAAGACCGCGAAGGAGAAGCCATCGCCTGGCATCTCAGTCAGCTTTTGCCAACCGAAAATAAAATTATCAGAAGAATCGCTTTCCATGAAATCACGGAAAACGCGATTAAAGAATCTTTAAAAAACCCAAGAGAAATAGATTTTAATTTATTTCAAGCTCAGCAAGCCCGGCGAATCCTTGACCGCTTAGTCGGTTATAAACTTTCGCCTTTGCTTTGGAAAAAAATATTTAAGGGGCTGTCTGCTGGAAGAGTTCAATCCCCGACCTTAAGATTAATTGTTGAACGGGAAAAAGAAATTGAAAAATTTAAACCAAAAGAATATTGGAGCATTAAGGCGATTTTAAAAAATGATGAAGAAGAATTTGAAGCCAAATTAGTTAAAATTGATAAAAAAAATTTAGAAAAATTGAGTATCAATTCAAAAGATGAAACAGAAAAATTAATCCGAGATTTAGAACAAGCAAATTATGAGATAGAAAAAATAAAAAACAAACAATTAAATAAAAGGTCATTGCCTCCATTTACCACCAGCACGCTCCAACAAGAAGCAAACAAAAAACTCGGCTTTTCCGTCAAACAAACCATGATGATTGCTCAACAATTATATGAAGGGATTTCTTTGACTAATAAAAATACTGGCCTAATTACTTATATGAGAACTGACTCCCTTAATTTATCCAATCAATTTTTAAATGAAGCAGAGAATTTAATAACCAAAGAATTTGGAAAAAAATATCATCATTTACAAACATATAAAACAAAATCAAAGTCTGCTCAAGAAGCTCACGAAGCAATTAGACCGACTTTTTGTGAAAATAATCCGGAAAAAATTGCTTCATTTCTTAACAAAAACCAATGGAAACTTTATAATCTAATTTGGCAACGAGCAATTGCTAGTCAAATGGCAGACGAAATTCTTGATAGCACCACTATTGAAATTAAA
>Ga0268278_1000216_pt1 | contig 44302 bp, 39 predicted proteins | sample saktaG_3_FD_190135 | JGI IMG/M metagenome (GOLD analysis project Ga0268278, IMG submission 190135) | Saline water microbial communities from Sakinaw Lake, British Columbia, Canada - sak_2010_1_5_55m | ecosystem: Environmental > Aquatic > Non-marine Saline and Alkaline > Saline ...
AAGCATCATAGCTACCGGCGCGAACACTCTCACCAAAGACGGCGCAGGCACACTTACATTAAGCGGCGTTAATACCTACAGCGGCGGTACCACAATAAGCACTGGTGTAGTCAATGCGATAACATCCGCTGAAGCCCTGGGTACAGACGCTATTACTGTTGCCAGCGGAGCAGCGCTTCAGATAACAGGGGCACTGGATTTTGATGAGGCCTTAACTATCAGCGGCACAGGTGTATCATCAGGAGGTGCTTTACGAAATATCAGCGGGGATACAGACTACTCAGGAGATATAACTCTGGGTGCTGCTTCACGAATAAACTCTGATGCCGGCACTTTAACATTAAGCGGTGCTACCATTAATGATGCTTTCGGACTTACCATAGGCGGCGCAGGTAACACCACTATCTCAAGCATCATAGCTACCGGTGCGAACACTCTCACCAAAGACGGCGCAGGTGTTCTTACTCTCGATGGCGTTAATACCTATACAGGAGATACTGCAATAAGTGCAGGCACATTAAATTTAAATGAAAGCCTGACAACATCAGATTTAGTGTTTTCAGGAAACGGTACCGTAAACCTTGCTGCAGGTAAAGACATAGAGGGGTCTGTTACAAATTCATCAGGCGCAACAACAGGCACCCTAAACTATCTCGGCAGTTCTACAACATATGCAAATATCGGCGGCTCAGCTGCTAATACTGGTCTTACAGCTGTTACTATCAATGCCGGTACACTTACGCTCGGACATAATATTTACGCAACTACAACTACGGTAGCAAATGGCGCAACAGTGGATATTGGCTCAAATAGTCTTACAATAGGCGGGGCGCTTGATATGATACTTGCGTCCAAGCTCAAGCTTGATATATTGGATTCTTCAACTTCAGGCTCTCTGACAGTCACAGGCGCAGCGGATATACCAGTAACAGCATTAGTTGATTTAGATATTACATCAGGTCAATATATACCCGATGGCGCTACCTATACAGCAGTAGATGGCACAGGAGGTACGATTGCAGGTGGAAACACTGTCACAGATAATAATCCTTATGTATCGTTTACAGCAACAGGCGGCGCCGATCTTGTTCTTGTTGCCTCAAGAGCAGGCACTGGTTTTGACAGCTATGCAACTACTGGAAACAGCAGGGCAGCAGGCGTTGCTCTTGAAGATGCTGGTTCAAATAATCCTTCAAGCGATATGCTAAGCGTCCTTGGTGCAATGGAGGCACTTCCAACAAGTAGTATAGAAGGCGCTCTTACGCAGATATACCCGCAGATAGATAGAAGCATTATTGATGCAAATAATACAGTATCGGTACAAAGTATACAGACCATGTCTGACCACTTACATTATAGCCGTACAGGTGGCGCATCAGGTGTTCCAACCGGTGATAGCTTTAACACAAAAGACGTGTGGATTAAAGGGTTCGGAACGCGTGCAAATCAGGATATGCGCCAAGGCATACAAGGCTATAAAGCAAATGTATGGGGAACAGCTGTAGGGGCTGATTTATTTACTACCCAGAATGCAACAGCAGGTATAGGTATAGGATATGCCAATACTAATGTAAAAGCCAAAAAACCCAACATAGGAAAAAATGATATTAATACTTTACAGGGCTTGGTTTATTATGGCTATGACAGTGCATTAAATTATATACCGGGTGATATAATTTATTTTAACCTTGTAGGTTCATTCGGCTGGAATACCTATGATGCCTCGCGCACAGTATCATTTGGCTCTATAAACAAGACAGCCAAGGCAAGCTATGATGGCCAGCAATATACAGCATACGCTGAAACAGGATATCATGTGCCATTAAGCAGTGTAGTTGACTGGATTCCTTTCTTCTCGTTACGCTATACACGGCTCAACACTGCCAGCTATACAGAGACAGAAGCAGACTCCTTAAACTTAGAAGTAGGTAAGCAGGGTTATAATATGTGTGAATTAGGCCTTGGCATGAAGTTTGTCTCAAAGATAAGGACAGAGAGCTTTGACCTTATGCCTGAGATAAGGGCGCAATGGTTATATGATGTAATAGCTGATAATATGGAGACAACCTCAAGGTTTACAGGAGGCGGCGCTGCGTTTAAGTCAGTGGGCGCCAAGCCTGCAAAGAGCATGTTTGATTTAGGAGGCTCTCTTACATTTATCACAAATAAAAATATCACACTTGATTTTGATTATGATTATAGTTTCAGACAGGACTATAGCGAAAATGACGCCTCAGCTGTTCTTAAGTTCGGTGTCCTTCTTCCGTAAAAATGAAAAAATATCTATCGATTCTTCTTATCATAATCCTCCTATGGGCTTCACCCGCATATTCTATTTCATATCTTACCGACGGTACAAGACAGGTAGATAAAATAGCGCGTGATGCCGGTTTTAAAAAACAAAGGATAAATACCTCTGATTTTATCCTTACAGCATACGCTAAAATTGATAATATATCAGACATCCTCACAATATATATTGAAGGAGATGGCTTTGCCTTTAGCTCAAGAAGGATGCTTTCAAGTAATCCCACACCAAAAGACCCCATTGCTTTAAAGCTTGCTACAAAAGATCCATATACAAATATCGCCTATCTTGGGCGACCGTGCCAATATATATCCGAGAAAGAAGAAAAAAACCACCACGATAAATACTGGTCAGACAGGCGATTCTCCGAAGAAGTTATTCAGTCTATGGATGAGGCAGTTGATGTGCTTAAGAAACAAACCGTTGCAAAAGAGATAGTGCTTATCGGATACTCAGGTGGCGCTGCAATAGCTGTGCTTCTTGCCGCAAGAAGAACGGATGTATCAGAAATAATAACAGTTGCAGGAAACCTTGACCATGCTGCGATAAATGAGTATCACAAAGTAGCGCAAATGAAAGGCTCACTTAATCCTATATATTATGCGCAGGATATAGCAGGCATACCGCAGAGGCACTTTGCAGGAGAAAAAGACAAGATTGTCCCTCTGCATATAACAAAAAGTTTTGCCTCTGCTACAGGAGATACTGATTATAAAACCGTCATTGTTGTAGAGGGTTGTGGCCACAATGAAGGCTGGGTTGATGTGTGGGATGAGTTAATATCACAGACGTTTTCAAACCCAATCGGGACAGTGTCTGACAGCCAATAGGGAAACTGTACCCTATAGTAATATTATTTCTATAGGGTACAGTTTCCCTATTGGCTGTCAGACACTGTCCCGATTGGGTTTGAAAACGTCTCTTGCACTTTCTTCTTGACATGTAGTATGAAAAAAGGTAATATAACCTTTCATTTGTGAAAAAAAGCACAGAATCTGTGAAATTAGTTACAATCAATCGATAGGTATTAATTTCCCCGATATGAATAAAAAGAAAATTCCCGCAGGGACAATATCAAGGCTATTTGCGTATCTAAGAGAGGTAAAAACATTATCAGATCTTAGTATACGTACTATCTCCTCATCAACTATAGGAGAGCGCCTTAATCTCAGTGATGCACAGGTAAGAAAAGATCTGGGCTATTTCGGTTCATTTGGTGTCAGCGGCGCTGGTTACGATACCAGCGAACTTAAAAAAACATTAGAGGGCATATTAGGTAAAGATAAGAAATGGAATATATGCATTGTAGGTGTCGGGTGTTTGGGGTCTGCGCTTTTGATGTATCCTGGTTTTGAAAAAGACGGACTTTATGTAATGGCCGCATTCGATTCAAATCCTAAAAAGATAGGAAAAAGCATAGCTAATATCACGGTTGAGCCTGTTGATAAATTAGCAGAAAATGTCTCTAAAAAAAACATATCAATTGCAATTATAACAACACCCGCTGACCAGGCACAGGATGTTGCCGACAGGCTTATCGGCGCAGGCGTATACTGTATAATGAATTTTGCGCCGATTAAACTTAATGTGCCTGAAAATGTTAAGGTCGAAAATGTTGACTTGTCTCATGCCCTTGAGACGCTTACATATTTTGCAGGTAAATAGATACACAAATCAGGAGGAAACGTATGGCAAAGATATTGATGGTAGATGACGATAAGGAGTTCGCCGAGGCAGGTAAGGCTGTGCTTGAGGCAAGCGGACACAGCGTGTCGATGATTCACAATGCAATAGAGGCAGAGGCAAAGATAGATAAGGAGAAATTTGATATAATATTTCTTGATATAATGATGCAGGAGGCAGATGATGGCATAGCCTTAGCAGGAAGACTTAAGAAAAAAGGCATTAAAACACCTATAATAATGCTTAGCGGGGTCAGCAAGGTTACGGGTTATGAGTATGGGAAATGCAACGAGGCGCTGCCTTGCACTGATTTTCTTGAAAAACCGGTGAGTCCTGAAGACCTTATAAATAAGGTCAACTCTGTGTTGAAAAAATAGATAAGGAGTATTTATTATGACAAAACAATGCGCAGTCCATAAAAAGACAGCAATAGACGGCAAAGAAGTTGTGATATGCGATGAAACGCGTTCAGGGCTGCTCCCTGTTTTACAAGGCATACAGGATAAGAAAGGCTATATATCAGACAAAGACATGCAGGAGGTTGCTGACAGGTTTGATATACACCCTGTTGAGGTATATTCTGTAATAACATTTTATTCTTTTCTTACAGCGAAAAATAAGGGAAAACATACAATCAGAATAAGCAATTGTATGCCTAATATAATGGCTGGAAGCAAAAAGATAGAGAAGGGCTTTGAGAAAGCCCTTAAAATAAGGATAGGCGAAACCACAAAAGATAAGAAGATCACCCTTGAGGAAACAGGCTGTATAGGCATGTGCGATATGGCCCCCGCTGCTCTTATAGATGGCGAGCTTGTAGGGAATATTACACCAAAAAAGATCAAGGAAATAGTTAAGCGGCTAAAAAAATAAGTTTAAACAGGAGAATAGTATGCAGACAAAAAGAAAAGGCCTGATTATATTTAGCGATATAGAGGAGTATGCTGGCACAAGGCATGCTTTAAAAATCGGAAGATCAGGTGTATTAAGCGAGGTAAGAGATTCTAATCTAAGAGGCCGCGGTGGTGCTGGTTTTCCGGCGGGGATTAAACTAAACCTTGTCGCGGCCGCGCAATCAGATAAAAAATATGTGGTATGCAATGCTGATGAAGGCGAACCAGGCACATTTAAAGACAGGGTAATACTTTTAGAAAATCCTAAACTTGTTTTTGAGGGCATGATTATAGTTGCTTTTGCAAGTGGCGCTGATAAGGGTTTTCTATATCTTCGCGGCGAGTATAAATCATTTGTGCCTGAATTGGAAAAAGTTTTGAGTTCTATGAGAAAAGACAATGTTTTAGGCAAGGCCATAATGGGAAAAACAGGATTCAACTTTGATATAGAAATAAAGCTTGGTTCGGGCGCTTATGTATGCGGAGAAGAGACCGCTCTTATAGAGTCGCTTGAAGGAAACCGTGGCGAGCCGAGAAACCGTCCGCCTTTTCCGGTAAATACAGGCTATAATGGCTGTCCAACTGTATTAAACAATGTTGAGACATTTGTGAATATCCCGCACATAGTGCTTAAAGGTGCCGCATGGTTTAAGGGGTTTGGTACAGAAAAATCAGCGGGAACCAAACTTATAAGTATATCAGGCGATTGCAAAAGACCTGGTGTTTATGAAATTGAATTCGGTACTACAATAAATAGTTTGTTAAAAACAGCCGGTGCCCAAGATGCAAAGGCAGTATCTGCCGGGGCATCAGGTGAGTGCGTGCAAAGAGCGCAATTTAGCAGGAAGATCTGCTTTGAGGATTTCTCAACAGGTGGGGCTATGATAGTATTTTCCAACAAGCGGAACATGCTTGATGTCGCTGATAATTTCTTAAGATTTTTTGAAGATGAGTCATGCGGACAATGTACTCCCTGCAGGGAAGGTATACCGGTTTTACTTGAAGGCCTAGAATTAATCAGCAAGGGCGAATGCTCCAAGGATTATATGGAGGACCTCTTATCATTATCAGAGACAATGCAGTCTGCCTCAAAATGCGGGCTTGGCCAGTCTTGCTCTAAGCCTTTTATATCAATACTGAATAATTTTAAACAAGAATATAAAATATCAAAAAACGTAAAGAAGGAGCAGGAGTTCAATGGCTGATAACAGACCTTTTGCACAGGATACATCAAGGGCCCCGGTAAGTCAGAGAGGCCAGGAAATAGTAGAGGTAAAAAAAGGTACCATAGGCGGCGATGTAACGATACGGATAGACGACATAGAGGTTAAGGTCCCTATGGGTACAACTATACTTGAGGCGGCAAAGAGGGTCAATATAAGAATACCTACGCTTTGCCAGCATGATGACCTATGCCTTGCAGGCGTATGCAGGGTATGCTTAGTTGATGTTGAAACAGAACGCACACTTCAAGCTTCATGTTCATACCCTATCTTTAATCCCATAAATGTGAAGACATACTCTCCAAAGGTAAGGCGCGCAAGACGCAACATAATTCAGCTGTTATTAAAAAATCACTATGGAGAGTGCTATTCATGCGCAAGGAATAATAATTGCGAGTTACAGGCGTTGGCAAAAGAGTATGGTGTAACGACATATAAGTTTGGACATATAGAAGCTCCGAGATATAAAAAAGATCAGTCAAGCTATTCAGTGGAGCGCGATATGAATAAATGTGTGCTCTGCCGTCGTTGCGTAAGGACATGTATAGACCTCCAGGAAGTAGGTACTCTGGAGGCAGCTCAAAGGGGCGCTAAGACAAAGATAGTTACTTATATGGATAGGCCTTTAAATGATGTTGTGTGTATAAGTTGCGGGCAGTGCATAAACAGATGTCCTACGGGTGCTTTAAAGGCAAAGGATCCTGCTGAAGAGGTATGGCGGGCAATAGAAGATCCCACCAAGCATGTTGTCATACAGACGGCACCGAGTCCTCGGGCTGCAATGGGCGAGGCATTCGGCCTGCCTGCAGGGACAAGCGTTACAAAAAAACTAAACACAGCGATTAAAAGAATAGGTTTTACTAAGGTATTTGATACCAATTTTACTGCTGATCTGACAATCATGGAAGAAGGTACCGAGCTACTTTTAAGGCTTAAGAAAGTGCTTGTCGATAAGGACAAAAGCGTTAAGTTGCCGCAGATTACATCGTGCTCTCCGGGATGGGTTAAATTCATTGAGTATTTTTATCCTGAAAAATTAGCGCATCTTTCAACAGCAAAAAGCCCGCAACAGATGTTTGGAACGATAGTAAAAACATGGTATGCTAAAAGAAACGGTATTGATCCTAAGACAATAGTCTCTGTTTCGCTCATGCCCTGCTCAGCTAAAAAGTTTGAATGCGAGAGGCCTGAGATGAATGACTCCGGATTTAAGGATGTAGACTATGCCCTTACCACAAGAGAATTAGCAGGTATGATAAAAGAATGTGGAATAGACCTTCCGAATCTTCCTGATTCTGATTTTGATGACCCGCTCGGCATAGGAAGCGGAGCAGGCCTTGTCTTTGGAGCGACAGGTGGTGTAATGGAGGCTGCGATAAGGACAGCGTATGAGCTTGTTACCGGAAAAGAAGTGCCATTTGATAAGCTCCGTGTAATGTCTGTTAGGGGTATGGAAGGTATAAGAAAGGCCGAGATACCTATTAAAGAGACTGTGCCTGAATGGAAGTTTTTAGAGGGCGCTACCTTGAAGGTTATGGTTGCACATGGTACTGCAAACGCCAAAAAGATAATGAAGATGCTTTGTGCGGGCGAGCTCGATAGCTATCATTTTATCGAGATTATGGCATGCCCAGGTGGGTGTATTGGAGGCGGAGGGCAGCCCATACCGACGAGCCCTGCTATACGAGAGGCACGAGTAAGAGCAATATATGCTGAAGATGAAGGCCTTGCGCTTAGAAAGTCACACGAAAACCCGATAGTTAAGCAGATATACAAGGAATTCTTAACAGATGGCCCATGTGGGCATTTAAGCCACAAGCTGCTCCATACTGATTACACCAAGCGCGGCAAATGGATCGGCAAGAAAAAGGAGGCAAAACATGCGCTATAACCCTAAGGAAACATTGGATGAGTTTAATAAACTTATGCTTGATATTGAAAAGACAATACCCGAGCAGTATAAGGCCTTTATAAATGAAAAGACAACTATTACTAAAAAGGGCAAAATTGATGAAAAGACTAAATGGCTTCTTCTTTTAGTCTCAAGCCTGACACAGAGATGTCCTGTATGCATACCGCGCGCGGTAAAACATTGCATTGATGCCGGCTGGACCAAGCAAGAGATCCTTGAGGCGTGCATGATAGCTGTGCTTGTAGGCGGTTCAAGTGTTATGACGTATGTAACATTAGTAGCTAAGTCTATTGATGAATTAGCATCCTAGATTATTCGCCCTTTGGCGCTCAAGAAACGGGCTTAAAAGATTTTATGAAAACACATAGTTTAAAATATCATATACTGGCAGCCTTATTTTTACAGATAGTGGTGATAGCCATTCTTATCGCTATTCTTGGCTACTATACCATGCAGCACGATATAATAGCCCGCGCCCAGAAAGAGGTTGTAAAAAAGATAGAGGCAGCCCAAATAGTGTATGATAATGAGATAGACAAGATAAAGACAGCCCTTATTCTTACACGCGATACAAAAAGCCTTATATCGGTAAAAAGTATATTGGATGTTGACTATGTATACGAGGTGCCGGTTTCCTCTAAAGTTAATGTCCAAAGCGAGATAGCTCGAGAGGCATTTAAAGGAAATCTCGCGGGCGGAAGCCGTATAATAGAGGCAGATGAGCTTAAGATAATCTCCAATGTATTACTGGACAGGGCAAAGACAAAGATAGAATATACCCTAAAGGCAAAGCCAGCTGATAAAAAGTTTTTAGAAAGCGCTCTTGCCATAGAATATGCCATGCCTATAATGGATTCTAACAGAGAGGTCGTTGCTGTCCGTTATGCAGGAAGGATTATCAATAAAGACTTTAATCTTGTAGATGATATAAGGGATGTTGTCTTCGGCCATGAGGTTTATAACAATAAGTTGATTGGCACTGTAACGATATTTCAGGATGACGTAAGGATAGCAACCAATGTTTTAAATTCCGCCGGGGAACGCGCTGTAGGCACAAGGGTGTCCGAAGAGGTTTATGATGCTGTTTTACAAAGAGGTGCTTCGTGGAATGATAGGGCATTTGTTGTATCTGACTGGTATCTTACAGCGTATAAACCGATAAAGAATATATCAGATAAAACAATAGGGATTATCTATGTTGGAATATTGGAGCGGCCATTTACTGATTTAATGGCAGGAAGATTCCTTATATTTTTAATTATCATTGCCATAGCCGCATTTTTAGCGTTGTTTGTATCTTATTTCTTAGCGTCAAAGATATTGAGCCCGCTGTACAGAGCTCTTAAGGCATCGGATGTTCTATCAAAAGGAGACCTGTCTTACAGGCTAAGAGAAGACAGCCCCATAAAAGAGTTTGATCAGCTTGCCGTATCATTTAATGGCATGGCGGTTAAGCTTGAGGAGCGTGAGAATAGCCTTATGGCGTCAAAAGGTCAGTTAGAAGTAATGAACAAACGCTACCTTGACCTTGTCGGTTTTGTATCGCATGAATTAAAAGGTATATTGTCCTCCATTGTATTAAACGCCTACTCTCTTAAAAATAAATTGTTAGGCCCTATAAATGAGGCACAGGAAAAAGCCCTAAGTTCTGTTACACGCAATCTCGATTACCTTTCTCAGACAGTAAAAAACTTTCTGAACTTAAGCAGGATAGAAAAGCAGGAGATGGTGCTGAATAAGACAGAAGTTTTCATAAAAAAGGATATCTTCGATGCCTCTATTGATGCCCTTAAGCAACAGGCAGAAGAAAAGAGGATGATAATACAAGATAATATAGATGAAGCTATCAAGGTCTATGCTGATTCAGGGTTATTGCATATTGTTGCAAACAACCTATTAACAAATGCGTTAAAATATGGTAAAAGAGATGGATATATAGTACTGTCTTCCAAGGTTTTTACGGATATTGTGGAGATAGAAGTATATAATGATGGCAGGCCTATATCGGCTATTGATATAGACAAGCTTTTTAAGAAATTTTCCCGGCTTGATTATGAGGGTGAAGAAAAGGCAAAAGGTACAGGTATAGGCCTTTTTATTACAAAAGAAATAATCATTCATCACGGCGGCAAGATCCGGGTTGAGCCCAAGGAAAAAGGTAATTCCTTTATTTTTCAGCTTAAAAAAGGTTAAAAGATGCGAAATACAATATTAATAATTGATGATGACAAGGATTTTGTTGACGCGATGTCAATACTTCTTAATGGTAATGGCTATAATACCATAACAGCATTTGAAAGCACAGAAGGCATACAGAAGGTCAAGAACGAATCGCCTGATCTTATACTTCTTGATATGATGATGTCTTATAAGACAGAAGGAGCTGACACTGCAAGAATAATATCAGAAGATGCCGCAAGCAGAAATATACCCATTATACTTATAACCGGTGCGCACAGAGAAATGAATTTTCCCATAGAGCTTAAGCCGGATCTCAAGCAGCTTCCAGTGAGGGCTATTATCGAAAAACCTGTAAAGCCAGAGGCGCTTCTTAAGCTTATCGAGGTGCATATAACCAAAACAGGGAAACGCCACAGGGAGATTATAGATGAGATAAGCGCGCTTGTTGAAAAATGGAAGGGTAAAAAAGGCACCCTTGTCATGATACTCCATGAGATACAGAACCATTATGGGTATGTGCCAAGGGGCATTTCTTTTGAGCTTTCACGCTTGCTCGATGTACCCTTGGCGCGTATATATGAGGTAATCACCTTTTATAATTATTTTAAGTTAGACCCACCGGGTAAATATACAATATCATTATGTATGGGTACGGCATGTTATCTGAAAGGTGCTAATGAGATACTGCAAGAGTTTAGAAATATACTTAGCGTAGAAGAGGGTCAGACAACACAAGATGGACTTTTTCACTTACAGGTTGTAAGGTGTCTTGGCTGCTGTGGATTAGCGCCGGTTGTTATGATAAACAACAAGATCCACGGCAAGGTAAAGAAAAAAGATGTAGTCGATATCATCTCAGGTTATGTAAAGATGGATCATGCAGTAAAATAAAGGCCTATATTAATGGCAAAAATAACAAAGAGCGAGCTTGACCAAATAAGAAACAAGCATAAAAAAGAACCTAAGTCCTGGATAAAGGTAGGCATGAGTACCTGTGGTGTTGCAGCAGGCGCATCAGAAGTGTTTGACCTTATGCAGAGCAGTATCAAGGAAAAAGGGCTTGATATATCTCTTAAGAAAACAGGCTGTAACGGCTTGTGCTATGCCGAGCCCATTGTAGAGGTCCATATGCCTTGGTCTGGCTCGGTAGTATACAGAAACGTTAACCAAGATGTTGTTCGCAGCATCATAGAACAGCATATATTAAATAAAAAAATATTTCAATCGGCAAGGCATGAGATAAAAGATGACAAGCAGCTAAGGGTTGTGCTTAGGAATTGTGGTGTTATAGACCCTGAGAAGATAGATGATTACATAGCTCATGATGGCTACCAAGGGTTAAAGGCTATATTATTCGGGCGTTCTCCGGATGATGTCATAAAGGAGCTTAAAGAAAGCGGTCTGCGCGGAAGAGGTGGTGGTGGATTCCCGACATGGATGAAATGGAATTTCGCAAAAGATATACAGAGCGATGAAAAATACATAATATGTAATGGCGATGAGGGCGATCCCGGCGCGTATATGGATAGAAGCATATTAGAAGGCGACCCTCATTCTGTTATAGAAGGTATGCTTATAGCAGGTTATGCGGTTGGCGCAGCTAAAGGATTTTTCTATATAAGAGCGGAATATCCTCTTGCGATTAAGCGTATCCAAAATGCAATAGAACAGGCCAGGGCATATGGCCTTATAGGGGAGAATATATTAGGAAGTAAATTTAGTTTTGAGCTTGAGATAAGATTAGGTGCAGGTGCTTTTGTATGCGGAGAAGAAACAGCCCTTATTGCCTCCATGGAAGGGAAAAGAGGTGTCCCCTCTCCAAGGCCTCCTTATCCTTCGATCAAGGGTTTATGGTCAAGGCCTACTGTTATAAATAATGTCGAGACACTTGCTAATATACCGGTTATATTTACAAAAGGCGGAAAATGGTTTTCAGCAATAGGCAGCCAGACATCAAAAGGCACCAAGGTGTTTGCCTTGACAGGAAAGGTTAAAAACTCAGGGTTGGTTGAAGTGCCCATGGGTATTACCATAAGAGAGATTGTCTTTGATATAGGCGGAGGTGTATTAGATGATAAAAAGATAAAGGCAGTCCAGACAGGTGGGCCTTCAGGGGGTGTTATACCGGCAGAACATCTTGACACGCCTGTTGACTATGAAAACCTCCAAAAGCTTGGCTCTATAATGGGATCAGGCGGTATGATAGTTATGGATGAGACAGACTGCATGGTTGATATTGCCAAGTTTTACTTAAGGTTCTGCGTTGACGAATCATGCGGTAAATGCGCACCGTGTCGTATAGGCGGGTACCAGATGCTCGGCTATCTTAAGAAGATTTCAAAAGGCCAGGCAAATATGGAGGATATAGAAAAGCTGGAGAGGATATGCAATACTGTAAAGCGGGCATCTCTTTGCGGGCTGGGCCAGACAGCGCCTAATCCTGTATTATCCACGCTTAGATTTTTTAGAGATGAATACGAAGAACATGTTAAGATGAAAAAGTGCCGTTCAGGTAAATGTGTTGAGCTTTTAACATATAATATAATCCACGGAAAATGCAAGCGTTGCGGGTTCTGCGCAAAGAATTGCCCGGCTCAGGCAATAAGCGGAAATGCTAAAGAAGGATATAAAGTTGATGCTGGAAAATGCATAAGATGCGGTAAATGCTTTGAAGTGTGCAAGTTTGACGCTGTTATTAAGGAGTAGTAATGGTAAAGGCAAAGATAAACGATATTGAAGTAAATGTTGAAAAAGGGACAACTATACTTGACGCGGCAAAGAATGTTCAGGTAAAAATACCAACGCTTTGCAAGCATCCTGATCTTGATGCGACCGCTGCTTGCGGGATATGTATAGTAAAGATAAAAGGTACAAACAAAATGCTGCGTTCATGTTGTACGCCTATCGAAGAGGGCATGGATATTATAACGCATGATGATGAGCTTCAGGATATAAGAAGAAATGTCATAGAACTTATATTATCCAATCATCCCAATGACTGCCTGCAATGCGCCAGGAACAACAATTGTGAACTCCAAAGGCTGGCTTCCGATTTTGGTATAAGAGAGGTGTCTTTCCCCCAGTTTTTAAGGCAAATCCCCAATGATGATTCGACAAAGACCATTACGCTCGTACCTGAGAAATGCATATTGTGCGGAAGGTGTGTCCAGGTGTGCCAGAAGATGCAAGATGTATGGGCACTTTCTTTTCTTGAAAGAGGCCATAATACAAGAATATCAGCAGCAGGCGATATAGAGTTATCAGAGAGCCCCTGTATAAGATGCGGACAATGTTCCGCGCATTGTCCGACGGGCGCCATAGCTGAATACGATCAGACAAACCTGGCGTGGAAGGCGCTTTATGATAAGGACAAGTATTGCGTAGCGCAGATAGCCCCTGCTGTTCGCGTTGCAATTGGCGAGGCCTTTGGTTATAAAGAGGGAACAAACTTAACAGGTAAGCTGTATGCTGCTCTGAGGAGATTAGGTTTTAACGCGGTATTTGATACGTCATTCGGTGCCGATCTTACAGTAATGGAAGAAGCGTCAGAATTTATAAATAGGTTTGTGCACAAAAAAGGCCCGCTTCCTCTTATCACCACATGCTGTCCGTCATGGGTTGATTTTATGGAAAAATTTTATCCTGATATGATAGAGCATTTCTCATCAGCCAAATCGCCGCATGAAATGGTAGGCGTGCTGTCAAAAACATATTATGCAAATAAAAACAAAATAGACCCATCAAGGATATATATGGTATCTATAATGCCGTGCACATCCAAGAAATATGAAATAGCCAGAAGTGCCGAGATGTTCTCATCAGGCCAGCAGGATGTCAATGTATCTATTACAACAAGAGAGCTTGCGCGTATGATAAAACAAGCGGGTATAGATTTCAATAATCTTCCCGATGAAGAACCCGATCATATGTTGGGTGATTACACGGGAGCAGGTGTAATATTCGGTGCTACAGGTGGCGTCATGGAGGCAGCTGTAAGGACAGCGTATTTTTTTGCCACAGGGGATAACATGAAAGATGTGGAGTTTGTGTCCGTTAGAGGCTTGCAAGGAGTCAAAGAAGCTGAAGTGGATATAAAAGGCGCAAAAGTCAGAATAGCAGTTGCCCATGGCATGGGTAATATAGAATGTGTTTTAGATAGAGTCCATGAAGCTATCGCTAAAGGCAAACCGATTCCTTATGATTTTATAGAGGTTATGGCATGTCCCGGAGGTTGTGTTGGCGGAGGAGGCCAACCTTATGGGGCGACGGATCGATTAAGGACAATAAGGGCACAAGGTTTATATAGCGACGATAAAGCCAAGTCATTAAGATTAGCCCATGAAAACCCTTATATAAAGAAACTATACGATGAATTTCTGGAGAAGCCTTTAAGTGAAAAATCGCATAAGCTTTTGCATACTCACTATGCGCCAAGGCCTCTTTATAGAAAATAATAGGCATATAAAATCTGCGGTAAGGATTGGATATCTAAAGCCAAGGAAAAGTACGATTTTTTCCAGCTTTACTGCAGCATAAAAAGCTGGATTTTTTATGGTATAGGAAAGTATAAACACCATACCACTTCGAAAATTGCCCCCTTCGGGGACTACGTTTTGCTTGCTTTAGATAATTACCGAAGGCAATTTTCTCGTTTCTTAGAGAAGGAGATAAGGTTATGAATAAGCGTTTAGGTTTTGTAGGTATTATTATAGAAGACAGGAAAGAAAACGCCCCTAAGGTGAATGAGATATTGTCTCTCTACAGCGAGATAATATCAGCCAGAATGGGCCTGCCTTATCGGGAGAAAAACTTTAGTGTAATAACATTGATAGTAGAGGCAACAACGGACCAGCTTGGCGCCTTAACAGGTAAATTAGGTAAAATAGATGGTGTTTCCGTTAAGTCATCGCTTAGCAAGGTATAAAAAGGTATAACATGTTAAAGACACCTAAATCGCTTCGTCTTCAGATAGGGTTATTCGGCAGGACGAATGTCGGTAAATCCACGTTTTTAAATTATATAACGAATCAGGATGTATCCATAACATCACCTATCCCGGGCACAACTACCGATGTTGTTGAAAAGGCAATAGAGCTTCTTCCAATAGGGCCTGTGCTTTTTTTAGATACAGCAGGCCTCGATGATCGATCGGAGCTTTCAGGTGCGCGTTTAAAAAAAACTGACAATATATTTAAACGCGCTGATATATATGTACTTGTAACAGAGGCAGGTATATGGGATGAATACGAGAAAAAGATCACAGGATCTGCAAAGAAAGAAAATACCCCTCTTATCATAGTTATAAACAAGTCTGATATAAAAAAACCCGATCAGGGTTTTATAGATAGATTAAAAGTCTATACTCAGAATGTTATTTTATCATCAAGTGCTGATAAACGTCTGCAGGATTTTACAATACACGAATTTAAGAGAAATCTCATCGAGATTGTGCCCTCTGATTTTTTGAATCCCCCGCCTATAATAGGTGATCTTATGCCTTCAGGTGGATTAGCGATACTCATAGTCCCTATAGATCTAGAGGCTCCTAAGGGAAGGATAATACTTCCTCAGGTCCAGACTATAAGAGATGCCTTAGACGGCAACCAGATGACGCTTACTGTAAAAGAAAGCGAGTATACCCAGGCCCTTAAAAAGCTAAAGAATCCACCTGATCTTGTTGTCTGTGATTCACAGGTAGTCCATAGAATGGTATCAGAGACGCCTGCTGATATAAAATGCACAACATTTTCCATATTATTCGCGAGGATAAAAGGAAATCTCGAAGAGGCGGTTAGGTCAGTAAGCGTAATAGACAAACTTCAATCAGGCGATAAAATTCTTATAGCTGAAAGCTGCAGCCACCACCCGATAGAGGATGACATAGGGCGTGTCAAGATACCTAAATGGATTAAGGGATATACAAAGAAAGAGATAGTGTTTGATTCGTGCGCTGGCAGAGATTTTTCTGATAGCCTAAGCCAGTATAAGCTTATAATCCAATGTGGAGGATGTATGATATCAAGGCGCGAGATGTTATCAAGGATAGAGCAGGCAAAGGCGCAGGGTGTTGCGATGACCAATTATGGTGTGTGCATATCTTATCTAAGTGGCGTGCTTTCCCGCGTCCTATCACCGTTAACGGTTCTTGAGCACACCTGCCGGCAGGCAGGTGTGCTCAAGAACCGTTCCTAAGAAGAATAGGAGTAAAATAATGAATGTCAATACAGAGAAGATAAAAGAGTGGTCCAAGACTAGAATCAAGCAGGACCAGATCGAAAAGTATATGAAAGACGGCAAGGATTTCATAGATGATGATTGCATATTTTCAAGGCTTAGTGAATGCAAACAGGCGGATAAGGAAAGAATTCGTGATATTATCGCAAAGTCTCTTAATATAGAAACCCTTACCCTTGATGAGACAGCGTATCTCCTAAATGTTCAGGATACGGAGTTGATACAGGGAATGCATGAGGCCGCGCTTTCTATCAAGAAAAAGGTCTATGATAACAGGATAGTGACTTTTGCCCCGCTTTATTTGGGTAATTTCTGTGTCAATGACTGCCTTTACTGCGGTTTTAGAAAATCCAATGAAGGGTCAAAGAGACGAGTTTTAAGTTTAGATGAAGTGAAAAAGGAGACAGAGGTCCTTGCTGGTGAGATAGGGCATAAAAGACTTATAGTTGTATATGGTGAACATCCTAACAACAGCATAGACTATATGATTGATTCTATAAAAGCTATATACAGCGTAAAAGCAAAGACAAAGCATGGCTTTGGAAGCATAAGAAGGGTTAATGTAAATGCCCCGCCTCTTTCGATTGAAGAATTAAAACGGCTTCACGAAGCAGGCATAGGCACATATCAGGTTTTTCAGGAGACATATCATCGCAAGACATATGAGGTACTTCATCCGCGGGAGACTATAAAAGGTGATTATAGATGGCGGCTCTATTCCATGCACAGGTCCCAGGAGGCAGGCATAGATGATGTTGGACTTGGCGTATTATTCGGGCTCTATAACTGGAGATTTGAGGTTATGGGTTTAGTCACTCATTCAATAGCCCTTGAAGAGGCATTTGGTATAGGGCCTCATACGATATCATTTCCTCGTTTAGAGCCCGCCGCTAATGCGCCATTTACAATGGAGTCTAAGTATAAAGTATCAGATGATGATTTTAAAAAGCTCATTACAGTTATAAGGCTTGCAGTTCCGTATACTGGCATGATAATTACAGCGCGCGAAACCGCGCAGATAAGAAGAGATGCGTTGTCTCTTGGTGTTACGCAGACAGATGCCTCAACAAAAATAGGCATAGGTGCCTATTCAGATAAGATGCCGCAGCAACAGGGCGACAGACAACAGTTCATTCTTGGTGATACACGAAGCCTTGACGAGGTGATACGTGAGTTTGCGTCGATGGGGTATATAACTTCATTCTGCACAGCAGGTTATCGGTGCGGTAGGACAGGAAAGTGTATAATGGATTTACTGCGCAGCGGCCAGGAAGGAAAGTTTTGCAAGCTCAATGCAGTACTTACATTCAGGGAGTGGCTTGATGATTTTGCCAGTGAAGATACAAAAAAAGTTGCAGAGCCTGTTATCCAAGATGAGATAGCTCAGATAAAACAGCAGATGCCCAAGACTTTCCCTGAATTTATTAAATATTATGAACGGATTAAAAATGGCGAAAGAGACCTGTATTTTTAGATATGAAAAGCTTTAATAAAAAAGATATTATAAAATGGCTTACTGCTGATGACTCGTCAGAGCTTTTTGCTATGGCGGATGGAATCCGCAAAAAGTATTTCAAAGACGAAGTCCATATAAGAGGTATCATAGAATTTTCAAACTATTGTATAAAAAACTGCCTTTACTGCGGCTTAAGAAGGGATAATAGAAACATACAGCGATACCGAATGAGCGAAGATGAAATTATAGACGCGGCAGAAAAGGCAGGCAGGCTTAGTTACAGGACAATACTTTTACAGTCGGGAGAAGATAATGGCTATAGCATAGAGAGTTTATGCGATATAATAAGAAAGGTCAAGCTATGCGTAGATTGCGCAGTAACGTTGTCTTTGGGTGAAAAAAGTTTCGATGAGTATAAAAGCCTAAAAGCTGCAGGCTCTGATAGATATCTTTTAAGGTTTGAAACCTCAAGCAGAGAGCTTTTCAGAAAACTAAAACCCGATTCCTCATATGAAAACAGGTTAAGATGCTTAAAAAACCTAAAGTCAATTGGTTTTCAGGTCGGGTCGGGTTTTATGGTAGGGCTCCCAGGCCAGACATATGAGATATTGGCAGATGATATATTATTATTACGTGAACTTGAACTTGACATGGTCGGCATAGGGCCGTTTTTATCGCATCACAATACCCCTCTTGGCAATGCAGCCTCGGGCACGCTTGAGCTGGCCTTAAGGGTGCTGGCTATTATAAGAATTGTAATGCCTGATGTCCATATACCTGCCACAACAGCTATAGGAACTATAGAAAAAAATGGAAGAGAAAAAGCACTTCAATGCGGGGCAAATGTTATTATGCCTAATGTTACGCCCACAAAATACAGAAAACATTATGAAATATACCCTAACAAGATATGCATAGATGAAAAACCATCAGACTGCCGCAGTTGTATAGAGGGCATGCTGAAGTCTCTGGGAAGAACCATAGGCCCTGGCAGGGGCGACAGCATTAAAGGTATAAAAAAATGAAGATACTTGTAACAGGGGCAACGGGTTTTATAGGCAAAAGGCTCTCTGAAAGGCTTGCATCAGAAGGGCATGATGTTGTCTGCACAGGGAGGAAGCTTTCCTCTCTTGGGGCGTTGCTTTCTAATGTAAAGCCTGCGTATCTTGATATAGGAGACATCGAGTCGATAAAAAATATACTGCACAGAGAAAAACCGGAAATAGTTTTCCACTGTGCAGCCCTTGTAAGTAATGGTTCGTTTTCGCAGCTTATGAAGGTAAACAGAGATGGGACGCACAACGTGTTTGAGGCGTGCCTTCTTAGTGGTGTAGAAAAGATAGTTTATCTAAGCTCGGTTGCTGTAATAAGTGGAAATCCGCAAGTACCCCTTACAGATGATATGCCGTATTCTGCCACAAACAGATACGGACAGTCAAAGATAGAGGCTGAAAAAATAGCTATAGCATATCGCGCAAAGGGCCTCAAAGTATCAATAATAAGGCCTGTCATGGTATACGGGGAACATGAGCCGCATCTTCTTGGTTTGCTTTGTAGGCTTGCCAGGTGGAGGCTGATACCCGTTATTGGTGATGGTAAAGCAAAGCTTCAGCTTGCTGATGTTGACAATGTAGTAGATGTTATGATGCTTGCCATTAGAGATGAAAAGGCGTATGAGGGAACATATATAGTAGCCGATAGAGAGGTGCTGGAGGTAGGTGAGTTTTTCGAATATATAGCAAAATGTCAAGGCGCAAGGCCTCCTTTTAAGATACCAGAACGCTTTGTGTCCGCCTTAGATAAAATACCTTTTATTGAAAAGCGAATATCATTTTTTACAAAAGACAGAGTATATAGCATAGAAAAGATAAAAGAAAATTTAGGATACGTGCCGCGTGTTTCTGTATACGATGGCCTAAAAAAAGCTATCAAGCCCGTTTCTTGAGCACGCCTGCCTACCGGCAGGCGTGCTCAAGAAACGGGCTTAAGAGGGTTTTATGAAAAAAGATAACCCCCAGATTATAGTAGCAAATAAAAAGGGTGAGATATATCCTGTCCCTGAAATGATCGCTTGCGGGATGAAGGCAGGGCTATTTTTTAAATTATCCGCAAAAGACTTGATAGAACTTCCATCAGGCAGTGAGCTATTTGCTATGCCGGATAGAAAGGCTATTGGCTATGATGCTGATTCCAAGACCTTTATTCGTATAGATAAAGACCCTTATTCTAAAAATAACAAGGAGTGTTTTGCGGTATCAGCATTTGTATCACCTGGATACGCGATAACCTATAATTCATGCTACACAGAAAAGAAAGGCGCCAGGCTCTTGCCTTTATTTTCATACGCTGCTGTCTGTTTGTACAAGGATAAGTTTTACGTTGCTGCTGTAAGGGTTGATAAAGAATTACGCCAGGATTTGCGTTTTATGAATATATCAAAAATTAAGGCAGGGATAAGGAAGACAAGGATGCTTTTTCCTCAAAACCGGCTTTTCAGGCATCTTGAGAAATGCGCCCTTTGCTATAGTTGTCCAGCGGCAAAAAATCTTTTCCTAAGCCGTTATGAGGCACCGCTTCCAACATCACCATACTGTAACTCTCGATGCATTGGATGTATATCATATCAGCCTGATAAGAGATGTTCCATAACACAGCCTAGAATAAAGTTTATCCCTAAGCCAGAGGAGATTGCAGAAGTTGCATTGTTTCATATAGATAATGTTAAAGACCCTGTGGTAAGCTTTGGCCAGGGCTGCGAAGGCGAGCCTCTTCTTGCCGGTGATGCGATAGAAAAAGCCATAAAGATAATAAGAAAGAAAACAAAAAAAGGCATTATCAATTTAAATACAAATGCAAGCAGGCCTTATTTAATAAAGAGACTCTTCAGCGCAGGACTAAACAGCATAAGGGTAAGCTTAAACAGCGCGCAGAAGGATTATTACGATAGATATTATAAGCCAAAGGGATATGGGTTTAGCGATGTGATAGGGTCGATAAAAGAGGCAAAGACAGCAGGCGGTTTCGTATCTGTTAATTATCTCTCTATTCCAGGTTTTACAGATTCCCGGCAAGAATTTAGTGCTTTTAACAATTTGATAAGGACAGCTAATGTTGATATGATTCAACTTAGAAATCTTAATATAGATCCGGCATATTATTTCGAGTCCATAAGGTTCTCTCCTGAAAGAGACGAGCTTTTAGGCATGCGCGAGGCCATAAAAATGCTTAAGGTTAATTTTCCGCATCTCATGCTCGGATACTTCAACCCCTCGCGCCAGAGAATCAAGGCCTATCAATGATTGCCATTGACAGGCTACCATTGCACGTATAAAATATACCCTTACCCCTATAAAGGCATACAAATGAAAAACTATGATTACGCTATAATCGGAAATTGCACAACAGCTGCCTTAATAGGAAGCGATTGCAGTATAGACTGGTTGTGCATGCCTTATTTCGACTCGCCTTCTGTATTTGCGCGGATATTAGATGAAAACAATGGTGGTTATCTTAGGATTGCAGGCGTCGATACAATAAAAGTGAGCCAGGCCTATATACCCCATACGCCTATCTTAAAGACTGTTTTTGAGACAAAAGATGGCGTATTTGAGGTAAGAGATTATATGCCACGTTTTATTAATTCAGGCGAAGAGTGTTATTGCCCGCCTGAGATCCATAGAGACATATTGCTTGTATCGGGGAATCCTAAAATTATATTTAAATTAAAACCCCGGCCCAATTATGCTTTAGCAGAACCCGGTTTTGTCAATGACGGAAATTATATAAAGATTATATCACAGAAAGGTCCGTATAATAGTTTTTATCTTTATAGTAATTTTGATCTGGATAAGATCATGAAGGCAGAGCCAATTGAGCTGCAAGGTACATCGTATGTCCTTTTTTCATACCACGAAAAACTCGAGGACATTAATACCGATAAGGTGTATATAGAATACGAAAAAACAAAGACGTATTGGCTGGATTGGGTGTACAGGACAAGGTCGCCTAAACAGCATAAGGATATGGTAATAAGATCAGCCATAACTCTTAAGCTTCTCACATATCAGAAGACAGGCGCTGTAATAGCAGCGCCTACCACATCCCTGCCTGAGATTATAGGCAAAGACAGAAACTGGGATTATAGATATTGCTGGATCCGTGACGGTTCTATGATAGTCGATCTTTATATAAGAATAGGCCACTTAAGCTCTGCCACGAACTATATGAACTTTATCCTAAATCGCATGCTTTTTAAGCGGGCGAATATATCTGTTATGTATGGTATAAACGGAGAAAGGGTATTGGAGGAAAAAACCCTAGATCATTTAAAAGGCTACGAAAACTCAAGGCCTGTTCGCATAGGAAACGATGCCTATCGCCAAAAACAGAATGATCTTTACGGTCAACTTATCGAGACCATATACACATATTTTATATTAAATAAGAAGGTTAAGGTGGATCTCGATGAAGAGATATGGACAGCCGTAAGGACACTAGCCTATATAACGTCCCAGGAATGGCAGAAACCCGATCAGGGTATATGGGAGCGCAGAGGAGAGCCGAGGCATTATGTGCATTCTAAGCTAATGAGCTGGGTAGCAATGGACAGGGCTGCAAAGATAGCACAGCGTATAGGGAAAAGCCAATATGCTAAAAGATGGGTTCAGACAGCTGATGAGATAAAAGAGGATGTTTTAAAAAACGGATGGAACGATAAGATGCAGTCTTTTACAATGCACTATGGTTCAGAAGAATTAGATGCAGCTAACTTGCTGATGCTTCATTATGGATTCCTTAATAAAGATGACCAGAAGATAGTAAGCACTGTTAAGAGGAGCATGGATATCTTAGTCAAGGATAATTTTGCTTTCAGGTATCTTGAAAAGGATGAATTTGGCCTGCCTGAGAATTCTTTTATTGTCTGCACATTCTGGATGATAAACGCACTTTATCTTATAGGAGAAAAGGACAGCTCCAGAGCAATGTTCGATAATATATTGGGGTATGCGAATAAATTCGGCCTATTTTCAGAGGACATAGAAACAAAAACAGGCCGTCTTACGGGAAATTTTCCTCAAGGGTATTCTCATTTAGCCTTTATACAGACAGTGCTCCTCCTTGAAACTGATTATAATTGGAGCGACACATCAAAGCTTATGCGTTGAATAGCATCAAAACTTATCATGTAAGACAGACGTTTTGAAAAGCAATAGGGACAGTGTCCCGTTCAAGTCTGGGACACTGTCCCTATTGCTTTTCAAAACGTCTGTTGTTTAAATATTAGTTTACATATTCATACTACATATAGTATAATAACAATCTCTTCAGATAAAAATTACAGCAGGTAATATATAAGGGGGAAGTGATGAGCGGTATATTTGGTGTTGTTTCTAAGGGTGATTGTGCGGAGATCTTATTTTACGGTACGGATTATCATTCACATCTTGGAACGGAATTTGGGGGCATGGCAGTTTTAGGAGACGATTTTAGTCGTGAAATACATAATATAAGCCAGAGCCAATTTAAATCCAAGTTTTATACTGACTATAGGAATATGAAAGGCAACAAAGGCATAGGTATTATAAGCGATTGCGATGAGCAGCCAATATACCTTAGTTCAAAGTTTGGCCCATTCTGTATAGTTACATGCGGTTTTATTGAAAATGCGAAAGAGCTCTCAGAGAACCTTCTTGAAGATGGGGTATCTTTTAGTGAGGTTACAAAAGGAAAAGTAAATTCAACAGAGCTTGTAGCAAAGCTTATTCATCAGGGTAAGGATATAGTCGATGGGATAGAGGGGATGTTTAAGCGTATTGAAGGCTCATGTTCTCTCTTGATCCTGCACAAAGATGGAATTTACGCAGCAAGAGACCGATTTGGGTATATGCCACTTGCAGTAGGTAAGCGCGCCAATGATTGGGCTATTGCCAGCGAGACATTTGCTTTTGAAAATAATCATTTTAATATTGTTAAATATTTAGGCCCAGGTGAGATTGCCTTGATAAATGAGAAGGGCATCATCAATAAAAGTCCGAGCAGAGACGCTAACCAGATATGTGCTTTTTTATGGATATACACTGGTTTTCCTGCTTCAAATTATGAAGGTATAAATACGGAAGTCGTAAGGGAAAGATGCGGCAGGCTTTTGGCTAAGCGCGATAAAGACATAAAAGCAGATCTTGTGACAGGTGTTCCGGATTCAGGGCTTTCTCATGGCCTGGGTTATGCAATGGAATCAGGTAAGCCGTTCAGGAGGCCTCTTGTGAAATACACTCCTGGTTATGGAAGAAGCTATACCCCGCCTTCGCAGGAGACAAGAGACCTTATTGCGACAATGAAGCTTGTCGCGATAAGAGAGATAATTGAAAATAACAAAATAGTTGTATGTGAAGATTCTATAGTAAGGGGCACCCAGCTTAAAAACTTTACAGTAAAAAAGCTCTGGGATAGAGGCGCAAAAGAGATACACGTAAGGTTAGCATGTCCGCCGTTGATGTTTCCATGTAAGTTTAATCTCTCTACCCGATCGATAAAAGAACTTGCAGCCCGTAAAGCCATATGCGCCATAGAGGGTCATGACATAAACGATGTCTCGGAATATGTTGATGATACATCTAAAAAGCATGAAAAAATGCTTGAGTGGATTACTAAGGATGTAGATGTTACAACACTAAGATATCAGAAAATAGATGATATGGTGGAAGCTATAGGCCTTCCGAAAGAGAAACTTTGCTTGTATTGTTGGACAGGAAAATGCCCGTCAAAAGGTGCTTGCTTGGCAAGTAAAAAAGACAAACAGGCTGTTATAGCATAGCCTTAGCCAGTCTTAGCTATTTGAGTCAATTAAGGATTTGCCCAAACCTTCAGTTGCTATGCAAATTATACTATCTATAATAATATGGATTATCAGTTCAGCGCTTACGATTGTGCTTTATTTTGTAAGCCTGTTCTTTACGATAATCCTTTTTCCTTTTGATAAACAAAGAAAGGTTGTTCACGCCCAATGTTTTTGGTGGGCAGATGCTCTTATAGGTTTTAATCCTTTTTGGGATGTAAAAGTATACGGGCTTGAGAATATAGACCCGCATAAAACCTATGTGATTACAGCAAACCATCAAAGCATGGCAGATATAGTGGTTTTATATAAAACCCGCATGCAATTTAAATGGGTGGCAAAGGAAAGCCTTTTTAACGTGCCCTTTATAGGTTGGTGTCTTTCACTTGGCAAGCATGTAAAGCTTGCCCGAGGCGAATTTGGAAGTATTAAGAAAATATACAGGGAGGCTGCTGCCTGGCTTAGGCAGGATATGTCTGTGCTTTTTTTCCCAGAAGGTACACGCAGTCTCACAGATAATATGAATGAATTTCAAAACGGTGCCTTTAAACTCGCAATAAAAGAAAAAAAACCAGTGCTTCCGATAGCCATACAAGGTACAAGAAAGGCTATCTCGAAAGGGAATTGGATATTTAAGACAAGGGTGCACAGTACCATAAAGGTACTTCCCCCCATCGAAACAAAAGACTTTGCTGCCGGCGATTTTGGCGAATTGCGTGACTTGGTATATAATAAACTAAAAACAGCTTGAGAACGCTTCTCAAGACCTTGCCTTGAAACTTTTTCAGGGCTTTTACTGTCTAAAGAGATAAGCGCATGAATATTCAAAAAACGTTTATATTAATAATAATATGCTTGCTGTTGAGCGCGACTTCTGCGTATTCACAGGATACGCTTACGTGGGAGGAGTGCGCACTTATAGCAATTGATAACAATCCTGATTTAGTATCAGCTGCTGAGGAAGTAAAGCAGGCAATGGCAGATAAGGATATCAATTTAAGTCCTATGTTGCCGCAGTTGGATAGTGAGGTTACTGCTAATAGGCAAAAGTCAAGTAAGGGAACTACAGCAAACACCTATTCGTATGGTATATCAGGCAGCCAGCTGGTTTTTGATGGATTTAAGACAGCCAGTGACATAACAGGCGCATTAAAAACCATGCAGTCCAAGCAGTATAATTATGCAGTGGTTTCTTCCAATATAAGATTGGGGCTAAGAAGCGCTTTTGTAGCGTTAATGAGATCTCAGGAACTTATATCAATTACAGAAGATATCGCACAGCGAAGAAAACAAAACCTTGATCTTGTTAAACTGCGGTATGAAGGAGGCAGAGAGCACAGAGGGGCCTTGCTGACTGCAGAAGCGGATATGGCACAAGCAGAGTTTGAGATAGCGCAGGCCAAGAGAAGTGTTACCCTGGCCCAGAGGGAATTATTCAAGGAATTAGGGCTTGCTAAAACAAGCCAGGCAAAAGCAAAAGGTGATTTTTTGATTTCAAAGAATTATAGCAATAAGCCTGATATAGATTATCTTGCCCAGAATACGCCGTTTCTTCAGGAACTGATGCTAAGGAAAGAGGCGGCAAGATATAACGTTAATTCAAAGGAAGCTGATTTTTTTCCAAAAGTTTATTTAAACGGTTCAATGGGAAGGACAGATGATATTTGGCTGCCCAGAAACGATGAATGGTCAGCGGGGGCAAGAATAACCTTGCCGTTATTTGAAGGCGGGAGACGTATATCGGAGGTATCAAAGGCAAGGTCACAGCTAAGACAGGCAGGCGCAGATGAGCAAAGCGGATACGATAGCGTATTGGTTACTTTGGAGAGGTCATGGAAGGATCTGCAGGATGCTATAACGAATGTTTCTGTGCAGAAAAAATTTCTTGAGGCAGCTCAGGAACGTGCAAAAATAACCAGAGCACAATATTCAACAGGACTCGCTTCGTTTAATGATTGGATAATTATAGAGGACAATTTAGTAAAAGCCCAAAAAGCCTATTTAAATATACAGGCAGATATGCTGATTGCAGAGGCATATTGGATACAGGCGATAGGAGGAACGTTGCAATATGATGAAAAATAAGGTAAAAGTTATAATTGTCTTGGCAGTCATATCCGCTGTTTTGGTATTTATTATGCATGCACTGAATAATCAACGTGATAAAGCGAGTAAAAACATTTTTATAAATCCTGCTATAGGGGATGTCACGCTGACAGTTGTTACTACAGGCGTGGTTGAGCCTCAAAACAGACTTGAGATAAAACCTTCTATAGGGGGAAGAATAGATGAGATCTTAGTCCAAGAGGGAGACAAGGTTAAAATAGGTCAAATATTAGCGTGGATGAGTTCTACTGAAAGGGCGGCGCTTGTAGATGCTGCAAGGTCACAAGGAGATGAGGTTTTAAAATACTGGGAGGATGTTTATAAAAAAACGCCCATAATTTCACCTATAGATGGGGAAATTATAGTGCGCTCTGTCGAACCTGGCCAGACTGTTACAACATCAGACCCGATATTGGTTTTATCAGACCGATTGATTGTAAATGGCCAATTCGATGAAACAGATATAGCAAGAGTAGAGATTGGCCAGGGGGCCACAATAACCTTGGATGCGTATCCTGATACGAAGCTTGAAGGCATAGTTGTCCACATAGCGTATGAATCAGAGATTATGAATAATGTTACAATATATAATGTGGATATATTGCCTAATGATATTCCGGCTATTTTACGATCAGGCATGAGTGTTACCATAGAGGTTATCGAGAATATAAGCCAGGATGCGGTAACAGTGCCTTCCAGTGCGGTTCACTTCGACGGGGAAAGGCAATTTGTATTGGCGCAGGAAGGGTCTGGAAAAATAGTAGAGAGAGACGTTGAAGTAGGATTAAGCAATGACAGGATATCAGAAATCATATCAGGTCTTAGCCAAAAAGACAGCATTGTAGCAGAGGATACCTCGTACCTCCCTAAGAGGAAAAACACAGGCACTAATCCTTTTATGCCATCCAGCAGAAAAAAGAAATGATAGAAATAAATAATTTATATAAGACATACGGCACAGGAGATGCTAAGGTTAAGGCATTAGACGGTGTTTCTTTATCTATTGCCCAGGGCGAATTTGTAGCAATAATGGGCCCTTCCGGTTCCGGCAAATCAACGCTTTTGCACATACTTGGCCTTTTGGACCGGCTTGAGAGGGGCTCCTATAAAGTATTTGATGCAGAGATATCACAATTATCCGATGATAAATTAGCGCATCTAAGGAACAAGCTCCTTGGATTTGTGTTTCAGCAGTTCCATCTTCTTCGTAGCACAACCGCAATAGAGAATGTTGAGCTACCACTTATATATTCAGGTAAAAAAAGTATTATCGAGAATGCCAGGAGGCAATTGGATTCGGTTGGTTTAACGAAGCGTGCCAAACATCTTCCCAATGAGTTATCAGGCGGAGAACAACAGAGAGTTGCGATAGCGCGCGCCCTGGTTAATGACCCGCTCATAATACTGGCGGATGAGCCTACCGGTAATCTTGATACAAAGAGTGAAGAAGAGATAATGAAGATACTGCTTTCTCTTAATGAGCAAGGCAAGACTATTATAATGGTGACCCATGAACAAGAGATTGCCCAACATGCTAAAAGGCTAATCATGATGAGAGACGGAAAGATTGTGTCTGATGAGAGCAAAAAGGCACAGATGCATATTAGCCAGGACAAGATATCAATAAGAGATGTTATCTCAGAAATACATAACTATTTTGGAAATATTGAGTTCAAGGAGCATGTTCGTCAGTCATTTAGGGCGATTTTGGCAAACAAGGTACGGTCTTTTCTTTCCATGCTTGGCATCCTGTTTGGCGTGGCTGCAGTTATTGCAATGCTTGCTCTTGGGCAGGGGGCCAAGGTATCGATGGAGGAGAGGATAAGGTCATTAGGTTCCAACCTTTTATCGATACAAGGCGGGTCTTCAAGAGTCAGAGGCGTAGCCAGGGGCACAGGGTCTGTAACTCGTTTTATGCCGGCTGATGTTGATGCTATAAGAGGCCTGAAGCCCATAGTCAAAAAAGCAAGTGCTTATGTTAGCGGCAGCGGGCAGCTGGTGTATAAGAATGAGAATTGGAATACGCGCATTGAGGGTGTCGGATATGATTATGGCCAGATGCGTGCGGCTACTCCTAAATTCGGAAGATGGTTTTTGCCTGAGGAGATGGGTAAAAGAGGCAAGGTTGCTATATTAGGTTTAACGGTCGTAGAAAAGCTTTTTGGGAATCAAAACCCTATCGGAGAAACGATAAAGATAAATCGGATTAATTTTAAGGTTATAGGTATCGCGCCTGGAAAAGGGGCCGCAGGCTGGCGCGATCAGGATGATATTGTTTATATACCAGTAACAACAGCCATGTATAGAGTGCTTGGCAAGGATTATTTAGATGGTATTTATATAGAGATATCAGATGCTGAATCCATAGAAGAAGGACAGAGAGAGATAGAGAAACTTATTGTAAAGAGGCATCGTATATATAAGAATCCGGATGATTATTTCCATGTGCGTAATATGAGCGAGATGCAGGAGATGCTGAGCAGCACCACAAAGACAATGAGCCTTTTGCTGGGATGCATTGCCGCAATTTCTCTTTTGGTAGGCGGTATCGGTATTATGAACATAATGCTCGTATCAGTTACAGAACGTACACGTGAGATAGGCCTGCGCAAAGCACTTGGCGCGCGGGCAAAAGATATCATGACACAATTTTTGATAGAATCAGTTGTAATGACATTAAGCGGGGGTTTTTTAGGTGTCATCCTGGGTGTTTTAACAGCATTATTGCTATCAGTCTTAGCCGGATGGGCTACAAGGGTAAGCATTTCCAATATAATTCTTGCCGCCGGTTTTTCAATTGCAGTAGGGATTTTCTTCGGTCTCTGGCCCGCCAAAAAAGCTTCACAGCTCAATCCTATCGAGGCCCTGCGCTACGAGTAAATATCAACAAATATCAACAGACGTTTTGAAACCCAATCGGGACAGTGTCTGGCAGCCAATCGGGAAACCGTACCCTATACTAACAGTGTTATTACAGGGTACAGTTTCCCGATTGGCTGCCAGACACTGTCCCGATTGGGTTTTAAAACGTCTGTAAATTGTAAATCTATTGACTTGAGTAAGACTATATATTAGAATAGAGTCCATGAATAGCAAGGCTCCTATTCTAATGCTTATATTATCAGTGGTTGCCGTTTTGGTAACCGTTTTTTGTCCCTTACCTGCAGTAGCCCAAAATGATATATTCAGGACTTCATACGAATGCTCTGATTTAAAAGGTAATCCGCGCTGGAAGGCAGTTACCGAGATTTTCGCCTCTCCTGAAAAAGGGGCAGGCATAAACACGCTTATTGAAAGAGGGACAGGGATCTATGGCGGCTTTAAGGAAGAGATTTCATGGCAGTCAGAATTAGAGTACACCAGAGAAAATGAGCAAATCAAGCCGGTTAAGAATCATACCGTGATATTTAATACCTCTGGAGAACTTATATCTGTTGAAAACCAGGAATTTGATTATACTTCCAGCCGCGCAACTTTTACACGTGAAGATAAAAAATCAGGAAAAGTGTATAAGGAGGTTTTTACGATAAAAGAGGATATTGTAAACAGGCTTATACTGGGTCTTTATATACAGCAATTTTTAAAAAAAGATAAGAAAGAGACAGTAATACAGATGTTAAGCAATGAGCCAAAGCTTATAAGATGCAGGTTGTATATAGTAGGCGAGGAAGAAATTGAAGTAACTGGCCAGAAAATGCAAGCATATAAACTCTGCCTTGACCCGCAGCTTGGGTTGTTGAATTTCGTGAAAGTCCTGATACCGAAGTCATATGTATGGCACTCCGCTAAACCTGACTTTGAATGGCTGAAATACAACGGCCTTGAGGTCAACCTGAGTTCTCCGATTGTGGAGATAAAAAAATCAGAGTATAGAATATGAATGAAAATGTCTTTCCTCAACGGCTTAGGCCTTCCTATGATTCAGAGCTAAGCAGGTTATTCTATTTAAGGATAAACCTCTTTTGCTATATCGCGATAACCGCCTTTTTCATAGAGCTTGTAGCAGGCCTTACGTTTTTTAAGCATGTTTTAAGCCAAAAAGATTTACCGGGCGTAATAGGGGGCATTGGATTTTCAATAGTCCTTCTGCTGACATCCGGATTCAGCGAAAGTTTGACTTTCCATAGAATACGCGCCGCTGTCTTTACCATGCTCTTGATTCTAATTGATATACTGGCAGCCCCTACACACCCGGAGCTTATAATACATATGGGTATTACATTGGTGCTTTTTTCGTTTTTTGTGGGCATACTTCTTCTTCCGTGGACTGCCAAGGAGACCGCAGCACTTGGTGCTTTTACGTTGGTGAATTTTATCTGGGTATATCTGGTTTCAGATACATACATAAACAATGAGATCTTTGTTATCAACATAGCAATTCTTACAGTTGCTATAGGCATAGGGATTATCGCAAAGAGAACCGAAAGTATTTTGCGCAAGAGAAATTTTTTATCAAAGGCCGAGATAGAGGAAAAAAATGCGATTATGATGAAAGAACTAGAAGTTGCAAGAAAGATACAAAGAAGCATTATACCCCATTCTGTGCAAAGTGATCTTGCAGATATAGCGGTTACATATCAGCCTATGTTTTATATGGGAGGCGATTACGCGAAATTCAGTTTTATCGATAAGGATAAGCTTATGTTTATAATGGCTGATATCACAGGCCATGGAGTATCCTCAGCGTTATTGGTAAACCGCATACATACAGAGATAGAAAGAATGCTCAGAGAAAAACCCCTGCCGGGAGAGTTGCTTAAAAGTTTAGGCAGATTTATAGATGAAGATTTTGGAAAGATGGGTTTTTATCTTACAGCCTTTTGCGGCATGCTTGATTTTTCGAAATCAAAGTTGATCTATTCAAATCATGGCCACCCTTCTCAGATACTCGTGCAGTCAAGAGACAACAATATATTGCTTATGGATTCCCAGACATTTTTGATGGGGATAGGCATGGCCGATGAAAAGGTCTACAATACAGAGGTCAGTTTTCAGAAAGGCGACAGGCTTATATTATTCACAGACGGGATAATTGAGGCGCGCGATATTGATGGTGAACTGTTTGGTTATGAAAATCTTAAAGTTTTTGCCAAGGATAATATAGGCATGGATGTTGTTGAATTCAACGATCGACTGCTTGAGCGAATAAACACTTTTGGCCTGGATAAGCAGACAGATGATATATTCATACTGACGATACAAACAAAATAAGCAGGATAGCGATAATTAAGTCACTTTTTGCAGATTTGGAAAACGCGGTTCATCCGTCTGGGTATAGAAGGATTCTTGAATTGAGCGGGGAGAAAAAGTATGATAAATTTATTTTTGTATATAATAGTAGGTATTTTTGCCGGAATAATGAGCGGTTTGATTGGGATAGGTGGCGGTATTATAGTGGTGCCATGTTTGATTTATATTTTTGGTTTTTCCCAGCATACTGCGCAAGGGACTACTTTAGCTATGCTGGTGCCGCCTATAGGTATACTTGCGGCAGTGGCTTATTATAAACAAGGCCATGTCAATCTTCCTGTCGCGGGCTTCATATGCTTAGGCTTTATCATAGGAGGCTATCTCGGGGCCAGGCTTGCTATTGGATTTCCCGAAGCAGCTTTACGCAAGGTCTTTGGTTTCTGCCTTCTTGTAATAGCCGGTTATATGATAATTAAGTGAAAGTTTATTGCCTTTAGGGACTCAGGTAAACTTTTTGTAGTGTAGATAAATCTGAACGATATAAGGAGTGTTTAAATGGAGAAAAAATTAAAAAGAGAGCTTACCTTTTTGGATATTTTTTGTGTAGCTACAGGGGCAATGATCAGTTCAGGTTTATTTATACTGCCAGGTCTGGCCTTTGTTAAGGCAGGCCCAGCGGTTATTCTCTCGTATATAATAGCAAGTATTTTTTGTATCCCTACAGTTTTAAGCATGTCGGAGCTAGCCACAGCTATGCCTCGCGCCGGCGGGGATTACTTTTATATAATGAGAGGTTTTGGCCCGCTTTTTGGAACCGTAGCTGGTTTTAGTACGTGGTTTTCTTTAAGCCTGAAAGGGGCTTTTGCCCTTTTAGGAATGGGCGCATACTTGAGTTTGATAACCAGTATTCCTTTAAATATAATTGCTCTGGCCTGCTGCGTAATTTTTATTTTATTAAATCTTATAGGCGTCAAAGAGGCAGTAAAATTCCAGGTGTTTATAGTAGCGGGTCTTTTGGGTGCTCTTGCTGTTTACATTATTCTGGGTTTAGCCAATGTTAGTTCAGGAAATTTTTCACCATTTTTTTCCGAAGGGGTTACCCCGTTGTTTTATACAGCGAGTTTTGTGTTTATTTCTTTCGGAGGCTTAACCAAAGTGGTAGCATTATCGGAGGAGGTTAAAAATCCCGGGAAAAATATACCACTAGGCATGATTTTCTCATTAGCAGTGACATCTATTTTATACGCTTTAGTTATTTATGTGACCATAGGAGTAATGGACCCAGTGAATCTAAAATCTACACTTACCCCTATTTCGGATGGAGCGGCAATCTTCGGAGGGAATTTACTGAAAATAATTATAAGCATTGGCGCGTTCTTAGCCTTTATTTCAACTGCGAATGCCGGGATAATGACCGCTTCTCGATATCCATTGGGGATGAGTAGAGATAAGCTTTTGCCTTCAGCCTTTCAAAAAATAAGCTCTAAATTCAAGACCCCGTACGTCTCTATACTTGCTACTGGATTTTTCATGGTTGTAGCTATTCTTTTTTTAAGGCTTGAGCTGTTGGTAAAGGTTGCTTCAAGCGTATTAATCCTGCTTTATATCTTTGCTAATCTGACCCTAATTCTATTTAGAGAAAGCAAAATTTTAAGCTACAGGCCAAAATTCAGGTCCCCGCTGTATCCTTATATGCAAATCTTTGGAATATTAGGCGGGATTTTTCTTCTTGTAGAAATGGGATCATTTATTCTTTTTGTAACAGCCATATTTCTTTTTTTGGGAGTAGCTTGGTATAAAGTTTATGCGCAAAAGAGAGCAACGCAGGATTCCGCCCTTATATATGCTTTGGAGAAATTAGTTGCTAAGGATAAAGGGCTGGCCTCAGAAGGCCTTCTTACTGAATTAAAGGATATCGTTATCCAGCGAGATGGAGTTATAGAAGATAAATTCCATAAACTAATTGAAGAAAGCCAGGTTCTGGATATAGATACGCCTCTGAAGGCTGAGGATCTTTTTAGAGAGATATCCACTATTCTAGGCCAAGAACTAAAATTAGATCCTCAAAAATTATTCGTGAAATTTTTTGAAAGAGAAAAGGAAGCCAGCACAGTCTTGAGGAAAGGATTGGCAATACCTCATATCCTTATTGAAGGTAAGAATATTTTTAAGATAATTTTGATCAGAGCAAAAGCAGGGATTATCTTCCCCGATGATAATGTCGCGCATATCATATTTATTCTTGTGGGATCTTTCGATGAGCGTAATCTGCATCTAAAAGCTCTTGCAGCTATTGCACAGATCACTCAGGAGCCGGAATTTGATAAGCGGTGGCTGTCAGCAAACAGTAAAGAAGCGCTAAGGAATATCATTCTTCTAACCGAACGAAGAAGGGACTAGGGTATTGCGATAGCGCATGATTATATTGGGGCTGTTGAGGAAGTTAAATGATTGTGAATTATAAGATTGAATAAAAAATGGAAGGATATTGTAATATGAAATATAAGCACGCCTTGTTTCTCAACCCGTATATTGAAAATACAGCAACAAGTATCATGGGACTTTTTCCACCCACGGGCCTTGAATATGTAGCTACCAGCGCAAAGGATCTTACAGATAAATTAACGCTTCTTGATCTGCGCTATGAAGACGATCTTCAGCATGCCCCTGAGCTTTTAGATTTTATAAAAGATAATAAGGTCGATATTATATGTGTAGCTGTAGGATGGGATCGCCAGTATAAGGAGATATGCGAACTATTAAATAAGATGCCTAAAAATATCCCATTAATTGTAGGAGGGTATAAGGCAACAGAAGAAGCTGCTGAGCTATTCAATATCTGCCCAACAATAACAGCCATTGTCAGAGGAGAGGGCGAAGATACAATACAGGAGATATTTACAGGTGTTCCATTTGAGGATATCCTGGGACTTTCGTATAGAGATAATGAGACAGTAGTACATAATGCGAATAGGCCATTGAGTGATGTTAATAAGATCGCTGCACCAGACCGAAGCTTAAGAAAAAACGACTACCGGTTAAAACTAAACGGAGTTGGTGTTAAAAAGATGACATTTGATACTGTATTGAGTGCAAGAGGGTGCCCTTTTAATTGCAAGTTCTGTACATTCAGCTTAAACCCTCTTGGGCAAAAGAGAACATACGCAGCGCGAACAGTTGCTTCGGTTATGAGTGAAATTGATAAGATTGATGCTAATACCATACTTTTTAGCGATGATAATTTTTTTACTATCCCAAAAAGGGCAGAAGAGATCTGCGACGCGATCATTGCCAAAAAGATAAAGAAACGTTTTATTACGCAGGCGCGTATAGATATCTCAAAACACCCGCGCTTATTAGCAAAGATGAACCAGGCAGGGTTTAAATTGCTTCTTTTAGGTATAGAATCTGGTCATGATCGCATACTTACCCAGCTGGATAAGGGATTTGATTCAAAGACAATACGCGAAGCGTTTTCTGTGTTGCGTAAATACCCGATCTATTGCCACGGATATTTCATCTATGGCAATATAGGTGAGACTGAAGAAGAGATGCTTTATATATCACAGTTTGCAAAAGAGATAAAACTTGATTCAATCACATTTCAAAAATTGCGCATAGAGAAGTTCTCGCCTTTAAGGGAGATCGCGGAAAATACACCCGGCTACCATGTAACTGATAGGGGTGAGTTATACTCAGATGCTTATAGTCATGCTACTTTGAAAAAGATAGGCCGCAAGATAAAATTTTCCTTTTACACGCCGATGCGCCTTATCAAGATAGTGATAAAAGTAGTTAAGGCGAGACTTTTTACCTTAAGCGAGGTCATATCACTTTTAAATGCTACCCCTCGCATATTATACAGAGTGCTGGAACGCGAGATGCAAAAAAAGCGGCTTGGTAATTCCATCAAGCGTATCTTCATGAAAAATTCATAAAACTATACGGAGTAAATATGTTATGAAAAAAGTAAAATTTACTTTTGTTATATTAGTTATTATCATAGCATCAGTTGTATCCTATAATTTTTTAAAGACACAATTTTATGAAAACAAGGTCTTAAAGCAGATTATACAGCGCCTGGAGGCAGAATCGCGTATAGCAGAGGTCTTGGTTACGAATGTGCAATATGATGAAAAAGATAATAAGATAAAGACTACGATAAAATTTTTGGAGTACGATTCAAAAGGTGAGCCTCTTGAGCCAAAATATTTTACCTTTGCGGGTAATATCATACAATTTCAGTCACTGGTAATCAGATTTGATGATATCCATATAAGAAGAGCAGACAAGCTGCGCGACAGGAGCGCTTATCTTTTCTGGAAAGTATTTATGCTCGATGGAAAAAATACGCAGGAATACGATATAACGAAGGCAGACCAGGTGCCTGAAGGATATAAGATAGAAGGTGAAAAAAATGGATTTGAAAAGAAACTATGGATGGAGTTCTGGCAGTATGCCTTAAACAATGAAGAAGCAAAAAGGCTAGGGATAAAAAACGCTCAGATAGAAGCTCCTGGTATGATGTTTATTCCTGGCATGCTTTATACTATTAAGGTAGAACATGATGGCGGCATGAGGATAGATTCCTCCCCATTACCTTCTATACTTAAGGGTGAAAAAATACCTAAATGAGCTATGAAAGAGTATTCAACTCGATATGAAAGAAAAAAAGAGAAAAATATTTCTGAGGACCTTCGGATGGCCGATGGCCGATTTATAGTGAGTCGATGATGTCGCTAGCCGCGGCGCTGGTAGAATAGCCCCTGCGTATCGTCATCCTGCCTGCCCCGAGCGGAGTCGAGGGGAGCCCGCAGGGCGAAGGATCCCTCAAACAAATGTCATTCCCATCCCCGCTTTCGCGGGGATAAACTCCAGTGGGAATCTATAAGTGTCCATTCCAATGAAATCTCTGCTAATCAGTGGACATTAAATCTCATAATAAGCAATCAGCCCCAAAAATCATCTTGACAATATGTCGCAATTATAATATATTATTTTCGACACCTAAAAGGGGAATATTATGCAATCAATTGTGGATAGAATAAAAGAAATCATCTATAGCCAGAAGAGAGGTTTTGTTTTCACCAAAGATTGTTTTTTTGATATAGGCAATCTCAAGACAGTTGCAAAAGTACTGGAACGCATGGTTGAGTCCGGCGAAATCAGGCGCATTGCGCGCGGATTATATTATTACCCAAAAAAACATCAGGAATTTGGTGATGTGCCGGCGGACCCTAATAAAATTGCTGACGCTTTGGCTGAAAAAGATAATCTCAAAATCCAGCCGTCAGGGGCATATGCCGCCAACTTGCTCGGCTTATCCGATCAAGTGCCGGCAAAAATTATTTTTTTAACGGACGGGCATTCCCGGACTGTTCATGTTGGGAGGAGGAGTATTACATTAAAAAAGACAACTCCCAAGAATATGGCAACGGCCGGGCGTATTAGTGGTCTGGTTATTCAGGCTTTGCGTTATATAGGACAGGAAAATGTGGATGATAAGGTTATCAATATTTTAAAAAGAAACCTGACCGAAAAAGACAAGAAGATACTTATGGCCGACCTTCGTTATGCTCCGGTGTGGATTGATAACGTGTTGAGAAAATTGAATGAAAAATAATCCAAAAAATCTCGTGCCATTTGCGCGAGAGACCGAATACAAAGAGGTGCGCTTTGAATAAAAAAGACATAGTCAGAGAGTATATTAAGAAGCACAGGTATTTTTCTTTATCGCAAATCGTTGAAGATACCAATTTTAATAAGAAGCTGGTTAAGGATTATTTATTTCAGTTTAAGGAAGAAAAAATTGTTTATGACGCCGGTTATGGGTTTTTCTCAACGGTTGCTCAAGAATTCCCTTTTGAATCTGTTCGCAGGGTAGAGACTATACGTCAGGATATAAAGAAAAAATATCCACTTATCGATTTTTTAATCTGGGATACTAAACTTTTCGCGCCTCTGTATCACCATACTCAGACTCACCACATAACTTTTGTAGAAGTTGAAACAGAAGCTGTTTTTCCTGTATACGATTATTTGGATAGTAAGCATAGAGGTGTTTTAAGGGAAAAAAGAGTTAAATCTTTTTTTGCCGGATTTGATGTTACCCGAGACCCTGTGATTGTTCGTGTTGTTCCGTCACGTTCTCCGCGGGCCGGGAATGTTCCGGCTTTGGGAAAGATTCTGGTGGATATGTACCTTGACCTTAACAAATACAATTACATCGCTCAGTCTGATTATTTTGAGTTATGGTGGGATTTGGTCAGGCTTTACAGGATTAATATAGGAGAGTTACTGAGCTATAGCAGGAGACGCAGATGTCTGCGAACGTTAATTCCACAACTTACTTATAATATTAATAGTTACGCAATAGACTTTTGCCACATTATGTCAAATGTTGGCAAAAGTCTATAATTAAGGAGATTTTGTGCTTGATAAACAAATTATAGAAAAACTGAGACAAAATCTTGGGTTTAAAGATCTCGGGATATTTGAAAAAACTGTATATGCTTTAAACCTTTTACCGTCATTACTTGAGGTTTATCCTGATCTCATTTTTAAAGGAGGAACATCGATTCTTTTACATCAGTATCCTCCGGCAAGACTTTCTATTGATATTGACATTCTTCTTCCTGCAAAAGAGAAAGAATCTATTAATGAACGATTGGTAGCTGTTGCTGAAAAGTCGGGCATATTCAAATCTGCAGAGGAGAATGTAAGGAAAAGCAAAATAGAAATCCCCAAGCTTCATTTCAAGTTCTTTTACGATTCCTATTTTTCCAAAATAGAGCAGAGCATATTGTTAGATATCGTTTTTTCCGAGAATCCTTACCCCCAGACTGGTTAAAAAGCCATTGAAAGGACAGCCGCTTATATTGAAAGAAACAGATGCTGTGGTCACAATCCCGACAGTGGAGGGGTTATTCGGGGATAAGCTGACAGCAAGCGCGCCTAAAACACTCGGTTTAAAATTGCCTGAAGGGCGAGATATGGAATTTCTCAAACAGGTCATTGATTTGGGAACACTGTTTGACCTTGTTTCTTCAGTTGATGAAATAAAAAAAGCGTTCGAGAAAGCTGTATATCAGGAAAATGCTTTTAGAGGGACAAAGTTTACCAGCGAGAATGTTATCGATGACATCTTAGACGTAGCTTGGAAATACTCTCAGTGGCTGGTTAAAGGCGCAGACAATTCATTTGAGGAAATAAACTTAATTAATCGCGGTTTAGGGCGCATCGGAAATCATCTGGTAGGCTCAGTTGATGCGGCATCCCTTAAAGCGATGTTTGGGAAAATTGCATATATTTTACGGTTAATCAAAGACGGAGAAAAGGGCACAATTATTAAAAATGCTGATATATCATTATTGGAGAATACACGTTTCAATGATAAACATGCAATTCTGGAACGGTTAAAAGGCATTAACTCCGAAGCATATTTTTATTGGGCTTTGGGAGTCGGGGAAAAGGAACAATAAGACAATGAACTACTGGTGGACATCAGATTATCACTTTTCGCATTTCAATATCATTCGGTATTGCGAACGGCCGTTTAAGACGGCTGAGGAAATGGATGAAACGATCATCCGAAAGCACAATGAGCGGGTTAAGCCGGAAGATACTGTATTCTTTCTGGGTGACTTTATTTTTAAAGGCGGGAAAGAAGGTGGAGAAGAACGGTATTGTGAGTTTGAAAAGAAACCCAGTTTGTACATCCGGACTTTCGGATGCCCCCGTAGTTTTGCTATTGCAAAACTATGCACGGGGGCACCCATGCCTCGGTTTTTACAAAAATCAGGAGTTAAAAAATGAAAGTTTTTGTAAAAACCTACGGGTGCCAGATGGACAAATTGCTGCCTGCCGGCAGGCAGGCACTCGGATCATACACTCGCTCAAGGAGTGGTATAATAGAGATTAAGTACCAGTACGATATAGGGTTGCGGAAAAGGACAAGAGGGGAACCGAACGTAAGTGGAAATAGATAGAAAGGACGATCGAGGTTATGATTAAAAACATATTTTTGGCTTTTATACCATTATTCGTAGCAGTAGATGCTATAGGTGTTTTACCCATATTTATCTCTCTTACTGAGAAAATGGAAGCAAAAGAACGATTAGGTGTAATACTTAAGTCTCTTGTTACTGCGATCTGCCTTGCTATAGTGTTTATATTTTTAGGCAAGGCTATTTTTAGGGTGCTTAATATAACCGTAGCTGATTTTATGGTAGCAGGTGGTATTTTGCTTTTTTGTATTGCAATTATAGATCTTTTGAATCCTGCGAAAAGAAGACGCATTCCCGCCGGCGAGATGGGCTTCGTGCCGCTTGGCACTCCGCTTATTGTGGGGCCAGCTGTTTTAACAACATCGCTATTAATGTTGGATATATATGGTTTATTACCGACTCTTATGTCAGTTTTAACTAATATCATTTTGGCCGGAATAATTTTTTTATCAGCTAACACATTTATAAGACTTCTTGGTGTAGCTGGAACGAGAGCGCTTTCTAAAATTACAAGTTTACTTCTGGCAGCTATTGCTATTATGATGATAAGAAAAGGCATAACTTTTATGTTGGGTTTCTAGAACAAAATTCTAAAAATAAAACAGGAAGGCTATGATAAAAAAGATTTACCTTCGCATCTTTGGCTGGCCGATGGCAGGGTTATAGTAAGTCGATGCTCAGTATCGCTGAGGCGTTGGTGAGGGAGACGTAATTCCAAAAATCCGCTAAATGTCCATTTCATCGAAATGCTCACTATCCAGTGGACATAGAGCAAAATGCCTGCCAACAAATAAATTCCTTGACTTTAATGTTCACTAAGTGTATATTGTTCACTAAATGGTGAACAATAAAAAGGAGTGAACAATATGAATAATCCCACAAATGGAAAGAATATTTTTGCTGATAAGGCTACTTTTATCTTACGGAAAATGCTGTCTAGTCCGGGTAAGAAATGGGTAATACGTGATTTTACAGGTGAGAATGGGGTGAGCCTTGGCATGGCTCAAGGGGTTCTTGAGGCCATGACAAAAAAGGGCTATATCGAAAGAGTTAAACGTGGGCCTAATAGTTACGCACTTCTTACAAATACACGCGAATTGGTCGAAGATTGGGTAGCGGTGTATCAATTTGAATTAAACGATATCCATACGTATTATTCGGCTGATAAGGCCATCTTACCAAAGCTTAAAGATTGTTTAAAAGATAAACAATACGCGTTTACACTTCATTCCGGGGCAAACCTGATAACATCTTTTGTGGTGACTGATCAGGTTTATGTGTATTTTTCTCCTGAAAACTGGAAAAAAGAACTTCTCGATTTAAGGCAACAGATGGATTTAAAAGAGCTTGTTAGAGGCGGGAATATTCATATCATTCGTCCCTTTTATAAAAACAGCGCGTTTTACAATACTCAAATGATTAAAGGCTACAAGGCTGTTTCCAACCTGCAACTTTACATAGACCTCTATAATTTTAAACCCCGGGGAAAAGAGCATGCCGAATATTTAAAGCAAAGTTTAAAGGAAAAGGGGAAGGATTTATATGAATCTTGAGAAAATCGAAGCCGTATTTTTCAATGTGCTTGAAGATATCAGCGATTATCTTCCGGATCTCACGCTTGTTGGCGGGTGGATGCCTTATATTTACTCAAATTTTCTTTGGAAGACAAGTGTTCGAAATCCTGTGACCACAGTTGATATAGATTTTGGCGTGGATCAAACTGTTACCGGAGATTATTCAAAGACGATTTTTGAAACGCTTTCTTCTCTGGATTACAAAGAACGTCATCTGAAGATGGACAGGCTGTTTCCTGTCGTGTTGTATAAAGAAAAGGTCCCGGTAGAGTTTATTACTTATCCTACTGTTGATATTAAGGCAATCGAGAGGATGGTTGGCCAGCAAATTCAGATAAACAAAATCGACAAATTCGATTTTCTCTTAAAGCACCGGATTCCAGTAAACATTCAGGCCAAGAAAAAGAACAAAAGCTATACGTTGAATTGCCCCAAGCCGCCGGCTTTTTTGTATCATAAAGGATCGACTTTCATTGACCGGATGAACAAAGAGAAGCAGGCCAAGGATTTATATTATATGTATTTCATTTTGCGATACGCTCCTGATATAGACGTAATTTTAAAAGAAGTGTCTAAGTATAAGGCAAAAGGCTATTTGCCGGGTGTCGCGGATAATATCAACAAATTCTTTGAGCGGGTCTCTAGCCAGGGCTGTTTAATGATTGAAGAGGAAAACGGAGACGATGAATATATCCATGATGTTAGACAGGATGTATTTGAAAGATTTGAAAATTTGAAAAAAGTATTACAAGGGACGTAACTTTGAAAACCTTCGCCATCGGAGATATTCACGGCGCTTACAAAGCAATGATGCAATGCTTTGAGCGCGCTAAGTTCGATTATGAGAGAGGTCGCTTGATCGTGATGGGCGATGTTTGCGACGGGTATCCGGAAGTCAGGCAGTGTATCAATGAGCTTTTGAAGATTAAACATTTTGATCTGGTCATTGGCAATCATGATATGTGGGCACTTGATTGGGCGTTAAAAGGGGATATGCCGGAAATATGGACGAGTCAGGGCGGAGACAGAACGATGGCATCATATAACGGCGGGCCTATGCCACAGGAGCATATTGAATTTTTGAAAGACGGAGAGCTCTGGATTGAACACGACAATCAGATATTTGTACATGGGGGATTCAATCCCGATGTATCGCTTAAAAGCCATAACGCGCAGACTTTGGTCTGGGATAGAACACTCCTTGATATAGCGTGGAAGAAGCAGATAGATGGTCATAAGTGCCAATTTGGCAAGTACAAGGACATATTTGTCGGTCACACAACAACCGAGCTTTATAACACATTACAGCCGATTCATGTGTGTAATGTATGGAATCTTGATACAGGAGCTGGTTGGTCGGGTAAGCTTACTATAATGGATGTTGATTCAAAAGAATACTGGCAATCGGATTTGACACCAGACTTATATGGCGGAAAACCGGATAAGTTATGCAGTTTGAGGAAAGAATAAATTATGGGAACGACAACATTTTTCCTTAGACTTAATGATTTGGGTAAACCATTAAACAAAACGGGGGATATCTAACAGTAGAAGAGGTTGCTAAACAACTTGGCTTGTCTGAATATAGAGTGCGTGAGCTTATTAGAGACAAACAGATCCGCGCCACAAAGATAGGACAGTGGAAAATAAACCCAGAGGATTTGCAGGAGTTTATTAAGTCCGGACGAATAGATAATAATATTTGGTTTAACTGGAGAGAACGAAATAAAGGATTAAAGCATGAAATATAAAATATTCATTAGCGGTATTCAGAAAGAACTTAAAACAGAACGTCGAGCTATTAAGAATTACATATTTGAAGATGCGCTTTTTTCTGAATATTTCGATGTTTTTTATTTGAAGATGCTCCTGCTAAAAGCAAGTCGGCTGAAAAGTCTTATCTTGAAGAGGTTAGAAAATGCAATATTTATATAGGTATTCTTGGCAACAAATACGGCGCAACGAAAAAAGCAAAAATCTCACCGACTGAAGCAGAATTTAAAGAAGCGAAAAAGAAACATAAGGCCATCCTAATTTATATCAAAGGGGACAATACGATCGACAAGAAACGTAAAGCCGGTGTTCAAAAGTTGATTAAAGAGGTGCGTGATTCAAAACGAGGTTCTTACGCATTTAAAACTTTTAACGGATGGAAAAATTACGAATGCCGCAATTTTGTTATTTGGGAAAGAGCCGCGTAACTTCTTTAATCAGGCCAATATTAAATGTATTCAATTGCCTAGCACCAAAGTTGAAAAACCTTTTCCCTCATACCATATTTATGATGGAACGCTATTTGATCGGGTTGATAAAACGGTAGGTTTTGTATTGGATATAATAAAACAAGCCGTTATCCAGCAAGAGCATACACCACAGTTTAAACGCCCCTTTGAAATACCTGTTTTTGCTATTCAAGAGGGGATTGTCAATGCTGTTGCTCATAGGAATTACAACACAAGATCTTCGGTTCAGGTTATGGTGTTTCTTGCTGCGTAGGAAAGTATATAAGCATCGCAAGGAACCTCACTAAGACGATGCTCTAAGTCAATCGGTTTCTTGCTGCGTAGGAAAGTATATAAGCATCGCAAGGAACCTCACTAAGACGATGCTCTAAGTCAATCGGTTTCTTGCTGCGTAGGAAAGTATATAAGCATCGCAAGGAACCTCACTAAGACGATGCTCTAAGTCAATCGGTTTCTTG